>ERZ1673695.1545-NODE-1545-length-22734-cov-9.709158_pt1 | contig 22734 bp, 24 predicted proteins | sample MGYA00580225_ERZ1673695 | MGnify/ENA primary metagenome ERZ1673695 (study PRJEB41218, sample SAMN15661739) | gut metagenome | host: Homo sapiens | place: Canada: London | collected 2015-08-20/2019-03-30 | study: EMG produced TPA metagenomics assembly of... | reverse complement strand
TGGACGGCTATGTGCTCACCCGTGAATGGCAGGAGCATTACCGGCCCGAATGGCTGTATTTTTGCACCAATCCCATCCATACGACCGACGCTTATTCGAAACAGGAGAAGCTGCGCTCGCAGTTCGCGCTGGGTGAGCTGACGGCGGAGGCGTTTGCCGCCGGGCTGGATGAGATTTGTGCGGCCCAGTAAGTAAGAAGAGGCACTTCCGAAGCCCGGGGAATGTTCCCGGCGCATCAGGGGCGGGGAGGACAAAACCTCCCCACCCGCTTGCTTTGTATGCCCGTCAGAAGCCAAGCAGACTGCCGGCGCCTGCGGTCAGCGCGCAGAGCGCCGCTCCTGCGAGCGTTGGCAGAAGCACCGCGACGGCCGTCCATTTCAGGCTGCGCGTCTCCTTGTACACCGTCAGGGTGGTGGTCGAGCAGGGCCAGTGGAACAGGGAAAACAGCGCCACGCACGCGGCGGTTTTCAGCGTCCATCCGTTGGCTACCAGCAGCGCCCGCAGGCTGTCCAGCCCCTGCGCCTCCACCAGTGTGCCCTGGCACAGGTAGGTCATCAGCATGATGGGAAGCACGATTTCGTTGGCGGGAAAACCCAGGATGAAGGCCAGCAGAATCACGCCATCCATGCCCAGAAACCGGCCGGCGGGCTCCAGCGCATCCGCCAGCAGGCGCAGGACCTGCGTATCGCCCACGCGCAGGTTGGCCAGCAGCCAGATCACAAGGCCGGCAGGAGCGGCCACCGTGGCCGCGCGGCCCAGCACGAACATCGTGCGGTCCAGCACGGAACGGATGAGCACCTGGCCTACCTTGGGACGGCGGAAGGGCGGGAGTTCCAGCGCGAAGGCAGACGGCATCCCCTTGAGGAGCGTGGCGGACAAGAGCCGGGAGCAGCCCAGCGTAACGCCTACGCACAGCACGATGAACATTAGCAGAATTGCCGCGCCTGCCAGCGAAACCGCCGGCCCCTGCACGAACACAAAAAACATGGAAATCAGGGCGATGAGCGTGGGGAAGCGGCCGTTGCAGGGCATCAAGGCATTGGTCAAAATGGCGATCAGCCTTTCGCGCGGGCTTTGGATGATGCGGCAGCCCATCACGCCCACGGCGTTGCAGCCCAGGCCCATGCACATGCACAGCGCCTGTTTGCCGCAGGCGTGGCAGCGCTGGAAGCAGCGGTCCAGATTGAACGCAACGCGAGGCAGAAAGCCAAGGTCCTCCAGCAGGGTAAAGAGCGGGAAGAAAATCGCCATGGGCGGCAGCATCACCGAGATCACCCAGCTGGTCACGCGGTATACGCCCGATACGAGCGGCTCTACCAGCCATGCGGGCGCGCCCAGTCCCGTGAGAAAGGCGGCCAGCTTCGGCTCAAATCCGCCAAGCGTTTCGCTCAGCCACGCGGACGGAACATTCGCACCCGACAGGGTCAGGTACAGCACCAACCCCAGCAGCGCCAGCATGAGCGGGATGCCGAAACGCCTGCTGGCCAGCAGCCGGTCGATGCGGAGCTGCCGGCGGTCCGCGGCCGATTGCGCCGGGCGGCTGACCACGCGGCGGCACAGTTCGCCCGCCGCGCGGTATCCTTCGGAAATGACCGCGCCCACCAGCCGTTCCTTGAAGAAGCCGGCGCGCTCCAGCGTGCTTTTCTGCGCCTGTACCACTTGTCTGAGCGCATCCCGCTCCGCCTCCGCCGCCTCGGACAGAAGGTGCGACAGAAAGCCGTCGTCCCCTGCCAGGGCGCGAAGGGCGGCAAAGCGGGCTGTCCCGGCCGACGCAATGGCGGGAACAGCCTTTTTGATCTGCGCCTCAATCACATCCCGCGCCTGCTCCACCTCTCCGGGATAGCGGAGGAGAGAGGGAGATGCGGAGGACCTGCCCTGCGCCGCCTCTTCCACGCGGCGCTTCAGCTCGTTCAGCCCCTGCCGGTTCCGGGCGCTGATGCCCACTGCCGGCAGTCCCAGCAGCTGCTCCAGAAGGGCGGCGTTTACCTCCATCCCCCTTGCGCGCGCCTCATCCATCATGTTGATGCAGAGTACCATGCGTGGGCAAGCCTCCGCTGCCTGCAAGGCCAGGTTCAGGTTGCGTTCCAGGCAGGTGGCGTCGCATACCACGATCACCGCGTCCTGCGCTTCAAAGGTCAGGCAGTCGCTTGCGACCATTTCCTCCGGCGAACCGCTGAGCAGCGAATAGGCGCCCGGCAGGTCCGTGAGCGTCCAGTCCGCCTCCGCTCCGCGCACTTGGCCGCGCGCGGTGTCCACCGTTTTTCCGGCCCAGTTGCCCGTGTGCTGCCGAAGCCCGGTGAGGGCGTTGAACACTGTGCTCTTGCCCACGTTCGGGTTGCCGCACAGTGCGATGCGCAGGGCGCTCATCTTGCGCCTCCGTCCGCACGGCACAAAACGGTGCGCGCATCGCAGCCGCGAAGCGCCACCACCGTGTCCCGGATGCGGTAGGCTCTGGGATCTCCGAAAGCGGAAGGAAACAGGCAGGTAACGCGGCTGTTTTCGGTAAATCCCAAATCGCACAGGCGGGACCGCATCGCTCCTGTGCCGGTCAGCTGCGCAACGCAGGCGCTTTCGCCGCTTGCCAGCCTATCCAATGTAAAGGCTTGTTCCATCAGGATCGCACCACCTTGCTATCTACGTTCAGGGACGGAGGGGGGCTGCCTTCTCGCCCTGTTTTCAGGGTATGACGGCCCTGCCAAAGCGTGCGATGCTTGCCATTTCGCGCAAGGCATGGTACCATACGGTTGGGCGGCGCGCCCGAAACGAGCATGGATTTACCTGCAATCGCCGCGCCGCGAAGCGCGTTTTATGCGCGGAACCGTTCGCCTTGGTTTGAAAAAGGAGGGCGCTTGATCATGCTTTGCAAACGACGGTCCATTCGCCGCTGCCTGGCCCTGCTGCTCATGCTCGCGCTGCCGCTGTGCGCGGCGCAGGCGCAGGATATGACGCTGCCCTCCGCGGGTGCGCGCGACCAAACGGTGCGCGTCTATTTGAGCCGCCTGAACCTGACCGACCGCATGGACCTGACGCTGGTTTCCGCCTACAGCGTGCATACGCAGGCGGGCGCACAGCTACATTTCCAGGCGGGAAGCGAGGTGGCCGTGCTGCTGAGGGACGGCGCGCTGTACCTGTATTACGAGGGCATGAGCCAGCTGGCGGGCCAGAGCGTCACGCTCCTGCGCGACGCCGTGGAAGGGGAGAGCGGCTTCCGCCTGACCAACTATCCCGCGCTCTACGCAGGCGATTTGCAGATCGACGTGGTGGATGGCAAGGTCCGTCCCATATTGAGCGTGCATGTGGAGGATTACCTGCTGGGCGTGGTTCCCTACGAAATGAGCGATTCCTTCCCGCTGGAGGCGCTCAAGGCCCAGGCTGTTGCGGCCCGGACCTACGCCCTGCGCAGCCAGGACCCCTCCCAGCCCTATGACCTGGTGGACACCACCAACGACCAGGTCTACCGCGGCTATCTCCCCGGAAACGACCAGACCGAGCGCGCCATCCAGGAAACCCGCGGCGTATGCGGCTTTTACCGCGACCAGCTGGCCCAGTGTTATTATTCGGCCAGCAACGGCGGACAGACCGAGCTGGTGGAAACCGTATGGCCGACGGAGGAGGATTTCGGCTACTACGCCTTTGGCGACGATCCCTATGACGTGGAGAATCCCGACAGCGTGGTCCGCACCTTTGAAATGAAAAAGACCTATGGCGAGGAGGAAACGGCGCCTTACGCCCTGCGCAATTTGCTGGCTACGCAGCTCTTCGACCAATTGACGGCACTCGGCTACGACCCCGCGCCGGAGAGCGTGCGGGTGGACGGGGTAAGCGCGGTGAGCGTGTCCGGCGCGGCGAGCGAGGATAACAAATATATGACCCGCCTCACCCTGACCGTGTCCATCAGCGGACGTACCCGCAAAAACGCGCCTGCGCCCGTCGTGGATCTCAACGCCGAGGAGGTCAGCCTCTTCGAGGTGGTGGATGAAACGCCCAGCCCCACGCCCACCGTGCAGACGACGGGTTTCATGCCCGTGGTCACCGTCACGCCCAGCCCCACGCCCACACCGGTCTACGGGCCTTTTACCCCCATCGAGGAACCCTTCACGCTGGAGCTGGACATCTTCCCCACGGCGGAACAGGCGCTGGGGTTGGATATTACCGCCCATTACGACAACGAGCTTTGGAGCGTTAGAGAAACCGACGACGCCTATATTGTTGAGGCACGGCGCTTTGGCCATGGCGTGGGCATGAGCCAGCGCGGCGCGCAGTGGATGGCCGCCGAGTATGGCAAAACGTATCAGGAAATCATCGCGTTTTACTATCCCGGGCTGACGCTGATGCGCTATGAGGACCAGCCCGCCCAGATGACGCAGCCGGAGGCGGCGTTGGCCGCCACCCCCGGTCCCGCGCCTACGCCCACCCCGCGTCCCACGCTCATGCCCATGACCTTGACGCCGCAGGAGGGACAATGGCTGGCCACCGTCACCGAAATCGACGACGACAGCTCGCTCAATCTGCGCAAAACGCCGGACCTGGGCGGCGAGATCCTCATGCGCCTCTACAAGGGGCAGCAGCTGCTGGTGCTGGAACGCTGCCCGCAGGAGGGATGGGTGAAAGTGCGTACCGACGTGGCCGAAGGCTACGTGGTGGAGGACTACCTGACCGCCGAAGCCCCATAAATCGGGTTTTACAAGTATGCGGGGGGAAATGGGCGGCTTTCTCTGGCCTTTTTGCGAAATTTGTCGTATACTGATACCGGCCATTCATACGCAAGACGGAATGCGCCAGAGGAGGAAAGCGCATGTGGAGCCCCGTTGCCCCCAACGCTCATCAGGGTCCTGCCGCCGCGCCGGGCGCAAGACGCCGCCGGCATGGGCGCGTGGCGCGCTTCTTTCGCGGCTATCTGATGATGGTGGGCGCGCTGACGACGCTGTACGTGCTTTTGCAGCTGGCGGTGCGTCTGCTGGTGGAAATCGGCAGATGGATGCCCTGACGGAGGAAATCAGTTGATCAGATTTTTCAAACGGCTGATCGGTTTTGCCGTGTGCATCGTAGTTGCGCTGGCGTTGGTGCGTTTCGGACCCACGCTGTGGCAGCGTGTGTTCGTAGTGGATACGCAATGGATCAGCGAGCGCTTTTCCGAAACGCTGCGCGAAAAAAACGAGCTGGTTGTCTATGAGGTCGAGGTCACCGGACAGGAAACCGTATCACAGGATGCCTGGCTTTTGGGCACCGTGCAGAAGGTGGAAATGCCCTATACCTTCCAGATGAGCTTCACCGTGAATTTGAGCCAGGCGGTGGTTTCCGCGCTCGACGGCGCGGTGGAGGTGCGCCTGCCCATGCCGTCGCCCGCTTACCCCAAGCTTACGGTCAACGAGGACAAGGTGAAAAAGTCCGACTGGCTTTATCCTCTCACGCCGGAGCGCTACGCACAGATCAAGCAGGAGACGGAAGAACGCCTGTTTACCGAATACAGCCAGAATGAGCAATACCAGGCCGGGGCCTGGGACGTGGCGGTGCATAACCTGCAATCGCTGTTCCAATCCGTGCTCGAGCAGAGCGGCGGGGGAGGCGGCTGCGAGATTATCGTGGTCCGGGAGGACAGCCTTGGGCCGGAGGCAGCGGAGCTGGCCGCCGTATAGCGCCTCGGCCCGTGCAGCAGGGCAGCGGCAGAGACGACTTGCCGCTGCCTGTGTTTTCGCAAACATTTCCCAGTTATTCCATACATATTTACAAAGTATGAAAAAAGCGTTACAATAAAGGGCGAATCCCTTGATCAAAATGGACCGGAGGTGCCGTAAGTGCCCACTTTGACCCAGCTCTTGTCCAACCTGACGGAAATTGTCATTTATGCAGCCATCGCGCTGGTCACCCTGACAGGACTGTGCAAGTGCATCTATCCGCTTCTGCGCAACGCGGCGCTTCTCAACCGCGCAGTGATCAAGCTGGAGAAGAGCACCGCCGCAGGGGAGCGGCCCATCTGGCGAGAGGCGCGTTTCTTGGGCAGGTCGCTGCGCAACGAGTGGCAGCAGTTCCTGCTCAACGCCGGACAGCTGGACATGCGCGGGATTCCCTGCGATACGCGTGAATACATCAACGAGGAAACCGTCGTCGAAAAGCCCGGCCACGCCCAGCTGGCAGAGCTGATTCCCGGACTGCTGACCTCCTTGGGTATCCTGGGTACGTTTATCGGGTTGATGCAGGGGCTCACCAGCGTGGATTTCAGCAACGCCGAGGGCACCATCCAGAGCATCCCCCAGCTGCTCAGCGGCATGCGCTTTGCCTTTGCCACCTCGGTAGCGGGCATTTCCTGCTCACTGCTGTTCAATATGTTCAACCGCATGTCCGCCGGCCGCGCGGTGCGCGCGCTGGACAATTTTGAGGACGCCTTCTATGAGCTGGCCATGCCCCGCCCGCTTCAGCCCGACGTGCAGCTGATGTGCCAGAAGCAGGACGAGGAGGTGCGCATGGCCCGCCTGGCCGAAAATGTGGGCAACCACGTGGCGGCTTCGCTGGAAATGGCCATCGGCCGCGCCATGGCGCCGCTCACGCAGTCGCTGGACACCTTCATCAAGTGCGCCACACGTGAGCAGGTGGACGGCGTCAGGCGCATCGTGGGGCAGTTTGTGCAGCAGATGAACACGTCTCTCAGCGGTCAGATGACCGCGCTGGGCGACACGATGAACGCGGTCAATCAGGGACAGATGCAAACCCAGAAGAATTTGCAGACCACGCTGGACGCCGCGCGCGCCATGGCCGCCGACGCGCAGGCCATCCGCGAAGCCAGCGCGGAGATCGCCCGGCAGATGGAGGCCTTCGCCCAGGAGATGCAAAAGGCGCGCGACAGCCGCGCCGAGGCGCTGGGAAGTGCGGAAAGCGCGGGACAGGCCTTGGCCGACCAGCTGGATGCGCTGATGGAATCTCTGCGCCGTATGCAGGTGGCGGCGGACTTGCTGACGGATGAAATGGAAGTGCTTCCCTCCGAGGATGCGCAGGCTCCGGCGGCGGAGCTGTAAGGAGAGTGGCAGATGGCACGCAGACGATATATCCGGCGCGGCGCGAGCAAGGCGGACGGCGGCGCGTCCTGGATCAGCTACTCGGATATGATGGCGGCGCTGCTGTTGGTATTTGTGCTGGTTTTGTGCTACAGCGTGTATCAATATTTTCTGATGCTGGAAACCAAGACCGCCGAGCTGGACGAGCAGAGCGCGCTTTTGACCCAGCAGCAGGCTACGCTGGATGAGCAGCGCGAGGAGCTTACAGCCCAGCAGGCCGCTCTGACCGACAAGCAGAATGAATTGACGGCCGCCCTGACGCAGCTGGATGAGAAAGAGAGCCTGCTCAACGACCAGAGCCTGACGCTGGAGGAGCAGGAAAAGATCATTTTGGCTGCCCAGACTGCCTTGAGCCAAAAGGAAGAGGAACTGAACGCCGCCAATCAGGAGCTGACCAACAAGCAGCAGGAGCTGGCCGACGCCACCATCCTGCTGGGTCAGCAGCAGGACACGCTCAACGCCCAGCAGCAAAAGCTCGACGACCTGGTGGGCGTGCGCACGGAGATCGTGCGGGACCTGACCGCAGCGCTTAGCCAGGCAGACCTCAAGGCCACCGTGGACGGCAACACCGGCGATATCATGCTGGAAAGCGCCGTGTTTTTCGACGTGGCCAAGAGCAATATCAAGGACAGCGGACGCGCGCTGCTGGACGAGTTCATCCCGGTGTATCTGGGGGTGCTGCTGCGCCCTGAATACGTGGACTACCTTGGGGAAATCATCATTGAGGGACATACCGACACCCAGGGCACCTATCTGGTCAATCTGGAGCTATCCCAGGAGCGCGCCCTCAGCGTGGCCACCTACTGCCTGCAGATGGCCAGCCTAAGCGAGGAGCAGCTGGAAAAACTGCGCGAGATTCTCACCGCCAAGGGACGCAGCTATTCCGACCCCATCTACAACGAGGACGGCTCCATCAACATGGATGCCTCGCGCCGCGTGGAATTCAAATTCCGCATGAAGGATTCGGAAATGATCGACGAGATCCGCAGCATTCTGGGCTCTGACACCAATCAATGAGGAAGGACGGTGCAGCCATGCGCGGCCTGAAAATTGCGGCCATCGCCTCGGTATCGCTGCTGCTGGTGATGGTGCTGCTGGTAGGATATCTGTTTTTGACGGCAGAGGTGCGCGTGACCGACGTGGCGGTTCAAGGCGTATCCGCCGCGGAGGACCCGGCGGCCTTTGAGACGCTGAAAAACGCGGTGCTGGAGGAAACCTTCCAGGGCACCCTCTACCAAAAGCCGCTGACATGGGAGGATGCCTCCGAATATGTGTATCTGACCTACACGCTGCGCATCCGCAACGACTGCCTGGTACCGATCGATATGATTGAAGTCCAGGTGGTGCCGCAGGCGACCGATATCCTGCAGACGGCGGATTTGAGCGTAAAGTCCCTCGGCGCCAAAAGCGAAGGGGATCTGACCGTACAGATTCTGGCGCCCAAGGATACGCATCCCGTGCGGGAGCTGATCGTGACCTATTACGTGTGGGGCGTCAGCTTCAACCTGAAAACCACCTACGGCATGTAAAGCCAACCGCCCCGCAGCTCTGTGAAAAGCTGCGGGGCGGTTCTTTGATTGGAGCCGTCAGCCGATGGTGCCGACGAACTGGTAGTCCTTGTCAAACCGGGCGAAGATCGCCGGTGCACCCAGCTCGATTTCGCCCACTTCATCGTTCAGGATGGACTGGGCGGGCGTCCGGGTGGTCATGAGGGCCGCGTCTTCGGGGGAAGCGCCAAAGCGGATCAGGTTTTGGAAGGCGCGGAGCATGGTCAGCGTGCTGCCGGCCAAGGTGCCGTCCGCCAGACGGGCCGCACCGTCCTTGACGAACACGTCCTGGCCGCCCAGCTGGTACTTGCCGTCGGGCATGCCGGCGGCCTCCATCGCGTCGGTGATGGCCACGGTGTGCTCCTTGCCCTTGCAGCGCATCAGCAGGCGCACCACATCGGGATGCAGGTGGATGCCGTCGCTGATGACCTCGCAGTTGAGACGGTCGTCCACCATCGCCGCGCCGGGCACGCCGGGCGCGCGGTGGTTGAGGGGCGTCTGCGCGTTGAAGGTATGGGTCACATGCGTTGCGCCATGATCGGCGGCCGCATGCACGGTTTCCGCGTCCGCGCTGGTGTGCCCGATGCTGACGGTGATGCCGCTATCCGTCAGGCGGCGGATGAAGTCCAGCGCGCCCTCCTTTTCGGGCGCCATGGTGATCATCCGCACAATGCCGGCATAGGGGCCCGTGTAGGCAGACCAGTTCTCTTCATTGGGCAACACAAAGTATTGCTTGAGCTGCGCGCCTGCCTTGCTTTCCTGCAAGAAGGGCGCTTCCATGTGCGCGCCCAGCACGATGGCTCCGTCCGGCTCCGGACGGTCCATCACTGCCTTGATACCCTTGAGGGCGGCCTGGGTATCCTCCGGGCTGGCGCTCATGGTGGTGGGCAGGAAAGCGGCCACGCCAAACTTCTTAAGCTCCCGGCTCATATGGCGCACGGCTTCCTCACCGTTCATGGTGTCCTGTCCCATGAATGCATGAATGTGTACGTCCACAAAGCCGGGCAAGAGCAGGTCGCCCTTGAGATCGATGGTCTCCGCGCCCTCTACGGCGAGCCCCTGCCCGATGGCGGCGATGCGCCCATCGCTGATCACAATGTCCGTACCCTCATGGAAAGCGCCGTTGATAAAGGCTTTTGCGTTTTTAATGAGCATTGGTATCTTCCTTTCTCCTGGGCCGCAAGCCCTTACTGATTCTTGAACGCGGTATAGATTTCCTGATAGAGGGTTTCCGTGGCGCCCACGTCCTCGATGAACTCCGCATCCTTGAGCAGCTCGGCGGGCACGTTCATCACACTGGCCTCACGGTAGGTATCGCTCAAATACTCCCTGGCAGCCTGATTGACGCACATATAGTACTGCATCTCGGCGTTGTTGGCAGCCACTTCCGGACGCATCAGATAATCCAGGAACTGATGGGCTGCGTCCACATGCTTTGCGCCCGTGGGAATGACCAGGCCGTCAATGCCGTATCCCAGCCCCTCCTTGGGATAGACCACCTTGAACTCGGGATGGTCCAGCTGCACCATGTACACAAAGGGCGTAAACAGGAAACCTACGCTGGCCTCGCCCGTGGTGACGGCGCTGTAGGATTCCATGTCGCCGAAGGTGCGGATGTTGGAATAGAGCGGCATCAGCTTTTCCTTCATCTGCGCCAGCACGTCGGGGTCGGTTTCGTTCATGCTCTTGCCCATGGTTTTCAGCGTGATGCCGCACAGCACACGGGCGTTTTCCAGCACGGCCACGCTGTCGGCCAGCTCGGGATTCCACAGATCCTCATAGCCGGCGATCTCAAAGGGCACGCGTTCGGGGTCATAGATGATCAGCGGGCAGCCCGCCATGTAGGGGATGACGTATTCGTTGTCCGGGTCGTAGGTCTGAGAAAGAAAGGCGGGGTCCAGATTGCCGTAGTTGGACAGCTTGCTCATATCCAGCTTTTGAATCAGGCCCTGCTTGCGCAGAATGTCCAGAGAGTAGTCGCTGGAGATAATCAAGTCGTAGTCCGCACCGCCGCCCTCGCTGACCTTGAGCAGCATGCTGTCAATGGAATCCATGGGGGACCAGACCACGTCAATGCCGGTTTCCTCCTCAAAGGCGGCCAGCGTATCGCTGTCCACATAGCCTTCCCAGCTGAGGATGTTGAGCACCTTTTCTTCCTCCGCAAGGGCAAGGGAGGGAAGCGCCAGCAGCGCGCAGAGCATGAGGGCGACCAGTTTTTTCATTATTTCATTTCTCCTTTCCGAGGTGGGTTTCCAGATTTGTTTGCTTGCTGATCTATGCCAATCGCGGCGCGTGGCTGCGAAGGACATCCTTTTTATGCGGCGCGCATCTGCCGCTCCAGTCTGCGCTGGCGTGCGGCCCGCACGGAGGACAGGTAGCGGCTGATGGCTACGGCGATAAACACCACGCCCATGATGAGCGTGCACAGGGCGTTGACCTGCGGCGAGACGCCCACCTTTACGCTGGAGTAGATCTTGATGGGCAGCGTGCCTTCGCCTGCGCCGTAGACGAAGAAGCTGATCACGAAATCATCCAGCGACATGGCCAGCGCCAGAAACGCGCCGCTCAGGATGGCGGGGCGGCACAGGGGAAGGGTGATGTCGCGCACCACGCGCGCGGGGCTGGCCCCCAGGTCGCGCGCCGCGTCAAACAGCGCCGGGTCCATGCCCACCAGCCGGCTTTTGACGTTGAGGAACACATAGGGAATGCAGAAGGTGACGTGCGCCAGCACAAGGCGCAAATCGTTTCCGCGGATGCCCATGGCGTTGAATACCACCATGAAGGCCAGGCCCAGGATGATTTCCGGAATCATGATCGGCAGGGACATGAGCGATTCCATGGCCGTATCCAGGCGGGAGTGGCGTCCGCCGGCCCGGTTGGCCATGCCGATGGCCCCCAGCGTGCCGATGACGCAGGAGATCACCACGGCCCAAAGCGCCACCTTCACGCTCAGCAGCAGCGCATCGCCAAAGCCGCTCCGGCCCTCAAAGAGCTTGGCGTACCAATCGGTGGTCCAGCCCGTAAAGTCAATGGGAATGCGGGCAGTGTTGGCATTAAAGGAATAGACGACCACCACCGCGATGGGCAGGTACATGATGATCAGCACCAGCCCGATAAACAGCAGGGAACCAAACGAATGCTTTTTCATAGCTCCCTCCTAAAACATGCTCATATCGCCCGTGCCGCCAACCTTCCGGTATACGGCGATCACCGCGCCGGTCACGGCCAGCAGAAGCACGCTCAAGGCCGCCGCCATGGGCAGGTCGCGGCTGTTGATGAGCTGCTGAATCAGCCCGCCCGCCAGCACGCTTTTGGAGCCGCCAAGCAGGTCGTTGAGGAAGAACAGGCCCATCGAGGGGATGAACACCAGCACGCAGCCGGCCATCAGCCCCGGCAGCGTGAGCGGCACCGTCACGGTAAAGAAGGCGTGCAGGGGACTGGCGCCCAGATCGCGCGCGGCCTCCACGACGGAAAAGTCCAGCTTATCCACCGTGGTGAAGGTCGGCAGGATCATGAAGGGAATCAGCGCATAAACCATGCCCAGCAGCACTGCGCCGTCCGTGTAGAGCAGCTTGAGCGGTTCATGAATCAGCCCAAGGTTCATCAGCAGGGTGTTGATGGGACCGTTGCTCATCAGCAGGATGCGCCAGCCATAGATGCGGATGAGCGCATTGGTCCAGAACGGCACGATGATCAGGAGCATCACCACCGACCGCGCCACCGGCGAGAGCCTCGCCATCAGATAGCCGAAGGGATAGCCCACCACGATGCAGATGGCCGTCGTCAGCGCCGCCAGCTTCAGGCTTTGCAAAAGGACCTTGACATAGTCCGGCGAGGCCAGGCGCGCGTAATTGCCCAGCGTGACTTCGCCCGTCACGCCCATGATTTCACCGCGGCTAAGGAAGCTAAGCCCGATGACATAGAGCAGGGCCACGAACACGAACACGATGCTCCACAGATACATGGGCAGCTTGAGCAGCCGGGAAAAGCGCAGGTCCTGCTTCTGCGAGGCGTCCATCATACCGCCTCCTTGGGAGCGTCCGGCACCAGCGGCGCATGGCGCCGGTTCCAGCCCACGTATACCTCGCTGCCTACGGGGTAGCTGTCCAGCTCGGCGGACTGGGTGACGGCGTTGAGCACCAGCTCGTCGCTAAGGGCAATCTGCGTGTGCTGCATGCCGCCCACATATTCCTTGCTGCGGATGACGCCCTTGAGCGCCATGCCGTGCTGCGGCTCGCGGCCATAGCGGATGCGCTGCGGACGCAGGCACAGGGCTGCATGATCGCCCACGGCGGGAGAAAAGACCTCGTTGGGCAGGGCGGGAAGCGAGACGCCGTTTACCTCCAGCATGAGGCCATCCGGCGAGACGGCCGCGACCGTGCCGCGCAGCAGGTTGTTCTGACCGATGAAATCTGCCGCAAACAGCGTGCGGGGGCGCTCGTACACATCCTCCGGCGTGCCGATCTGCTCGATGCGCCCGGCGTTGAGAATCACGATGCGGGAGGACATGTTGAGCGCCTCCTCCTGATCGTGCGTGATGTAGACGAAGGTGATGCCCAGCTTTTGCTGCAGGCTTTTCAGCTCCTGCTGCATCTCCTGGCGCAGCTTCAAATCCAGCGCGCCCAGAGGTTCGTCCAGCAAAAGCACCTTGGGCTGGAGCACCACCGCCCGCGCGATCGCCACGCGCTGCCGCTGGCCGCCGGAGAGCTGGGAGGGCATACGCCGCTCAAAACCCGCCAGCCGCACCAGAGAAAGCGCCGACGTCACCCGCTCCTTCTGCTCGCTTTTGCTGATGCCCAGCACCTTGAGCCCGTAGGCGATATTTTGGTACACGTTCATATGGGGGAAAAGCGCATAGTTTTGGAACACCGTATTCACGGGCCGCTTTTCGGGCGGGAGCCCCGTCACATCCGTTCCGTCGATCAAAACGCGGCCCGATGTGGGACGCTCCAGCCCAGCGATGATGCGCAGCGTGGTCGTCTTTCCGCATCCGCTGGGGCCCAGCAACGTCAGAAATTCGCCCGCGTATACGTCCAGACTCAGACCGCTGAGCACGAGTCCCTCCCCGTAGTCCTTGCACAGCTCCTCCAGGCGCAAAATGGGTTCACTCAACGCTTTCTTCTCCCTTCTTCCTTGCAGCGGCGCACAGCACATCCAACAGGGCGCGCACATGGGGCCATATTTCGCGGTTGACGCTATAGATCACCGTGGAGCCTTCCTTTCGAGCCATCACCAGCTGCGCGTCCACCAGCTGCTTCATATGGTAGCTGATGGTGGGCTGTGAAAAGCAGAAGGCGCGGATGATCTCGCAGCCGTTCATGTCGGCATGGGAGAGCATGCTCAAAATGCTGAGCCGCGTCTCGTCGCAGAGCACCTTTAAAATCGGAATGGACGCCTTGAAACAGTCCATAGGGTCTGTTGGCACCTCCTTCTCAAGGCATCTGATATAGATTTTCTTCTATATCGAAAGTATTTTATATCATATGCAACCATCTGTCAATACAGGCCTGTCTGGCCCCGATCGGACCGGATGCGGCAGGCGGGACGGAGCGCCCATTACCCCCGTGACAGTCCGGGAGAAACATGCTATAATGGAAAAACCGCACCGAAGGGAGGCATGTCAGCAATGGCTGAAAGCGTTGCGCGCGACAGGCGCGGCGGCGAACTGGCCGGCAATCTGGACACTTCATTTTTAAAGATGCTGGCGCTGTGCTTCATGTTTATCGACCACCTGGGGGCGGCGGTGCTACCCCGCGTGGGCGAGCTGCGCATGATCGGCAGGATGGCCCTGCCGCTGTATGCCTGGTGCCTGGTGGTGGGCAGCGTCAAAACGCGCAATGCGCCCAAATATGCGCTTCGCCTGCTGGGGCTGGCGCTGCTGTCCCAGCCGCTGTACATGATGGCGCTCAACCATACCTGGACGGATCTGAACATCCTGTTCCTGCTGTTCATCGCGCAGGTGGCGCTGCAGGGCATCCGCGCCCGGTTCATGGGCAGCCAGATCTGGGTGCCGGCGCTGTGCTATGTGCTGCTGGGGTTCGTCCAGGTGGATTATGGCTGGCGCGGACTGACCTTTATTCTGCTGCTTTACATGGCCCGCGGGTCCAGGGGCGGCCTGGCCGCGACCTACCTGGCCTACGCGCTCTTCTGGGGCAGCTCGTCCTCCCAGGTGACCAGCCTGTTTGGCTATTCGCTTGCCTTCCTGTCGTGGGATGGGCTGGGGCCTGTGCTGTCGGCCTTTTTCCGCCTGCAGGGCATGATCTGGCTGTCGCTGCCGCTGATCCTGTGCCGCACAAAAACGGGGCTTCGGCTGCCGGGAAGGCTGGGTTACTGGCTGTATCCCCTCCACCTGGTTGTGCTGATTCTGATCCGGCTGATGACGGGCGTCTCCTTCGCTGCCCTCATCAGGGGCTTTTAACCATTTTATCTTTATGAAAGGATGGGTTATCATGATCTCCAAGTATAAAATCTACGTCGATGCGGCGGCAGACATTCCCACCGACGTGCGCGAACGCTATGACATCGGGGTGCTTCCCATTCCGGTTGCCATGGGAGAGCGTACCATTCAAAGCGGCGTGGAAATCACCAACGAGGAATTCTATACCCTGATGGAGGGCTACAACGGCATCCCGGTCACGTCGCAGATTACGCCCTACACCTTCGAGGAGCTATACAAGGCTGAGCTGGCCGCAGGAACCCGCGAACTGATTTTGATACTGATCAATTCCAAGGGGTCTGCCACGTATTTTAACGCCGTCAGCACCCGCGACCGCTTCTATGAGGAAAACAAGGGGGCAGCAGAAAAGCTGCGCATCCATCTGTTCGACGGCGGCAGCTATTCGGGCGGATACGGTTATGCGGCGATTCTGGCGGCGCAGAAGCTGGAAATGGGCGCGCCTATCGACGATGTGCTCAAGCTGGTTGACGGCCAGCTGAAGAAACAGCGCGTGTACTTCGGTCTCTACAGCCTGAAATACGCGGGCAAATCGGGCCGCATTCCCAGCGCGGCGGTATTTGTGGGCGAGGCCCTGGGCATCAAACCCATCATGCAGGTGTGGGACCATGCCATCGCCACCGTGGGCAAGGCGCGCGGCGAAAAGAAGCTCATCAAAGAGATCGTGAAAATGGTGGACGACGATATGGAGCCCAATACGCCTTACAGTCTGGTCTATGGCAGCGATACCGCCGTGCGCGACGAGCTGGCCGAGGAGCTGACCAAGAAGGTGGGGTATCCGCCCGTGTATCAATTCCAGATCGGCGCGGCGATTGCGATCAACGCGGGTCCGCGCGTAGTGGGCGCGATTTTTGAAACGGCTCGGAAAAAGCTGATCAAGGAAGAAAAGAGCAAGGAAAAGAACGCCTAATCCGCTTTCAGCGGGAGCGAAGGGCCGACAAACCCAGCGGTTTTTCCAGGCGGCCCGCCAGCAGGGCGGCCAGAATGGCCTTGACGATGTCCAGCGGAAGAAAGGCAAAGCAGTATGTGCTGAGCAGCACGCCAAGCGGCACCGGTGCGTTGAGGTATACGCCCTTGAGTACAGCTACGTAGGGGAGCGCTATGACATAGCTCACCACCACTCCGATGAGCACGGCCGCATAGCGCCCCCACTTTTTGTCCGCCAGCCGGCTGGCCGCTGCGGAGGTGACGGCCGCCTCAAAGGGAAAGGCGATCAGATAGCCAAAAGACGGCGTGGCGATGACCGCAGGTCCGACCGTGGCGGTAAATACCGGCAGGCCGATCAGACCCAGCAGCAGATATGCGCCCAGCGTATAGAAACAGTAGCGGGGCGGCAGCAGCAGGCCGCACAGCAGCACAAAGAACACCTGCGTGCTGAACATCACGTCCGTGCCCGGAATGGTAAACTTGATCCAGAGCGTGGAAACGATGATCAGCGCGCACATCAGCGCCGAAAGAGTCAAAAGCCGCACCTGCTTGTTCATGGTGACTCCTCCACAAATGCGTATACCAAATAAAATAATTCGGTATACGCATAATACGTCAAAGGCGGCGTTCTGTCAAGCCTTCTTTTTGAGCGTACCCATGCATACCCTTTCCAGGGAAGGGGGCATGGCCATGACCAATACCAACGCTGCGGAAGGCGCGGCGCGCAGCGCGCACACGCTTGCCATCGACAGGCGCAGGCGCGCCTCAATTACCGGGGTTACGGATGTTTGCAGCTTCCATGAAACGGAAGTCGTGCTGAAAATCGATTCGGGCGTGATGATTCTCACGGGCCAGGGGCTGCACATCGCCAAGTTGCTGCTGGAGGACGGGCGGCTGGAGGTGGACGGCCACATCGACGGCGTGATCTATGAGACGCCCAAGGCCGCTGCAAAGCGGGCGTTTTCCTGGAAGTGGCTGAAAAAATGACGCTGTTTTTTGAGACGGCAGGGCAGGCGCAGGCCTTTTTGGCGGCGGTGCCGCTAGGGCTTTTGCTGGCGGCATGCCTGGACGCGTCGGTGCTGGCGGGGCCACTGCGCCCGGTGGCGGATGTGCTGGTGATGCTGACCGCGGCCGCCTCGTTGATGGCGATGATGCTTCTTGCCCGCGACGAGGCTCTGCGTCTGTACCACCTGTTGGCCCTCCTCACGGGCGCGGTCCTCTATACCCATGGAATCGGCAGGCTGGTGCGCCTGATGCGGGCGCGGTTGAAAAAAGCAAAAAAAACAGATGGTTCTGCGCCGTAGAAGCAGGAGTTTTACGCCCGGCGCAGAATGTTATTCTTATATTGCTTTTTGAAGGGAACGACCTGCTTATGCGCAAGACGATGAATATCTGGGTGCTGATTGCAATGTCCGCATGCGTGTTGGTGGCTTTTTTCTGGTACAGCGGCACACTTTCCCAGAGCATCGACGAGCTGAATGACACCTACGATCAGACGCAGATGCGCCTGACCGAGCTGCAGGGCGAGCAGGCGGACCTGAAAACCCAGCTGGAAACCGTCGGAACCGACGCATTCATCGAAAACCAGGCGCGTACCATGTACGGCTATATGATGCCGGATGAAATCCGCTTCGTGATCACCAATCCCGAAGCGCTATATGGCGAGGACGAAATACCTTCCCGGTAACGGCGAGGGTATTTCCGTTTTTTATCCATCAAGCAAAAAACGATACAAATGAGGTGCTTGGAATGCGGGTTGCAGCCATCGGCATCGGTTCCAATTCTTTGCGTATGCTGATTGCGGACGTGGAGCGCGGGCGGCTTTTCCGGTTGGACCGCTACAGGGAAGGGCTGCGCGTGTTTGCTGCACTGGACCGGCAGGGGAACATCACCCCGGAGATGACCGGCAAGGCGTGCCGGAGCGTGGAGGCGTTCCGCCGGCAGGCTGTGGAATGCGGAGCCGAGCGGGTGCACCTGTTTGCCACCAGCGCCGTGCGCGACGCGGCAAATCAGGAGGCCTTTTCCAAGGCGCTGCTGGATGCGACCGGCCTTTCGCTGGAAATCTGCAGCGGCGATCTGGAGGCCAGGCTCTCCTTTATCGGCGCGACGGACGGGGAGACCTCCGGCCTGATCGACATCGGCGGCGGGTCCACGGAAATCGCCGTGGGCCGTGGAATCGAAATTCAAAGGGCGGTCAGCTTGCAGATGGGAGCCGTGCGCCTGTGCCGCCTCCATCCCATTCAAAGCGCGGAGGAGGCGCATGCCGTGGTGCGCGCCGCACGCGAGCTGATCTTGCCCCAGCGCGACGCCTTTATGGCCGTTCGTCCGCCTGTGTGGGTGGGCGTAGGCGGCACCTTTACCACCAGCGCCGCGCTGGTCCAGCGGATTCCTTGGAACCGGCGCGAGCATATTCACGGCTTCGCACTGACCCGGGAGAGCGTCCAGGCCGCCATGGAGGCGCTCGCGCCCATGCCCATGGAGGAGCGCCTGGCGCTGCCAAGCCTCCAGCCCCAGCGCGCGGACATCGTGGTGCATGGTATCGCCATTTTGCTGGCCTGTATGCTGGAGCTGGATCTGCCTGCCATCACTGTGAGCGAATACGGCAATTTGGAGGGGTATCTGAAGGTCAAATACCTCTATAATGGGCATTTGTAAGGAACGAATTGCCATTTTCAAGGTTTATGCTTTTCTTTTTCTCCGGTTTCTGCTATAATCATTAACGTTTGGAATACGGTTCATATGCATGCTGCGTGTTATGGAACATATCGCGCGCGCGACGTTCCTTTCTGAAAGTCGCAGCGCGGCGCGCAGGGATGCGAAAATCAAATAGAACAAGGGGGATCCATAATGGCAAGCTATCAAACCAAGGACATCCGCAACATCGCCCTCATGGGACATGGCAGCGAAGGAAAAACCACGCTGATGGAGGCATTGCTGTTCGCTGCCGGAGCGATCGACCGCCAGGGTCGTGTCGAGGACGGCAACACCGTTACCGACTACGACGCGGAGGAGATCAAGAGAAAAATCTCCATCAGCGCGGCCATTGCGCCGATTGACTGGAACCAGAAGATGCTCAACGTCATCGACGTGCCCGGCTATTTTGATTTCGTGGGCGAGATGATGGGCCCCCTGCGCGTGGTGGAAACCGCCGCGATTCTGGTCAGCGCCGTCAGCGGCATCGCCGTGGGCACGGAAAAGGCGTGGGACTATGCCACCAAGAACAACGTGGGCAAGATGTTCATCGTCAACCAGATGGACCGCGATCATGCCGACTTTATGAAGGTCCAGACCCAGCTGCGCGAGCGCTTTGGCAACAGCGTGGTGCCCATCCTGCTGCCCATCGGCGACGGCCCCAGCTACCGCGGCGTGGTCAACGTCCTAGAAAACAAGGCGTACGAGCGCGTCAACAAGGGCAAGCCCAAGGAAATTCCCGTGCCCGCTGAAATGGCCGACGATATCGCCGTGGCCATGGAGGAAATCACCGAGGCCGCCGCGATGGCGGATGACGACCTCACCATGAAATACCTGGAGGAGGGAACCCTCACCCACGAGGAGCTGATCGAGGGCTTCAAGATGGGGATGTTCTCCGGCCAGATTTGCCCCGTGGTGCCCTGCTCCGCGCTCACCGGCGTGGGCGTGGCCAAGCTGCTGGATGTGATGGCGGACTTCCTGCCCTCGCCCAAGCGCGCGGTGTACAAGGGCGTCAACCCCAAGACCGGCGAGGAGACCGAGCGTGCCTGCAACAGCGAGCAGCCCTTCAGCGCGCTCGTCTACAAGACCATCGCGGACCCCTTCGTGGGCAAGCTAAGCCTGTTCAAGGTCATGAGCGGCACGGCCACCGGCAGCGGCAACATCTACAACGCCAGCTGCGACAAGACCGAAAAGATCACCGGCATCTACGTGCTGCGCGGCAAGAAGCAGATCGGCACCCAGCTGCTCAATGCGGGCGATATGGGCGCGTTCTCCAAGCTGCAGTTCACCAACACCGGCGACACCCTGTGCGATCCTGCCAACCCCATCAAGTATCCGCCCATTGAGTATCCCGCCCCCTGCATCAGCAAGGCCGTGTTCGCCGCCAAGCAGGGCGAGGAAGACAAGGTCTTCGGCGGCCTGGCCCGCCTCATGGAGGAGGACCCCTCCATCAAGCTGGAAAAGAACGTGGAAACCACCGAGACGCTGCTTTCCGGTCAGGGCGAGCTGCACCTGGACGTGATCCGCAACAAGCTGGCCAGCAAGTTCGGCGCCAACGCCGTTCTGCAGGACCCGCGCATTCCCTATCGTGAGACCATCAAAAAGACGGTCAAGGTGCAGGGCCGTCACAAGAAGCAGTCCGGCGGCCATGGCCAGTTCGGCGACGTGTGGATCGAGTTCTCGCCCATCGGCGACACCGGCATCGACTTTGAGTTCGAGGACGCGGTGGTCGGCGGCGTGGTGCCGCGCAACTTCATCCCCTCTGTGGAAAAGGGCCTGCGCGAGAACATCCGCAAGGGCGTTCTGGCGGGCTATCCCATGGTGGGCCTGCACGCCAAGCTCTACGACGGCAGTTACCATCCGGTGGACTCCTCTGAAATGGCGTTCAAGACCGCTGCCCGCATCGCCTACAAGAAGGGCTGCATGGATGCCAGCCCCGTGCTGCTGGAGCCCATCATGCATGTGGAGGTCTATGTACCCGACGAGTACATGGGCGACGTCATGGGCGATATGAACAAGCGCCGCGGCCGCATCATGGGCATGAACCAGGTGGACGGGATGCAGCAGCTGGTGGCCGAGGCTCCGCAGGCGGAAATGTTCAAATATGCGACCGATCTTCGTTCCATGACCCAGGCGCGCGGCTGGTTCACGATGTCCTTTGAGCGCTATGAGGAGGTTCCCTCCAACGTGGCCCAGAAGATCATCGAGAACGCGAAGCTGGACGAGGACGAGGAGGAATAATCCCCGCTGTTTCACATTCAACTTGGGACCGATGCGCGCCTCGCATCGGTCCCGTTGTGATATCATGAACCTGCATGGCAAGGAGGCGGTGCGATGATCACCACCGTATGCATGAACCCTTCCTTTGACAAGACCGCTTCGGTCGATACGCTGGCCACGGGCGGCCTGAACCGCTTGCGCGACGTGCGCGTGGACGTGGGCGGAAAGGGCGTGAACGTCGCCGTGGTGCTGAAACGGCTGGGCGTGCCGGTTAGCTGCGTGGGCTGCCTGGGCGAGCGCGGCCGGGAATCCTTCCTTCAGATGATTCGGCAGGAGGGCGTGCCCTTCGACTATTTGCCCATGCCCGGCGAGGTTCGCACCAACCTCAAGCTGCTGGACAACAGCACCCGCGCCATCACGGAGTTTAACGAGCCCGGCATTTCCATGGACTCGGCGCAGCTGGAGGATTTTTTGACCCTTTTGAGAGAGAAAGCCGGAGAAAGCGAACATGTGGTGCTCAGCGGACGGCTGCCGGAGGGCTGCGCGGAAGCCACCTATCAGCGCTGCCTGAAGACGCTGGAGGGGAAGAAATGCGTCCTGGACTGCGCCGGGGAAACGCTGCTGCACGGTGTCAAGGAGAGGCCGTTTTTGATCAAACCCAACCTGCCGGAAATCGAGGGCATCATGAAAAAGGAGCTGCGCACGCTGCGCGGCCTTCGGGACGCGGCGTTGTTTTTGATCGAGTACGGCGCGCAGAACGTGATTATCTCCATGGGCAAATACGGCGCGATGCTCGTCAGCCGGACGGATACCTTCTTTGCCCCCGCGCTGATGGTGGAGGCCCGGTCCACCGTAGGCGCGGGCGACGCGATGATCGGCGGCGTGCTTGCGGGCCTGTCGCGCGGAGAATCGCTGGCGGAGTCCTTCCGCTGGGGCGTGGCCGCCGGAGCGGCGAGCGTCATGACCGACGGTACCCAGCTGTTGCGCAGGCCGGATTTTGAGGCGCTCTTGCCCAAGGTGACCGTGCAGGAAGTATGAAAACCGACTTTGAGCGCGCGTTCATCCGTGCGGGACGGCGTGGACAGGCACTTTTGCAGGATGAGCTCATTGCCCTCGTCCCGCGGGAATACGGCGGGCATGTCGCGCAATTGGGCGGCGCGGTTTCGCTGGTGTTCGATATTGTCATGCCGGGTACGTCTTCCTCCCTGGCGGGCGAAATCGCTTTACGGGTGGGAGAGGATGCGAGCCTGTTCTACCTGGGGCACATCGGCTACCATGTCGACCCGCCCTTCCGGGGGCACGCCGCCGCCCTGCGCGCCTGCCGGCTGTGCGTGCCCCTGCTTTCCGAACTTGGGATGCGGAGCTTTGTGATCACCACGGACGAGGACAATCTGCCCAGCATCCGCACCTGCGAGCGGCTGGGCTGCACGCTGGAATGCACCGTGGATGTTCCCTTGTGGTGCCGTCAGGAATTCTCCATCAGCGCGCGCAAACGGCGCTATGTGTATGAGCCCGCGGATGCCAAAAGACGATAAAATGCGGTAACGGCTTTTCTTTTTGCATAAGATAGGGTAAAATACGGGGGAAAGTTCTGGAAGGGTGGTGCTTCTTTGGAGGCGACGATTCAGGGCTGCCGTATCTTTTACCGCTATACAAAGGCGGCGAAGGCAAACGGCCCCACCATTTTGCTCCTGCACGGCTGGGGGTGCGACGGCTCCATTTTTTCGTTCATCGAAAAGGGATTGAGCGAGCAGGCCGACGTGCTGACGGTGGATTTTCCCGGCCACGGCCAGAGCGGCGAGCCGCCGGCGCCGTGGGGCGTGCCCGAATACGCGGAGCAAATCGC
>ERZ1673695.1544-NODE-1544-length-22735-cov-10.212522_pt1 | contig 22735 bp, 24 predicted proteins | sample MGYA00580225_ERZ1673695 | MGnify/ENA primary metagenome ERZ1673695 (study PRJEB41218, sample SAMN15661739) | gut metagenome | host: Homo sapiens | place: Canada: London | collected 2015-08-20/2019-03-30 | study: EMG produced TPA metagenomics assembly of... | reverse complement strand
ATCAGAATGAAGGGGGTCAGCTCGTCGCCCTGACCGCTGGGGTTGTCCGCCATGGCGTCCTGAATTTGCGCGTCGGTAAGGGGAAAGTCGGGGCTTTTGCCCAGCTGGTCGCGCTGGAGGTCGTTGGCGTCCATCAGCACCACGGGAATGCCCGTGTCCTGATAGAGCTTGGCGCACAGCTCATCGGGGTTATCGGGGTTGATGAGGGCCATCTGATGGTACAGCTCGAAGCTGGAGCGGGTGTAGAAGCCGTCGATGCCGCCCACGCCCTTGCCGCACACCTTGTAAAACACGCCGTGCATGCCGAACAGCTTGGTCACCGCGCTGGCGGCGGCGGCCAGCAGCACGCGCGGCAGGCCGCACATGTCGATGACCAGCTGCAGCTTGTAGGGCTCGTGCATGCCCACGCCCGTGTGGTTGATCCCCGCGAAGCGCCACAGGTGGTTGGCCCACCAGCCGGGCTTGACCTCGTCGCGCGTCTTGACGGACTTGACGCACATGCACATGACCTTGGCGCCGAAGCTGAGCATGTCGCCGGGCTGATAGAGCGGGCGCACGTACTGTTCTACCAGGGCGGCCTGATCTTCGCCCACCTTGACAAAATGGGTCTGAATGGCGTAGCGGCTGTATTTGCGGCCGTCCTTACCCTCGATCACGCCGCGATCGAAGTAGGTCACGCCGTTTTGCTCGCGGCGCTGCTCCTCCAGGTTGCGGGATGGGATGATGCCCATGTCAATCGCCTCCAAATGCTGTTACATGTCCTCAAAGAAAGGTTCGCCCGTTTCGGTGACCAATATGCCCAGATCGTTGAAATGCAGGGGCACGGGCTTGGCCATGATATATTTGAGAATGGCGTCGAAGCGCACGCTCTCGGTGTAGGTCAGGAGCGTGAAGGAAACGCCGTGCTTTTTCGCGCGGCCCGTGCGGCCGATACGGTGCAGGTAGTACTCGTTTTCATTGGGCAGGTCATAGTTGATGACGGCCTCCACGTCGTCCACGTCGATGCCGCGGGCGGCTACGTCGGTGGCCAGCAGAATCTGGAACTTGCCTTTGCGGTACGCCTGCATGACCTCGTTGCGGGCGGACTGGCGCATGTCGCCGTGCAGGCAGTCGGCGGGATAGCCCGCGTCCTTGAGACGCTTGCACAGGCGCTGGGTCATGTCCTTGGTGTTGACAAAGACCATCACCCGCTGGTATACGTCGCTGTCGAGCAGGTAGAGCAGGTGCTCATACTTGTGCTCGCGCTCGGTGGAAATGACGTACTGGGTGATCTGCGGGCGGTTTTCCTTCGTCGCGGGGATGACGATCTCCACCGGGTCCTGCTGGTACTTCCAGGCGATGGTCATCACGTCCTGGTTGGTGGTGGCGGAAAAGAGCACCAGCTGCCGCTCGATGGGCGTGGCCTCGATGATCTTGGTCACATCCTTGACAAAGCCCATGTTGAGCATCTCGTCGGCCTCGTCCAGCACCATGGTATGCACGCTGTCCAGGCGGATGTTCCCGCGGTTCATGTGGTCCAGCAGCCGGCCGGGCGTGGCCACCACGATCTGCGGGCACTGCTTGAGCTGGGAGAGCTGCTTGGTGATGGGCTGCCCGCCATAGAGGCAGGCGATGCGCACGCCGGGGATATAGCGCGCCAGCGCGCGCAGCTCGTCGGTGATTTGCAGGCTGAGTTCGCGTGTGGGGGCCAGCACCAGCTCCTGTACGCGCTTGTCCTTTAGGTTCACGTATTCCAGCATGGGAATGCCGAAGGCGCAGGTTTTGCCCGTGCCTGTGGGAGCGATGGCGATCAGGTCGCGCCCCTCCATCATCAGGGGAAGCGTTTTGGCCTGTACGGGGGTCATCTCGCTGAACCCCATTTTTTCGACCGCCTTGAGAATCTCGTCGCTGAGATCGGCGGCCTCGGAGAATTTGGTAATCTGTAGTCCTTCTGTTGGCAAAGCGGGCGCTCCTTACTGTTGTTGTTGGTTGAGGCAAATTTCAATCGCTCGGCTGAGCTGGTCGGGGCAGGAGGTGCCGCCGCGGCACTGAACGCCGCGCAGGCGGTTCATCACCTCGCGCGCGTCCTGGCCGATCACCAGGCGCGAGAGGCCGTCGGTATTGCCCCGGCAGCCGTTGGTGAAGCGGCAGGCCGTGATCTTTCCGCCTTCGATTTCCAGGTCGATGGCGGTGGAACAGGTGCCCCTGGTCTTATAGTGCATCATGTGTGCGTCTCTCCTTTTGCTGCGGCTTACACAAAATAAGCCAATTTATTGCTTTCGACACAGCGTCCCGCTTTTCCTGCCGGATTTTTCACATCCGGCAGCCTTTCGCATAGGGTGACAGTAGCGCTTGAAATGAGGCGGGGGAAAGGGGCGGTGCCATGAGCCTGATCATTGCGGACGCCCGGCAGGGCGTCTGGAAAGCCGCGGACGAGGGCGGTCCGCTGACCGAGGTGGCCTGCGCCCTGGAGGCTCCCTACCTGACATGCGCCGGCAGCGCGTGCGTGTGCGTGGGCGGATGCAGGGAATGTCTGTGCCTGACCTGCCATGGGCTGAGGGAGATCAGCCGCATGCCCGCCGCGCCGGGGCTGGCTGCGCTGTGCCTGTCGCCCTGTGGACGGTATGTCTACCAACTCAGCGCCGAGGCCGACAGCGTCCACACGCGCCTAACGGCCACCGGCGAACTGATCTTCGCGGCGCCGGTGGGGGTGTTTCCCCGCGCCATGTGTCTGGACGCGTTCGGACGGCGGCTGCTGGCCGCGGGCGGGGCGGTGGATGAAGCCTATCTGCTGACCGCGCCGGAGCTGGTGCGCGAGCGGACCATTCACACCCAGAGCCCGTGCTTTGCCGCGGGGTTCTGGCGAGGCGGTCTCCTGCTAGTGTGCGCGGCCGAGGGAGAGGATATCCACACGGCGGTGTACACGCTTGCTCCGGGCACGCCCCGGCCGCGCAAGCTGATCGATCTGCCGGGACAGCCGGGCGGGCTGTGCATATGCCCGGACGGCATGGGCGCGCTCATCAGCACCCGCGACGGGCTGATGAAGCTGGACATCCCACGGGGACGGCTGCTTTGGAACCTGCCGGACCTGGCGCTGTGCGCCGGTCTGTGCTGCTATGGCCCCATGGCGCTGGCGAGCGCCACGCTGAACGGGCAGGTGCGTCTGCTGTCCCACCATAAGCCGTGGCTGTCAAGAACCGTTTTTACAGGCACGGATGTTCATGCGTGCTTTTTGATGGCATAATCCGGGCGCGTTTGGCGCATCCTTGACACAGAAGCCCCGGCGAAGGCCGGGGCATGGGATGGAAGGAGGTTTTCTTGCTATGCTGGATAAGATCTCGCTGGTGCTGGTGATCATCGGCGCCATCAACTGGGCGCTGATCGGCATCTTTCAATTCGACCTGGTGGCGTATCTCTTCGGCGGGCAGGCGGCGGTGGTCAGCCGCATCGTCTACACCCTGGTGGGCGCGGCCGGTCTGTGGTGCATCTCGCTGCTGTTTGGCGAGCGGGTATCCGCCAAGGAGTGATCCAGCCGAATCTGTTGGGCGGCCTGCAAAAGAAAGGCCCGGTTGGTCGGCTTGCCGCGCTCCGGGTCCACCGTGGCGCCGAAAAAGCGCTCGATCCCCCGCATGCTGCCCTGGGTAAACACGCTTTCCACCGCCACGCGCAGACAGCGCTCCACGGCGGCGGGCGTGGTGCCGAAAGCGTGGGCGCACGAGCGGTAGAGTTGGCCCATGGAGCGCGCCTCCAGGGCCGGCGACGGCGCCAGATGCTCAAGGAGCCAAGCTGCATAGGCGCGGCCCTTGTAGCGGCCGTCCATGGAGATGGCCTTTAACAACGACTCCACCGCCTGCGCGGTGCGCGGGGCCTGAGCCGCTGCCAGTTTCGGCAGCGGCTTTTGCGCCAGCGTTTCCATCAGCGCGCACAGCTTTTCCGGCGCGGCGCAGATGGGCGCCACCGCATCCGCCATGGCCGGGCGCGAGGCGCACAGCTCCGGCTCGCACAAAAACAGCACGCGCGGCGGACAGGGATGGTTCATCGCCTCCAGCGCCTCCAGCACCTCCAGGCCGTCCAGCTCCGGCAGGCATGCATGCAGAAGCAGCAAATCGAACCGGTCCCGCGAAAGCAGCTGCAAGGCCTGCGCGCCGCTTTCCGTGATCAGGGCGTCAAAGCCGCGAAGCTCCATGCCCGCCGCGATCCGGCGGGCCGTTCTTCCGTTTAACACAGCGATCAAAAGCCGCATGAGCGCACCTCCTGTCAATAAGGATACGCCCATGCGGCCCCTGCTCCCTGCCTGGTATGACCGAAACCTTTGTCGAATCCTGTCAGCGCTCTTCCAAAAAGGCGAACGCCTCGTTCACCGCATCCACCACAGCCTGGCTGGACAGGGTGGCGCCGGAGACGGCATCGACGTCCTGATTGAGCGTCAGCGGCGGGGTTTTTCCGATGAACTGGGAGGTGAACGCCTCCTCGCGCACGCCGCTGCCCACGCCGACCGTTTCCAGGAAGCGCGCGCCGCCCACGTCAATGGCGGAAATCGCGCCGCTGTCCTCCAGCGTCAGGCGCACCAGTACGGGACCGGCATAGCCGATGGCGCTGGCGTTTGCGGTGCGGCCTGCGGCCGCGGGTGATGCGGTAGGCTGCGTTGCCTCCGGGGATGGGCTGACCATCGGCGATGCGGTGACAGCCGGGGTCGGGGTGACGGCGGGCGGTTCGGCCGTTCCGGTGGTCATGACCACGGCAACCACAGCCACCGCCGCTACCAGTCCGGCGATGAGCCAACCGGCCCATTTTTTCTGATTCTCCATGCGTAAGCTCCTCCTGCCTGATAGGGTCGTCCCTAGGTTGCACCGCGGGGAAAGGTCCTATACGGCGCGAAGAATGCCGGATTCTGCGGGATGTTTGACATGCTTCGCGCCGCAGACCGACACGGCGCGAAAACCGCGCTGGCTATACTGGCTGTACACTGGCATGGGGGAGGCGGCGTATGGAGACTTCAACGGCCCGGCCGCAGGAGGCGGTTGAGCGCAGGGGAAAGGGCGTCCGGCGCGCGGGAAGGCGATTGATGATCTTCGCACGCGGCGCGGCGCGGCCTGTGGGACAGGCCGTGACGGTCTTTCTGTTCACCTTTGTGCGGTGGTTTGGCATTCCGTCCCCCTTTGCGGCGGCGCTGCTGCTGGCGCGTGCGGAGAAGCCTACGCCGCTGATGTTGGCGGGCGCGGGTACGTCGCTGGCGGTGAGGGCGCTGTGGGGGCTGGAACTGGATGTATGGCAGTATGTGGGCATTGCGGGACTATGGCTGGCGCTGCGCCGTTTGAGGCCCCGGCCGGGCATTGAGACGGCGGCGCTGGGCGGCCTTTCGATGATGCCGCGCGTGTTTGCGGCGTTGGCCGGACATGTGCCGCTGGACGTGCTGCTCAGCCTTGCGGCGGTGCCGCTGGGCATGCTGGCCGCAGCCTTTTTCCGCAGCGCGATGGACGGCATGACCTCCACCGCCGCGCCGACCTGCGCGCGGGAGCGCGCCTGCGTGGCGGCGCTGGGCCTGCTGCTGGTGGGAGGCCTGGGTTATTTCTGGATGGGCGCGCTCAATCTGGGACAGCTGGCCGCCGTATGGATGACGGTCGCGTATGCCGCTGCAAACGGGCCGGTGTACGGCGTGGCCGCGGGACTGATGTGCGGGCTGTCGCTGGCCTTGGGCGGGCACGACGTGCGCATGGCGGCCACGCTGTCGGTGGTGGGGCTTCTGTGCGGCCTGCCGGCGGTAGAGCGGCGGCGCTGGCTGCTGCCGCCGGCGGCGGTGGCGGGCTGGGCGCTGGGCTATTCGCTCACACCGCTGAGCGGCCCGACGATTCCCTTCTGGGCGGCGGTGGCAGGCGCGGCGGCATATGCGCTGCTGCCGGGATGGGTGCTGGAACAGGTACGGGTTCTGGCGCGCGGCCCGGAGCCGGGCGTGCGGAGCATGGAGACGGCCTTTGTGAGCCAGCGCATCGCGCACATGCGCGACGCACTGGAGCGGCTGGCCAAGGCCCTGCCCGATCCGGGAAGCCAGGCGGTCACCAGCGGCGAGGAGCTGGGCGAGCTGCTTTGCGCCCGGTGCGCCAATCGCGAGCTTTGCTGGGGCAAGGGGCGCGTCAGGACGGAACGTCTGCTCGCGGATATGATGGATCGCGTGGAGCGCGGCGAGGCGGTGGATGAGGACAACCTGCCCGCCCTGGCCGAGCACGGATGCCTGCGCGCGGAGTCCATTGAGGAAACGGCGCTGGAGGCCCTGGCCGTCCTCAAGCGGAGAGAGGCGGGAATCCGAAAGGCGCGCTACGAGCGGGAGCTGACGCTGACGCACCTGGCGGCGCTGTCGGGCACGCTGGGGGAGCTGGGTATGATGGCCGGCGGCGAAAGCCTCAACGACCTCAAGGCGGCGCACATCCTCAACCTGGCGCTGGAGGAGCTCAACGTTCCCGCACGGCTCAGCTACGCGCGCCGGGTGGACGGCCATCTTCAGGCCGCGCTGGAAACCGACGGCATGATGCCGGTGCAGAAGCCGCTGGAAATGCTGCTGCGCTATCTGGCCACGGAGGAGGATCTGCCGCTGTCCATCACCCGCGCGGGGCGCGGGCGCGTGGAGCTGGAGGAGATTCCGCTCTACAGCGCGTCGGTGGGGATGGCGTCGGTGTGCGCGGGCGAGCGCGGCGAGGGAGACGGCGTGTGCGGCGACGCGTGCTCGGCCAAGCGCTGCGATGGCGGCCGGCTGCTTATGATGCTGCTGGACGGCATGGGCCACGGCGAGGAGGCGCACCGGCAGAGCGAAAAGACCCTTGAGCTGCTTACCCTGCTGCTGGAGGCGGGGTATACGCGCCGCCAGGCCATCACGGCGGTAAACGGCATCATGCTTTCCGCCCAGGAGGACGAGCGCTTTTCCACCGTGGACCTGGCCGACGTGGACCTGTGGACGGGCAACGTATACTCCGAAAAGCTGGGCGCATGCGCCTCGTGGGTGGTGCGCGGCAGCCACATGAAGAAGGTGGAGGGCGCGTCCCTGCCGCTGGGCATTCTGGAGGAGGCGGCGGCGACCTCCACGCAGTACCGCCTGCATAGCGGCGACATCCTTGTGATGGTCAGCGACGGCGTGGCCGACGCCTTTGAAACGGACGAGCAGTTCACCCAGGCTTTGACCGAGAGCCTGTACATCCAGCCGCAGCGCATGGCCGACGCCCTGCTTAGAAACGCGCTGCTGGCCGGGGGCGGCGCGCCCAGGGACGACATGAGCGTGATGGTGCTTCTGCTTCTGGACCGTCAGCAGGCCAGGGGATGAGGCGGAGTCCGTGCATCGCGCCTTTCCGGCTTCAGACCAAAAAACGGGGAGGCGGATGATCTACCGCCTCCCCGCATGCGCCGTGCGGCGCGCCGGGCGTTACGCCTCTTCCTGATAGGTGATTTCCAGATGATAGTTCTCCCGCGCCGCATCCTCAAAGACCCGCAGCAGCTTGGGCAGGTAATCCACCATTTTGCCGCGCGGCTCTTTGGGATAGTGTACGGCGATGCGCAGGGGATCGCGCTCGCTGGCCAGCTCGTCGTGCAGGGCGTCCAGGTTTGCGCCGTAATAAAAGGGAAAGTCCAGCGCCTCCTTGAGGTAGCGGTGCAGGGAAATCTTTTCCTCGAAGGGAGTCAGGTCCAGGGTCACGTCGCGCATAAGTACCTCCTGTTGCATTTTCTCGTGCCGGGATGAAACATGGCAGGGAGAATGGAAATAGGGCGTTGATGCCACCTGCGCCTAGGGCCTGAGCACGATGGGATTGGACCAGGCGCTCCGGCCCTCGGCGTCGATCAGCTGAATGCGAACGTAGCGTTCGCCGCGGTTGACGGTCAGGTCGTAGCTGGCAAAGACCAGGTCCTTGCCGGTCTGGCAGCGGTTGCCCGTCCAGATCAGGTTGCTGTAGAAAATTACCGTATCCACGGGCGAGCAGGTCACCTCGATGCGGTCATCTTCCACCGAAATCTGCTCGAAGCGCGGACCCTGCGAGCAGTAGAACCTGCCCTGGTCCAGCGCGTCGAAAAGGCTTTCCTGGCTGAGCTCCCCGGCCTGCACCATCGTGAAGGCGCGTCCGGCCTCGCCCTGATAGCGGTGCGAATCGTCCGAGGCGACGAAGCGGTACAGCGCGCCATGCGCCGCCGCTACGTCCAGCACGTTTGAGGAATCGGCACGGTCGCCGTTCCAGGGATAGGTGGACACGCTGTTGTAGATTTCCGCGGCGGTGACGTCCTGCAGGGCCGCAAGCGTGGCCACGGTGTTGAGCGACCAGGCCGGATGCGCCACGATGGCGCGGCCGCCGCACCGGCGGTAGAGGTTGATGCACCGCTGCGGCCCGCCGGACAGGTCGTAGCGTTCCAGACGCTCGTCCATGCCCACGCCGATCAGGTGCAGCACCTCGCCGGGCAGGGTAAAATCCATCTCCATGCCGCTGAGCAACAGCATGCATCCCTCCAGATGCGTGGGCTCGGACAGGCGGCGGTGATCGGTGAGGGCGAGAAAATCATATCCCAGATCGCGGTAGAGGGCCACGACCTCGTCGGGATTGAGCTTTCCGTCGCTCACCGTGGTGTGACAGTGCAGATTCCCCTTGAAAAAAGGCAGCTTTGGATCAAAGAGATCCATTTTAGCGCGCACCCCCTTTCCCCTTCAAAAAAACGTATGTAAGAATTATAGCCTGTACCGCGTGGAAATGCAAGCGCCGCCTTGCAAACCCGAGCGCTGTGTGATACCATGTGGGGCGTAACAAGCGCGAAGGGGGCTTTTTCTTATGAAGGCACTGTTTATCGGCGGCACGGGCACCATCAGCTCGTCCATTTCGGCGCTGTGCGTCAGTCGCGGATGGGACTTGACGCTGCTCAACCGCGGCAACGCGGACGCGCGCATGCCCCAGGGCGCGCGCGCCATCCATGCGGATATCCGTGACGAGGCGGCGGTGCGGGACGCGCTGAAGGGGCAGGCGTTCGACGTGGTGGCGGACTTCATCGCCTACACGCCCGAGGACGTGGCGCGCGACATCCGTCTGTTTTCCGGCAGAACGGGACAGTACTTTTTTATCAGCTCGGCGTCGGCGTATCAAAAGCCGTTGTCCTCGCCGTGGATCACCGAGGGAACGCCGCTGTGCAATCCTTACTGGGAATACAGCCGCCAGAAGGCCGCCTGCGAAGATATGCTGATGGCCGCCTACCGCGGGCAGGGCTTTCCTGTCACCATCATCCGGCCCAGCCATACCTATTGCCGGCGCAGCGTGCCCGTGGCGCTGCATGGGCCGGCTGGCAGCTTTCAGGTGCTGGAGCGGATGCGCACAGGCAAGCCTGTCATCGTGCCGGGCGACGGCCTGACGCTGTGGACGCTGACCCACAGCGACGACTTTGCCGTGGCTTTCGTGGGGCTGATGGGCAACGTGCACGCCCTGGGAGAGGTGTTCCACATCACGGGCGACGAGAGCCTGACCTGGAATCAGGTGTACGGGAGCATTGGGGCGGCGCTGGGGGTGAAGCCGCGCCTTGTGCACATCGCCAGCGAAACGCTGGGCGCGCTGTGCCAAAGCTATGTGGGGTCGCTCCTGGGGGACAAGAGCAACACCGTGATCTTCGACAATGCCAAAATCAAGCGCGCCGTGCCGGGATTTGTGGCGGCGAAGCGTTTTGATCAGGGCGTACGCGAGGCGGTTGACTACATCTACAGCCACCCGGAATGCCAGCGGCTGGACCCCGCCTTTGACGCCTGGTGCGATCAGGTGATCGAGGGCTATGAGCGCCTGACCGCCGGGCTGCCCAAATTTGAAATGTAAGGAGCTTTTTGTGAGCCAGTACATCGAGCCGCTCAAATCGGCGCTGGTTTTGTTTCCCTTTGTGGCGCTGGCGCTCACGCTGCCCTACATGCTGGCGCAGTACCGCAGGTACGGGGCCATCCTGCTCCTTCGCACGGCGATTGTATATTCGTTTGTGCTGTATTTGATGTGCGCCTATTTCCTGGTCATCCTGCCGCTGCCGGATGTGGAAACGGTCAGCGGTCTGACCTTCGCGCGCGTGCAGCTGATTCCTTTTCGGGAGGTTGCGGACCTGCTGCGTAACGCCAAGGTAGATCCGGGTCAGCCTGCCACATGGTACCGCCTGGTATGGAATCGGGATTTTTTTCAGATCGCGGCGAACGTGGCTATGTTTGTGCCGCTGGGAATCTATCTGCGGTACTATTTCGGGTGCAGCCTGAAAAAGACGCTGCTGCTATCCTTCCTGCTCAGCCTGTTTTTTGAGCTGACCCAGCTCACGGGCCTCTACGGCGTTTACCCCAGGCCGTACCGCCTGGCGGATGTGGATGACCTGATGACCAACACCTGCGGCGGCCTCCTGGGCTACGCGCTGGCGCCCCTGGCGATGCGGTTGCTTCCCTCGCGCGAGCAGATGGACGCGCGCGCCTACCGAAAGGGCGAGCAGGTGAGCATCACCCGCCGCTGCTTTGCGGCGCTGGTGGATTTTGTGGTGATGCTGACGGCGCTGGGTGTGCTGATCTGGCGGCTGCCCTCGGTGATGCCGTCAGGCGAGGGCGCGGCGGCCATGGCGGCGTGGCTTTTCGGCTGCTATGCCGTCGGAATTGTTGGATATTTTATGCTCGGCACATGGCTGGCGGGCGGACGCACGGTGGGCAAGGCGCTTTTGCACCTGCGCCTTACGGATCTGCGCAGCGGCGGCCGGCCCAGGCTGTGGCAGTGCGTGGTGCGCTATGGGGTGCTGTACCTGGTGGTGATGCCCACGCCGGCGTTCTTGTTGCTGGCCATTACCCTTGGCGTGCAGGACGGAGCGATCAGCCTGTGGCTGGTGCTGGCCTGCATCTCTCTTCTGATGGTGTACATCCTGTTCTGGCTGCTGCTTGCGGTGCACGTGTTTACGCATGACAACCAGCTCTTGCACGGCAAGCTGAGCATGACGCACAATGTCAGTACCCTCCGCCACCGGTACTTTTCCCGGTGGCACGGCACGCGACATGCGCATGACGCCACAATGTAATTCAAAAAATGAAGCGCCGTGGGATGTTGCTATCTCACGGCGCTTTTGAATGGGGCGCGTTACGCCTGCGCATCAGGCAGAGGCAGGCGGGCCACGCCGCTGCGCACGGCAGCTTCGGCCACGGCGCGGGCCACGGCGGGCCCCACGCGCCGGTCGAACGCCTGGGGCAGAATGTAGCGGGGCGTAAGCTCCTCATCGGATACCAGCGAGGCGATGGCGCGGGAGGCGGCCATCTTCATTTCATCGTTGATGTCGCGGGCGCGCACATCCAGCGCACCGCGGAAGATGCCGGGAAAGGCCAGCACGTTGTTGATCTGGTTATCGTAGTCGCTGCGGCCGGTGCCCACCACCGCCGCGCCGCCGCGCATAGCCTCTTCAGGCATGATTTCGGGCACGGGATTGGCCATAGGGAAGACGATGGGGTCGCGCCCCATCAGGCCGATCATGTCGGCGGTGAGGATATTCGGCACACTTACGCCGATGAACACATCCGCGCCCGCGAGCGCCTCCGTGAGGCCGCCGTGCAGATGGCGACGGTTGGTCACGTGGCTCAATTCCTCCTGGGCGGGACTCATCTTGTCGCGCCCCTCCACTACGATGCCGTGGCGGCCCAGGAGAATGATATCTCCCACGCCGAAATGCAGCAGATGGTGCGCGATGGCTACACCCGCCGAGCCCGCGCCGTTGATGACGCAGGTGATATCCTCCATGCGCTTGCCCACGAGCTTGAGCGCGTTGAGGAGCGCCGCGGCCACCACCACGGCGGTGCCGTGCTGGTCGTCGTGGAACACGGGGATGTCGCACAGCTCCTTGAGCCGGCGTTCCACCTCAAAACAGCGGGGCGCGCCGATATCCTCCAGGTTGATGCCGCCGAAGCTGCCCGAAAGCAGGTAGACCGTGCGCACGATCTCGTCCACGTCCTTGCTCTTGATGCACAGAGGGAAGGCGTCAACCCCGGCAAACTCCTTGAACAGCACGCACTTGCCCTCCATCACGGGCATGCCCGCCTCCGGGCCGATGTCGCCCAGCCCCAAAACGGCGGTGCCGTCGGTGACCACGGCCACCAGATTGTGACGGCGAGTCAGCTGAAAGGACTTTTCCGGGTCGTCGCGGATGGCCAGGCAGGGCTGCGCCACCCCCGGCGTATAGGCCAGCGACAGGTCCTTCCGATCCTTTACATGCGCGCGCGGCGCGATTTCCAGCTTGCCGGCCCATTCGTAATGCTTTTCCAGCGCTTCCTGCCAGATATCCATAGTTGACCGCTCCTTGTGTTTCGATGGGACTTAGGTTATTGTAGCATGTTTTGCGCCGCGTGGCAACGCGCGATTTCGCTTGACTTGTTCCATGCGCCGGGGTATCATCATGCAAGCCGGGCCGGGGAGGCCCGCACAGGGAAGGAGAGGACCGTGTGAAAAAGCTGATAGGGGAATTTCGGCGCTTCTGCGCCAGGGGAAACGTTGTGGAACTGGCCACCGGCGTGATGATTGGCGGGGCGTTTTCCAGCATCGTCAATTCGCTCGTCAACGACATCCTGATGCCGCTGATCGGTCTGATCACGGGTGGCGTGGATTTGAGCGGCCTGTTTGTGGCGCTGGATTTTCAGAGCTATGCCTCCATCGAGGCGGCGCAGGCGGCAGGTGTTGGCACGCTGAATTACGGGGCGTTTTTGCAGGCTGCGGTTAATTTTCTCATCATCGCCTTCTGCGTGTTTCTGGCGGTGAAGGCCATGGCCCGCCTGACGCCCAAAAGGGAGGAGGCCAAAAAGGAGCCGCGCCTGTGCCCCTATTGCTGCGAGCCCATTCATGAGAAGGCTGTTAAATGCCGGTGGTGCGGCAGCGACCTGACCCGAGAGGAGGATGCGGGGGACGGCGCAACCTTCGGTTGACGCATTGCAAGCCGGAGTTGCTTGCGCCGCAACCGCCCCTGGCGCTATGCTTGATGCCACGGCAGCAGCGAATGCCGCCGCGAAACCAGCAGGGAGGAACAGCATATGGGCCTTTCGGAAAGAGTAACCGCGCTTCGCAAACAGGCCGGATGGTCGCAGGAGGAACTGGCGCAGCGGCTGGACGTAAGCCGTCAGGCGGTGTCAAAATGGGAAAGTGGGCAGGCCATGCCGGACCTTGACCGCGTGGTGCGAATGTCAGAGCTGTTTGGCGTAAGCACGGACAGCCTGCTCAAGGATACCCCCGAGCCGGACAGGTCCGTGCATGAGGCTGCGCGAGCCGTAACCATGGAGGAAGCCGAAGCCTTCCTTTCCATAAAGGAAACGATGGCGGACCGCATTGCCTGGGCGGTGTTTGCCTGTGTGCTGGCGCCCATTCCGCTGCTTATGCTGAGTGCTCTGGCCGAGGCGGGCCGGCTCTCTGAAAATGTGGCAGGCGCGGTGGGAATCGCAGCGCTGCTTGTGCTGGCGGCGGGTGCGGTGGCGGTGTTTTTGTCCTGCGGGATCGCCTCCGAACGCTACGAGTATCTGGAAAAGGAACCGATTCAGGCCGCACGCACCGTGATCCAGATGGCCCGTGAACAGCAGGAAAGCAGCCGGGAGCGCTATGGGCGGTGGAACGTTGCAGGCGTGAGCCTGTGCATTCTGGCCGCCTTGCCGCTGATTATAGCCGCCATGCTAAGTGAAAGCGCCGTGGCGGTAATCGCCGCCCTGTGCGTGACGCTGGCGCTGGCAGGGCTTGGAACTACGTTTCTGATTCGCGTGGGCATCCGCTGGGAAAGCCTGCAAAAGCTGTTGGAGGAAGGCGATTACAGCCGGGAGGCCAAGCGCAGGCGGCATGGCCGTGGCGGCATAAGCGCTGCTTTCTGGCTTGGAACGGTGGCCGTCTATCTGGCCTACAGCTTTATCACCGGCGACTGGCGGCGAAGCTGGATTGTGTGGCCTGTGGCAGGCGTACTCTATGCCGCGCTGGCCGCGGCGTTTTCCGGCAGGCGCGGACGCTGAAACGGCGTTTTCACGCCCATGTGCCGGGGATAGCCGCAGGGTGGCTTTCTTGGACCGCTTTACCGGGCGCTAGAGCAGCTTCTCCGCCGCCTGCGCCGCCGCGCGCATGGCCGTGGGCAGGGGCAAGGCGCAAAGCTCCTCCCGCGTGACCATGCGACCGCCGCAGGCGTCCAGCACGGCAGGGGAGGGGTCCTCGTTCAGAACAAAGTGCCACAGCTGCATCTCCCATACCCGATGCGTGAACACGTGCCGCGCCTGTCCCAGATCGCCCGCAAAGCGGCAGGGGAGGCCCACCTCGCGCATCAGGGCCCCGGCCCGCTCCGGCTGTGTCTCGTCTTCCAGCAACCAGAACACATACAGGCCGCCCAGCATGCGCCCCCCGCGGCGCGTCACCAGCACGCGGCGATTCCGCGTCAGCAGGCATACGGCCATGTCCACCCGCCTGGGCGGACGCTTTTTTTCGTGTACGGGCAAAAGCGCCGCATCGCCCTCGCGCGCCGCGTCGCACAGGCCACGCCATGGACAGGCGCCGCAGTCCGGCTCGCCGGGATGGCACAGGGTCGCGCCCAGTTCCATCAGGGCCTGATTGTAGTCGCCGGGACGGTCCGCAGGAAGATCAGCCCCCACCTGATCACGAATCCGCCGCTGCACGTCCGGCCGCCCCACGTCTTCCCGCACGCCGTAGAAGCGCGAGGCCACGCGGTATACGTTGCCGTCCACCGCCGGTACGCGCAGCCCAAAGGCGATGCTGCCGATCGCTCCTGCCGTGTAAGGCCCCACCCCCGGCAGGGACAAAAGCCCTTCATAGCTCGTGGGAAAGTCGCCGCCATACGTGCTCACAATCACCTGCGCCGCTTTTTGCAGGTTGCGCACACGGCTATAGTACCCTAGCCCCTCCCATGCCTTGAGCACCTGCTCCTGCGGGGCCCGGGCCAGGTCCGCCACGGTGGGAAACAGCGTCAGGAAACGCGCGTAATAGTATTTCACAGTTTCCGTGCGGGTCTGCTGCAACATGATTTCCGACAGCCAGATGCGGTAGGGATCGCGGGTGTGACGCCAGGGCAGATCGCGCCGGACACCGTCGTACCAGGCGAGCAGCGGTTCGCAGACGGGCATGGAATCCTCTCCTTTCGGTTGCTTTGCTATTGTACCACAGCGCCGCTGATTTTCGGAAACGATATCAGTGAGAAAAGAAAAGAAAATCGAAGAAATTCAGAAACAATTCAAGAATTGACCTATGTATATGGGAATATAAATCAATTTTTCCGACGCAGAGCCGAATAACGGAACTGCAGCGGCTTGCTACTTGGCAGGAAATAACGTATAGTAAGGAATGTTGTTAGCACTCGTTTAGCATGAGTGCTAACAAAGACCGTAACCACAATCGAACGGACAGGGAGGATACAGTGATGAACGTTAAGCCTTTGGGCGACCGTGTGGTCATCAAGAACGTTGAGATGGAAGAAACCACCAAGAGCGGCATTTTGCTCACCGGCACCGCCAAGGAGAAGCCCCAGATGGCAGAGGTGCTGGCCGTGGGCCCCGGCGGCATGGTGGACGGCAAGGAAGTCGTCATGAACGTAAAGCCCGGCGACAAGGTGATCTACTCCAAGTATGCCGGTACCGAGGTCAAGATCGACGGGCAGGAGATCATCATCGTGCGCCAGAGCGACATCCTGGCCACCGTGGAATGATCCGGCTTTTTTGAGCGACGCAAAATCAGAGGAGGAACATCATTATGGCAAAGCAGATCAAATACGGCGAGGAAGCCCGCCGCGCGCTGGAAAAGGGCGTCAACGCCCTGGCGGATACCGTCAAGATCACCCTGGGCCCCAAGGGCCGCAACGTCGTGCTGGACAAGAAGTTCGGCGCGCCCCTCATCACCAATGACGGCGTGACCATCGCCAAGGAGATCGAGTTGGAAGATCCCTTTGAGAACATGGGTGCCCAGCTGGTGAAGGAAGTCTCCACCAAGACCAACGATGTGGCCGGCGACGGCACCACCACCGCCACGCTGCTGGCCCAGGCCATCATCCGCGAGGGCCTGCGCAACCTGGCCGCCGGCGCCAATCCCATGGTGCTCAAGCGCGGCATCGAGGCCGGCGTGAGCGCCGCCGTGGACGCCTTGGCCAAGCTCAGCCAGCCCATCACCGGTAAGCAGTCCATCGCGCAGGTCGCCAGCATTTCCGCCAGCGACGACACCATCGGCAAGTTGATCTCCGAGGCCATGGAAACCGTTGGCAACGACGGCGTGATCACCGTCGAGGAAAGCAAGACCATGCGCACCGAGATGACCACCGTGGAAGGCATGCAGTTTGACCGCGGCTATGCCAGCGCCTACATGGTGACCGATACCGAGAAGATGGAAGCGGTTCTGGATAACCCCTACATCCTCATCACCGACAAGAAGATTTCCAACATCCAGGAGATTCTGCCCGTGCTGGAGCAGGTCGTGCAGGCCGGCAAGAAGCTGCTCATCATCGCCGAGGACGTCGAGGGCGAGGCCCTGGCCACGCTGGTCCTCAACAAGCTGCGCGGCACCTTCACCTGCGTCGCCGTCAAGGCTCCCGGCTTTGGCGACCGCCGCAAGGAAATGCTGCGTGACATCGCCGTGCTGACCGGCGGCCAGGTCATCAGCGACGAGCTGGGCATGGAGCTCAAGGACGCCACCATCGACATGCTGGGCAGCGCCCGCCAGGTCAAGGTGGACAAGGAAAACACCACCATCGTCGAGGGTGCGGGCACCAAGGAGGACATCGCCTCCCGCATCGCCTCCATCCGCAGCCAGATCGAGAACACCACCAGCGACTACGACAAGGAGAAGCTCCAGGAGCGCCTGGCCAAGCTGGCCGGCGGCGTGGCCGTCATCCAGGTGGGCGCTGCGACCGAGGTGGAGATGAAGGAGCGCAAGCTGCGCATCGAGGACGCGCTGGCCGCGACCCGCGCCGCTGTGGAAGAGGGCATCGTGCCCGGCGGCGGCATCGCCCTGCTCAACGTCCTGCCCGCGGTGCAGGCCGAGCTGGCCAACTATGCCGGCGACGCCAAGACCGGCGTGGAAATCGTCGTGCGCGCGCTGGAGGAGCCCCTGCGCCAGATCAGCAAGAACGCCGGCATCGACGGCAGCGTGATCGTGGAGAACGTCAAGAGCAGCCACAAGAACGGCTACGGCTATGACGCGCTCAAGGGCGAGTATGTCGATATGATCGAGCGCGGCATCATCGATCCCACCAAGGTGACCCGCTGCGCGCTGCAGAACGCCGCGAGCGTGGCTGCGATGGTGCTGACCACCGAGAGCCTCGTCGCCGACATCCCTGCTCCCGAACCCCCCGCTCCCGCTGGCGGCCCCGCTGGCATGGGCGGCATGTACTAAGCCGATCCCAAGATGGCAATCCGGCCCGTGCGGCAAATGCCGCACGGGCCTTTTGTTTCACTGCAATTTATTGATTAACAATAAAAATATATTGACAATCGAGAAATAAGGTGCTATGATCATCCCATCCCAAAGCAAAAGGAGGTCATTTTTATGAAAAACACGACGGTGGCCGGACTGCTTCGGTCGGTGCTGGTACTGTGGGCGGGGGCCGTCCTGACGGCGGCGGCATGCTTTGTGCCCGGATTCATGAGGCATGTTTGCGCCGTCCGTCCGGAGCTGGCGGGCTGGTACGGTTGGGGCGTGGCCTTTGGGTGGCTGTTGGCGGTCGTGATGTTATGCGCCTTTGGATTTTTATGGCGGGTCGTTGGCACCGTCGCCCAGGGACGGGCGTTCGTGCACAGAAATGCCACGCGCTTCAGGCGGGTGTGGCAGCTGTCGGCGGGGTGCTTTGGAATGTGCGCGGGGTTGGCCGCTTTCATGGGGCTTACCCGGATTTTGCCGCCCTTTCTGGTGCTGACGGTCGCGGGGCTCTTGCTGGCTACGGCTACGGCAGGTCTGGCCAGCTTTGCCTTCAGCGGCCTGTGCCAAAGCGCCGCCCTCCTGCGTGAGGAAAGCGAAATGACGGTGTGAAGGAGGCAGCCATGGCGATTCAAGTCAATCTGGATGTGATGCTGGCCCGCCGCAAGATGACCTTGAGCGAGCTGGCGGCCAAGGTGGACATCACGCTGGCCAACCTCAGCGTGCTCAAGACCGGCCGGGCGCGCGCCATTCGCTTCAGCACGCTGGACAGGCTCTGCCGGGCGCTGGACTGCCAGCCCGGGGAACTGCTGGCCTGTGTGCCGGGAGAAACGGAAGAATAATAAACGCGCCGCGACAGGGGGAAATGCCCATGTCGCGGCGCTGTGCCATGCGTATGTCCTTAATACTCCTTGCGTTCGCATACTCGCACCGACACGGCGGCGGAGCCCGCCAGCAGCGCAAGCGCCGTCAGGGGCAGCCATCCGGCGCCGCCGGGCAGGATCGCCGTGATCGCGCCGGGAAAGGCGGCTGTCACCGCAACGGGCAGCAATACCAGCACGATCATGATCATGCGCCCCTTCTGCACGCCGAACCTGAATAGCAGCGGCAGCATAATGGAGACCATGCACAGGCCCACGGACAGTAGCAGCCCGATGATAGACAGCACCTCCTGCGCCTCTACGCCCATCATCAGCGAGCAGACGGCCGACAGCGGAGCCATCACCGCTGCCCCCAGCAGCACCAGGAGGTATTTGCTCAGCGCCAGATCGCGGCGCATGACGGGCATGGTGAGGGCGTAGGCGTCCCATTTGCAGTTTTCGTCGTAGGCCAGCGCGTTGACCGGGAGCAACAGCAGCATCACCGTCAGCATGCTGCCCACATAAATCGGGCTCTGCTGGGCAAAGCCGATCACGACAAACAGCACCAGCAGAAGCAGCCATACGCGCATCGTCTGCTTGAGGTTGAGCAGGTCCTTCATCAGAAGCCCTTTCATCTCAATGTTCCTCCTTGATATGGTAGAGCATGATGTCCTCCAGCGTGGCCGGCTGATGCGCCATGCCGCCGGGCAGCGCGCGGCGCAGGATCAGCGCCTCGGCTCCAAAGCGGCCGGCGCGCAGGCCCACAACCGACGCAGGGTCGATGCGGCGCAGCTCCGCCTCCGGCGCCTTGGCCAGCACATAGCGGTCCAGCAGATCATCCTTGGCTTCCGACAGCAAAAGCCGTCCCTTGTGTAGGAAGGTCACGTAATCGCAGACCTTTTCCAGGTCGCTGATGATGTGCGAGGACAGCAGCACCGACCGGCGCTCGTCCTGGATAAAATCGCGCAGCACATCCAGCATCTCGTCCCGCACGACGGGGTCCAGGCCGCTGGTGGCCTCATCCAGCAGCAAGAGCCGGCTGTCGTGCGACAGCGCTACGGCGATGGACAGCTTCATCCGCATGCCGCGGGAGAAGGCCTTGACGGCCTTTTTGCGCGGCAGTTCAAAGCGGTCGGCCCAGCCCTGAAAGCGCAGCGTGTCCCAGGTGCGGTAACAGCGGCTCATGATGGCGTCCACATCGTGCAGGGTCAGGTTTTCGGGAAAGCCGCACTCGTCCATCACCACGCCCAGATGCTCCTTGGTCTCGCGGTCCGTCGTGGCGCGGCCCAGCAGGTGCGCGCCGCCCTCGTCGGGACGCGCCAGACCCAGCATCAGCTTGAACGCAGTGGTCTTGCCCGCGCCATTTTCCCCGATCAGGCCCATGATGCAGCCTTCGGGCAGCGAAAAGGTCAGATGATCCAGCGTAAAGCCGGGGTAGCGTTTGGTCAGCCCCGTAAGTTCCAGGGCGTTGTTCATAGGTCCTCCTCCTTGTAGAGCATGCTTAGAATGCCGGTGAGACCGTCCAAATCCAGATCGCACAGGCGCGACAGGGCCACCGCCTCGCGCAGATGCTCCTCCAGATGGCGCAGGTGCTCCTCGCGGATGAGCTCGGTATCCGCGCCCGCCACAAAGCTGCCCTTGCCGGTGAGGCTTACGATGAAGCCTTCGCGCTCCAGCTCTTCATAGGCGCGCTTGGTGGTGATGACGCTGATGCGCAGGTCCTTGGCCAATGTGCGCAGGGATGGCAGCGCGTCGCCTTCCTTGAGCTTGCCGGAGAGAATCTGCGCCTTGATCTGCGATACGATCTGGTCATAGATGGGCTGGCCGCCCGCGTTGGTCAGGATGATGTCCATGGTGTGCCTCCACTTAAGTGTGCATATACATTATATACAGTATAAACAATTTGTCAACAGGAAAAAAGCGGCGGTCGCCGCTTTTGATGTTTCAGGGTCGGAAGCCTTGATAGATGCGCCGGATCTCTTCCAATACCTCCGGATGATTGAAGTCATCCTGATAGACCACGTTGATCTCGCGCACCATGCGCATGCCTTCCACCGGCACGGCCACCAGACGGCCGTCGGCGGCCTCCTCGCGGCAGGCGCTGTGGGCGATGATGGTTACGCCCAGGTTGGCCGCCACCAGTTCCTTGATGGCGTTGATGTTATCCATCTCCAGACGCACGTCGAAGTTGCGGATGTTTTCCATGTGGCCGGTCAGGCTGCTTTCAAACAGGCGGCGGGTCCCCGCGTCCTCGCGCCGGAGGATGAGGCTTTCGACCTTGAGCTCCTCCAGGGTGATGGCGGTGCGTCCGGCCAACTTGTGCTGGGGCGACATCACCACGCACAGGTAATCCAGGTCCAAAAGCTCGGTGTGGCAGTGCTTGAGGGATACCGATCCATCCACGATGGCGAAGTCCAGCTCATAGCTGCCCAGGCGGCTGCACAGCTGGTCCATGGTATCGGTGACGATGCTGATGTTGGTGTGGGGATGCGCGCCGCAATAGCTGCTGAACACCCGCCCGATGAGCGCCTCTCCGCAGCTGGGGGTGATGCCGACCGTGAAGTGGCGCAGCTGCTGCTTGACGTCCGCCAGGGCGCGGCGGGCGCTGTCGCTGATGGCCTCCAGCCGGCGGGCGAATTTGATCAGCACCTCGCCCTCCGGAGTCAACGTCAATTTTTTTTGATTTCGATAAAAAACTTTGATACCAAGTTCGTCTTCCAGCTGCCGAACATGATAGCTCACCGCCGGCTGGGACAGGGCCAGCAGCTCGGCAGCCTTGGTGTAAGATCCTTCTTTTACAACGCATAGGAGCGTTTTCAACTTTGGATCGATCATGCGTTTCCCCTCCCCGGTATGCTGCGAGACATCGGAGTAGAATCAAAAAAATGAATCATGTCATTCATTTTCATCATTTGATTTTATCACGTTTCACTGTTACAATCAAGCATCATCCGGCGGATGATGGACAATATGGTGGGAAGGGTGACAGACCATGAGGGATGTATTTTTGACGATCAGCCCCGCGGCCAGAGTGCTGGTGGCGGTGACGATTCTGTGGCTGGCAGGATTTTTGATGTCGCGCGTGACCAAGGTGCTCAAGCTGCCCAACGTTACGGGATACATCCTGGCGGGCGTGGCCATCGGTCCCTATGCGCTGGACCTGATTCCCGCCGACATCACGAGCGGCATGGAGTTTGTCACCGACATCGCACTGGCCTTTATTGCCTTTGGCGTGGGGCGCTACCTGCGCCTGGACCGGCTCAAGCAGCAAGGCTCAAAGGTGATCGTGCTCACGCTCATGGAGGCGCTGGTCACCGCAGCGGTGGTCACGACCTTCATGTTGGTGGTCTTTCATCTCTCCCTTCCCTTTTCGCTGCTGCTGGGTGCGATCGGCTCCGCCACCGCGCCTGCTTCCAGCCTGATGACCATCCGCCAGTACCGCGCCAAGGGCCCGTTCGTCAATACTTTGGTCCAGGTGGTGGCCATGGATGACGCGGTGGCCCTGCTGGCCTTCAGCGTGTGCGCCGCCATCGCTTCCGGCACGGAAACGCCGGTGGTGGACTGGCAGAGCGTGCTCACCCCGCTGGCGGTGAACGCAGGTGTACTGCTGGCGGCCTACCTGCTGGGCAGGCTTTTGTGCGTGCTGCTTGACGGCCGTTCCTCGGACCACCGGCTGGTGCTGACGTGCGCGTTCGTATTCTTCATCGCGGCGGGTTGCGCCGCGCTGGACGTATCGCCCCTGCTGGGATGCATGCTGCTGGGCGCCACGTACGTCAACGTACGCGGCGACAAGACGCTCTTTAAGCAGGTCAGCCGGGTCACGCCTCCCATCAATGTCATGTTTTTTGTCTTGAGCGGCATGCACCTGGACCTAAGTGCCCTCACCACTGTGGGCATCATCGGCGCGGCGTACTTCGCGGTGCGCATCGCGGGCAAGTTTCTGGGCTCCTGGCTGGGCGCGCGCATGACGGGTATGCCGGTCGGGGTGCGGCGTTATCTGGGCCTGGCGCTGATTCCGCAGGCAGGTGTGAGCATCGGCCTGGCCGTGCTGGCGCAGCGCATCTTGCCGGAGGAATCCGGCGCGCTGCTGAGCACGATCATCCTCTCGTCCTCCGTGCTCTATGAGATGATCGGGCCAGTGTGCGCACGCAAGGCGCTGTTCCTCTCCGGCGCGGTGCCCGGTGTGCAGGGCGCCTCCCTGGCGGAGGGTGAGAAAGCGGTCAAGGCCGATAAGATGGCGGAAAAGCCCGTCAAGGCCGATAAGAACCAGAAAGCCGACAAGGCGGCGAAGTCCGACAAGGCCGCGAAGTCCATGAAGGCGCAGCGCGACGGCAAGGAAAGCGAGAAGCCCGCCGCCAAGAAAAACAAAAAAGCCGTCCCGGACGGACGGCCCATGCCGCTGCTCGAACTCCAGCCGAAAATCCGCTGGGCAGGCGGGAGCCAGCGGATGTGGGCCATCCGGCGGGAGCAGGGCAGCTTCCATCGGAGCTAAAGAGCGCGGCGCGGTTTCCTCATGGAAACCGCGCC
>ERZ1673695.1541-NODE-1541-length-22820-cov-98.032155_pt1 | contig 22820 bp, 29 predicted proteins | sample MGYA00580225_ERZ1673695 | MGnify/ENA primary metagenome ERZ1673695 (study PRJEB41218, sample SAMN15661739) | gut metagenome | host: Homo sapiens | place: Canada: London | collected 2015-08-20/2019-03-30 | study: EMG produced TPA metagenomics assembly of... | reverse complement strand
GGACATCGTTAACTTAAGATACAAAAGCTGTTCGGAGATGGAGGGTCAAGATCACAACTGCTCTGGTTCTGGATGGCCGTGTGTTTTTCGTACTGAACGGGGACCATGCCTGTGATATGACCAAAGCTGCCGCAGCACGCGGTATCGATGGCTGCATTGACGTCTTCATAGACCGTATCGAGTCGGCTAGTCGACACAGCGAGCATAAAATGGCAATTGGTCTGACAAACGATGAGTTCGGATTGATGCCGACCGCGCTCGCTGTCATCGGAGAAGAGAACATCCTCCGTCTTCTATCTGCTGTGACAGGAAACGCTCAGGACTTTTCAGCGTACGGTATTAATCAGGATTAACCATTTTCAGCCCCTACTGACCCATAACTTTTGAGGCTTGTATGAAACTTGAAGATTTAACAGGTGACGACCGTACTCTGGTTGTAGTCGCTCTCCAGGCTCTTTTCCGGGAGCGAACTAACTCATATCATGCAGCCTGCACCGCCTGCCAGCTTGCAGGCGAGAAACCACCAGCTGAGAATCTTTTTGGCGTGGAGGAAAGTATTTCGGCAATTCGCCGGATGGGAGCTCTCCCGCAGAGATGAAGCCAGATATGAAATCAACCAATGAGAACGAAAACAGACGCGGATTGCTCATCAGTGCAGGTCAGTTGCTGTTTGGTGAGCGCTGGCAAACAGAACTCGCCAGAGCCCTTGGACTGTCGGACGGCAGACGCATCCGGCAGTGGCTTTCTGGTGACAGACCAATACCTGTCGGTATATGGGATGACCTGCGTGAACTCCTGGAGGACAGAAGCTCCAAAATGGAGCTGATAGTTAAACAGATTCAAGCCAGTAAGAAAGATAAAATGTAGGTACCTGCAGCTGACCATTAACAGGAGGCATAATGACGCAACAATTTTCTCCTCCGTATGAGGTGGTGGAAATGTCCCGGCGTATTTTTGAAAATTTAATCTCCAGTACTCTTAAGACATCTGATACCACAGGAACCTGCATGTATGGTTCGATTCTGGTTTCCATGCTACTGGAGAAATTTTCTGGGGTCAGGACGCGTATCGCCGGTGGTGATGGTGTTGGTGATGGCGGAATTGTCACCCCTGAAGGCATGAAAGGGCATTACTGGGTTGTCGCTAACGTTCATGGCATGCACTTTATTGTAGATATAACTGCCGATCAGTTCGGTATGGACAGTATCATATACAAAGGTCTTAAGGATGCCCCGGAGTACGTGGAAGGGCACCAGGCTGTAGTAGATGAGCATGTTGCTGATAGTTTTCAGAAGCTTTTTCAAAGCTACTCTTCAGAGGATACCCGGCTATGAGCCCTGTCAAAAATGGCGACATCATGAAACGCCTCAGAAAAATGATGCCCAAGACCGTTGAGCCTGCATTCAATTCACCTGAGGAGTTGTTGCAATGGCAGCGGGAACAGGGACAGCTTCGCTCGGAGGCCCTTGAGCGCGAGAATAGAGCTATGAAAATGCAAAGGACTTTTAACCGGTCAGGGATACGTCCTCTGCATCAGAATTGTTCATTTGATAACTACTTAGTTGAATGTGAGGGACAAATGAAAGCACTCATGCTCGCCCGCCAATATGTAGAAGAATTTGAGGGGAACATCGCCAGTTTTATTTTCTCTGGAAAACCAGGCACTGGCAAAAACCATTTGGCAGCAGCAATCTGTAATGACCTCTTGTTGCGGGGAAAGTCAGTTTTAATCATAACGGTTGCAGACATCATGTCGTCCATGAAAGATACCTTCGGCAACAGGAATACCAGTGAAGAACAACTACTGAACGATCTCAGTAAAGTTGACCTTCTGGTCATTGATGAAATTGGAGTGCAAACAGAATCACGCTATGAAAAAGTTATCATCAACCAGATTGTTGATCGCAGGTCATCATCAAAACGCCCTACGGGGATGCTCACTAACAGCAATATGGAAGAGATGAACAAACTTGTAGGTGAGCGCGTGATGGACCGCATGCGTCTCGGAAACAGCCTATGGGTAGTGTTTAACTGGGAAAGCTACCGACATCGTGTTTCTGGAAAAGAATACTGAATCGACTGGAAAAACAATGAGAGTACTGCCTGGCAGAGCACGTTATACTGGTTAAAATCACAGATATTATTTGCGCTGGGTTAAATGAGTGATAGAATATCACGCATATAACCTGTGGAGGCAATAATGTCTGAATTTGATTCCCTTGCGGAAGAGCTGGTGGAAGAGGCACGTAATGAAGAGGCCAGACAACAGCAAAGGGACCTGTCCCTGATAGGGAAAGTCGTTGAAATCTATGATCAGAAGTTTGTTGCCGAACTTTTGCGTAAGCTGGGAAATTCAGACTGGACCAGGGAGACCCTGAACCGCTGGATTAACGGGAAATGTGGGCCACGTTCACTTACCGTAACTGAGGCATCGCTTCTTGAAAGACTGCTCCCGCAGCCGCCAGCAAACCATCCCAATTATGCTTTTCGCTTCATCGATCTCTTCGCCGGTATCGGCGGTATCCGTCATGGGTTTGAAGCCATTGGCGGCCAGTGTGTTTTCACAAGTGAATGGAACAGCTATTCAGTCAAAACTTATAAAGCAAACTGGTACTGCGATCCCGAAGCGCATATCTTCAATTCGGACATCCGCGATGTGACACTCAGTCATAAGGAAGATGTCAGCGAAGAAGATGCCTACGCCCATATCGATAAATCGATACCCGATCATGATGTTCTGCTGGCTGGTTTCCCGTGTCAGCCCTTTAGCCTTGCAGGTGTGAGCAAAAAAAACTCACTTGGCCGTAAACACGGTTTTGAATGTGACACCCAGGGGACCCTATTCTTTGATGTGGCTCGTATCATCATGGCAAAAAAACCGGCCATCTTTGTACTCGAGAACGTCAAGAACCTCAAAAGCCATGATAAAGGGAAAACTTTCCGTGTCATTATGGATACCCTGAATGAGCTCGGTTACGACGTTGCTGATGCTGAAGCTACAGGTGCGGATGATCCAAAAGTTATAGATGGTAAGCATTTCATCCCTCAGCACCGGGAGCGTATTGTTCTGGTGGGCTTCAGACGTGACCTGAATTTAAGTCAGGGATTTAGCCTTGCTGACATTTCTTCGCTGTTTCCTGAAAGAAAAGTGCTGTTCAGAGAACTCCTTGACAGTGATGTTGATGATAAATACACACTAACGCCAAAGCTGTGGGATTATCTCTATAAATACGCCAAAAAACACCAAGAGAAAGGTAATGGCTTTGGCTTTGGCCTGGTTAAACCAGACGATGATAAAGCGATTTCCAGAACAATATCAGCAAGGTATCACAAAGATGGCAGTGAATCGCTTGTTGATCGTGGTTGGGATAGCGAACTCGGTGAAAAAAACTTTAATGACCCTGATAACATGGCCAGACGTCCTCGGCGTCTAACACCGCGTGAGTGTGCCCGGCTAATGGGATTTGAGCAGCCAGGGAAAGTAACTTTTCGAATCCCCGTATCCGATACTCAAGCTTACCGCCAGTTCGGAAATTCCGTCATCGTGCCGGTCTTTGATGCAGTAGCGAAATTGCTGGAGTCACGGATCATCGAGGCTGTAAAGGCCCGGAAATAAATGCACTAAAAGAGCCCCAAGGGGCTCTTCAAATATCTATGCTGGTATCATCCCATGCGCATACGACTCTCGCCAGATGTGAGGGGATGTCACCAATAGAGTTTTTTGATTTCATCAATAAACGCAGATAGTGACATTAACTCACCCCTGATTTCCTCAGGAAAGGCCTTATGCAACCCTACCGGTACAACGAGCCGTATCCCCTCAGACTGCATTTCCCTGAACTGGGCCACAGAGACGCCCTGCTGTACGGTGAACAGGTGTACTGTATCAATTCTGTCAGCCTCATTCAGTACCTGCCGCCAGCGGTCCTTACAGGTGGTTTTAACCCCCAACATGCGTAACCGTTCAGCTGGGTAATCAGGATCGTGATAGGCAGCACCGGAAGGAAAGATGAAATCGGGTTTTTTCTTACCTTCCGTGATAGCCTGGGTTTCAAAGCTCGTTGCACCGTGTTCTTTGAAAAGAGATTCAAGATGGAGCTCAAGACTTTTCCCGGCACGAGACTTCCTCCGGTTACTCACTGAATTAGCAAGCGTAATAAAATCATTCACCGTAGCAAAGCCTTCGGCTATCTGACCCAGCACGTGCAGTTCCTCAACGGCAAGAAAAATTTCAAACTCAATTTTCCTCCTCCGCGTCAGTTGTGAGTCCGGGTCGTCAGTTGTTCTATCGTAATGACATGCGGCAAAACTAATAATCTCCCTTCCTGAAGGGAAGTGGTGAGTCCATTCGGGTGGAAGCTTATACTTTGTTCTGCCAGGAGAAGTTTCTGTAACGAACCCTCCAATTATTTTATCTCCCGGACCAAATATCGTTGCTCCCGGGATAACTTCACCAATAATTGGTTCAAGAATATCTTCCTCGGTCAGGTCCTTGCAGACCCAGACATCACAATAACTGGATGATGTTCCAGGCACATGGTCGAAGGCGAGAAGTGCCAGAGCGCCGGTATTCTCCGGATTCTGGAGAGGATTTTGTCTACCAAAGCCCGTCAGACGCTTTTCATCACGGGTGCCCCCGAAAAATTTATTGTTGTAGTAAATGGCCCTTACATCATCAAGGTCAGGGCAATCAGGATGAGATGACACGTGAACAGAAAAAAGAGCTTCAGGATTTCTTAACTGAGTATCACGGAGGGAAGGAAACAGCTCATCAATGACGGCTCCCGGCATGTAAAGACCAGACTGGTGGGATCTTGTAGCACCGGTATCGTTCGCGGATAAGCGCTTAACGTATACCCAAACATTCGCAGAACACTTTGTTTGCAACCACTCCGCCAGAAGGCTCATTCAAACCTCTCCACCATAAACATTCGCTGTTTATGCACGATGTTACGGATCCTGAGGGTAGAATCAAGGCAAAAGAGAGTGAGCGTGGCTGTGAGGATAAAAGGTGTAACTATGAATTCATTCGTATGTTCAGGAGGTTATGCTAAAAATAAGCATACACCATCACTTAATAATTTATTAAACCACTAAGACATCTGAATTAAATTTTATCACTATCTTCACATTATATTCATATTCGCACTTACATTTAAATATAAAAACAAAAGTTAAAAAATAGAACGGTGTGATTTCATCTTTATAATTATTCACTGTTTATGAGATGAGTATTCCCATCTGCATTAAAAGATACCCGCCTAGAAATATAGGGGATTGACGAAGCGACTTTAAATGCAAGAATAGATATGCACGTTGTTCTAAGAAATGGAAGACACACAGGAAAGAACAGTGTTTTCGTTCTTACAGGTCAACATAGTGCGAACTAAATATTTTTTATTACAATCAAAATGCGGGATTTCATTGACTAAACATTTATATGTGGAAAAATAGATTCATCCCGTATCACTCAAGAAGGTAACATATGATAATCCGTGACAAGATTACCGCAGAATTGAATTACCAGGCATCTGTAGAAGGAGAGACGGGTAATATAAAAATGTGTCGTATTATTCTGGAGTCTGTGAACAACATAGTTGTTTACAATACAATGGTAAAGGTAAAAAAAGCACCAGGCTCTGACTCAAAAACCGACGATGAGCAGTATTTCCACTATGTAAAGTCCTGGGTGGTTCCGTTCATTGAAAAAATGCATGCAGTCAATGACAAATGAATGCCGCATAACTGAAAGGAAGAACTCATGGCATTACTGATATCAGCAGACGATCGCATTACAAGGCTATCCCCTCTGGACCTGGAAGGTAGCCGTGATAATGACGGTGCATTCTCGCTTGCAGATATGCAACAACTGGTCGGTGGTTACATTGAAGCTGTGAAGCTCAACCCTGTAATCGTTCATGAAAACATTCGATATTGCTGGTTGATTATTAATGAAGAAGGAAAGCTTCTATCCTTACCAGTAAATAAAAATGCAACTCTTCTGGTTAAAAGCGTTATCAGCCCTGGCGAGTATATAGTCGGAAATGCGTTGATGCTCGAAGAAACCGAATTTCAATAGCGTAACACCATGGCTTTGAATGTTTTTTTATGAAGTTTTGGTCTTTATATTAGCCTGTCATTGACAGGCTTTTTTATAAAAATCATGGTGTTGGGATTTAATCCAAGTGCAAGCAGAAAGTTACTTTCTTTTTGACGTTCCTGAGGAAATATTTAGAGCTAATGTATCAGGTTTAACATTAACCAGTTGCAATAAACATTCTCTATGGCCATATGTGCTTCCTCCGGATTTATCGATATAGACTTCACCATTAGCTCTCTTTCTTTCCCTTCCATAACGTGCTGCGTATGCTTCTGGCATATTTTTTGAGCAAATCTCGCAGGGCCCCAGGTAGTCACTACCCCGGCCCGTTGCTCTAATGACTTTAACCATCCGACCTGTCGGTTCATTTGAAATCATTAAAAAAACCTTTTATATCTAATTGAAATATTGGATTCGATACTACCCTCTAAAATAATTTAAAATTAGCAAGCCAAACACACCAAATACACCAAAATAGAACGTAGTAACAATGATTCTGGCAGACACAGTTGGTATCATCCTTGTATGAAATGCGCAGATGAAAAGCGCAATGGTTGCGACAATTTTTATAATGTAACGAGGGAGTACATTGCTTTCGCCTATAATCTTCCAGACCTGTGAGCTTAACAGGCAAAAAGCGAGAATAACCAGCGGGTTCAACCATTTTTTGTTTCGACTAAAGTAAGAATCACTTTTTTTGTTTTGCATACTCATCTATTTTTTCCTTTTTTTGAATGGTATTCTGCTGATATCATCTGATTTGTTGTTAAAAAGTTACTTTTTGCGAGTCGTGTTCTTGCATGCGATAAAAACAAGCAGACCAACCACACAAATTGTGAGGAAGAACGCTTTCAATTGGCTCCTGAGATCATCCATTGCTTGAGATTCGTTTAACGGCGTCGTTCTAGGAAGATCGTTGTTCTCAATGTCGACTTTTAGCTTTTGAGCGTCTGCACCCAAATCCTCCACCATTAACTCAATCATGTCATTTTTTGTTGATTTTAAAACATTTGCTTCGGCAGTTATATTTTTAGAGATGACCGCATCATGGCTTTGTTTTTGGCTTTCAAGTATAGAGATCAGACGCTGAATGCTAGAATTCAACTCTTCGCTGGATGAGTTGTTTTTATTCAATGATGAGATCAGTTGATCGATTTTTTCTTGTTCAAGTTTGTTCTTCAGCTGCATGAATATATTATTGGTCAGTTCCTCCTGACTTTGATTAAGCACGTTGTGCTCAGATATTTTTGCAGAAGTAGTGTTTCTTTCATTAATCAGATCAGTTAAGTGGTTCAACCCCGGTAAATCGCTAGACTCAAATTTATCATTGGCTGGTTCATCAATACTGCTGGCAAAGCTACCAGGGCTCATGAATGCAGTCAGAAGAATGACTGGCAGGGATGACCGAAAGAAGGGAGAAAATTTCGAGGATTTCATAAAAATAGCCTGAGTAGTAGAGAAAGTGGTCTATCTATCGTACAGGCCAGTTAAGTTACTTTTCTGATTTAAATGCTCATAAACAAGGTTTAAATATTTTTTTTTGCAAACGGATAACCAGAGGTATGCCCCAGGGACATAGAGGGGCACAAATCTGCTCAGCATCCCATCATCCGTTCCATTTTTTCCATTTGGCTCAGCTCATCCAGTTCACGCTGTTCACGCCGTCTTTCCACTAACGCTCTTTTTTCGCCGAAAGACATCTCGCGGATATTTGGAACTTTCACTTTCCCGCTGCCTTTACAGGTAGTGCAAAGGACATCATAGGCACCGTTAACGATCCTTTGCCGTTCCTCTGGCTCAATATCGTAAAGTTCAGAGTTGGTAAAACCATCTGAAAATGCAGGGTTGTCCATGCTACCGTGGCCATCACAGTGATGGCAAATTGCCCAATAAAAGTTTCCCATAATGCCTTCCTCAATCTGCTGTTACACCACTCATCGTATGTTTTTAGCGGCTTATCGGTGGTTACGTCATTACACTTACAATTATATGCCGTAGGAGGAACATATTTTGCAATCACATCTATGTGGTGGCTCATGTTTTTCAAAGCACGTCAATGTATGCAGTCTGAGCGGAGGAATACGGCGAAATACGGTATGACCGCAGCTAAGTCGTAAGACCCAGATCCTGCCTCCTCTTTCTCCAGTTGTGATGTCAATGTGTACAACATCCCTCCAGACCTTTTTCATTTTGGTTTCTTATCCAGGCTTTTTGCTGTTTTTATCAAAGGGAGGATCAATTACCATATCCGCAGCTTTGTCCCACTCACTTGGGGTCACTGCTCCCGTCAGGTACGCAATCCTCATACCTATTGTAGGTCTGCCCGCTTTCATGAGATACGCCGCTGCACCTGCACACATAGCATCTTTCGTTGAAGGGGTGTACAAGCCATCTTCAAATTGCCCGCCAGCAATAGAATGTACAATTTTATGGCAGTAAAAGGTTGTGTGATCATCTTTTAGCAGGGTATCGATAATGGACGATAGACGACCAGGGCTCAGATGGATGGCCCCTTCTTTCCTGAAAGGGCAGTTAGCACAGGGCATCTTTAACCGAAACATATCTTTGATGCGGAAATGCCCCCCAGCACCCAAGGTTGTTGGTTCGATACTGCCTGTTTTATCTTTTTGCATACTTGCACCAACCTTGATAAACGAAAATTGCTTGTGATTGCAGTCAGCGATCTGAGCACCGTTCCTCTTTTCTCTCTTCTGAATCGTCCCAGCAGTGTTCTGATATCGCTCTAGTGACAGCAACTGAGTTGTCTTCAGCTAAAACATGATAATCAGCAAACCTAAAGTTATCACACAGTATTACTGTGTAACGCTTCATTTTTGCTCCTCAGATCTGAGATCTGCAACCTAAACAAGATGGGGGTGTGTTATGTCGTAAAACTGTCCATAAGTTAGTTTCTTGAAGTTTGGGGGGATGATAACTGGTTTATTATACCCATCATTCCTGTTAGGTATGGCGAAAGCTAATGCATCCTGCCTTCCAGAGATTGTACCACCGTAAGTTGTCAGGATAGCTGTAGCGAAAGGGCGATTGGCCACTGGTCCACCGTGGGCGCTGTGCATGATGCCAAAATGATTAATTATGTATGAAGACCAGCATGGGAAAGGACCGAGTTTGTTATTAACATTTTTAATAATTACATCGAGTTTTTTGTTGAATTCCCGCCCATCCGATGTATTTCCTTTCCCCCGGGCTACAATCACCGGTACCTTATCCATATAGCTTCGTCTTTTGATCGTGATTTCGCACGGGAATTTGTGATCTGCTTTCCAGACGAATGACTGTATTTTATCCCCCTTATCACCAAAACTCTGGGAGTCGACCCAGCCTACGGCTTCAACGAGTGTCATGGCTTCTTTAATTAATTCTGACCGCTTCTGTGAAATCGGCTCAAAGGACTCAATTAGAGCCTGAACCTCTGGCCCTTCCACAATATAGTAATCATAAAACTTCACATGGTCGGACATTGTGCTTTCCTTTTAATAATATTGGTTTGGGTGCCATCAAAGAAAGTTACTTTCCGTGCGTCTAGTCTAGAGGCCTAGTACCTCTTTCATTTGCTTTTGCGTTCTGATGGCTTTTGCCAGCGTTAGATCAACATCTCCCCTGTATCCCGTACCATCAGGTAAAATAACCAGACGCACCATTTTTCTGTTAGGTTTACAAATCTCTATCCTGTCTCCTTTGCGAAATACAGAGTATCCTTTTTTACTTGCCTCAGAGACTAATTTTTCAATGCCTTTACTTGCCATAAGTTAGCCTTACTCGGATTGAATCAGTATTAAAATTAAATATACAGTACCAGGAGGCCACAAGGTCGACAACAGCAAGGCAAAATTTCATCCTGTCCAACATAAGCCAGCGGGTCATTATCATACTTCACTTCACCCGATTTTTTCTTGAGTCGACATGCACCGCAATAACCAGAACGGCATTGTGATTCCACCTGGATGCCTGCTGATTCCAGTTGTTCCAAGATAGTAGTAACGGCATCTTCGCCAGTTATAACTGCCTCACTCTGTTCGGTAGAAACAATCTGACAATTAAAGTTAGCTGACATAACGCCCCCTTGGTAGTTGGTTCATTATATCACTTCCAGATGCCACCATAACCCCCTTAATTATTTGGCAACAGGAAAAAACCCCTTAGTTAATTCACCTCGTCATAAACAGCCAGAAATAACCACTTGGGGTTTCCCTCAAAAAACAAAATGAAAACACCCCGCCCAAAAACTGCGAATGTTTTTGAAATATCACTCACCTTTTCTCTTCTAAATTTAAAATGACCCCTTGTCGTAGCGTTTTAATATGCAATCATATTCATAACAAAGGAGGAAATATGATTCATTCATTTGAAGAAAAAAATCTTGAGAAGTTATTTACGAGCGGGAAATCGCAGTCAGGGCTTCCTACGGATATTACTAACAGTCTTAAAAGAGCCCTTAATGAGTTACACGCTGCGGGAAGCGAAGCCGACCTGATCCGTCTTAAAAGCCGTAACTATGAAAAAATCCACCATACGCGGTTACGCGAACGTGAAAGGGCGGGCGATATGTCCTCTATCCGCGTGTCTTCAAAATACCGCCTGCTGTTTACGTGGGCCAATGGTGGGGCTAATCGGGTCAAACTTACCGCTCATGCCCATGCTTAAGGAATTGTTGAATGCACCATGTAGCAGAGCATCCTGAGGAAGAAATCCGGGCTATCGCGTTATATACATTGTTGGGCCGGGAAGGCGTGCAGGTGCGTCTGAACAGTCTCTCTGTTAAGGCTACATCTCGTTGGGAGCAAGCTCTACCTTTGCCTCCTGATTTTACGGGGACACCATTTGATTTTCTGACGGATGCTGAACGCGAAGAAAGGCATCTTTTGTTAATCGGACAGATGCTCTGCATTGATGAACAGGCAGAGGCCCGCAAGCGTATCAAACAGCGTTTAGCCAGTCGTAGGAAAGGTAGCAGCCAGCAAAATGCTGACTGAACCAGTCAAAGCAAATATATGGGACGACAATGTTAGAGAAAATTTATTACCTTGCCCTTTTTCTGATTGCGATTTGCATTATTCGCGGTTTCGTTTTCGCATGGAGCAGACGCAGTCCATTGGCCCTGACGTTGACCATCGGTGCCCTGGTGATTTGTCTGGCTTTCCATACTCTGGATAACTCCGTAGCAACAGGTATGGATCAGATATTGTCCGGTACAAGGGACTTTACACAGTGTGACTTCATTGACCAGCAATCAGCTGAAATCAGCGGTCGTGGCTATCCGGTCGTTGTCCTAATGTGCGATGACGGTCAACAGGTTGTTAATGCTGACGTTTACTCACGACAGCTGATGCAGAATCAGGATTGCAACACGTTCAGGGGGGTGACAAGTTGTCACTTACTGCCAGAAAAGTAACTTTCGATAAAAATAATTATCCGCTGCGGCATTTGTAGCGGTTATGCGAGGAAGCTTACTTTCAAATCTGATAATCTTTCTGAAGTAAACATGCAGCGAACGAAAAACCTTATTAATCATAGAGAAAACAATGAATTTCAACGACGAGCAGAATAATGCCAGCGACAAACATGCAGATGATCCTGTGCAATCAGGACAGAGCGAACAAAACACAATTAGGATTCTTAAACCAGGATCAAATAACGACCTGATTGACCAACTTCGTGGTGGGCCTCTGGACAAAACATCCGTTAACTATGAATACCACTCACCGGATCCTACTGAAACTGCCCAACGTCTTGCTTTAATTAATTATTTGAGTGCCGGAGAAGAAAAAATGGTGCCTTTTAATCCTGTTAATTTGCTTCAAATTATGTCATCTCACAAGATGGAGACAGATGATGTTGCGCTAATCGCCGGTACCGATTCTGTTGCAGTGGAGTCCTGGTTCCAGGATGGGGTCGCCAGTGAGACAGCACTACACAACATCGCATGTGCGGTCGGGGTATCGACGGAATGGATTCGGGGCTTTGTCTCCGGTAAGGATGAAACCCTTAAGGCAAACAGTGAAGGCCTGACGAAAGAATTGCAGAATCTTCCCCCTGAAGAAATCGCTGTTCTGGCAAAAAGCTTCAGTTTGCGTTTGAAAGAAATCAGCGAACTCGATAACAAGCAGCAGAGCCCAGCCGGGTCGATCGTCTCACTTAATGAGGTTTACAATAGTGATACCGAAGAGCTCCTTGCTATTTATCGGCTAATGCCTGAAACAGAAAGACAAAATCTATATCGTGTTGTTTGTTTAAGACACAAAGAACTATCACGACTTTACGAAAAATTTATTAAATCTTAACAACAGATTTAATAATGCAGTCTGGCTCCGGAAGTGGACATTTGGTTGCAGGTGTCCATTTTTTATTTACACCTGATTGTTTTCAAGGGAGTTCACAATTAGAAATAAACACTGGAACATCACAAGTAATCTCCATTTAAAATACCCCCCCCCCTTAGTCAGGGGCTATGATATTGCAATCAAAGAAAAATGGTTTTCCGGGGGGGTAACCACACTCAAACATTGGATGTTTATTAACTAAATATGTCCTTTCCGTATTATTTTTGATTCTGATGAAATTCGCCCCTGGCATTCAAGATTAAATATGAGATAATGATTACACGAATTTCACAGGGGTATGTTATGTCTCTTCTGAATCTGGATTTAATTGAAGCCATTTACTCTGATGCCGAGCGTGAACTCACCAATGATGAGTTATATAGGGAGGTACAGTCTCGCCTTTCAATTTCAGATAATGATTTCAATAAAAAAGAAAAATTCGGTTTGGCCGGTGTGCCGCATAACAAAATAAAACACCGTATCCGTTGGTTCCAACAGACGCTAAAAGCTATGAACGTCATTGAGCGTATAAGCTCAGGCCGTTCTCTATGGCGCCACTGTCGGAAAAACAAGTCAGGGCTTTCCGAAGTCAGGGAAGGGGCTTGTTTAGTGGCATTCAGTACAGATCTCGGCGTAGCGATTTTAGGAAATTCGACAATGGTGTTACCGGGCAATACCGAGCCGGTTCATCTCTGCCTGACTTCTCCACCTTATCCGCTCAGAAAGCAGCGGGATTATGCTGCAGCCTTCAAAAACGACTGTGACTATATTGATTTCATCGTAGAAGCCATTCGGCCAATTGCCCACCAGCTGGTTGACGGTGGTTCTGTCGTGCTGAATATCGGACAGGATATTTTTAATCCGGGGCGGCCTTCTCGTTCCCTCTATCCTGAGCGCCTGTTACTGGCCTTGTGTGAAAAGCTTGACCTCTACCTGATGGACCGGGTGCCATGGGTTAATATGAGCAAACCACCCTCACCGACATATTGGGCCTGCCGTAAGAAAGTTCAGCTGCTGGCCGGTCATGAAATGATTTTCTGGCTGACCAATAATCCTGATGCTGTCCGCTCCTGTAACCAGCGCGTTTTGCAGCCCCACACTGAGAGCCACAGCGCGTTGGTTGCCAGAGGCGGAGAGAACCGTACGACCATCTACGGTGACGGTGCCCATGTCGTGAAACCAGGGGCCTTTTCTCAATCCACTGACGGGGCTATTCCCAAAAATGTAATAATCCGAGGCCATGCATGTGCTGACACTCGCCGGTTTCATCAGGAGGCTAAACGCTTAGGGCTTCCTGCTCATGGGGCGATGTTCCCTACGGCCATCCCCGATTTTTTCATACGGTTCCTGACGGAGGAAAACGAGCTTGTTGTTGATCCTTTTGCCGGTTCTCTCAAGACAGGCTTGGCCGCCGAGCGGCTCAACCGCAGATGGATGTGTTTTGATAGTATTCTGGAATGGTTACGAATTTCAGCCACCGGCTTTTTTTCTGACTTCCCGGGATTTGAGATGAACCCGATTATTGATAACGGTGAGTTGTTCGAGTAAGCGGCCGTTACGAATAAACATTATTCACTCTGTCTTTTGCGGAGTGAACGATCACAGGAGATGGCGATATGCCTGACATTATCCCGCACCAACAACAGCCGGAACGTCTTCATAAATTTCACTCCCTCAAGGGAGGGCAATACTGGCGCGCAAAAAACGATATTCCTGAGCAATGTATTGAACAGGATGAAGTGTTGCTGATTGAGTCGCTCCGCTGGGTTGATAATGCACTCCATACTGTGATCCTCCGCACCCATCCGTCAAAATACGGCAAAGACTTTGTTTTCAAATTTACCGATGCTGCTGGCCGTAGCTGCCGCACCACGAAATCGTTTAAAGAGCATCGATTTCTGTTTAATGACTTTCTGGATAAATTTGAATTTGCAGATGATGGGCAGGATATCCGGAGTCAGGAACTGCTTGCAGCTCAAAACCGGGTTAGCCAGCTGACTCAGCAAATGACCGAAACCATGTCTGATCCTGAAGCACTGCGTACGGAACTCCTCGGCAGGGTTGAAGCAAAGAAAGCCAGTTCATCGACGCCAGGCGATGACAAAAAGCAACTTTCTATGGTTATGGAGCTGTCTTCATCAACTGAGATAGCGTCTCTTGGCACAGCTCTGTCATCAGGTATCGATGAAGCCAAAATAGCACAGCTCCAGCAGGCTGTTGAGTTCAGACATGAAATCGCACAGGCGCAAATCGACTGGATTAAAGAAAAGAATAATGCGATTTCGAGAGCCGTCATGGCTATTACTCCCTATCTGGAAGAGTCGGCTGCCGCCCAGCTTGCCATTGCCGAAGAAAGTCGCGAAACGCTGAATAAACTGATGGACGGTATAAAGTCCCTTGACCTCTACATCGGGAAAGATGTGGTGGTGAACACTATCAGGGAGGGTGAATCAGCACCGCCACACATTCCCTTGACGTTCGTACAGCGTAAGCTGGCCGTCGATGAGGAAACGGCTGTTTTTCTCGATATAGGAGAATGGTTTGATTTTGAAAAGTTGCCACTTTTTTCCATGCATTAAACAACCATCCAGGGCTGGTGGAGCAGATCTTCCCGTCACGGCGCTGCGTGGTATGTATGACCACTACCCGTCGCTATATTGATTATCAGGACCGTTGGGCTAACTGGGAGCTCAATGCAAAAAACCAGACGGTCTTTCTGATGGTTCGGGACGGCGAACGGCTGTTCCAGGTTTACTCTGGAGTAGAGTCTCACCTCGGCGCTCATACACTTTTTCCAACCACCGATGAACAGGGAAATATCTTTCGAGGCATTGACGGTTCGCAGGTTACGTTCAATGACGTGTCATACACTGACAAGCTTAAAGCGCATGAGATGGTTGCTCTGCATTATTACCGGTTTCTTATCCTGTGCTGCGGGCTCGACCACCGGCTTAAGCTGTTTGGCGAGTTCTACGACCCTCAGGACCGCTTAAGTTTCGTCTCTATGGCGTTCCAGGAGAAGTATTGTCGATTCATTTATGATCATGATGGTACTGGCCTTCTGGACGATCCTGATGCGAAAGTGCGCCCCTCTATTGAGGAGTATATAACCCAGGCCAATAGCCATTTGCGCTCAGGTTCAAGGGTGTTCTGCGAGTGGAGAGCTGTTTGTACACCAAATACCGCGCCGGGCGTTGTGAAAGTCGATACTGGTACCAGTTACCGATCCTATTATTTTACCGCCGATTTCATCAATGATGAGGGAATGGCGGTGGCCTTTACCCGCAACAATGAGATTTGCGTGGAGGTTCCGGTCAAAAAAGATATCTACCGTCGCACCCGGGCTAATGATGTACGTGAATTTAATGCGAAAGTATCCCTCACTAATTTTCAGCGTGATCCGTGGGATGACGCCTGCAGCGTGGGATTCCTCTGTCTGGACGCGGTTAAAGCCGATGATCTGGATTATTACATCCACAGCCGTTCCAGCCGTAAAAATTTTATGTACTACATAAAGCTCTTCAAACGCCTTTCAGCTGTCCTGAGAGCGGAAGAAGAGCAGGAGAAGCCCTATCGGCAAAAGCTCATCAGAGCGCTGGTGGATGGCAACATAGGCACTAAAACTAATCGTGCTGAAATCGTCGACAAGACAGTCATCACCTGGCGGGCGGACAAAAAAGGTCAGCCGCTTAGTGAAGGAATTGACAACGAGAAAAGCTGGAAAGCATTACTTGGCATGATGGACCTGATCGCCTGGCGCGGTTTGAGCCATAGAGAGGCTGCAGTGGAGATGGCCATCTCCCGGGGTAGCAAACCGTTACGTCTTATAGTCACGACAAATGCCAGACTGGCTCTGTATGTTACCCCTACAGCCGAGGAACGTGACGATCGCGTGGAAAAACATAAGTGGGCCATGCTGCTGACCTTTAAAATGTCAGCAAAAGGGCTGACTCTTGATTCCAGCAAACCTGCGTTGCTAAGCAAAAATAGTGTTTGCGAAACAACCCTCTATGAATGGCCGGAGGCCAATGAGTGGAAAGGGTTGAAATCAGTGTTCTCCAGCTTTCACGAAAAGCAAAGAGCGTTTGAATATATTGAGACAGGCAAAGAGGACCTCCGAAAACTGTCTCCGGCTAACCCCTCAGAATTTGAGGCTGGGGTACGTGAATGGATGACGGCCTACTGCGAAATGAATGATTACCGCAAAACCGGGGGCCAGGTGCAGCAGCCGAGATTGATGATACCGGTAGGCATCTACATTAACCGGGGAGACTGGCAGTATATCTACGTCACAACAGAAAGTGAGGCCGCTGGGTATTTTTATCACAACAGCAGCGAACGCCTGAAAAAGGAACTTTATCAGGAATATGTTTCACGCTTTGCTCACCCGGAAGGAAAGCTCGAAAGGCTTGAAACTAGGGGGAACAGGCTGGCATTGGGCATGACGAACAGAACTCCCGACATCGGCATGTTCTGTGCAGATCGCAATGTTGAAATGGATAGCGTGAATTATGGACCTTTATCTTACAGCGCCTACAGCCAGCTTCAGCGAATTGAAAACCGATTGTTTTTTGTCCTCGCTGAAGCGGAACGCGGGTTACATCGCAGGATTTATATTGCCGATAACCTTAAAAGCGATAATGGTGAGTTTATCATAGATAAACTCCTTGGTTCTTCACATCTACAGGTGCAGTCTGCCGTTGATGTATTCGAAGTCATTCTACCTAAGTCGTTGTCAGAAGGGCCGCTGCCGGTAATCAAATCGAGTGGTGAAATCTACCGTATTCACCACTGGTTTGATATCTGTCCAAAAGGCGCTGACCCTAACGTTTCATTGAGCAATATCGAGGCACCTGTAAGTCAAGTTACCAGACACAGTTTCGATAGCAGGGAGGCGGCAATTATGCATATACTCATGCAGAAGGATACCGTTAGGAAAAATATCTCCGAAGACAGATTCAACACGCCAGAAGGCGTTGTCGAAAGGTGGTATTAGGGGAGTTTTATGTTTAGCAAGTTCTTTGTTTTGACCAGTATTGTTGTTTGGATTATGCCGGTGATGACTATCGCTGGCGCAATTTTCCGTAAGGACCTGTTAACCCGAAAAGAATGGATTTTTCTCGTTTTCTTTAGCATTGTCGGTGCATCCTACGTTTCTTATTCCAGCTGGCAGGACAGGAACATAGGCCTGGTGCCAATAGGGAAAGAATATTTATCTTGCCAGTTAAAATCGCGTAATGAACCCGACCCCGAAACTTTCAGGACTGTGACCCTTGATTGTGGCGGAGAAGAAAAAGTGGCTAAAGAGGAATTGTATGATGCAGCTGTAAAAGCCGCCATAAAATACGGTTACGAGTAAATCATCAAGAACCACTTTTCTCCATTTTACCCCTCTGCAATTTAGTATTTCGTTCTATCCACCAGCACAGGCCCACGGTCCCGGTAAACCCGGAACCGGGACCTGTGCCGTGAGACCACTTTAGACGGGTCACATCACTTCAAAGGGAAGCTGTCGCCGTCTCAGTCACCCGGTCTCAAAATTTTTACAGGCATTCAGCCTGCAAAAACTTTGAGCTGCGGCTTCCTTCTCCGCCCTTTTTCGTTCTGTTTTCCCCGTCTGCGTTTGTCTCACGGCACAGGTCAGGCCGCACACAATCCTAAATTGCAGGAGAATACGCTATGAATGCTTTTAATAATCTGTTTAACCGTCACTGTCAAAACACTCTGCTGGCTCGCGGATGGCCTGCCGATATGGAACTGAACTATTCATTAGCTTACTGCCAGGGAGATGGTGTGGCATTTTACGGCGTGCTGCATGACAAAGAAATATTGTCCTTACTGGCTGGTCTGGTGAAATATAATCATATCACTGCAAAACTGGCAGAAGAGGTTGCCGAAGTAATCAAAGACAGCGAAACAAAACTCATCCTTGAACGCAACGGTTTTGGGTACCGATATTCTCATGCAAATACCATCCGAGTCCTGTTAGAAAATTACCCGGAAGATATCGGGTATGAAGATCGCTTTTATGACGTTCTGGATAGTATCCAGGGGAGCATTGAGGAGATATGTAGCACGCTTGAAAATGACGGTTATAAAATCCATGAAAATATGAGCCCTTCCTATGCTGGCGACCTTGTTATGTCACGTGCCACAGCTAATTTCGAAATCATTGTAACCGAAAGCGAAGAGGAATTTTGGGACACATCAGATGCCTGGGATGATGAATGTAAAGATTTATACATAGCTGATCTTCTTACCGGGAGATATGAACTGAAGAATCTTGAAATAATCGTGAGGGGAAGAACCACAGGAAAGGTATACGGACAACATTACGCCGAACTGGTTTCAATTAACAAAAATAGTCCGGTGCGACGTTGGTTTGACCGCGATTGGTTAAGGTTAGCATTTGAGGAAGCGCGGGTAAAAATTGAAGATAGCCGTAAGGAACTTACAAACATAAGGTTATAGTTTCTCCAATGAGGGGCTGCAGCAGTGCAGCCCCAACCTTTCAGGTGACCGTCCCAGGAGTAGTACGATTCATGGTCCGGTGGGTTCAGAAAACATTGCCAGATAGCGTTTGCTGTCTTCTGCGCCCCTTGCTGTACGAAATCTAAGGCCCGAACCATAGCTTTCGTAGCTACGTTTATCCTTGAAATAACCATTTTCTAACGACATCAAACCATCCACAAAAGCCCAATTTTTGGATTATCGTCCGGAAGCGAACGTGCTCAGGATCACTCGGATCCTTTTCTGGATCGTTAAGGGTAAAACCTTTCAGTTAGTTCAGCCTGCTAGTTAACTAGCCTCTCAGAGGCCCGTAATCGCTCTCAGAAGCCGTTTCTTAGAAAAATGGTACCTACCTACGTATAATATTTGCGACTAATCCTGGTGTGTTTGACGACCATTCTGCGCTGGATCCGATCATTACCACTGTTCGAGGTACCGAAACTCAACCACCAGCACTACCCTGCAGAGAGGCAACACCCACTGGTTTTGTTCTTATCATACTAATAAATAACGAATTATTAAACTGTGTGACAGTGATCTACGTTGTGTCTTCGGCATATTTGTTGTTGTTTATTCCGATCTGGGATCCGGCTTCGGTAAGAGTTAGGGGTCAAATCCCCTAAAAGGAGACAAATGCTGTGTTTGTAAACGATTTTGTGGGTCCAGCCACTTATCCCCGTTATCCACACCCTATAACCAATAATTGATCCCAATATGATCCTAGATCTAACCCATAAAAACCAAAAGGATCCCCGGCACTGTATCCAATTGAATTATATAAGAAAATCGACACTTTTGATTAACCGTCGTACGTGTTTTTGTTAATGTTCATATGGAGTTTCATTAATACATGAATGATTTTAGTTAACAGTCGTATGCTGGATGATCTACAGTAATGGGATTTAACATTAACGGTCGTATGTTTAGGATAGGAATGACTGTGAACAAGAAAACGGAAAAAATTAACAATGAAATCAAAGAACAAGCCGCATTCTCATTCAATGTCGTAGGGGGTACGGGTAAAGTTACTAACTTTACCCCTGGTAACAATGGTACCGTTCAACCTGTTGCTTTGTTGAGGCTTGGGGTATTTGTCCCGGCCCCTCCGGGCGTAGCAAAGAAAAACCTCCCAGAGGGTTTGGTTACGATGGATGTGTCCCGCGATTTACAGCATATGCAGATCGCATCCAGTGAAGGCTACAAAGAAATATCGCTATCCAGCCCTCGTCTTGATATGGGGACAGATTTCCGTGTATGGCTTGGTATAGTCCGTTCATTACATGACCATGGCCATTACTCAGGAAGGATTAAGCTTCCTTTTAGCACCTTCCTTAAAAATTGTGGGTTTGACCCCTCGAGGTCGAATAAGCCCATGAAACAACGTATCGATGCTTCGATGATTAAACTGAAAATGGTCACTTTTCAGTTCCGCAATGAAGATTCAACCCTCACGACCGGCCTCATTAACTGGGCACGGTACAACATAAAAACCAATGAGATTGAGATAGAGGGAGATCCCCGGATTCAGGAGCTCTATCAGATTGACTATAAGGTTTATCTTCGCCTTAAGGCTCTTGATAATCTGCAAAGGAAAGAGTCCGCCCAGGCCTTGTATACCTACCTCGCCAGCCTACCTAAAGACCCTGCACCAATCTCAATGAAACGCTTTCGCGACCGTTTACGGCTAACGTCCCCAGTAGCCTCTCAGAACATGATCATTCGCCGTTCGTTGAAGGAGCTTGAGCAAATCGGTTACTTGCAATACAGAGAAGAGAAGATTGGTCGGTCAATAAAGTTCCACATACTTAAACGAAGTCCCTCGCTGGATGCCAAAAAGACCATCCTGGTCCCGGCTGCACATAACCCAGCTGATGACGATGCACTGATACATAAACTTAAAATGCTGAAGGCTGCAGGTTACTCAGAAACTGAGATTGCTGGCGTTCTGGATGCCCTCGATAAGTTGCAGAGGGAAGGAAAACCGGAATCCGAAGTCGAAGATGCCGATTTTGAGGAGCTTTAATTCAGGAAATCAGGCGTACAAAAGAGGGGGATGACTCTCTGGAAGAATAGTCCCTTTATCGAAAAGTAACTTTTATCGCTGTTGCTGCACTTTTAACTACACGTCCATTGTTGCCTCTCTACACGAAAGCACAGTAACTATCTGATACTACAGCAAATAAACTTCATTCAAGACAAGTTCAATCAGAAACATTAACGGTCGTATGTTGTCATTCGTATCCGACCTCTCCAGCTCAAAACATTAACCGTCGTACGTTCCTATGGACGTGCAAAGCCCGCAGATTGTCACTTTAATCTGAAAGAATTAACGGTTGTACGTTCACAGTATCAGGGTAACCCCAGAAAGATAGTGGCGTTTTACATTATAAAACAATAAATTAAGAGAAATTTAAGTAGGTTGACATGGTTAGATAGCTGTTGTGCTCATCCTATGAAAAGTGAAAAGATTAACCGTCGTACGTATCACCATGCATTTTTACAGGGATGCGAACTTACCGTTAGTTGCGATGTTTGTTACCTCGTAAGCCATCGAGTGAGCCCAGATCAACGGGGCCTTATGTTGCATGCTAAGGGTCGATTATCGTAAAGCTACTCTCCGGTTTTACTTTCTGGTCACAACGCAACTTTGAGAAAGTTACTTTTATGCCGGAAAGTGTTCTATGCGTTGTGCGGTTCTGGTTCCAGGACAACGCTTGTACGCTCGTTCGTTCTAAGAGATCGCTTTGCCCAGGTAAATAACCAGGACGGAAAGTTACTTTTGTCGATAAACCCTGTTCGAGATTGGTTTCGCCAGGTGTAAGCAAGAGCCTATAGATGAAGAGAGGGACAGAGTGGAACGAAGGCATTTTCTTTGTGCATCCGTTCGTACATCTGGCCTACTCTGACCTCCAGCACTGACGCAAGGTTTATCGCAATCAAAAGTAACTTTGTTAAACAACCTCACCAGATTTGCTCCGGTAATCCGTTGCTAATCACAGGCAGGACAATTTTACAGAGTCAGCGAATCATTTTTCGTAACTAAGGAACGTTTTTTGGGGATGTAAACAAAAAAATGTCATTACATATCAATGCTGTATAAATAAACAGTGTGACAACATAACTGCGGCTGTTTTTTGACCGATGGGAGGGGGTGGGGGGGACGAGGAAAAGAGGGCAGCGTCTAAGGCATAGTTATGGTTTTGACCGTATGTCTCTAATGAATCGCATAAAGTTTAAAAAGAGATGATAAGACTACATCATAAATATGAAGCATATTCCTCTTAGAGATATCTGTATTGTGGGGGATGATCTGTTGTTTATGACCATGCTGTACTCCCGTAAAAGTCACTTTTCCGCTTTTCTCACTGTTGTCGGCACACTAGTCATTTTTATACTTGCACCGGCACCCTACACATTTGTGCTGGTGGGCCATATCGAGACCAGAACAACATGATCAATCACTCACGCCACAGTCACCCTCTGTAGCTCTTTCCGTAATTATTGGATGTTTATGATATATATAATATTTTTTGGACGGAATTCCTAAATAGGTGCTTTACACAACGTTTCAATCTGTATAATTGTTCCTGCCAGACACGAATACAATAGGGGTTTTAACTGCATATGGGGGAACGTGGACGTTGCCGAAGAAATCGAAGCCTACGCTGCTTGCCCTGCTATGAAAAAAACTGGCACCGTTTAAGGGCGGGTCTGGATCATAACGGATGGGGAGATGTATCAGTACTCGCAACTAAAGGTACAGGTTATATGTGTAAATGCAGGCAGTGCGGGCACGAATACATATCCTATTCCCTGATCTTGACCCTCCATCTCCGAACAGCTTTTGTATCTTAAGTTAACGATGTCCG
>ERZ1673695.1537-NODE-1537-length-22878-cov-23.868729_pt1 | contig 22878 bp, 26 predicted proteins | sample MGYA00580225_ERZ1673695 | MGnify/ENA primary metagenome ERZ1673695 (study PRJEB41218, sample SAMN15661739) | gut metagenome | host: Homo sapiens | place: Canada: London | collected 2015-08-20/2019-03-30 | study: EMG produced TPA metagenomics assembly of... | reverse complement strand
GATACTCACCGATTGCGGTTTTCTCTGACTATCCCAATTATACAGCGAACTTCGCACCGGGCCTCGATGGCCTGGCTGACCACCGCGTTGGCAAAGCCGGTGATGGGCACCAGCGTGCCCGCCCCGGCCTTTGTGGCCAGCTTGTGATACCAGCCCAGGGCGGTGGTGACGGCGGAGATCACGATGAGGGTGATGCTGGTCATGCAGCCCGCGTCGCTGCGCACAAAGCCCGCCGCCATATAGGCGCGGCGCAGCGCCTCGCCCGCAAGGCAGATGCCTCCGCCCACGAAAAAGGCCCACAGGCAGTCCTTGAGCAATTTGGAGTGGGGGCTGGCCCCCGCCACCAGCCGGCCGTATTGTTCCACCGTTATCTTCAAAGCAGAGTCCTCCTCCCGCTGCGCGAAAAACATTCTGTTTGCAGTTTCTCCCGCCGCGGGGGGATTTATGTACACACAGCAAAAGGGCGGGCGCCGGCCATTGCCGGCGCCCGCCCTTTATCGTGTTGCGTTACAGGTCGGGGTGATACTCTTTGCAGGTGCACTTTTTCCACTTGAGGCCGCTGCCGCAGGGGCAGGGGTCGTTGCGGCCGATGCGCACGGCCTTGACCGGGCCGTTCTTGCCGGTGCTCACGGTGCCCTTGCCGGGGGTGGCGGCGTCGCCGGTGGGCTTGGCCACCTGGGTGCGCTGCACCGGCTGCTCGGTGCGGATCTGCACCGTCAGCAGCATGCGCACGGTGTCCTCGCGGATGCTGTCCACCATGGCGTCGAACATCTCGAAGCCCTCGATGCGGTATTCCACCACCGGGTCACGCTGGCCGTAGCTGCGCAGGTAGATGCCCTGGCGCAGCTGGTCCATGTTGTCGATGTGCTCCATCCACTTGGTGTCCACGTTGCGCAGCAGGCACACACGCTCCAGCTCGCGCATCACCGGCGAGCCGTACTGCTTTTCCTTCGCGTCCAGGATGGCGGCGCCCCGCTCCTGCAGCACCTGGGCCACCTTGTCGCGGGTGATGCCCTTCAGCTCCTCTTCGGGGTAGACGAAGTCGGTGGGGCGGGTCAGCCAGCCCTGGTAGTGGCGGCGCAGGGCGGCGAAGTCCCAGTCGGCGGGATTCTCGCCGGCACAGAAGCTCTCCACGCTGGCCTTGATGTTCTCGTCCATCATGGTGCGCACGGTGGCGGACAGGTCCTCGCCGTTGAGCACCTTGCGGCGCTGACCGTAGATGATCTCGCGCTGCTTGTTCATCACGTCGTCGAACTGCAGCACGTTTTTGCGGATGCCGAAGTTCTGGGCTTCCAGCTTCTTCTGGGCGCTCTCGATGGTGCCGGTGAGCATGCGGTTCTCGATGGGCATGTCGTCCTCGAGGCCCAGGGTGTTCATCAGGTTCTGCACCCGCTCGCCGCCGAACAGGCGCATCAGGTCGTCCTCCAGGCTGAGGAAGAACCGGGACGCGCCGGGGTCGCCCTGACGGCCGGCACGGCCGCGCAGCTGGTTGTCGATACGGCGGCTCTCGTGGCGCTCGGTGCCGATGATGAACAGGCCGCCGGCGGCGCGCACTTCCTCGGCCTCGGCGCTGATCTCCGCCTTGTGCTTTTTCAGCAGCTCATCGTAGCGGGCGCGGATGGCCAAGATCTCCTCGTTGTCGGTGTCGGCGTGGCCGTCCGCCTCGGCGATGAGCTCCTCGGCAAAGCCCTCCTTGCGCAGGTCGGCCTTGGCCATGAAGTCGGCGTTGCCGCCCAGCATGATGTCGGTGCCGCGGCCCGCCATGTTGGTGGCGATGGTGACGGCGTTCTTCTTGCCGGCCTGGGCCACGATCTCGGCTTCCTTCTCGTGGTTCTTGGCGTTCAGCACGTTGTGCTTGATGCCCTTGCGGCTGAGCAGCTTGCTCAGGGTCTCGCTCTTTTCGATGCTCACGGTACCCACCAGCACGGGCTGGCCCTTGGCGTGGCATTCCACCACCTGCTGCACCACCGCGTCGTACTTGCCGTTCACCGTCTTGTAGACGCTGTCCGCCAGGTCCTGCCGCTGGCAGGGCTTGTTGGTGGGCACGGTGACGATGTTCAGGCCGTAAATTTCGCTGAACTCGTCCGCCTCGGTGCTGGCGGTACCGGTCATGCCGGAGAGCTTTTCGTACATGCGGAAGTAGTTCTGGAAGGTGATGGTGGCCAGGGTCTTGCTCTCGGCGGCCACCTGCACCCCTTCCTTCGCCTCGATGGCCTGGTGCAGGCCCTCGTTGTAGCGGCGGCCGATCATAAGGCGGCCGGTGAACTCGTCCACGATGATGACCTCGCCGTCACGCACCACGTAGTCGATGTCCCGCTTCATCACGCCCCGGGCCTTGATGGCCTGGTTGATGTGGTGGGCCAGGGTCATGTTGGCGCCGTCGGCCAGGTTCTCCACATGGAAGTAGGCCTCGGCCTTCTTGATGCCGCTCTCGGTGAGGGTGGCGGTCTTGTGCTTTTCGTCCACCACATAGTCGCCGTCCACCTGGGCGTCCTGGTCCTCTTTCTCGTCCAGCTCCACCACCTTGCTCATCTTGAGGGTGCGGGCGAAGGCGTCCGCCTGCTGGTAGAGGCTGGAGGAATCGTCGCCCTTGCCGCTGATGATGAGGGGGGTGCGGGCCTCGTCGATGAGGATGGAGTCCACCTCGTCCACGATGGCGTAGTAGTGGCCGCGCTGGACCATGTTCTCCTTGTAGACCACCATGTTGTCGCGCAGGTAGTCGAAGCCGAACTCGTTGTTGGTGCCGTAGGTGATGTCGGCGTTGTAGGCGGCGTGGCGCTGCTCGTTGGTGATGCCCTGCACGATGAGGCCCACCGACAGGCCCAGCCAGCGGTACAGCTTGCCCATCCACTCGGAGTCGCGGCGGGCCAGATAGTCGTTCACGGTGACCACGTGCACGCCTTTGCCGGTGAGGGCGTTCAGATAGACCGGCAGGGTGGCCACCAGGGTCTTGCCCTCGCCGGTGCTCATCTCCGCGATGCAGGCGCGGTGCAGCACGATGCCGCCCATGATCTGCACCGGGAAGTGCTTCATGCCCAGCACGCGCCAGCTGGCCTCCCGGCAGACGGCAAAGGCGGTGGGCAGGATGTCGTCCAGGCTTTCGCCCTTGGCCAGCCGCTCCTTCAAAGCGGGAGTCATGGCCTGCAGCTCGGCGTCGGTCTTTGCGGCCATCTCGGGCTCCATGGCCACCACGGCGTCGGCGATGGGGCGGATGCGCTTGAGCTCCTTGTCGGAGAAGGAGCCGAACAGTTTGTCGATCAAAGACATAGTATCACTCACGATCTGAACGGGCGGGTGCAAAAGCGGCCCTTTGCCCGGTAATCTGCACACGAAAACCCACAGTGCGCTATTTTATATAGTACATCACAAAGCCGGGGCCTGTCAACGCCGCCAGGGGTCGAAAACCCGCTGGTGGAGCCGAACGGGCGGCATTTCACCGCCCGCCGGGCCGCCCCTTTGGTGCGCGGGGAGGTCAAATGAAACTTTTTTGTGAATTTTCATCAAAGGCTTGTTCTCGGGGAACAATATGGCTATAATGATAATATCATGTAATATTAAAAACTATATGTTATGGTTTTGGAGGTGGCGTTATGTGCCGGTATTTTGAAAAAGGGCGGGAGCCTGTGAGCAGCTACACCCATTTCTGGGGGGCGCTGGCCAGCGCCTTTGGCACGCTGGCGCTGGCGGCGCGCAGCCTGCACACCGGCGCGGGCGGCGCGGTGCTGGCGGGGGTGGTTCTGTTCGGCCTGTCGCTGGTGGCGCTCTATTCCGCCAGCAGCATCTACCACTACGCCCTGGGGGCGGCGGCCAAGGTGCGGCGGCTGCGCAAGCTGGACCACGCCATGATCTATGTGCTCATCGCCGGCAGCTACACCCCGCTGTGCATCAAATTCATGGACCCGGCCAAACTGCCGGTGTTTTTGGGGGCCATGTGGACGATGGCGGCGGCGGGCATCCTGCTCAAGCTCCTCTGGCTGGACGCGCCCCGCTGGCTGGGCACCCTGCTCTATCTGGCCCTGGGCTGGGCCATCGTGGTGGACCTGCCCGCCTTCGCGGCCATGCCCGCGGGGTGCCTGGGCCTTGTGGCCGCCGGCGGCGTGTGCTACTCGCTGGGGGCGGTGCTCTACATGCTCAAATGGCCCAATCTGAGCGCGCGGTGGGGCTTCCACGAATTGTTCCATCTGTTCATTCTGGCGGGCAGCGCCTGCCACTTCGCCGCGGTGTTCTTCTTCGTGGCCTGAAAGGGCTTGCGGGCGCGGGGCGCGGGTGATAGAATGGCCTAAAAGACGGCTGTTCTGTGAGGTGATGTACGATGGAACTCATCCTTCCCGGCCCCGCCTGCGAGGCATCCTACCGGCAGGCCATTGAGGAATACGCCCGCGCGGGGCTTTCCCCCACCTGCTTTTTCGGCGGCGCGGAGCGCTGCCCCGACGGGCTGTTCGCCCGCTTTGCGGACTACCGCGCCGGGCAAAATCTGCCGGCGGGCTATGTGCCCTGCACCAGCCTGTGGCTGGTGGACGGGGACGAATTTCTGGCGGAAGTTTCCATCCGCCACCGGCTGACCCCCGCGCTGGAGCGCTTTGGCGGCCACATCGGCTACGCCGTGCGGGCGGGCCGCTGGGGCCAGGGGCTGGGCACGAAGCTGCTGGCAGGCGCGCTGGACTACGCCCGCGGCACGCTGGGCCTTTCCTGGGTGCTGCTGACCTGCGCCGACGGCAACACCGGCTCCGCCCGGGTCATCGAGAAGAACGGCGGCGTTCTGCTGGACAAGCTGGACGACGTCATCGACGGCAGGCCCCGCGTCACCCGCCGGTACCGCATCGAGCTTTGACTCACTTACAAACAAAAAGGTGGAATTTCCGTATGAGGAAATTTCCACCTTTTTTTCTTGTCCGAAGGCTGGTATCATAAGAATGGGCTTTCAGAGGCCAAGCAGCGCCGGAAGTTCTTCCAGTGTGCCGATGACCGGCACGCCCGCCGTCAGAAGCCGCTCCCGGCTCTGGTGCCCGGCGGCGCAGAGCACGCATTTTGTGCCGAGACCCGCCGCCACCTCCGCGTCGTGGAGGGTGTCCCCCACCAGCACCGCCTGGGCCGGGTCAAAGTTCTGGCGGGCCATCCACGCTTTGCCCACCGCCAGTTTGCCGTGGGCGTAGTAGTCGGTCTGGCCCAGCAGCTCGTCGAAATACCCCGCAAGGCCCAGATGCTCTACTTGGGCGTTCAGCAGCGTCAGCTCGCTGGCCGAGAGGATGACCTGCCGCACCCCGGCGGATTTCAGTGCGGCCAGAGCATCGGCCGCGCCGGGGCACAAAGAGCAGGAAAAACTCGCGGGGTCGTAGCGGGCCACATAGTCCGCCGCCAGCGATTCAAAGCTGCGCTTTTCAAGGTCAAGGCCCGCCCGCCGGTAGTAATCCACCACCGGGAAGCCGAAGATCTCCCGATAGCCCTCAAGGTCGTAGCGGTTGGGGCAGCCGCTTTCTTCCAGCAGCTCGTTCAGCAAGCGAAGGCACAGCTGAAGGTCGTCCAGCAGGGTGCCGTTCCAGTCCCAGATGACGCAGCGGGGTTTCATAGCGGGCCTCCTTTGATGCAAGGGTGTTTACTCGGTGAACAGTTTGCGCAGGGCGGGGTTCGATTCGATGAGCTTCACCATCGCCACGCCCAGCACGCCGCAGGCCACCACTTCGCCCAGGGCCACGGTGACCCCGTTCCAGACCATCAGCGGCAGAGTGACGGGCGTGTCGGAAAAGAAGATGGCAATTTCCGGCCCAACGATGAGGGCGTTGAACAAAACCGGCGGCACCGCCGCGGGCAGGGCCAGGCCACGCACCCGGAAATTGCGCAGTTTGTAGGTCACAAGGCAGGCCAGCAGAGTGGCCAGGGTGCCGAAGATGACGTCCGGCAGCACCGAACCCAAAAGATTCGACAAAAAGCATCCCAGCACGGCGGCGGCGATGTACTCCGCGCCGAACACCGGCAGCAGCACCAGCGCCTCGGCAAAACGGATCTGCACCGCGCCGAAGGAGAGGGGCTGCAGCGCCATGCACAGCACCACGTAGAGGGCGGCCACAAGGCCGCAGCGGACGAGTTTTCGCGTTGACATGATTACACACTCCGGCAGTTAGATTTTGACCGCCCGGCCCTGCCAGTTCCCGACGGTGTGACCGCCCTTTTTCAAAAAAGGGCGGCGAGCCTAAAATCCTAAGTTGCTCTGGCGGGCGTCGCCCGCGTAAAAGATATTATACCAGCCGCCGGCGGGATGCGCAACGCCCGCCGTGGATTTTACAAACTTCTTGTTTTACATCCCCTTCGCCGGGGCCTATAATAAAAAGGTACACAGAAAGGAAAGACCACCATGAAACAAGGCAACCTTCTGATCGTTCACGGCGGCGCGCCCACCGCCGTTATCAACTCCTCGCTGTACGGCGCGGTGACCGAGGCCAAAAAGCACCCGGAAGTGGAAAAGGTGCTGGGCGCGGTGGGCGGCACCGGCGGCATGCTGAAGGAGAACTTCTGCGACCTGTCCGCCGTGCCGGAGGAGCGCCTGAAGCTGCTGCTGCAGACCCCCGCCTCCGCCATCGGCACCAGCCGCGACGCGCTGGAGCCCGAGCACTACGCCGCCATGGCCGAGATCTGCCGCAAGCACAACATCCGCTGGGTGCTGTTCAACGGCGGCAACGGCAGCATGGACGCCTGCGGCAAGCTGTTCAAAGCCTGCGTGGCCGCCGGTGTGGACGTGCGGGTGGTGGGCATCCCCAAGACGGTGGACAACGACATCGCCGTGACCGACCACGCCCCCGGCTTCGGCTCGGCGGCCCGGTTCATCGCCGGCATCACCAGCGAGATCAGCCAGGACGTGCGCAGCCTGCCCATCCATGTGTCGGTCATCGAGGCCATGGGCCGCAACGCCGGCTGGGTCACCGCCGCCAGCGCCCTGGCCCGCACCGGAAACGGCGACGGCCCCGACCTCATCTACCTGCCCGAGCGCCCCTTCAACGAGGAGGAATTCCTGGAGAAGGTGGGCGACCTCTACCGCAAGAAGGGCGGCGTGGTCGTGGTGGCCAGCGAGGGCCTCACCGGCCTGGACGGCAAGCCCATCGTGGAGCCCATCTTCCAGGTGGGCCGCGCCACCTACTACGGCGACGTGAGCGCCCATCTGGCCAATCTGGTCATCAAGAAGCTGGGCATCAAGGCCCGCAGCGAAAAGCCCGGCATCAGCAACCGCGCCTCCATCGCCTTCCAGTCCGAGACCGACCGGGACGAGGCGGTGCTGGTGGGCGGCGAGGCCGCCCGCGCGGCCCTGGCCGGCGAGAACGGCGTGATGGTGGGCCTGCGCCGGGTGCCCGGCCCCGTCTATCAGGTGGAGACCTTCCTCATCCCCGTGGAGCAGGTGATGCTCTACGAGCGCAAGATGCCCGACGAATACATCAGCGCCGACGGCTGCGACGTCACCGACGCCTTTGTGGAATGGTGCCGCCCGCTGATCGGCAGCCCGCTGCGCCAGTTCATCACCTTCAAGCCCACGCTGTAAGAACGAACAATGAACGGAGGGACCCATGTCCAGCCTGCCCGTGACCTATGAAATGGTGCGCCACAGCGCCGAGATCAACACCTACATCCAGCAGGCGGACGCCTCGCTCATCGCCCTGGGCTTCACCGAGCACTCCTTTGCCCACGTGACCCGCTGCGCGGCGGTGGCCAGCCATCTGCTGGAAGAGCTGGGGGCGGACGAGCGCACGGTGGAGCTGGCCCGCATCGCCGGCTACATGCACGACATCGGCAACCTGGTGAACCGGGTGGACCACGCCCAGAGCGGCGCGGTGATGGCCTTCCGCATCCTGGACAAGATGGGCATGCCCCCCGCCGACACGGCGCTGGTGGTGACGGCCATCGGCAACCACGACGAGGGCACCGCCTTCCCGGTGAACGGGGTGGCGGCGGCGCTCATCCTTGCGGACAAGACCGACGTGCGCCGCAGCCGGGTGCGGGGCCGCGACACCATCCTCTTCGACATCCACGACCGGGTGAACTGGGCGGTGGAGCGCTCGGACCTGGAGCTGGACAAGGAGCAGAAGACCCTGACCCTGCGCATCCAGCTGGACACCACCGTCTGCCCGGTGATGGATTATTTCGAGATCTTTCTGGAACGGATGCTTTTGTGTCGCAAGGCGGCGGAATATTTCGGGCTTTCCTTCCGGCTGGAAGTGAACGGCCAGACGCTGCTGTGAGGTGCCGGTCATGGAACTGAAACGCCTCACCGACCCCGCAAGCCCGCTGTTCGCTCCCGCCATGGAGCTGTACGGCATCAGCTTCCCGGTGCACGAGCAGCGGCTGGACGCCTCCCAGCGGCGCATCCTGGGCGACGAAGCCTATCACTTCGACCTGCTGTGGGCGGAGGGCGCCTTCGCGGGGCTCATCCTCTACTGGGAGCAGCCGGACTATTTCTATGTGGAGCACTTCTGCGTTCTGCCCCAGCTGCGGGGCATGGGCTTCGGCAGCCGTGCGCTGGAACTTTTGCAGGCCAAGGGCAAGCCGGTCATTCTGGAGATCGACCCGCCCCGGGACGAAGTCTCCCGCCGCAGAAAGGGCTTTTACGAGCGCTGCGGCTTTGCCGCCAACCCCTTTGCCCACGTGCATCCCCCCTACCGCCGGGGCGCGGCGGGCCACGACCTGGTGGTCATGAGCAGTCCCGCCCCCCTCACCGAAGAGGAATACGGCCGTTTTGCCGCGTTTTTGAAGGGCCATGTGATGGCGGACGTGTTCGACTGAAAACCGACATAAAAAGCGCCCCTTTCCGCGATGGAAAGGGGCGCTTTTGCTGCAGAACTTACTTTTCCTCGATGGTGTACTCGAAGCCGTACTCCGCCTGCAGGGCCTTCACCTGCTCCTCGGTATCCTGGATGAAGGTGGGCTCATAGACGCTGTTGCCGTTGTGGGCCTTCTTGTAGTCCTCCAAAATCTGGTTCAGCTTGTCCCAGGCCTCGTCGTTGCGGGCGGTGTCGGTGCCTTCGGGGAAGCTGATGACATACTCGTGGCGTTTGGGAAGACGTGCTTTCATGGGTGATTCTCTCCTTAAAATTTGTTTTGGTTCAGCCGAGGCCGAAGAGGGCCCGGGCGTTCTGGCAGGTAGTTTCCAGCAGGCGCTCGGTCTCCTCCCCCCGCACCCCGGCCAGGAAGGCGGCGGTGTGGGCGATGAGGGAGGAGTCGCACCGGCGGCCCCGGCAGGGTTCGGGGGCCATGTAGGGGCAGTCGGTCTCCACCAGCAGCTTGTCCGGGGGGACGATGGCGGCGGCCTTCACCGCCCGCTTGGCCCCCCTGAAGGTGGCCGCGCCCCCAAAGCCGATGTGCATCCCTTGAGCGGTGAGCCAGGCGGCGTCCTCCGCCGAGCCGGAAAAGCAGTGGAGCACCCCTTTGGGGCGGTATTTTTTTAAAAGCGCGTAGGTGTCGGCGTGGGCCTCCCGGTCATGGACGATGACCGGCTTGTCCAGCTCCAGCGCAAGGCGTATCTGGGCCTCGAACAGTTCCAGCTGGGCGTCCTTGGGGATGGGCCAGTGATAGTCCAGGCCTATCTCCCCCACCGCCACCGCCTTTTTCTCCGCCAGCAGCGGGGCGATGGCGGCCAGTTCCGCCTTCCAGTCGCCGGAAAACTGGGTGTTGGTGGAGGCGTCCTCCTCGATGAGGCTCTCCGGGTGGATGCCCAGCGCGGCCCACACGAAGGGCCACGCGGCGGCCAGTTCCAGCGCGCCCTTGCTGGTGGCAAGATCGGTGGCGCACTCCACCACCCCCGCCACCCCGGCGGCGGGCAGGCTCCGCAAAAGGGCCTCGCGGTCGCCGTCGAACTGACGGCTGAGGTAGTGGGCGTGGCTGTCGAAGATGGGGCCGGCCATCAGTGGATGGCGCTGCCGGGCAGCACGTCGTCGGGGAAGAACACCACCGAAGCGCCGCCGTCCGGCATGTCGGCGGCCATCACCATGCCTTCGCTCACATACTTGCCCTTCATCATCGGGCGGGGGGCGAGGTTGGCCACGATGCCCACCTTGCGGCCGATGAGGTCCTCCGGCTTGTACCACTTGGCGATGCCGGAGAGGATGGTGCGCTCACGCTCGCCGTCGAACAGGGTCATCTTCAGCAGCTTCTTGCTCTCGGGCAGGTTCTCGCAGGTGAGCACCTGGGCCACCCGCAGCTCCACCTTGCAGAAGTCGTCGAAGGAGACTTCCGGCTGATGCTCGATGCCTTCAGCCGCGGCAGGGGCGGGCGCGGCGGCCTTCTCGGCGGCGGCAGCCTTCTCCTGGGCGGCCTTCACCTGGGCCTCGTGGGCCGCGGCCAGCTCCGCCAGCTCCTTCGCCGCGTCGATGCGGGGGAAGAGGGCGTCGCCCTTGTGTACGGTGTAGTCCGCCTTGCCGCCAAAGCGCAGGTCGTTCCAGGCGCGGTCGGCGTCGGAGAGGCCCAGCTGCACAGCCATCTTGTCGGCGGTGTCGGGCAGGAAGGGTGCCAGCAGCACGGTGGCAAAGCGCAGCGCCTCGCACAGGTTATACAGCACCATGGCCAGACGGTCACGGTTGGCCTCGTCCTTGGCCAGGGCCCAGGGCGCGGTCTCGTCGATGTACTTGTTGGCACGCTGGATGGCCTTGAACACCTCCTGCAGAGCCTGGGGGATGAGCAGGTCGTCCATGCAGGCGGCCACCTTGGCGGGCATCTCGCTCACCGTCTTGACGAGGTCGTCGTCGAACTCGCCGGCAGCACGCCCGGCGGGCAGAGTGCCGCCGAAGTACTTCTCGGCCATGGCCACCGTGCGGCTGAGCAGGTTGCCCAGGTCGTTGGCAAGGTCAGAGTTGATGCGGGCGATGAGGGCCTCGTTGGAGAACACGCCGTCGTTGCCGAAGGGGATCTCCCGCAGCAGGAAGTAACGGATGGCGTCCACGCTGTAGCGCTCGCAGAGCACCGCCGGGTCCACCACGTTGCCCTTGGACTTGCTCATCTTGCCGCCGTCCAGCAGCAGCCACCCGTGGCCGAACACCCGCTCGGGCAGGGGCAGGTCCAGCGCCATCAGCATGGCGGGCCAGAGGATGGTGTGGAAGCGCAAAATCTCCTTGCCCACCATGTGCAGGTCGGCGGGCCAGAAGGCGTCGTAGTCGCCGTACTTGTCGTTGCCGTAGCCCAGCGCGGAGATGTAGTTGGAAAGCGCGTCCACCCAAACGTACATGGTGTGCCCCGGGTCGAAGGGAACGGGGATGCCCCAGGAGACCGAGGTGCGGGAGACGCAGGTGTCCTGCAGGCCCTGGTTGATGAAGGCGATCATCTCGTTCTTGCGGGTCTCGGGCTGGATGAAGGCGGGGTGGTCCTCGTAGTACTTCAGCAGCCGGTCGGCGTATTTGCTGGTCTTGAAGAAGTAAGCCTCCTCCTCGGCCTCGTAGACGTCGCCGCCGCAGTCGGGGCACTTGCCGTCCTTCAGCTGGCTGTCGGTCCAGAAGCTCTCGCAGGGCTTGCAGTAATGGCCCTTGTAGACGCTCTTGTAGATGTCGCCCTGGTCATACAGCTTCTGGAAAATCTTCTGGCAGCTGGCGATGTGGTAGTCGTCGGTGGTGCGGATGAACCGGTCGTAGCTGATGTTCATCAGCTTCCACAGGTCCTTCACGCCGCCCGCGCCCTCCACGATGTTGTCCACATACTGCTTGGGGGTCACGCCCGCGGCGGCGGCCTTGTCCTGAATTTTCTGGCCGTGCTCGTCGGTGCCGGTGAGGAACATCACCTTTTTGCCCTGCATCCGCTTGAAGCGGGCCAGCGCGTCGCAGGCCACGGTGGTGTAGCTGTGGCCGATGTGCAGCTTGTCGCTGGGGTAGTAGATGGGGGTCGTGATGTAGAAGGTGTCTTTCTGGTTCATGGGTCTTACTTCCTTTCATAACGCGGCCGCGAATGAAACGGCCGCGGAATCACAAGAATTCGGGCGGGACGGGCCGGCCGTGGTCGTAGGCCAGGCGGTCCTCCTCGCCGATGGGGCGCACCACGCGGCAGGGGCTGCCCACGGCGAGCACGCCCGCCGGGACGTCCTTGGTGACGATGCTGCCCGCGCCGATGACGGCGTTCTCCCCGATGGTCACCCCCGGCAGGATGATGCTGCCCGCGCCGATCCACGCGCCCGCGCCGATGGTGACGGGCTTGTTATACTGCAGGCCCTTGCGCCGCAGCGCCGGGTGCAAAGGATGGGTGGCCGCGGTGATGGTCACGTTGGGGCCGATCATCACATCGTCGCCGATGTAAATGTGGGTGTCGTCGGTGAGGGTGAGGTTGAAGTTGGCGTAGACGTTTCTGCCCAGGTGGGTAAAGCACCCCCAGTTGGCGTTGAAGGGCGGCTCGATGAAGCAGCCCTCCCCCACCTCGGCAAAGATGCGGGGCAGCAGGGCGGCGTGGCCGTCCATGTCCCGGGGGTCCATCTGGTTGTACTGCCGGATGAGCGAGCGGTGCTCCATCTGCAGCCGGAACATCTCCGGCGAGTTGCAGACGTACAGATCGCCCGTGTGCAGCAGCTGCATGTTCTTTTCCAGCTCGGTCACAGAGAGCGCCTCCCCTCCGGTTCAGAAGTCAAAGCCCACAGGGGTCTTGCCGCAGGCCTCGATGGTGGCTTTGGCCAGCACCTCGGTGCTGTCGATGAAGAAATCGTCCAGGCCGTAGTCCCGCTTGATGAGGCTCAGCTCAGTGCAGCCCAGCACCGCCTTCTGGCAGCCCTGGGCCTTGAGGCCGTCGGCGATGCGACCGAACAGCTCCAAATCCACCGGCTTGCCGCTCTTGATCTGGCCGTAGATGATGGTGTTCATCAGCGCGGCCTGGTCGGCCTCGCTTGGCACGGCGCAGCCGATGCCCTCCGCCGCGCACATGCGCTGGTAGGAGCAGCTGGCCACCGTGCCGCTGGTGGCAAGGATGCCCAGCTTCCGGCAGCCGCCCGCCTTGGCGGTGCGCACGGTGAGCTGGATCATGTTCAGCACCGGCACCGGCAGGCTGCGCTGCAGCCGGTCATAGAAATAGTGGGCGGTGTTGCAGGGGATGGCCAGCACGGTGGCGCCGTAGCGCACCAGCATTTCGGCGTCCCGCTCCATCACCGAGAAGGGGTCGTCGTTGCTCTCGCCCAGGATGTAGGCGCTGCGGTCCGGGGTGGTGGCCCGGCTGCTGATGACGATGTCCAGGTGGTCCTGGTCCTTTTCGGCCTTGGTGTGGGCGGTGATCATCTCATAAAAATAGACGGTGCTCATCGGCCCGATGCCGCCCAGCACCCCCAGCACGGGGTGGGGCGCGGCGGATGTCTTGTTCATGGCGTTGCCTCTCTGATGCTTCTTCGCCCGGCGGGCGGTGGTGTTGCTTGACATGCGCGGCGCGCAAAAACAGCCGCCCGCGCCGCGTTCGGCGGGGCGTACACACCTTTAATTATAAAGGCGGGGGTGTCAAAGTCAAGCAAAACCCGGCAGGACCGCGAAGCCCGCCCGTGCGCCACGATTTTTAACATGGCGGCCGCTTTTGTGCCGCGTTTGGTTGGTGGAAGCGGCTGGAAGGCCGTGATAGAATGTGTTAAAATCTTTTGCAAAGGCGGGAAACATATGCGCCGGCACTATCTGGACAATCTTCGCTGGGCCACCGTTCTGCTGGTGATGCTCTATCACGTCATCTATATGTACAACGGCGTCATCACCGCCGGAGTGGTGGGGCCTTTTGCCCCGGTGCAGCCCCAGGACGCGGTGCAGTACCTGCTTTACCCCTGGTTCATGGTGCTGCTGTTTGTGGTGTCCGGCGCGAGCGCCCGTCTTGCGCTGGAGCGGCAGCCACCAAAAGCCTTTGCCGTCCGCCGCACCGAAAAGCTGCTGGTGCCCTCCACCCTGGGGCTTCTGGTCTTTCAGTGGGTGCTGGGCGACTTCAATATGGCGCTGGCCGGGGCCTTTGACGCCCTGCCGCCACTGCCCGCCCCGGTGCTCTGGCTCATCATGGCGGTGTCCGGCTGCGGCGTTTTGTGGTTTGCCCAGATGCTCTGGCTTTTTTCCATGGCGCTGGTCCTGCTGCGCCGGTTTGAACGGGGCCGCCTCTACCGCGTCTGCGGGCGGCTTGGCCCCCTTGCCCTGGCGGCGCTGGGCCTGCCCCTCTGGGCCGCGGCGCAGGTGCTGAACGCCCCTTACATCGCGGTCTACCGCTTTGGCATCTACGCGTTCGCCTTCATGCTGGGCTATTTCGTCTTTGCCCAGGAAGAGGTGATTGAGCGTCTTGCCGCCCATCCCCTGCCCTTCTGTGCCGCGGCGCTGGCGCTGGGCACGGCCTACGCCCTGCGCTGGTTCGGGCAGAACTACGCCGCGCCGCCGGCGGTGAACTGCCCGCTGGCCATCGCCTTTGCCTGGGCGGCGGTGCTGGCGGCCTTCGCCGCCATGAAGCGCTGGGGCGACAGGACGGGCCCTCTGGCCGCCTGGCTGGGGCAGCGCAGTTTCGGGCTGTATGTGCTTCACTATCTGCCCCTGGCCGCCGCGGCCTGGGCCATGGACCGGTTTTTGCATCTGCCCGCCGGGGTCTGCTATCTGCTGGCGGCAGCGGCCGCCTTCGGCGGCGGGTATGGTTTGAACGCCCTCATCTCCAAAACGCCGGTGCTGCGCTGGTGCGTTTTGGGCAAGCGAAAGGAGAAACGCCATGTTTCGGGATAACCTCTGCCAGCTGCGCAAACTGAACGGTCTCTCGCAGGAGGAACTGGCAGAAAAGGTGAACGTCTCCCGCCAGACCCTCTCCAAGTGGGAGAGCGGCGAGTCCGCGCCGGACCTGGAGCGGGCGGCCGCCCTGGCGGAGGTGTTCGGGGTGACGCTGGACGATCTGGTGAATTACGAGAGCACGGTAGAGGGCCTGGGCCCGCCGCCCCGGGGCAAGCACATCTTCGGGGTGGTCACCGTGGGGGAGAAAGGGCAGATCGTTCTGCCCGCCGCAGCCCGCAAAATTTTCGGCATCGACCCCGGCGACCGGCTGCTGGTGCTGGGGGATGAAACGCAGGGGCTGGCGCTGATGCGGGAGAGCGTCATTTTTGAGCGGCTGGTGAAGCCTTTCCTGGACGGGGACGAGCACTGAGCGGGGGCGCGCTTCAAAAGGGCACAAAAAAACCGGGGCGCCGGACACGGCGCCCCGGGAAACGATTCAGTACATTGGTCTGCCCTCTCATTTCCTGGATTTCAAACGTTCAAACAGAAACTTTTTCATGTTCATCGCGCTTTCTATCTGGAAATTCTTTTATGCAGGCTTTGTAGCTTCACATCGCCTGCACATCAGCTTGGAGCAAACGATGTTACCACATTGGGGTATCCCTCTCTTGGGTTTTGATGCAACGTTGTTTCGAAAGGCGTTTTATCAGTTTGCCTTGTGGATAAAATCGGGGTCCTGTTTGGATGCCATTGGATCAAAACTTGCTGTCAACCGCGCCTTTCGATCTTTTGGTGTTTGAAAACAAAACTCGGAACTTGGTTTCCCGCCGCTTGCTGTTCCATTCCTCAAAGCATGTTCTCACGCAGCCCATCGGCCCCATTGAAAACCTTCCTGCTTTGCCTTACCTGGACGCTCGCGGCTCGATCTTGCCATTTCGCGCGCTGTTGTATCCGCTTTCGTTCTTCGTGCGTTTCAAAAGGGGACGTTCCCTTTCATGGCTAGTACATTGGAGTTGAAACCTCCGTGTTTTTGAATTGGCGTCTTTTTACAGACCCTTCTCACACCGGTGTGTGTATGAGACATCCGCGCTTTCACGGCGGACGTTTCAAGGCTGTCTATAATCGGCCGTGCAGGCCGCTTTTCATATAGAAAAAACGCCCGCGGGTAATGAGTTTTTAAACGGATGGAAGCTTTGGAAGTTCGAATGTTTTTGCGCTTTTCTAAGCGCGTCGATTCGTTGTTCACTACTTCATCTATCTAAAAATTCATGCCGGCAGGTCGTGGGCTCTGTACGCTATTTGAACGATCGTGTGCCAGATAAATCGCTCTTGTCTCTGGTCCTCTTGAAAAGAAAGCATCTTTTGGTGTTGTGAGCGATCTGGATCGTCAGCGGCAGGACCCACCCTGCCCAAACTGCTTGGGTTCTTCTTTTACCATGATGGTCCTGCGCTCCTTTCCTTCCCGGGGGCCACGTTTCTTCGTTTCCTACCCGCCGGTTTCTAGACCTTGGTGTTCTCTCCTTGGTGTGTCTATACTATATCATACCCCAAATCGTTTGTATATTGACATGGTGCATAGACTTATGGTGCAAAATTTGTTCGATTGTTGCCTTGAAAGGGTTGGAAATTTGTGCTATGATGTAAATGTTGGAGTGTATAAAGCGCCGCCTGCCCTTGGATGAGCAGGCGGCGCTTTTTCTGTTATTCCGGCGCGGTGTCTTTCGCACGGCGGCGGCTGAGCAGAAGGGTGAGCCGCCCCAGCAGAAGGCCGCTGAACAGCATCAGCGGCACCCGCAGGCCGCCCTTATAGAGAGTTTCGGTCAGCAAAACCAGCTTCCCGAGGCCGAAGATCCTGAGGGTCAGCGGCCCATAGCCCAGCAAAAGCAGCAGGATGGCCAGCGCTCCGTCCAGCACCGCGCGCCACGCGGGGTAGAGATCCGGCAGACGCATACACCGCCCCGCGATGACCCCCATGAGCAGCGGCAGCAGGGAGACAAGGTAAAACGCGGCCAGATAGAGCCCGTCGCTGATGAAGATCAGGCGGTTGGCGTTGATATTGCACAGCCACATCACCCACATCAGGGCGGCGATGAGGAAATAGGGCACAAGACCTTTCAGTGCTTTCATGGTTCCCTCCTCCGTTTCTTTCGGCGTGTCGGATACTTCACACCTTAACTATATCAGACGGAACGGCCTTTGCACACCCCTTTCGGCAAAATTTGGCAAAAAAAGGGGCCCTGCCGCCGGCAGAGCCCTTTATAATTACAATATATAAGGCGGTCAGGTCAGCGGCCCGGTGCGCTTAACGCTGATCTTCACCAGATTGCGGCTGAGGATGGTGTTCTGGTCGGCGTCCAGGGTGTAGCTGAACTCCACCTCGCCCCCCTCGTCGGTGAGGCGGCTGTGGATCTCGTCCGCCGCCACGCCCAGGGTCATGGCGCCGTAGCCGGTGTCGTAGTGGCACAGATGGCGGATGCCTTTTTCCACCACCAGCTGCCCGGCGGCGGGGCCGAAGCGGGTCATGGAGACCTTGCTCTCGTCCTTCGCCACCTTCACGGTGGTGGTGCAGCCCTCGTAGCCGGTGGTCTCCGACTCCTTGTAGCTGATGAAAAAGCTGCCGCCCCGGCGCACAAAGCTGCCACGGGTCATCAGCTGCACCGAGTCCGACTCGTCTCCCTGTTCCATGCGCCCGTCGATGCGGATCAGGAAGTCCTCGTTCATGGGCTTCTCCTCCTTTGGATGCGGGGCCCGCGGCCCCGGTCAGTAGTTGTCGATGGCCACCCGGGTCACGGGGCCGTCGTTTGCGCCCACGAACAGCCGGATGAAGGGCTCAAAGCCCGCGGTCTCGTCGCTCACGAAATACTCCGCGCCCCCCTCGCTGCCCTCGGGGGCCAGCAGGTCCAGCTCGGAAAGGCGGCGGCGGGCCAGCAGCGCGCCCTCCCGCCCCGCGTCGATGAGGGTCACCTCCGGGCCCATCACCTTGGCGATGGCCGGGGCGATGAGGGGGTAGTGGGTGCAGCCCAGGATGAGGGTGTCCACCCCTTCCCCGCGCAGCGGCTCCAGATACTGCCGCGCGATGGCGGCGGTGACGGGGTCGTCCGGGGCCACATAGCCGTTCTCCACCAGCGGCACGAACATGGGGCAGGCCTTGGCAAACACCTGAAAGCCCCCGTCGGCGTTGTGCAGCCGCTTCTCGTAGCTGCCGCTGCGGATGGTGGCGCTGGTGCCGATGACGCCGATGCGCCCGTTTTTGGTGGCGGCCGCCGCCGCGGCGCTGGCCGCGTCCACCACGCCGGCAAAGGGCACGGGCAGGGCGGCGGTGTAGTCGGCGGGCAGGATGCTGCTCACCGTGCCGCAGGCCGCCAGCAGGAACTTGACGTTTTTCGAGAGCAGGAACGCGATGTCCTGCTTCGCGTACTGAAAGACGGCCGACGGACTGCGGGTGCCGTAGGGCACGCGGCCGGTGTCGCCGAAGTAGACGATCTTCTCGCCGGGCAAAAGCCGCCGCAGCTGCCGCACCGCGGTGAGGCCGCCCGCGCCGGAGTCGAACACGCCGATGGCACGCTCATCCATGGCTCACTTGCCCTCCGCGCGCGCCAGCGCCAGCTCCACCAGTTCGTCCAGCAGCGCGCCCAGGGGCTTGCCCGCCGCCTCCATCAGCTTGGGATACATGCTGATGATGGTGAAGCCGGGCATGGTGTTGATCTCGTTGATGAGCACGTTGCCGTCCTGTTCCACAAAGAAGTCGCACCGGGCCAGGCCCTCGCAGCCCAAAGCGGCGTAGGCCTTTTCCGCCAGAGAGCGCACCTCGTCCAGCTTTTCCTCCGGCAGGCGGGCGGGGATGAGGGTGCGGCTGGTGCCCAGCACGTACTTGTCGTCGTAAGTATAAAACTCCTCGCTGGCCAGGATCTCGCCGGGGCGGGTGCTCACGGCGCAGCGGTTGCCGATCACCGCGCACTCCACCTCCTGGCCTTTCACAAAGCGCTCAAAGACCACCTTGTCGTCCTCGGCCAGGGCGGTGGCCACCGCGGCCTTTAGGACCGCGCGGTCCTCCGCCTTGCTGATGCCCACGCTGCTGCCCGCGTTGGCGGGCTTGACGAAGATGGGCCAGCCCAGCTTCTTTTCCAGCCGGTCGGCCAGCGCGTCGAAGTCGTCGCAGCCGGCGCGGTCGGCCCAGTCCCAGCGGCAGTGGGGCACGCCCGCCGCATCGAACAGGATGTTGGCCACCGCCTTGTCCATGCAGGCGGCGCTGGCCAGCACGCCGCAGCCCACGTAGGGGATGCCCGCCAGCTCGAACAGGCCCTGGATGGTGCCGTCCTCGCCGTTTTTGCCGTGGAGCACCGGGATGGCCGCGTCCAGCCGCACCGTGCGCACGCCGCCCTCCTCAAAGAGCAGCATGCCGTGGCAGGCCCGGTCCGGGCTGATGAGGCAGGGGATATTTCCCGGGCAGTTCAGCCACTGGTCCTCGGGCATCTTGTCGGAGGGGCCGGGATAGTAAAACCAGCGGCCGTCCTTGGTGATGCCGATCTTGTACACATCGTAGCGGGCCTCGTCCAGGCCGTCGGCAAAGGTCTTTGCCGACATGCAGCTCACGTCATGCTCGCTGGAAACGCCGCCGAACAGCAGCGCGACAGTCAGTTTTTTCATCGTTTTTATCCTTCTCTCTTCGGGCAAAATGGGCCCCTTTGGGGCATATGCCCATAAGTATTCTAATAATACCATAAAAATGCCCGGCGCGCTACTGCCCGCACCCGCCCCGCCGCCGCTTTTTTTCGCATTTTAAGGGGATTTTTCTCTTGACGGGCAGCCCCCGGTGTGATATGATGGTATCACCTCTTTTGCAGGTTTATTTTTTTGTGCCCATTTTTCGGGTGCGGCCTGCAACTGTCAGGGAGGCTAAACAAACCGTTAAATGGAGGTGCCGAAGACAAATGCGAGTGAAAATCACCCTTGCCTGCACGGAGTGCAAACAGCGCAACTACAACACCAAGAAGAACAAGAAGAACAGCCCCGACCGCCTCGAGATGAAGAAGTATTGCCGTTTCTGCAGAAAGCATACTGTCCATCGCGAGACCAAGTAAGAAAGGCGGAGTATCATGGCTGAGACTAGCAGCAAGAAACCCGGCTTCTTCTCGAAGGTCAAGAACTGGTTCAAGGGCATCGGCAAATTCTTCCGCGACACTGCGAGCGAGATGAAGAAGGTCGTGTGGCCCGGCAAGAAGCAGATCATCAACAACACCATCGTGGTCATCGTGGTGGTCATCATCTCTGCCATCGTGGTGCTTGCTCTGGACCTGCTCTTCGGCTTTGGCCGCGACGCCCTGCTGGCGCTGGCCCGGAGCCTGTAACACGCAAGCACAAAACGAGGGGAGCGAACACGAATGGCAGAACAGGCACTGTGGTATGTAGTGCATACCTATTCCGGCTACGAAAACAAAGTGGCCACCAACCTTGAGACCATCGTGGAAAACCGCCGCCTGCAGGACCTCATCCAGGAGGTCAAAGTGCCGGTGGAGATGGTTCCCGAACTGAAGGACGGCAAGGAACGGCTGGTGGAGCGCAAACTGTTCCCCGGCTATGTGCTGGTGAAGATGGTCATGACCGACGAGAGCTGGTACATCGTGCGCAACTGCCGCGGCGTGACCGGATTCGTCGGCCCCTCGTCCAAGCCTGAACCCCTGAGCGACGAGGAAGCGGAGAAGCTGGGCATGAACACCAAGGCCGAGCTCACGCTGGACTATGCGGTGGGCGACAACGTCCAGATCACCGGAGGCCCTCTGGAGGGCTTCGTGGGCGTGGTGGACGAGATCGACCTGCAGGCCCAGAAGGTGAAGGTCAAGGTCTCCATGTTCGGGCGCGAAACTCCCGCCGAACTGGAACTGGGCCAGGCGAAACCCCTGTAAGAACGAACGTGCCCGCGCGGCGGGCAAAACATCGGTAAGAGCCGCCAAGTGCGGTTTTTATAGGGTGCGGCATTCCCCGCGCCCGTGGGAGGGCCGAGGTTTTCGGCCCGCTATCTTACCACAAATTTTGGAGGTGCATTAAAATGGCGCAAAAAGTAACTGGTTACATCAAGTTGCAGATCCCGGCCGGCAAAGCGACTCCGGCCCCCCCTGTCGGCCCCGCGCTTGGCCAGCACGGCGTGAACATCATGGCGTTCACCAAGGAATTCAATGAGCGCACCCAGAAGGACATGGGCTACATCATCCCGGTGGTCATCACCGTGTATGCCGACCGTTCCTTCAGCTTTATCACCAAGACCCCTCCGGCTCCGGTCCTGATCAAGAAGGCCTGCGGCATCGAGAGCGGTTCCGGCGTTCCCAACAAGACCAAGGTGGCCACCATCACCAAGGCTCAGCTGGAAGAGATCGCCAAGACCAAGATGCCCGACCTGAACGCCGCCAACCTGGAGAGCGCGATCAGCATGATCGCCGGCACCTGCCGCAGCATGGGCGTCACCGTCACCGAGTGATCTGCCCCGGCTGAATTCGTGGGAGGAAATTGATCCGATAGACCACACAGGAGGATAAAGTTATGAAACACGGTAAACACTACGTCGACAGCGCCAAGCTGATCGACCGCACCAAGCTCTACGAGGCCGACGAGGCCCTGAACCTCTGCTGCCAGACCGCCAAGGCCAAGTTCGACGAGACCGTTGAGCTGCATGTGCGCCTGGGCGTTGACAGCCGCCACGCCGACCAGCAGGTCCGCGGCGCCGTTGTGCTGCCTCACGGCACCGGCAAGAACGTGCGCGTCATCGCCATCTGCAAGGGCGACGCCGCCAAGGCCGCTGAGGAAGCGGGCGCGATGATGGTCGGCGATGCCGACCTGATCGCCAAGATCCAGAACGAAGGCTTTGTTGACTTCGACGTTCTGGTCACCACCCCGGACATGATGGGCCAGGTCGGCCGTCTGGGTAAGATCCTGGGCCCCCGCGGCCTGATGCCCAACCCCAAGGCCGGCACCGTGACCCCCGACATCGGCAAGGCTGTTACCGAAGCCAAGGCCGGTAAGATCGAGTTCCGTCTGGACAAGCAGAACATCATCCATGTTCCCGTGGGCAAGGCCAGCTTTGGCCCCGAGAAGCTGGGCGACAACCTGCGCGTTGTGATGGACGCCATCGTGAAGGCCAAGCCCGCCGCTGCCAAGGGCCAGTATATCAAGAGCGCCACCGTGGCCACCACCATGGGCCCCGGCATCAAGCTGAACGGCGCCAAGTTCGGCGGCTGAGCTTAACCCGCGCAAAGTGCCGGGGCGTTTTCGCCCCGGCCTTTTTCGGGCGTTTTGGGCTTTTTTGAAAAACAGGCTTGACAACGCCCCGCCTCATGGTATAATAATAATGCTGTTTTTAAGACAGCAGGTGCTCAATGCATAGCGTAAAGGGCTTTCGCCCGCCTGCCGAGAAACGCGCATAACACTGTAACTGTGCATGTTTATGCCCTTTTCTCGCCATGGCGGGAAAAGGGCTTTTTTATCGCGAACGAAAGAATGTTATCGCTTGAAACGAGGTGAAACCGAAATGCCCAGTGAGAAGATTTTGACTGCCAAGCAGGCCTATGTTGCCGAGCTTAAAGAGAAGATCGCCAATTCCGTCGCCGGCGTGGTCGTGGACTACAAAGGCATCAACGTGGCCGACGACACCAAGCTGCGCAAGGAGCTGCGTGAGGCTGGCGTGGAGTACTTCGTTGTGAAGAACACCATGCTGCGTCTCGCCATCAGCGGCACCGAGCTGGAAGGCATGAACGACGTGCTGGAAGGCACCACCGCCCTGGCCATCGCCAAGGAGGACCGCATCGCCGCCGCCCGCATCCTGTGCAAGTTTGCTGACGCTTCCAAGGACAAGTTCTCCGTCAAGGCCGGTTATATGGACGGCAAGCTGATGGAGAAGGTCTCCGTGGAGGAGATCGCAAAGCTCCCCGGCCTGGAAGGCATGCTCTCCATGTTCGCCGGCGCCCTCACCAGCACCCTCAGCGGTCTGGCCGTGGCCATGCAGGCTTATGTGGACAAGAGCGAAGAACCCGCCGCCTGATCGTTTCGCGGCACCCTACGGGGCCTGCGCATAAGGCGCAGCCCGCAACAAAAATAAAACTACATTGGAGGTAAATACAATGGCTTCTGAGAAAATCACCAAGATCATTGACGCTGTCAAAGAGCTGAGCGTTCTGGAGCTGAAAGAGCTCATCGACACCTACTGCGAGGAGTTCGGCGTTTCCGCCGTGGCCGCTGCCGCTCC
>ERZ1673695.1533-NODE-1533-length-22957-cov-4.556371_pt1 | contig 22957 bp, 18 predicted proteins | sample MGYA00580225_ERZ1673695 | MGnify/ENA primary metagenome ERZ1673695 (study PRJEB41218, sample SAMN15661739) | gut metagenome | host: Homo sapiens | place: Canada: London | collected 2015-08-20/2019-03-30 | study: EMG produced TPA metagenomics assembly of... | reverse complement strand
CAAAGAAAATTCCCGCAATCGTCATGGCCACCCACTATGTCGAGGAAATCCCGCCGTCGTTCACGCACGCCATCATAATAAAGGGCGGGCGGGTTTTGGCGTCGGGCGACATATCGAAAGTTTTGACTTCCAAAAATCTCGGCGAGGCCTACGGCGCGGAGTGCTCCCTGCGGCGGCGCGGCGGAAGGTACGAGCTGCGCGTCAAATAGCGCGCGGCGCAATATCCGTTTTTGGCGCGCGCCGTCTCTCCTCTCATGGCGCGTGCGCAGTCGGGCGCGCGGGAGCCGCCATTTTGCGCTTGCGCGGGGCGGGCGGAACTCTATAGTCTTGGCGAATGAAATCTCTTGCGCTTTTTGCCGCGCTTTTTTCAGCCTGCGCGTTATTTTCCGCCCCGCCGCCGTCGGCGAGGGATTTGCCGAAAAGGCTTTTGGAGAAAAATCCCGAGTTTGTCCCGTTTTCCGCCGACCCCGAACCCTATAACGGAAAGCTTCCGCCGGAGCCGAGCGGGTGCGCGGATTTCGAGATAGAGCTCCCGAAATCTTCCGGTTCCGCAGTGGCGGCGGCGGACTTCGGCTTTTTGCCGGACAATCCCGACTGCGCCGCCGCCCTCAACAGGGCGTTGGCGCATTGCAGGAAAATCGGGGCGTCAAAACTCGAGCTCGCCCCGGGAGCTTACCGGTGCTTTGTGTCGGACGGCGTTGAAATGGATTCCCTGCGCGACGTGCTCGTCGACGGGAAGGGGGCGACCCTCGTTTTCAGGAGGACGGACGGCAAGCCGAATTTCTCCATAAAAAACTGCCTCCGCGTAAAAATTCGCGATTTGAAAATCGACTGGGACTGGGAAACCGACCCGCTCGGCGCGTTCGTCAGGGTTGTGGGAAAACATGCCGACAAAAACGCCGACAGCTACATAGATGTGGAATTTGTCGGGTTCGAGCGGTATCCCCTCTACGGAAAGCCGATGCCGATAAAAGTTATGACCCTCATGGACGAAAACTGCGCGGGGATTTCCAACGAGAGGGGTTCCGCGTATTTCGGCACGGGCGACGGGCACTACGGAACCAAAAGCGAATGGCTTTCCCCAAACATGGCGCGCATTTACCCGGGCGTCGCGCCCGTCGGCCTGCCGCGGCCCGAAGACTACCCGCGCGAGTATTCCAAGAAGAAAAATTTTTGGATTTCCGGCAGGGCGCTCGTCGGCAGAACCTACCGCATAATGCACCAGTACTACGGGAAAAACGCCTTTGAAATTTCAGACAGCCGGCACCTTACTTTTGAAAATATCGACGTGTACTCATGCCGCGGAATGGGGTTTTTGGTAAAGGGGGGAACTTCGCACTGGCAGGCGGTGAACGTCTCGTTTGTCCCGCGCGGCGGCAGGCCGTGCTCAACCACCGCCGACGTCGTGCACTGCACGTCAAACGGCGGGTTCGCCAAGCTCGTCGGCCTGCGCGCCACTTTGAACCAGGACGATATTTTCAATTTCCACGACAAGGCGGCGTTCGGCAAATTCGGTTCTCCCGACGTTTTTAAATTTCTGAATATGGGAGGGGCGCGCTACATAGGCGCCGCGCCCGGCGACGAGGTGGAGATTTTTAACGCCGACTACACTCCGGCGAATTTCAGGGCCAAAATATTGTCGGTAGACGGCAATGCCGCCCGCCTCGACTCGCCGTTCGGCGGCGGCGCTGACGGAAAGGGGTACATACTCCAAAAGGCGTCGCACCGCACGCGCAACATACTCATAAAAGACTGCGTTTTCAAAAACCACGCGGGCAGGGGAATAATGCAGTCGAGCGACGCCACGATAGAAAATTGCAGGTTTGAAAACGGCATCAGCATACCCTTGCGCTTCCAGCGGGCTTTCTCCATGCGCGACTGGGCGGAGGGATACGGGTGCCGCAACGTCGTAGTGCGCGGCTGCGAGTTTTCCGACGCGAAAATAAACTCGGGGCTCTACGGCGTGTACCACGAAATTTTCGCGGGCAGCCGCAGGACGGACGGCGCCGGCGGCTTCGACAAAGCGGCTACGGCTTCCGACATCCTGATAGAAAAGTGCCGTTTCAAAAATATGCTCGCGATGTCGCTGTATTCAAATTTTGCGAAAAACGTCACTTTTAGGGACAATAAAATAGAAGTGTCCGATTCTCCCGCGGCAAAGAGCTACGCCGGCTGCGCGCTCTTTGAGAACAGCGAAAACGTCGCCTTCGTGAACAACGCCGTACGCGCGCGCAATCCGGAGTCGATAGGGGCTTTCATCTGCGATACCCAAAACGCGGTCGTCGCGGGCAATTCCGCAAAAAAGGCTGATTCGGAATAATTGCCCGTATCTACCCGCAGGTCTTCCGAATCGGCAGCGGGAAACGCGCGGGAAGCAGTCGCTCTCCCGCGCGCCTTATTGCGCGGCTGCGGATTCCCCGCCGCCCGCCTGCTGCTTGCGCTCTTCGGCGGCCTTCTTCGCGGCTTCCTCCGCCGCCATGAGCTCGGCGAGCTTCTGCGCGGTATTGGGGAAAGGCGGGTAGATGAACGGCTCTATCGAAACGGCCCTGCGGGACTTTTCGTCGATTTCTATCGAGACCGCGCAGATTCTCGGGTCGCCTTCCGCCATTGCGAACGCCCGCGGGCGCCCGTCTATGAAACGCTGCAAAATTATCTCCCACTTGCGCCCGAGGCACGAGGCCCACGGACCCGTCATTCCGGCGTCGCTCAAGAACGCGAGCCCCTTGGGGAATATGCGCGCGTCGTTCGCGGGAATGTGCGTGTGGGTGCCGACCACCGCCTGCGCTCTGCCGTCGAGGTGCCACGCCATCGAGACCTTTTCGGAGGTCGTCTCGGCGTGGAAGTCGAGGAATATGGCGTCGCAGAGCGGTTTGATTCTGTCTATCATCTCGCCCGCCGCCGCGAACGGGCAGTTGGCCTTTATCTTCATGAGCGTCTGCCCGAGCAGCGAGAACACCCCGAGCTTCATTCCGCCCTTTTCGAGAATGAGGTATGTGCGCCCGGGGTTGCTCGATGGCAGGTTTGCGGGGCGGCAGACTTTTTCGAGCCCGCCGATTTCGCCCTCAAAGCACCGCTGGTCCCAGATGTGGTCGCCGAGGGTAATGGCGTCCACGCCGCAGCGGAAGAGCTCTTCGGCCATGTTTTTCGTCAGCCCGTTGCCGCCCGCCGCGTTTTCTGCGTTGGCGATTACGAAGTCCGTCCCGAGGCTCTCGCGTATGCGGGGCAGGTTGTCGGCTAGGATCCTCCTGCCGGGCTTGCCCACTATGTCGCCGACGAAGAAAATCCTCATCGCGCGCAAAGCCCCAGTTTTTCGGCGACTTCGCGCATGTCGGCCGCCGCCCCCCTCTCGGAGAGTTCCGGCGGGATTTTTACGAGGATTCCCCTGGCGCCGTAGAAGTCCGCGAGCGGAAGCGTCGTGGAACGGAAAACTTCGAGACGCTTTTTGACGGTCTCGGGCTTGTCGTCGTCGCGGGTGAAGAGCTTTCCGCCGCACTTGTCGCAGACCCCTTCGGATTTCGGCGGATTGAACTCCCTGTGGTAGGGCGCCTGGCAGTCGGAGCATATCATGCGGCCGGAAATGCGTCGGACGATTTCGGCGTCCGGAACGTCGAGATAGAGGGCGTATGAAATTTCCTGTCCGAGCTCGGCGAGAATTTTGTCGAGCATTTCCGCCTGCGCGAGCGTGCGCGGAAACCCGTCGAGTATGAATCCGCCTGCGGTGTCCGGCTTTGAGAGGCGGTCTTTTACCATTGCGGCCGTGACGCCGTCCGGAACGAGCTCGCCCTTGTTAATGTACGATTTTGCGAGTCTTCCGAGCTCAGTCCCCTCCTTTATGTTGTTTCTGAAGAGGTCGCCCGTGGAGACCTGCACTATTCCGAGGACTTCGCAGAGGGCGACGGCTCGCGTGCCCTTGCCGCTGCCGGGCGCGCCCAGCATTATCAGGTTGGCTTTTTTCATAGTCAAAAATTTAAGCTGAATATAATTGCAACGCCCCTTAAAATCGGCAAGCCTTTTTTGCCATGCAGGAGGCCGACTTCAAAAAGCGCATTTGCGGTATAAGCTACGACGGCGGCGGCAGCGTCGCGGTATACGTCGATTTGAACGGCCGGAGGGAGCGCGTCTGCGCGCCGTTCGAGCCCTTTGTTTGGACGGCCTCCCGTGCGGCGCGCACGCCGTTCGAGTCGGGGCGCGAGCAGTTGAAGGGGCCGGACTTCGCCGTTTTGGACGCCGTCGTCAAATTCCCCGACGACGCGGCGGCGAACGCCTTTTTGAAGGCGCGCGACAAGTCGCTGCCGCTCGAAAAGCTCGGGTGCGCCGAAAACCTTTTCCTGGCGCGCAATTCGCTGCGCATGTTCGAGGGCGTGGCCTTCGGAGAGATCCGCATTGCGGAGCTCTCGGTTTCCGTATCGGATTCCCCCGGGACTTTCGGCAAAATCTACGCCGCCGCCATCTCGGGCGCAGGCGGTTTTGAAATTTTGCGCGCGCGCGATTTTTCCGACGCCGCGGAGAGGGAGCTTTTGGAGGCGCTCAATTCGGAAATCGCCGCGCGCGACCCCGACATAATAGTGGGGCACGAGATTTTCCGCAGGGATCTCGCCGCCGTCGCCGCGCGCGCCAAAAAGCTCAAAGTCCGGCTCTCGTGGGGCAGGGGCGGGGAGGCGGCGTCTTTCAGAAAGAGCAGGCTGAAACTCGCGGAACGCTCTTTCGGATACGTCAGGTGCGACATTCCCGGCAGGACTGTGGCCGACACGTCCCTCATGGCGCAGATTTACGACGTGAGCGTGCGCGACATGGCTTCGTATTCCCTCAAAGACTGCGCAATCCACTTCGGGATCGACCCGTCCGCCGAGCGCGCGCCTTTCAGGCTCGGCGGGGAGCTCGGCGCGTTTCTGAACGACTTTGAAAAGTTCGAATCCGCCGCGCGCAGAAAGTTGAAGGATTGCGCCGGGCTCGCGGACAGGCTGCTGCCCGCGTACGTCGCGCAGGTCGGCAATTTCCCGATGACGCTTCAAGAGTGCCTTCTGCGCGGGAGCGGCGCCAAGGTGGAAAACCTCTTTCTGGAAAAATATCTGGCCTCGTCCGCCGCGCTTCCGCTGCCGTCGCGCAGCAAGTATTTCGAGGGGGCGCTTTCGGAAAGCTTCGCGTTGGGCATATTCAAAAACGTATTGCACTACGACGTGGCGTCGCTCTACCCGAGCATAATGCTCATGCTCGGCAGGTGCCCGAAAAACGACTATCTGAACGTTTTCATATCCGAACTGCGCAGGCTGCGCGAGTACCGCCTGAAATACAAGGCGCTCGCTAAGTCCGAGCGCGACCCCGCCCTTGCGAGGGAGTACGGCGCGCGCCAGATGAGTTTCAAAATCCTCATAAATTCCTTTTATGGGTACCTCGGGCTCGACAACGCCACATTCGGCGACATCGAGCTTGCCGAGGAGGTCACTCGCAGGGGCAGGGAGATTTTGGAAAAGATAATCGGCGCGTTTTCCGCAGTCGGGGGCTGCAAGGTTCTCGAGGCGGACACCGACGGGATATACGTTCAAAGCGGGGAGTATTTTGAAAATCCCGATGCCCTGCTTTCGAAAGTCCTGCACGTGATGCCCGGGGGAATAGACCTCGAATTCGACGGGGCGTTCGACGCCATGCTCTGCTACAAGGCAAAAAACTACGCCCTGTTGCAAGGCGGCAAAATCATATTGAAGGGTTCCGCTTTCAAAAACCGCTCGACCGAGCCCATGCTGAGGTCTTTGACCGCCGAAATGGCGAGGGCGAAGCTGCTCGGCGACTCTTCGGGGCTCTGCGGGATTGTCGAGGGCGCGCGCCGGGCGGTGCTATCGGGAACCGCCGACATAGACTCGCTTTCGAGGAGCGAATACATAAACAAGCCCGTCGAAAAATATCTTGAAGAAGTCCAAAACGGCGGAATGCGCCGCGCGCCGATGGAGGCCGCCGCAATGCTTGCGCCGCGGCCGGAAGTCGGAGACCGAATATCGTATTACATCGCCCGCGGCGACGGAAAGCGCGCCCCCGACTGGAAGAACGCGCGCCCGACCGCGCTGTACGACGCCGAAAAATTCCCGTACGACGCCGACTACTACGCGCGCAAAATCGACGACTGGCGCAGGAGGTTTTCCGACCTCATATCGGACGAAAAGCAGGCGGAGCTGTTTTAGCGCGCCCTCTAAAAAACTTGATTCCGCCGCGCGCTTCTGCGACAATCGCGCGCAATGAAAATTTTGGAATACAAGAGCGCCGATTTCTGGCGCGATCTCGCTTGCGCATGCCGTTCCGACGCCGCCGGCGCTAAAATCTCCGCCGCCGTGGAGTCCGTAATATCCAAGGTTCGCGGGTCCGGCGACGCCGCGCTTGAAGAGCTGACTTTCAAGTTTGACGGGGCGAGGGTGCCCGCGCCGCAAATGCGCGTCTCCCCCGCGGAGATAAAGGGCGCGCTCGCCGCAGTGGGCTCGCCCGACAAGAAGGCCATACGCGAGGCGGTCGCATGCGTCAAAGCGTACCACATGCACGCTTTCCCGAAAAACTGGCGCGCTAAAAATCCGCACGGGGCCGTCATAGGCGAGAATTTCTATCCCATACGCCGCGTGGGCTTATACATTCCCGGGGGGCACGCGCCCCTCGTATCAACCGTCGTCATGACCGCGACCCTCGCGAAGCTCGCAAAATGCCCCGAGATATGCGTCTGCACGCCGCCGGCTCCGGACGGAAGCGTCAACCCGCACATACTAGCGGCGCTTTCCATCGTCGGGGTTTCCGAAATCTACAAGATAGGGGGGGCGCAGGCGATAGCGGCGATGGCGCTCGGGACGGAGACCGTCAAGCCCGTGGACAAGCTCTTCGGCCCCGGCAACGCGTACGTCATCGAGGCGAAGCGACAACTCTTCGGGGCGGTGGGCGTAGACCTCCTGCCCGGACCGAGCGAAATTCTGGTGCTGGCGGACTCGTCCGCAAATCCGCGATTTGTCGCCTCCGACATGCTCTCGCAGGCGGAACACGGCAGCGGCAGGGAAAAGATATTCCTCGTCACCACTTCCAAAAAGCTCGTGGAGGACGTGCGCGGGCTCCTGCCCGAAATGGCCTCCAAGCTCTCGCGCTCGGAGGCGCTTATGAAAATCATAGCCGACGGGTGCGTCGTCGCGCTCGCGCCGAATCTCGGCGCCGCCTGCGAAATCGCGAATTTCGTCGCGCCGGAGCACATGGAGCTCATGGTGGCTTCCCCCGAAAAGCTCGCCCCGAAAATATGTACAGCCGGCGCGATTCTCGCGGGGGATTATACCCCTACCGTCCTCGGCGACTTCACCGCGGGTCCGAGCCACACGCTGCCTACGGGGCGCACGGGCAGGTTCTCGGGCGGATTGCAGCTGATAGACTTCATGCGCCGCAGCTCTTTTGTCAAGTACGGCAAGAAATCCGCGGCGCGCGCCGCGGGCGTCGTAGGGGCGTTTGCCGCGATGGAGGGGCTCGACGCGCACGGTTCCAGCCTCATTCAAAGGCTCTGGTAGCATGCCGGCTTCCGACGGAGACTCCATCGCCAACCTCCTGCGCAAAAACAAGAGGCTTTCGCGCGATCTTTCGCGCATGGAGACTGTTTTTAACGCCATACGCTCGGCGATTGTCGTCTGCGACTGCGCCGGGGAGATAATTTTTGCGAACTCATACGCGGGGGATCTGCTCGGAATCGGAGCGGCGGACGTGTCGGTTTACAAGCTTCTCCCCGGAATGGACGAGGCTGTTTCCGACGCCGCGCGCGGTTCGTACGCATTGCGCGAATTTGAGATTTCCTATCCCGAAAGAAAAATGCTCAGCGCGCAGATCATACCCTTCGACTTCGGCGACGGCGGGACTTTCGCGCTGATTCTAAACGACGTCACGCGCGAAAAGCTTTCCACCGAGGAGAGGATAGAGAGCGAAAAGCTTTCGTCGCTTCTGAACCTCGCTTCCGGAGTTGCGCACGAGATTGGCAACCCGTTAAATTCTATCAATATCCACTTGCAGCTTGCGATGCGCCGCCTCAAAAAGCTCGCGGAGAAGCTGCCCGGCGACGGGCTTATCGAAGGCGTGAGGGAGTCGGTTGAAATATGCTCGTCGGAAGTGTCGCGGCTCAATTCCATAATAGAAAACTTTTTGAAGGCCCTACGCCCCATGCGCCCCGATATGGCGGACTGCGACCCGATAAAGCCGCTCGCCGAAACCCTCAAAACGCTCGACGCCGAACTGGAAAATCTCGGAATCTCGATTGCGGTAAACGTTGACGCCCCTTTGCCGACGGTGTACGCCGACGCGAACCTGTTGAAGCAGCTTTATTTCAACATTCTCCACCACGCGATGGAGGCGATGGACGCCGGCGGAGACATAACGGTGCGCGCGCTCGCCGACGACGACTTCGTGAAAATCTCCTTTGCGGACACGGGGTGCGGAATAGACGAGGAGGGAATGTCGAAGCTTTTTCAGCCGTACTATACCACGAAAACTGACGGACACGGCTTGGGTATGACGATAATCCAGGCGATAGTCAGGGCGCACGGCGGAAAGATAGACGTGGAAAGCGGCCCCGAGAGGGGGACGACCATAACAGTAAGTTTCCCCAGGGCGCACCGCCGGATTCGCACCCTCCGCCAAAACGCGCCATAGCGCCGCTGATACTCCGCTTCGTGCCGCCGCGCGACCGGACATATACGCCACTGTATAATGCCCGCCCGCGCGGCGGCGCGAATGCTCGTCTGAGCGGCACTCTGGCGCGTTTTGGCGCGGGTGCCGATGTTTGTTTTTTTCTTATCCAACCCAAGATGAGACGAACTTCCCGTGAAAATGCCCGCCCGCACGGCGGCGCGAATGCTCGTCTGAGCGGCACTCTGGCGCGTTTTGGCGCGGGTGCCGATGTTTGTTTTTTTCTTATCCAACCCAAGATGAGACGAACTTCCCGTGAAAATGCCCGCCCGCGCGTCGGCGCGAATGCTCGTCTGAGCGGCACTCTGGCGCGTTTTGGCGCGGGTGCCGAGGTTTGTTTCTTTCTCTTTTTCTGCCCCAATATAGAATGCGGAATGAAACTTCTGCGGGAGATTTCTTAACCCATCAAGTTCGGTCAGGCGCAAGGTGCGCCGGCCAGGCATGGGGCGTGCCAGCCATTGAAGGGTGCGAGGCGCACTTCCATAGAAGGGGCTAACGCCCCTTACGAAGATTGGCTTCGCCAATACTTCTATCCCCACTTCATTCCCAACACAAAACGAACCTCCCATAAGAGGTTCGTACACACTTCCGGAGTTCGTTAAAAAAAAACAAAGCTTCCCCGATTTGACGCAATGGTTTTGGATGCGGGCAAGGGCGGCAGTGCCGCTTCCATTGAAGGGCTGCGCCCTTACGCCTATCGCTGCGCGATAAGGCTATCCCTTCATAAATATAAAGGAAAAGCCGCGGCCGAAGCGTACTTTCAGTACGTGAGGGTGCGGCTTATTCCGAAGCAACGCAGCCCCGCGCCAAAACCATTCGTCAAATCACGAGGCCGCCGTTTACGGAGATTATCTGGCCGGTTATGTACGAGGCCTCCTCCGACGCCAGGAACGCGCAGACCCTTGCTATATCCGCCGGTTTCCCGAAGGTTTTGAGCGGAATCGCCGCTTTTGCCGCCTCCACGATGTTTTCCGGCAATTTCGCCGTCATGTCCGTTTCTATGAAGCCCGGGGCGACCGCGTTCGACGTTATGTTGCGCGCCGCCAGCTCCCTCGCCAGCGTCTTTGTAAAGCCTATTATGCCCGCTTTCGCCGCCGAGTAGTTCGCCTGTCCCGCATTCCCCGCTATTCCCGAGACTGACGTTATGTTGATGATTCTTCCCCATCTCTTGCCCATCATCGCCCTCACGAGGTTGCGGGAGAGGTAGAAGCACGACGAGAGGTTTGTGGAGATCACGTCGTTCCATTCTTCGTCGGTCATGCGCATCAGGAGGTTGTCGCGCGTTATGCCGGCGTTGTTTACGAGGATGTCCACGGCGCCGTATTTTTTGAGAATTTCGGCGCATTTTTCTTTTGTCTGGGCGGCGTCGGAGACGTCGAATGCGAAGCTTTCGGTCTTTCCTCCGGCTTTGCGTATCTCCTCCGCGACCGCCCCGCACGAGGATTCGTTACGGCTCACGCATATTACGGCGCAGCCCGCCTGCGCGAGCTCCAACGCAATTTCCCTGCCTATGCCCCTTCCGGCCCCGCTGACGAGGGCCGTCTTGTCGGTGTATGTGAGTTTCATGTTTTTGGATATTGCACGCAAGGGGAGGGGATTGGAAGCTTTTTTATGCGGAAAATCCGGCGTACGTGCGCGGCGCGGGCGCCCGTTTTCGGGGCGTTTGGGGCAAAAATTGTGTTGAAAAACCCGCTCCGATCTGCCTTATTAAAAGCTTCATTTTCCAAACAGAAAACAATACGAACGCACAATCATGGTAAACATAAAGAAATCGGTTCTGTCGTCAGTGCTCAAAAAGTTTCTGATGGCTATAACGGGCTTCGTGTTGGCCTCGTTCCTCCTGATACACATGCTGGGCAACTTGCAAACGTTCGAGGGCGGGCCGCACGCGATTAACGCATACGCGCACACGCTCCAGACGTTGCCGTGGGAAATTCTCTGGGGGTTCAGGCTGACGCTGCTCGCGTGCTTTGTAATCCACTTCCTCACGGCATATATGCTCGTGGTGGAAAACAACAGGTCGCGCCCGCAGCAGTACGCCGTCAAGAAGTCGCTCTCTTCGTCGCTGGCGGCCCGCACCATGATATATTCCGGCACCGTCGTGATAGCGTTCGCGGTTCTGCACATCCTCCACTTTACGGTTCTCAACCTCGACCCCGATTTCAAGATTCTTGAATGGGTCGCCACGGGCGGAATCTACGAGGGCAAAACCCTCCACGACGTTTACGCGATGCTCATAATGGGATTCTCCAATCCGTGGGTGGCGCTCGGCTATATATTCGCCATGATTGTGATAGCCTTCCACCTCTCGCACGGCGTTTCGAGCATGTTCCAGTCGGTCGGCCTGCGCAACGAGGCTTGGAGGTACCGCCTCAACGCGGTTGCCGCCGCATACTGCGTCGTCATAGCCGCTGGCTTTTCGCTCAACCCGCTCGCCGTGCTGGTCTCCAAGTACACGGACTGCGAGATACTGCCCGTAAAATGCATCCTCAAACAGATTGATGCCCAGAAAGCCGCGGGCGCCGGCAAGATATTCGTCGATTACGGCTTCCTCTCCGGCAAAGCCGCCAAATGCGCCGCCGCAGTTGCCGAAAAAACCGAAGCCAAGAAATAAAGCAGGAAAGGAAAATCATGAATTTGGATTCTAAGATTCCGGAAGGGCCGATAGCCCAGAAGTGGTCCAACTTTAAGGCGCATGCCAAGCTTGTAAACCCCTCGAACCGCCGCAAGTACAGCGTGATAGTGGTCGGGAGCGGGCTGGCGGGCGCGTCCGCCGCGGCGAGCCTGGCGGAGCAGGGCTATAATGTCCAGTGCTTCTGCTATCAGGACAGCCCCCGCCGCGCGCATTCCATTGCCGCGCAGGGCGGCATCAACGCCGCCAAGAACTACCAGAACGACGGCGACAGCGTTTACCGCCTCTTCTACGATACCGTAAAGGGCGGCGACTTCCGCTCGCGCGAGGCGAACGTCTACCGACTGGCGGAAGTCAGCGGCAACATTATAGACCAGTGCGTGGCGCAGGGCGTGCCGTTCGCCCGCGAGTACGGCGGGATGCTCGCAAACCGCTCGTTCGGCGGCGCGCAGGTCAGCCGCACTTTCTACGCGCGCGGCCAGACCGGCCAGCAGCTTCTGCTCGGCGCGTATTCCGCGCTTGAAAAGCAGATCGGCCTCAAAAAGGTGAAGATGTATCCGCGCCGCGAAATGCTCGACCTCGTCCTCGTGGACGGGCACGCCAAGGGCATCATCGTCCGCAATCTCGTCAACGGCGAGATCGAGCGGTATTCCGCCGACGCGGTTCTGCTCTGCACTGGCGGCTACGGCAACGTGTTCTACCTTTCCACAAACGCGCAGGGATGCAGCGTGACGGCGGCGTTCAAGTGCTACAAGCGCGGCGCCGGCTTCGCCAACCCCTGCTTTACGCAGATCCACCCGACCTGCATTCCCCAGCACGGCGACCAGCAGAGCAAGCTGACCCTCATGAGCGAGTCTCTGCGCAACGACGGCCGCGTATGGGTTCCCAAGAAGGCGGAGGACTGCGCCAAGAACCCCAACGACATCCCCGAAGAGGATCGCGACTACTATCTTGAAAGGAAGTATCCGAGTTTCGGCAACCTCGCCCCGCGCGACATTTCTTCGCGCGCGGCCAAGGAGGCGTGCGACGACGGCCGCGGCGTTGGGCCCATGGTAAACGGTTCCCGCAGGGGCGTGTACCTCGACTTCGCCGACGCCATCAAGCGCGACGGCCTGCACACTATCGAGGAAAAGTACGGCAACCTCTTTGAAATGTACGAGAGGATTACCGGCGAAAACGCCTACAAGGTTCCCATGCGCATATATCCGGCGTCGCACTACACGATGGGCGGGCTGTGGGTTGACTACAATCTCCAAAGCACCATTCCCGGCCTCTTCGTGCTCGGCGAAGCCAACTTCTCCGACCACGGCGCCAACCGCTTGGGCGCTTCCGCGCTCATGCAGGGCCTGGCGGACGGGTATTTTGTCATTCCCTACACGCTTCCCAACTATCTCGCGCAGGAGGGCGCCAAGAAAATCTCCACCGACCGTCCGGAATTTGCGGAGGCCGAGGGCGAAGTCAGGGCGCGCATCAAAAAGCTTCTGGATGTCAAGGGCGACAAGAGCCCCCGCCACTTCCACTTGGAGCTCGGCAAAGTCATGTGGGAGCTCTGCGGCATGGCGCGTTCGGAGGAGAGCCTCAAAAAGGCGCTCGAAAAGATTCCCCAGATACGCGAGGATTTCTGGAAGAACGTGCGCGTCGTCGGAGACGAGCACACGATCAACGCCGAGCTCGAAAGGGCCGGAAGGGTCGCCGACTTCCTCGAATTTGCGGAGGTCATGGTTCGCGACGCGCTCGAGCGCAGGGAAAGCTGCGGCGCGCATTTCCGCGTCGAGTACCAGACGGACGACGGCGAGGCCAAGCGCAACGACGCCGACTATTCCTACGCTTTCGTATGGGAATACGCCGGAGAGGGAAAGCCGCCGATTCTCAACAAAGAGCCGATAACGCACGAGGAAGTCGCCCCCGTCGTCCGTTCATACAAATAAACCGCAAATTTGGGAAATTCAGATGAAAGTACATCTTAAAATTTGGACTCAGAAAAACGCCGGTGAAAAGGGCAGGTTTGTCACCCACACCGTCGACAACGTAAGCCCCGACAGCTCCTTCCTCGAGATGTTCGACATTCTAAACGAGCAGCTCGTTGCGCAGGGCAAAGAGACGATCGCATTCGACCACGACTGCCGCGAGGGCATCTGCGGCATGTGCTCGATGGTCATCAACGGCAAGCCCCACGGCCCCGAGATGAAGACCACCGTCTGCCAGCTGCACATGCGCAAGTTCAAAGACGGCGACACAATCGTCGTAGAACCGTGGCGCGCGGGCCCGTTCCCGATTAAAAAGGACCTCATCGTCTCGCGCGACGCCCTCGACGAAATCCAGCAGGCGGGCGGCTTCATTTCCGCGCGCACGGGTTCGGCGCAGGACGCCAACGCGATACTCATATCCAAGGAGATTGCCGACAAGGCTATGGACGCCGCCGCGTGCATAGGCTGCGGCGCGTGCGTGGCCGCATGCCCGAACGCTTCCGCCATGCTCTTTACGAGCGCGAAGGTCTCCCAGCTCAACTATCTGCCGCAGGGCGCGCCCGAAAAGGACCGCCGCACGATAGCGATGGTTGAAAAGATGGACGAGCTCGGCTTCGGCAACTGTTCGAATTACGGCGAGTGCCAGGCCGCGTGCCCCAAGGGCATAACGCTCGACTTCATCGCCAAGATGAACAGGGATTACGCCGTCGCGAAGGCGAGGCAGGCCGCCTCGCATTGAGCTCGCGTTTGCAGTTTTTTCAAAAGCCGCGGCGGTTGCCCGCGGTTTTTTTATATATGGATTTTGGATTGGAGCGTTTTAAAATTTGACCGCTTCCGTAAAATTTTTAGATTTCAAATTTATAATATCCGGTACATATGAAATTGAAACTTTTTTTGATGTGCGTAATTGCGGCGGCTTCCGCTTCCCTCGTTGCGAAAGACCTGCGCGACGCGCAGGATTCCGCGCGCGTTCTGTCCAATCCCGACAAGGGGTGGTACCACCATTACTACGACAACAGCCTCGGAAAGTATTTGGGCTCCGACGAATCGATAGCGTCAATACCCAATATGCACCATCTGTTTTTGCGTTTTGCATGGAGCTTTTTGGAGCCCGAGGAGGGCAAATTCAACTGGGCGCTGATAGACGACATTGTTGGCAAGTGGTATCCGCGCGGGGTAAAAGTTTCGCTCTCCATAACGTGCAATGAGACCGGAATAAAGTACGCTACGCCGAAATGGGTTTTCGACGCGGGCGCAAAGGGCAGTATCGTAAAGGCGAGATGGGGGGACGAAATCGTCGAACCGCAAATCGACGACTCCGTGTTTATGGAAAAGCTCGAAAACCTGCACAGGGCGATAGCCGCCAGATATGACGGCAAGCCGTTTATCGTCGATATGACGCTCGCGAGCATCGGAAACTGGGGGGAGGGGCACTACTCGGCGTCGAGCCATATAAAAGTTCCGCTTGAAGCCATAAAGAAACATATAGATTTATATAAGCGCTGCTATAAAAAGAGCCGGCTGACGATAGGCGACGACTGGATAGGCAACAATTTGGACGGCGGAGATCTCGAAGAGGGCAGGAAATATGTAGTAAAAAACGGCCTCGCCTACCGCGACGACTCCATACTTGTGGAATGGCATTATTTTGCAAAAGTCAACAAGGGAAAAGATTCGCTTTTGCGCCCCGAGTTTTTCGACGACATATATCCGTACGCGCCGGGCACAATAGAGCTTGAACATTACAAATCAACCCTCAAAAGCGGTTCATGGAAAGGCAGGAACGGATCGGAGGAGGGCGCGGCCGCGTTGCGCCGCGCATTGAAGCGCGCACACTGCACATATCTGGGCTACCACGGATACGCCGATGAGTACGCAAGGGACAATCCCGAATTTTTGAGGGAGATGGCAAACAAAGTCGGGTACTGGTATTTTATAAATTCTGCTGATTTCGACCCGAAGACGGGGAGGCTTACATTGGAATGGGAAAACCGCGGAATGGCGCACGCCTTTAAGCGCTACGCCCTCTTCGTCAAAATCCGCAGTTGCGACGGCAAGTTTGAGCGCGTGTTTCCGATAGCTTCCGCCGACAACCGCAAATGGGAGCCCGATACCCCCGTTTCCGAAACGTACGCGATTCCCGTCGGGGATTTGCCTTCCGGAGAATACGCGGTTTCGGTATTGCTCAAAAAGACCTCTCCCAAAGGCGAAGCGCGCCCGATAGAGCTCGGCTTCAAGGAGGAACTGCGGGATTCCGGCGGATTCTACAAAATTTTGAAATTTGAAAAATAACTCCGAAAGGGGCGTAAAAATTCTCGCCCCTCAGCAAGGAACTACTGCCGATGCGAGAAGGTTTTTCCGGAATATTGCTGCGTTTCGGAAGTGCGCAAAAAAAAGCGGGTCTGCGAGAGCCCGCTTTTTTTGCGATCGGCGGAACCGGAATTACGCCTGCCCGATGTCTTTGAGCAGCTTCTGGAACCAGTCGAATTTGACGTTGAAGGGTTTGCCGCCCTTGATTCTTTCAAATTCTATGGCGCGCAGGACGTTTCCGGCGTCTTCGTCGTGGCCGATAACGCCGCCTTCGCGCTTCATTGCGCATTCGACGGCGAGGTCGGTGCAGCTCTTGATGAGGCGCAGGTCGTCAACGTTGGCGGCTGCCGCCCTCGCGAAATACCCGCTCTTCTGGACGAGCACCTTCTCCGCGCCGAGCATTTCCGCAAACTGCTTGCCGAACCACTTGCCGGGGTTTACCGCGTCGAGCTTTACGTGCCCGAAAGCGTCGCGGGGAACTTCCTCGCCCTTTGCCTCCATCTCGGCGACGATGGTCTTTACGCCCGCGCCCTCGGAGATGAAGATGTTCACGCAGTCGTTTTCGTCCATGATTTTTTTCAGGCGCGCGGCTTCCTTGGCGATGTCGAGCTCCATTTCGGGAATGTAGACGGCGTGGACGTCGCGGCGCATTTTCGTGAGCCCGAGCCCGTCGGCGAATTCACCCTGCGAGAGAAGCTTGCGGTACTCGGCGGCGGTCGCGGCGGTGAGCCACCCGCAGTTGCGCCCCATGACTTCATGGATTATCAGCATGCGCGGGTTGGCGCCGTTTTCGGATACGACGTTGCGGAAGAATTTTGCGCCCTCTTCGGCGGCAGTCCACGCGCCGAGGCTCTGGCGTATCGGGTAGACGTCGTTGTCTATGGTCTTGGGCAGCCCGATTACGGTGAGCTCGTAATTGTTTTCTTTCAGGAATTTCGCAAGATCCGCGGCGGCGGTATTGGTGTCGTCCCCGCCGATGGTGTGGAGGATGTCAACCTTGTCCTTTACGAGCTGGTCGGCGGCGACCTTCTGCGGGTCTTCGCCCTCCTTGACGAGGCCGCGCTTCACGCAGTCCTTGACGTTGGTGAGCTTCACGCGCGAGTTGCCTATGGGCGAGCCGCCGTATCTGTGCAGAATGTGCGCCTGGGCGCGCATTTTGTCGTCCACCTTTATGCTTTGTCCGAGCAGGAGCCCCTTGTATCCGCCGAGGTAGCAGATTATTTCAATGGAGGGGTCTATTTCGGTGTAGCGTTCGATGAGCCCACCTATTGCGCTCGAGAGGCACGGGGCGAGCCCGCCCGCCGTTAGAATTCCGACTTTTTTGGGTTTCATTGCGTATCCTTTAAACGATTTGAAATTAAGCCGCCGACTTTATTTCCGCGCCGTATTTTGGGCAAGCAAATTTTGCCGCGCAGTTTCCGCGTTTTTAACGCTTGCGCCCGCTGCGGATATGCGCAGAATTTTGCGCATATGCAGGGTGATTGTCGGAATCCGGAGGGCGGCCGGCCGAAGAGGGCGTTTTTGGCGGGGTTCGAATTTTCCGGAGGGCGCGGAGGGGAAAGCGATACGGGCGTTTTGCTCGGAGAACTCGCGGAGCTCGTTTCCAATCTCGGCATTGAGGTCGCCGGTTCGGAGGCGGTGAAGGTGCGCAATTACAAACCCGCGTTTGTGGCGGGCGAGGGCAAGTGCGCGGAGATAATCGCCGCTGCGGAGTCGGCCCGCGCCGGAGTTATAATTTTCGACGACGAGCTCACACCCGCCCAGCAGCGCAACTGGGAGGAAAAGTCCGGAATGGAAATCGTCACGCGCCAGGAGGTCATACTCGACATCTTCGCCTCCCGCGCCCGCACGAAGGAGGCGAGGCTGCAAGTGGAGCTCGCAAAATTGGAGTATTCGCTGCCGAGGCTCAGAAAGGCGTGGAGCCATCTCGACAGGCAGCGGGGCGGGGGCGTCACCCAGCGCGGCGGCGGAGAGAGCCAGCTCGAACTCGACCGCCGCGGCGTCCGCGAGAGAATCGCGCGGCTGAAAACGGAGCTCGCTCGGGTGCGCACGGTGCGCGCCACGCAGCGCAAGCGGCGCGAGAGGGCGCCGTTCCCGACGGCGGCGATAGTCGGCTACACCAACGCGGGGAAGTCGTCGCTCATAAACCGCCTTACGGACTCCTCCCTGCTTTCCGAAGACAAGCTGTTCGCGACCCTCGACCCCGCGACGCGGCGGATAGACCTCCCCGACGGCTCTCCGCTGCTTTTGACCGACACTGTCGGATTTGTCCGCAAGCTTCCGCACAGGTTTGTAGAGGCGTTTAAGGCTACCCTCGAAGAGGCTGCCCTTTCGGATTTTCTGGTGCACGTCATAGACGTTTCAAACCCCGACGCTCCGGAGCACGCGCGCACCACTCTCGGGGTTTTGAAGGAGCTGGGCGCGGACGAAAAGAGGACGCTCACGGTGTTCAACAAAATCGACATTGCGCCCGACGGGGCGTGGCGGTACGCGCTGTCGCTCGACTTCCCCGACGCGGTTGAGATCTCGGCGCGCACCGGCAGGGGGATTGGGGAGCTGGTCGCGCGCCTCGGGGAGGCCGTCGGGGAAACTTCCGTATATATGAGGCTTTTTATCCCCCATTCGCAATACGCCAGCCTCGCGCTGCTGCACTCGCGGGCGTCTGTGGCGTCGCAGAAATACGCGGACGGAGGCGTGGATGTTGAGGCGCGGGTTCCCTTGAAGTACTCGGAGAGGTTCAGGGAATGGGAGTTGCGCAAAAAATCTTGATTTTTTACAATATTGTAAGCAAAAATTGACCTGTTAAGGACAGAAAAACAATCATAAAGAGCATATCCGTCATCGGAGCTTCCCCCGCTTTCGCGGCGGGCGTTCCGGCAAAGGGAGCCGACGGAAAAAATAAAACGAAATCGGAAAGTTTTGGCGGCGGATTTGTCCCCTCCGCGCGCATATTCAAAACGGGCAGGGCAAAACTCACCCTTCGCCCTCCGGAAAAATATGCCGGCAAGCTGTCATCGCTTTCGGTTTCAATACTCTACGGCGACGCAGCGTGGGACGGAAAGTCGGACTCTTTCCCGTGGGCGAGGGATTTCCCCGCAAAATATCGCGAAGAAAACGGGGCGTTTGCCATTGACGCCGACTTTAAAAAAGAGTGCCGCTATACTTTCGTCGTTAAGGACAAAAAGCGCGGCGGGAACGAAAGCTTCGTCGCTTCCGTCCCCGTCTACGCGCTTGGGGAGGACATCTACGCGCTTAGGCCGTTCAAGGGTGACAGCCACATACACTCCACAAATTCGGACGGGAAAAACTCGCCGGAGGAAGTCGCCTTGCGCTGCTACGAAGTCGGGCTCGACTACCAGGCAATATCCGACCACAGCGTCTATTCCACTTCCGAGGACATGAAGCGCAAATTCTCGCGCTTTCCGACGTCTATGTCGTTTTTTAACGCCGAAGAATGCCATTATTCGCACGCGCACATTCAAAATTTCGGAGGCTCGCAGAGCCTGACGGAATACGTCAAAAAGAACCGCGGGGAATTCGACGCCCTCGTCGCCGAGATTGAGAAAACCCTTCCGGCGGACGCTTCTGCGGTTGTGCGCCGCAATGTCGCCGTGGCGGAGGCGGAGTTCGACTTCATCCGCAGGCTCGGGGGAATCGCAGTCTTCAACCATCCCTTCTGGGAGGCGGCGCCGAAAAAGGGGAAATATACGCATATGGAAAGCCGGATGCTCGACCTGATTGCCGGCCGCAAAAAATTTGACGCATACGAGCTAGTGAACTCGACATGCGCCGACATCGCGCTCGCGCGGGCCCTGTGCCACTATCCCAGGCATTGCGCCGGCAAGCCGGTAATCGGCTGCACCGACGCCCACTCCGTCGATTTGCAGGGCACGGGATATACGATCGTGTTCGCCAAATCTTGCGATTTTCCCGACATCAAAGACGCCGTGCTCGGCGGGAAGTCCCTGGCGGTGGACGCCTACTCTTCGCACGGCTCCAAGCTCCAGCGGCTCGCGTTCGGCGACGAGAGGCTCGTCAGGTTTTCGTATTTTCTGTTCGACGAATATTTCCCGCTCCACGACGAGCTCGTCGCCCGCGAGGGAAAGCTGATAAAGGGCGCGCTCGAAAGCGGCTCGAAAGATTATTCGGAAATCGCCGAGGCGGCGAGGGCCGTTGAGGGATTGTACGAATCAATGCTCGGATAGCGAGGCGGAGTTTCCGCCTGCCCGAGGCTGCGGCGCGGTTCGGAATCGGCCGCTGCGCTTTCAGCCTCGCCGCCCGTTAAAATGCGCGGCGCGCGCGGAATCGGCAGCGGGCTTACCGCGCGGCAAGCGGAAAATGCGAAATGAATGGCGCGCTATGGCGGCGCGCGGAAATATGGAAACTTATTCCCGCGCGGGCGATTCGTCGCATTCGGAAACTTCCAGCGCGCCCTTTCCGCAGGCGATGATAAACGGCTCGCGGGATACTATTTCGCCGGCGCGGCCCCCTTTGAAATCCTCCAACGGCTTTGCGCGCCAAATGGTGTACCGCCTGCCGCCGATTTCCGCGAACGCTCCCGGAAACGGCCTGCTCACGCCCCTTACGAGGTTGAAGACTTCCCGCGCGGATTTTGAGAAGTCTATCCGCCCGTCCTCCGGCGCGCGTTTGCCGAAATACGACGCTTTAGATTCGTCCTGTTTTTCCAGCCTGGGGGCGCCCGCAAGCAGCGAGGGTAGGGATCTTTCGAGGACGCGCACAGCCGCCGCCGATACCCTCGGCTGGATGTCTCCCACGTATTCGTCGGGGCCGAATGCGACTTTCTCACGGTCGACAATTTCGCCCGCGTCGAATTTTTTTTCGATCGTGTGAAGGGTTACGCCGCAGTGGTCCTCTCCGTTTATTATAGACCAGTTGAGAGGCGCGCGCCCGCGGTAGGCCGGCAGGTATGAGCCGTGCATGTTGTACGCCCCGAGCCGCGCCAGGGAAAAAATCTCCTCCGGTATGAAGTTTCGGTAGTATAGCGACAGAATGAGGTCGGGTTTCATATACCTGACTTTCCGGAACCATTTTTCCGTCTTCAACGTGTCGGGCTTGAATACGCGTATGAAATTTTCTTTTGCGAGGCTTTCGGGCGTTTGGAACCAATGGGCCTCGTGCGGGTCGGCGTCGTGCGTAAAGACGCCTATGACATCGCAACCCTTGTCGAGCAGCAGTTTCAGGCATCTGTACCCGACGTCGCTGAATCCGAAAAACAGAATGCGCGGCCTATTTTCCATCGAAGCCTATCGTCTCTTTTATTATATATTTGGGCCGGGCCTGGACAACCTGGTATATCCTGCCTACATATTCGCCGATGAGCCCTATGCCGACAATCGCCACGCTGATGAGGAAGAATAGAATCGCGAACAGCGTAAACAGCCCCTCGGCTTCCGAGCCGAGGAAAAACCTCCTGAAAAGAAGTATCGCGACGAGCGCGAGCGACCCCAGGCTCGCTACGAACCCTCCGATGGTGAACACTTGCAGCGGCACGAGCGTAAAGCCCGTTATGAGGTCGAAGTTCAGGCGGATTAGCTTGTAGAGGCTGTATTTCGATTCTCCCGCGAGCCTTTCGGCGTGTTCGACCTCGACTTCCGTGGGGTTCGACGCGAGCGTATAGGCGAGCGCGGGAATGAAGAGGGAGCGCTCGTTGGTTTGTATTATGCCGTCCACGATTTTCCGCTTGTAGGCGCGCAGCATGCAGCCCTGGTCCCTCATTCTGATGCTCGTCATTTTGTCGCGCGCGAAGTTTACGAGCTTGGAGGCGTACTTTCTGAAAAAGGTGTCCTCGCGCTTCTTTCTGTACGCGCCCACGGCGTCGTAGCCCTCGTCGATTTTCTCGATGAGCTTATGGATTTCCTCGGGCGGGTTTTGGAGGTCGGCGTCTATGGTGACGACGGTGTCGCCCTTGGCGCGCTCGAAGCCAGCGACTATCGCCGTGTGCTGCCCGAAATTGCCGTTGAAATCTATTATCCTGACGACGTCGGGACGCTCCTTCTGGTATTGGCGAAGCAGCTCTCCGGAGGCGTCGCGGCTGCCGTCGTTCACGAAGATGGCCTCCCACGGCCTTCCGATTTCGTCCATGGATTTGCAGAGCCTTTTGAAGAGGGAGGCGAGATTGCCCTCCTCGTTGTAGACGGGGATTACTACAGATATTTCCATAATCTTTTGGTTGTCGTTTGCGTTGGAGACGGGTAAGCGGGTTGTTTAGAAGCCGAAGCGCGGCATCTTTTTGAGCTGGAGCTTTTCGCCCACCATGGTGTTTTCTTCAAGGTATCCCTTGAACGCCATGCAGGACAGGACGATGGAGCGCTTCATGAGAATAGAACCCGGTTGGAGGACGGCGTTGCAGCCGGCCTCGGCGTCGTCGGCGAGCATCGCGCCGAGCTTGCGCATGTTTGAGTTCACGCGGCCTTCGGGAAGGGTGACCATCACGTTGCCCTTGTCGAGGCGCAGGTTTGCGCATATCACGCCGGCGCCCAAATGCGCGCGGTTGCCGAGCACCGAGTCGCCGACATAATTGTAGTGGGGGGTCTGGACCTTTTCCAGGAGCAGGCTGTTTTTGTATTCGCACGAGTTGCCGACCACGCACCCGTCGCCGATGATCACGCTTCCGCGTATGAAGCAGCCTATGCGCATTTCGACGTTTGCGCCTATCCACGCCGGGCCGTTGATTTCCGCGTAGGCGGGCAGCTTGGCGGACGGGTGTATGTAGACGTCGCCGCGCACAGTCACGCCGTCGGGTATGTCGCTCTTTGAGTCGAGCGACGAAAAGTCGACGCTCGCGAGCGCGTTTTTGATGTTGCCGACCCATTCCCAGGGCGACATGTCGGGCGTGAAAAATTCGGAGAACCTTTCAAGCGAAGTCGGCAAATCGAAGAGTTCTCCTGCTTTCATTTTTGCGAATCGTTTTTGTTTTTCAAATGCGGCATAAAATTATTGCGGAAAGTATGCACCCGCCGCCGCCGCGCTACAACAAAATTTTTGCCGTCAGCCGCGCCGTTTTTCGGGGGCGCGCTTCCGCGCCGGAGTTTCCCGCCGCCGCGCCAGATTTGCGTTGATTCCGCGCGCCGCCGCCCTTAGGTTTTTCCGCTTATGGGACTGCTTTCTCTCAACAGGGTTTCGCTGAGGTACGGGGACCGCGTATTGCTCGACGCCGCCGATTTGAATGTGGAGGCGGGCGACCGCATGTCGCTCATAGGCCGCAACGGGTGCGGGAAAACGACGCTGCTTAAAATTATGGCGGGCGCGGTTCTGCCGGATTCCGGACTTGTCGAGCGCGCCAGAAATCTCTCGGTCGCCTATCTGCCGCAGGAGGTTCCGACGGGCCTGCGCGGCAGCGTCTACG
>ERZ1673695.1531-NODE-1531-length-23001-cov-5.353918_pt1 | contig 23001 bp, 26 predicted proteins | sample MGYA00580225_ERZ1673695 | MGnify/ENA primary metagenome ERZ1673695 (study PRJEB41218, sample SAMN15661739) | gut metagenome | host: Homo sapiens | place: Canada: London | collected 2015-08-20/2019-03-30 | study: EMG produced TPA metagenomics assembly of... | reverse complement strand
ACCAATGTTATTATGACTTCTACTGCTGAGGGCGTGTTTGGCGTATCCGGTCTGGATGACGGCACCTACTACCTCATGGAAATCAAGGCTCCGACTGGATACAATCTGCTGGATCATGACTTGGAAATCGTGATTGCTGCCACTACCGAGAATGGCCAGACTTGGGATGATGGTATTCCTGCCAATGCTCTCACTGCTCTGACTATCTCGGTTGACGGAGGCAATGCTGAAAATGGCAACGCCGAAACCGGTGCTGTGGCCTTGACTGTGCGCAACAATCAGGGTTCGACGCTCCCTGAAACCGGCGGCATAGGCACGACGCTGTTCTATGCCATCGGCGGGCTGCTGGTGATCGGCGCCGGCATCCTTCTGATTGTCCGTCTCCGCATGAGAGCCAGCAATAAGGAATAAACCGACGCTGCATACTGCTGTGACCGGGGAGGGAGAATTCTCTCCCTCCCCGCTGTACAGCAGTAAGGAGAACCTTGTATGAAGAAAAAGGCTTCTAAGAAAAACAGAATTACTGCCATACTTTTGGTCGCTGTGCTTCTTGCAGGGCTGTCTTTACTGCTGTATCCGTTAGTTTCCAACTACTGGAATTCGATACACCAGTCTCAGGCAATTGCCGCGTACATGGATGATGTAGCGGAGTTGGATGACGGCACTTACGATGCATTATGGGAAGAGGCGCAGGGCTATAATGCTTCTTTGTTAGAAAACGAAAACCGTTTTTTCCCGGATGAAGAGGAGCGTCAGCAATATGAACAGCTGCTGAGTATTTCCGATGACGGTATTATCGGATATATAGAGATCCCCAGTATCGATGTAACACTGCCCATCTATCATGGAACCAGTGAGGAGATCCTTCAGGTGGCCATTGGGCATATTGAAGGTTCATCCCTGCCGGTGGGAGGATTGAGCACCCACTGCGTCATTTCCGGACACCGGGGACTTCCATCCTCACGATTGTTTACAGACATTGACCGGCTTTCGGAGGGGGATATATTTACCCTGCTGGTATTGGACGAAGCGCTGACTTATGAGGCGGATCAAATCCGTATTGTGGAACCGGACGATATTTCTTTGCTGGAAATCAAAGAAGGAGAGGACCTCTGCACGTTGGTCACATGCACGCCCTATGGCGTGAATTCGCACCGCTTACTGGTGCGGGGACATCGTGTAGAAAATCAGGAAGCGACGGGCTTTCTGCGGATTACCGCGGATGCGATGATGATCGACTCCCGCTTTGTAGCGCCCATTCTTGCGGCTCCAATTTTGCTTGGGATTATCCTGTTTATGGTGCTACGACCGTTAAAAAGAAAAAAGAGGAGGGCGGCAAAAGGTGTGAAAGAGGTGATAGATGGATGAAGGCGCAGAATATTTTAAAACGGTTTGGAACATTGTTGCTTTCCTTTTTGCTTGGAGTCTCCTGTATGGCAATGACAGCGGTTGCCAGTGGGAACATTGAAACTGGGCACCAGGGATCCTTAAGCGTGCAGTTTGAGGAGAACGGGATAGGTTTCGCAGATGTAGCCTTTTCAATTTATCGGGTTGCCGATATTTCAGAGGACGGGACTTATACGCTGACCGGTGATTTTGCGCAGTACCCAGTTCGCATGGAGAATTTGGATAGTTCAGGCTGGAGAGCGTTAGCGCAGACATTGGACGCCTATGCTGCCCGTGATGAAATTGCTTCTCTCATGACACGACAAACAGGGCCGGACGGGAGTTTTCAGATTACCGGGCTCTCCACAGGGCTCTATCTGATATCCGGCGGGCAATATATAGATGAAGATATTGTCTACACCCCGGAGCCTATGCTGGTATCTATTCCCGGATTGTCTGCGGACGGTACATGGGTATATGATATAGTCGCTTCTTGTAAATTTGAGCGTGAGGACACGACGGATACGCCTGTGAGCCGTAAAGTGCAAAAGGTCTGGAAGGACGATGGCAATGAGGAAAAAAGACCGGAAGATATCACGGTGCAGCTTCTGGAAAACGGAAATGTGGTAGATACAGTTGTCCTAAGCCCGAAAAACAACTGGGAATATACATGGAACAATTTGGACGGCAGTTCCAAGTGGCATATCGCAGAAGATGGCGTGCCGGATGGATACACCGTTACCACGACACAGGAGGGCAATATTTTTGTTCTGACCAATACCTATCCTGGCAAACAACCGCCTACATTGCCGCAGACGGGAATGCTGTGGTGGCCTGTGCCTCTTCTCGCCTGCAGTGGATTGCTGCTGATCGTGACCGGTTTGGTGGTGCGGCGCAGACAGAGGGACGGTTATGAAAAGAAAAGGTAAGGCGGGAATCGCTCTCATAACGGCGGGATCACTACTATTGGCGGCAGCCCTGCTTTTGGTTGGGTATAACTTGGCTGACGAATACAGAGCCGGAAAGGCGGCGGAACACGTGCTGGAGGTGCTGCAGCAACAAATACCCACACAGGAGGAACGGAAGGCGCAGGAAGACGCGGCACTGGAGCAGACAGAGCTTCCTGATTATGTTTTGAATCCGGACATGGAGATGCCGACACAGGAAATCGAGGGAAACGACTATATCGGCGTGGTGGATATCCCGTCCCTAGGGCTTTCTCTGCCGGTAATGAGCGAATGGAGCTATCCCAAGCTGAAGCTGGCTCCATGCCGCTACTACGGTTCGGCTTATACCGGTTGTCTAACGATTGTTGCGCACAATTACCGTACCCATTTCGGCCTGTTGCGGGAAGTCCTCGTCGGTACACAGGTGTTATTCACCGATGTGAAAGGTCGGCAGTTTTCTTATGAGGTCTCTACCGTGGAAACGATAGAGGCCACGGCCATCGAGGATGCGGTGAGCAGTGTATGGGATTTGACACTTATCACCTGCACCACCGGCGGTCAAACTCGCTTGGCTGTGCGCTGCTTAAAAACCGATTAATGTTTACTTTATACTATTTAGAAATATAATGTATCAACAAAGCAAGCATTTTTTGTATGAGAAATAATAAAATGTATATATCTGTATAACGGATTATCCAAATCGGCTTAAAGAGATTAATAAAACCAGTTTTCGGTCAAAATGACCGAAAACTGGTTTTTGTATCCCATTCGATTGCTTTGTCCCTTAACGACATCACGCTTTTGGGGAAAGGGTATTTTTTATTGCGAGCTGAAAGCGGACAGCAAGGTTCTCCCCGCCGCTGGAAGCTCTGCTTCTGTATGCCGATATATAATACTCCATTTTGTATAATTTTTTTAATTTATACTATTTTAAGCTAATAATATCCCACGCTTCGGCTAAAACTTTATCGTTATAATTGGCTATTTTCCGATTTTCTAAATTGTATATTATATTTCAAAAAATACATATTGTAATTTCGAAATATCGTTTTAAATAAACATTTTGTATTTTTAATAAGTTTTATACAATATTTAAAGAAAAACCAGCGGGCGCGTTAAAATTGCAGATGGCACGCTTTATCTTTAACCCCATTATAGCATACCGATACACCGCATTCTATAGCCCCGCCTGTTTCAGCAAAAGAAAAAGCAGGCGCTTGCCTGCTTTTTCTATACTTTTCGTATTATATTTCTATATTATACGTTTGATGCCGAGTAGTTCGGCGCTTCTTTTGTAATATAAATATCGTGCGGATGGCTTTCCTTGAGTCCGGCGCCGGTGATTTTAATAAACTGGGCTTTCTTATGGAGCTCCGGAATGGTTCCGCAGCCGCAGTAGCCCATACCGGAACGGACGCCGCCGACCAGCTGGTAGACCGTATCGGAGAGGGCGCCTTTGAACGGAACACGACCCTCTACCCCTTCCGGAACGGTCTTCTGGTTGTTCTGCTGGAAGTACCGGTCTTTCGACCCTTTGGACATGGCGCCGATGCTGCCCATGCCGCGGTAAACCTTAAACTGACGGCCCTGGTAGATTTCGCTCTCACCCGGAGCCTCTTCGCAGCCCGCAAGGAGGGAGCCGAGCATGACGGTGGAAGCGCCCGCCGCCAAAGCCTTGACAATATCGCCGGAATATTTAATGCCGCCGTCGGCAATGACCGGGATGTCATATTTCTGCGCGACGCAGGCAACGTCGTAAACGGCGGTGATCTGCGGCACGCCGATACCGGCGACCACGCGGGTGGTGCAGATGGAGCCCGGGCCAATGCCGACCTTGAGGCAGTCCGCCCCGGCGGCAATCAGGTCTTCCGCCGCTCCCGCGGTTGCAATGTTGCCCGCAACCAGCGCCACATCCGGGAACGCCTTTTTCACTTTGCTGACCGCTTCGGCAATTTTTACATTGTGCCCGTGTGCGGAGTCGAGCACCAGCACGTCAACCTGCGCTTCTACCAGCGCCGCGGCGCGCTCTAAAACATCTTCTGTAGCGCCGATTGCTGCGGCGCAGAGGAGACGGCCGTTTTTATCCCTTGCGGAATTGGGGTACTGCACTGCTTTTTCAATGTCCTTAATGGTGATCAGGCCCTTGAGCATCCCGTTTTCGTCAACCAGCGGGAGCTTTTCGATCTTATGCTGGCGAAGAATTTCCTGCGCCTGCTCCAATGTGGTGCCGACCGGGGCGGTGACCAGATGCTCCCTGGTCATCACGTCTTTGATTTTAATGTTGAAATCGGTGAGGAAGCGCAGGTCCCGGTTTGTCAGGATTCCCACCAGCTTGCCGTTTTCAACAATCGGCACGCCCGAAATTTTGAACTTGCCCATCAGCTCGTTCGCATCGTACACAAAATGCTCCGGCCCAAGGGAGAACGGGTTGACAATAACCCCGTTTTCAGAACGCTTGACCTTGTCTACCTCTTCGGCCTGCGCCTCAATCGACATGTTTTTGTGGATAACGCCAATGCCGCCCTCACGCGCAATGGCAATCGCCATCTTAGTCTCGGTCACGGTATCCATCGCCGCGGTGAGCAGCGGGGTGTTTAAATAAATGTCTTTTGCCAGCCGGGATCTCAGCTTGATCTCGCCCGGCAATACGTCCGATTTTGCAGGGATCAGCAAAACGTCGTCAAATGTGAGCCCCTCTTTTACAAACTTGTTTTCATACGTTGTTTCCAGCATCTCCGCACATCCTCTCTTCCAACACGATACAGGTGGTACCAAATATTTTTACTATTCTATCACTTTTCGACTAAATAATGCAATAGCAAAACTGTTGAAATTTTACAGGGAATTCAGGGGTTTTTTGGTGGATGACATTGAAAACAGAAAAGCAGTTTTAAAACTCATCCGAAGTCATGACAATTCCCAGTGCTTATTCCGTGATGCTCATAAATTTCTACAATTTCTTCAACTTTATAAAAGTCATTCATTTGTTCATTTTACAAAACCGCCTGAACCTCTTCAACAATTTGAACAAATTGGCTTTGAAGAATTTCATTAAAATCACTTGTAATATGCTCTATTACCCTCATATTCTGCATAAGATACTCTTCCAATAATCTCATAATTTCCCTCCTAATTTTAATTTGTCCTGTTACAGGACAAGATTTATCTCGTTATAGGATACACTATAAGAGAGAAATCGTCAAGAACAGGAGGTGAGAGTTTAAATGGCTAGAATCATTGAAGGCAAAGAGTTGAACCTTGTCGGCCCCAAAATTAGGCAGCTTCGCTCGGAACGCCGGTTAAGCCAACAAGCTCTCGCCAATCTGTTAGAAACTGAAGCTGTCTATATTTGCCGTGGTTCTATTTCAAGGATAGAGGATCAATCCCGTACCGTAACGGATATTGAACTTGCCGGATTTGCTAAAGTATTTCGTGTGCCCATTTCTGAATTGTTTGAATAGAAGGCAGGCAATAAGCCTGCCTTTTATTTTATCTTCCCTTTCCGCCAAAAAAGGGGTATGATAAGGGTACTTGGTCAAAGGGGGATGAAACATAGTGGGTGACTGGGCCGCTTTATTTTTATTCATCGGGCTGGATCTGCTTCTGCTGGTCATTTCCATCGTCCTGCTCTGCGGGCGGGGCAGCTGGCTGATTGCAGGTTACAACACAGCCTCTGAGGAAGAAAAGAGGCAGTACGACACAAAAAAGCTCTGCCGCTCCATGGGGCTGACCATGCTTGTCATCACCTTTGGCATGGCGGGGCTGATTGCGGTGACCTACCTGGTGGAATTCCAGAAGCTTTGGGTTGAAACCGTGCTGTCAAATACGGCCTGCCTGTTCGGGGTTGTTACCATTGCGGCGGTCATCATCGAGATTATCTACGGAAACACCCGCTGTAAAAAGAGAGAGCCAAACAACGAGGACAACGAATAAAGAAGGGGGCTTTTGCAGGTGAAACACACCGGCACCATTCCGCTTGAGACCGGGCGGCTGCTCCTGCGCCCGTTCCGGGCAGACGACGCGGAGCAAATCTATAAAAACTGGGCTTCCGACCCGGAAGTCGCCAAATTTTTGACTTGGCGGGCGCACCAGGACGCGGGCGTGACCCGCACAGTGGTGGATTCCTGGCTAAAGGATTACCGCAAGCCCCACGGCTACCACTGGTGTATCACCCTGAAGGGTTCGGACGAACCGCTCGGCGGGATCGACGTCGTTTCCTCCGACGAACACCTTGCCGCCGCCGAGCTTGGCTACTGCCTGACCCGGAGGCTCTGGGGGCAGGGGTACATGACCGAAGCGGTGATCGCCGTACTGGAGCATCTGCTGGAAACGGTGGGGTACGAACGGGTCTCCGCCCGGCACGACACCAAAAATCCGGCTTCCGGCGCGGTGATGGTCAAAGCCGGGATGGCCTTTGAAGGGGTGATGCGCCGGGCTGCAAAGAACAACGCCGGCGCTTACTGTGATCTCGCCCTTTACGCTGCGCTCCGGGGCGATTGGGCGCGCGCCCGTGCCGGCCAATCGAGGGACGCGGGAAACCCGAGCTAGAAGCAGTTTCCTCTCTATGGCCGGCGGCCGGGAACCCCTAAGAGCACTGGCCGCGCCGGGCCGCCGCAGGCAAAAGGCTGTCAGGGACGCCGATTATTACAGCGTCTGCGAAAGTTCTCTGCGGCCTGGGATATGATGAGAGATCATATTTCAGGGTCAGCGGAAGAAACAAAGTGGCTGAAAAAAATTGCGGAGAAGTCGGACGTGTTCAAAAATCCAAACCCACAGCGGGGACGCAAATAAAAAGTAATAAATCAGAGAATTGTGAGGAGGAGCAATAATGAATTTGATTTTGAGCGACAAGCAGCTTCGATTGCCCATTGACAAGGACTCTGTGGAGTTTATTGACCTTTCGAGCTTGCACATTGCAAGCTGCGTCGGCTGCTTCGGCTGTTGGACAAAAACGCCGGGCAAGTGCGTCATTCGCGATGATGCTGTGACGGTCTATCCCAAAATTGCCGCAAGCCGCAGACTTCTTTACATCAGCAGGGTAAAATACGGAGGCTACGACACCGTTATGAAAACCATGTTGGAACGGTCAATTCCCGTTCAACAGGCGTTTATCCGGCTGCTAAACGGCGAAACGCACCATGTCCAGCGTGCTGTTGCGCCAAAACAGGCAACGATAATCGGCTACGGCGACATTCCAGACAAAGAAAAGGAAGTTTTTACACAGCTTATCGCGAGAAATGCGAACAATATGTGCTTTGAGGAGCACCGAGTTATTTTTGCACGGGAGAACGAGCTGGAAGAAATTGTGGGCAAGGAGGTGCTGTCATGGAGAAGGTAATGGTTGTTAACGCCAGTCCGCGTGCACCGAGGTCTAATTCAAAGAAGTACGCAGAGCTGTTTATGAAGCACTGCCATACCCCGACGGAGTATTTTTCCATCACGGACAAAAATCACCTGGAACTTTGCGGGGAAATGGATCGTTTCACGGCGATTTTGCTTGTTTTTCCTCTGTATGCCGACGGGATTCCCGTCACGCTTCTGAATTTTTTGAAAACGCTGGAGCAAAATCCGCCGAAGCAGAAGCCGATGGTATCCGTCCTCATCAACTGCGGCTTCATGGAGCCGGAGCAGAACGACATTGCAGTGAAGATGGTACAGCTTTTCTGCGAAGGGCAAGGCTATCCATTTGGATCGGTTTTACGCATTGGCTGTGGAGAGGCGATTCTGACGACACCGTTCAAGGCTCTTGCAGAGCGGAAAATCAAGCGCCTTGCAAATTTGATTTTGCGAGGAAAAAAAGAAAGTCTGAAAGTGACAATGCCGATTCCAAAGAAAATGTTTGTAAAAGCTTCGTCAGGCTTTTGGGAGGATTACGGAAAGCGGAACGGTGTCACACGCGAGCAGATGGCTACCATGGAAATTGAACAATAATGAAAGGCGGGAAACCCCTAAAATGGCTTTCCCGCCCATTCAGATTTTGAGAGAACGGAGGCCGCCACATCATACCAAACTGTCCCAAACTTTTATGGGGGATGAGGACTTTCATATACGCCCCGTCTGCTGCTGAACCCTCAAGCCCTGCCCGCTCATTATGTATTTATATATCACTAAGTATTTATGTAAAAATTTCCCCTTTCTTTTTGTCACTTTTTCCATTGCGGCGGGCCGCTTTGATAGGATATACTGAAAAGTAGAAAAAAAAGAGGGGAGTTTATGAAACATTGCACAGCCTGCAAGCTGGATTATCCCGACAGCGTCGCGGAACGTCCGGTCTGTACGGCCGCTTTGACAGGACTGGAACTTGAGGCAGCAGACAACCCGGGCTTTGAACAGAACCGCTCCATCATGGATGCTTTCCTTCCGAAGTGCTGGAACATTGTAGGAGGTCTCACCTGGGGCCTTGGGATTATCGCGGCAATCTGGCTTGGTTTCGTTCCTGATTTTTCTGGGCAGATTTCCTTCAACCCGCTTGTATTTATCGGCTGGCTCATTGCTTTTTTTGTGTTTGGGCTGCTCTGTTACAGCATTTCCTACACTTTAAAAAAACTTGGGAAAATTGCCGGGCAGCAATAAGGGGTTCCGGCCCTTTCACAAAAAAGACAGGCGCTTTTTAAGCGCCTGTCTTTTTTATTTATCACCTTTTTATTTTACAGCGAAAGGTTTTGCCGCCTCGTCAATCTTCGCTTTTTCCTCGGCAGTGAGCTCCCAGGAACCGGCAGCAGCGTTCATTTTGACCTGCTCGGGGGTTTTGGCACCGACCAGAGCAACCGTCATGCTCGGGTTTGCAAGGACCCAGTTAATGGCCGCATGGACGGTAGGCGCCCCGTGCGCCTCCGCAACCTCCCGCAGAACGCCGACCAACGCGGAAACTTTGGGCCAGTTTTCCTCAGAGAAGCAGTTTTTATAAAAACCGCCGTCATTTCTGGTATCGCCTTTGGGGAAGACCGGGCGTTCCTTGTATTTTCCGGTCAGGACGCCGGCGCCAATTGAGCCGTAAGAAAGCACGCCGATGTTTTTCTCGATGCAGTAACCCTCAAGCTCTGTCTCAAAACCTCTGTCGAGGAGGGAATACGGCGGCTGGAGCGAGGAGATTTTGCAGTACTTGTTCGCTTCGTCCATCTCCGCCGGGGAGAAATTGGAAACGCCGACAACCCGGATCTTCCCTTCCTGCCGCATTTTCTCAATTTCAGTAAAGGTTTCTTCAATCGGGACATTGGTGCAGGGCCAATGGCACTGGTACAGGTCGATATAATCGGTGCCAAGGCGTTTCAGACTGCCCTCCAGCCCTTCACGAAGGGTTTTTACAGAGCCATCGCGGAAGTACCCGGTTTCAGGATACTTATAACTGCCGAATTTGGTGGCAACGATCACTTTGGAGCGGTCAAGCTGCTTTAACGCCCTTCCGACAACCTCTTCGGAGTGGCCCATACCGTAGGGCTGCGCCGTGTCGATCAGGTTGATTCCGGCGTCTACGCCTGCAAGAAGGGTTGCGACCGATACGTCGTCGTCAACCTTGCCGTAGGAATCCCCGCCCATGGCCCAGGTGCCAAGCCCAATGACCGAGCAGTTTAAGTCGCTGTTTCCCAGTTTGCGATAAATCATGAAATTACCTCCTGCGTTGTAATAGTTGAATGATGGTAGATCAAAAAAAGTTATATATTCTGCCTTTTATTATAACCGCTTTCTGCTGTTTTGTCCAGCAGACAAAACAGCTTTACAGGGGGAGCCTACAGTATTCGCAGACCGCTCCGCCTTTGCCGACTGCATTAACCGCGCCGCAATTCGGGCAGGTCACAGGGTTCTCTTTCACAACCGCACGTGGCAAAACCAAGGTATTCTTCGCGTCAAGATAAGCGCCAGGAATCCAGCCGTCGTCAAGCATCTGCTGAATATCCTTTTGAGACTCTTTAACGGTAGCTGGTATTTTTTCCGCTATTTCCTCCACTGTTCCACCCCCAAGGGAAGCAATAACGGCTGGGTAACGCTTGAATCTCTTTCCTTTTTTTGCAAACCGATAAGCTGTAAAAACCAAAAGCAAACCTCCACCACCAAAAAACGCCAGTACTATTGTGACGCTGACCCAAATATCTCCTTTTTCCTCCACAGTTAAACTGCCCGTCAGCGCCGTAATTAATACCAACAGACTAATTGCAATCAATAGTACGCCAACAATTTTCATAACTATGGCATTTTCAGAATATTTCATTTTTTCAGAAGTCACTTTTATAACCATCAAAGGTATTCCAACCGGAAAAAAGAAAAAGAGCAGAAAAATAACCAACGGCCATGAATATAGGGTTGTTCCTGTCCGCATTTTCTACTCCTCCTTTATTTTCTCAGTTCGCACTCAAAGCAAAGGGTTCCGTCTTCCTTTACACCCTGCACCACAGTCTCCCCGTCTTCACCGCTCCCTTTAAAAAGGCTCAGGACGTCCCCCGCCATCGCCTCAGAGCTGAAATTGATCCGGAAATCTCGGAGCTCTCCCGCCGCTTCCTCAAACGGAAGGGCGTCAAAGGCCATGTCCGCATAAACGGCGTTGTAAACGTGGCGGTTGTTGTCCAAATCAGTAAACCGGATAGGCCGCTCGGCCAAGAACGTTTGTTCTATATTTTTGCTGAACTTTCCAACCGGCAGAACGTCAGGCGTCCGTTCGGGGTGAAAGTCGGGTTTAAAATCATAGGCGCTGGGGCGGAGAATCTGCCTCGTAACCGGGTTCGCAAGAAGCCACGTTGTTGAAGCTGAGATCACCAGTTCCCCTTTTTCGTCATAAAGTTCAAAATCGCGGAAATACCTGGGGCCTTTGATCTGCCGCTCCCAGGTGGTAAACGTCAGCCGTTCATCCCCCCGCGGCCGCCGATGAAACCGCAGGCTCTCCCCGGCTAAAAGGAAGACCATCTCCTTTTCCCAGAGCAGGTCGTGCCCATACCCTTTCGCGTCGTAATGAAGCTCTGCCAGGTCGGCGAAGTATCGCAGAACGGCGGACACTTTTACATTTCCGTTGCAGTCGCAGTCGTAAAACCTGAGATGATACTCCTTTTCATATCCAAATGGTAAAACCGGCATTTTTAATCCTCCCTTTTCAACCTGCCGTTCCTTTTGTGTTGAAACAAAACAACGGATGGAAAGTCGTTCTCCATCCATTGTTCAACCCCTTGGAAAACAGCGAACCTTTTTATGCCAGCCGCTCTGTTTTCAAGGTTTTTCTTTATTTAATAACATCTTTGCGCATATACGGGCGGAGCGCCTCCGGAATCCGGACGCTGCCGTCTTCATTCAGGTTGTTTTCAAGGAAAGCGATCAGCATCCGCGGCGGAGCGACCACCGTGTTGTTGAGGGTGTGGGCAAAATAGTTCGGCCCCTCTTTGGGTTTTATACGGATACCCAGGCGGCGGGCCTGCGCGTCCCCGAGATTGGAGCAGCTCCCCACCTCAAAATATTTCTTCTGACGGGGCGACCAGGCCTCCACGTCAATGCTCTTGACCTTGAGGTCGGCAAGGTCGCCCGAACAGCACTCCAGCGTGCGGACCGGGATATCGAGAGAACGGAAGAAATCAACAGTATTATGGTAAAGCTTTTCAAACCAGGCCGGGCTGTCCTGCGGCTCGCAGACGACAATCATCTCCTGCTTTTCAAACTGGTGAATCCGGTAAACGCCGCGCTCCTCAATCCCATGGGCGCCAACCTCTTTCCGGAAACAGGGGGAATAGCTGGTTAAGGTCTGGGGGAGCTTGTCCTGCGGCAGAATCGTATCGATGAACTTGCCGATCATGGAATGCTCGCTGGTGCCGATGAGGTATAAATCCTCCCCTTCAATTTTATACATCATGTTTTCCATTTCAGAAAAGCTCATAACGCCGTTGACCACGCTGCTGCGGATCATAAACGGCGGAATATAATAGGTGAAGCCGCGGTCCACCATAAAGTCGCGCGCATAGGAAAGAATGGCGGACTGGAGCAGGGCAATGTCCCCGCAGAGATAGTAAAACCCGTTGCCGCTGGTCTTCCGGGCGCTGTCAAGGTCGATCCCGTTGAGCCTTTCCATAATATCAACGTGGTAAGGCACCTCAAATTCCGGCACAAAGGGATCGCCGAATCTTTCGACCTCCACATTTTCGCTGTCGTCCTTCCCAATCGGGACAGACGGATCGATAATATTCGGGATGACCATCATAATCTTTTTTATTTCCTCAGACAAAGGGCCTTCCTTTGCCTCCAGCTCGGCCAATTCTTTGGCGATGGCCGCGACCTGCGCCTTGGTGGCCTCCGCTTCTTCCTTTTTTCCCTGCGCCATCAGCGCGCCAATCTGTTTGCTGATGAAATTGCGCTGGCTGCGAAGTTCGTCACAGCGGGTCTTGGCCGCGCGGAACTCCGCGTCCATAGCAATAACCTTGTCCACCAGGGGGAGCTTTTCCTCCTGGAATTTCTTTTTAATGTTCTCTTTGACCGCTTCCGGATTGGCCCGGACAAATTTCATATCCAGCATTGTTTCCCGACTCCTTTATTCATCTTTTCCGGCAAGCCGTTCCGCAAGGTCGCGGAGCTCTTCCCGGCTGTAAAATTCAATTTGAAGGGTTCCCTTTTCCCCTTCGGCAATCACCTTTACTTTTCGGTGCAGGGCGTCCTTGAGAGCGATTTCAAGTTCGTCAAAATAACTGTCCCGGGAAAACAGCCGTTTTTTGGCCCCTCCCTGCCCCGCCGCTTTCTTCTTCTGCTGGGAGCGCTTTTCAAGCTCCCGGACTGTCAGGCCCTTTTCAACGGCGAGTTTTGCGGTTTCCGTCATTTCGGCCTCATCGCCCAGCGCTAGGATGGCCCGCGCATGCCCTGCCGAAAGAGAGCCGTTTTCCAGAAACGGCAGAACCTCTTTTGGCAGCCCTGTCAGGCGCAGGGCGTTCGCCACCGCGGAACGGGATTTCCCAACCCGCTTTGCCACCTGATCCTGGGTAAAGCCGAAAGTATCCATCAGCTCTTTATAGCCCAGTGCTTCCTCCACTGGATTTAAATCTTCCCGCTGCAGGTTTTCGATCAGGGCGATCTCCATCGCTTCCTGGTCGGAAAGATCCTTTACAATGACCGGAACTTCAGCAAGCCCGGCCATTCGGGCCGCGCGCCAGCGCCGCTCCCCCGCAACCAGCAGATAGGTCCCGTTGGTCTGGGGCTTGACGAGCAGGGGCTGCAATATACCGTGCTCCCGGATCGATTCCGCAAGCTGCGCAAGCGCCTCTTCATCGAACCGTTTCCGGGGCTGTTCCCGGTTGGGCTCAATTTCGGTGAGCTTCAGGGTTACCGTACCCTGCGCGTCCACCGTATTGTTATCGGCAAAAAGAGCTTCCAGCCCTTTGCCGAGTCCACGCTGTTTTGCCAATGGTTTCACCTCTGTTTATTTTTTTTGAGCAGTTCTTTGGCCAGTTCATCATAGGCCTTTGTTCCTTTGGAACCTTTGTCGTAGTAAAGGATTGGCTTTCCGAAGCTCGGGGCTTCGGAAAGCCGGACATTCCGCGGGATGACCGTTTTATAGACTTTCTGCGGAAAGAACTTCTTCACCTCGTCCACCACCTGGAGCGTCAGATTGAGCCGCCCCTGGTACATGGTGAGGAGAACCCCTTCTATATCCAGCAGCTGGTTATAGAGCCGTTTGACCTGCCTGACGGTTGCCATCAGCTGGGACAGCCCCTCCAACGCATAGTATTCGCATTGGATTGGAACCAGCAATGTATCGCTTCCAGTCAGGGCGTTAATGGTAATCAGGCCGAGGGACGGCGGACAGTCTACAAAAATATAGTCGTACCGTTCCTTAACCGGGGCGACCGCGCGCTTAAACCGGTAAGCGCGATCTTCCAGTTCTACCATCTCAACCTCCGCCCCCGCAAGCGCAATGCTGGCCGGGATGACGTCTACCCCTTTAAACTTGGTTTTTTGAATGATTTTTTCCGCCTTTTCCCCGTCTATCAGCATTTCATAGGAGGAGAGGGAGCCGTTGCGCTTGCTGACGCCAAGGCCGCTGGTCGCGTTCCCCTGCGGGTCGATATCGATGAGAAGAACCTTTTTTTTATGCGCACCAACCGCGGCCGCAAGGTTGACCGCAGTTGTGGTCTTCCCTACCCCGCCTTTTTGGTTCGCAATTGCTATGATTTTACCCATGCTGCCTCCCATAACTGTTTTTATACGCCGCGTTTTTTGCGTTTAAAGTTATTATACCATAGCGCTCGCCGAAAAAAAAGACAGGCCGCCGAAAATTCGCAAGAAATCCATCGGATGTTTCACGTGAAACAATTTATGTCCTCCTCCCGGCAGTTTTTTTGGACAGGATGTGTTATAATAAGGAAAGCAAACGGAATTAATGGGAGGTTATTATGGCGGAACTGCTTAAATATATCCTGTTTTTTTCTATGGATATAATCCTTGGATTCTTTTCCCCTGGCTGGGCGCCTGCCATTTTTATGCATTTAACAGGAACTTTTGGCATTGAATATGGAGAAAACAACTGAAACTTGGATTTTTTTGCACCTTTATGGGGCAGTATTGAACTTCTTTTCTGGCTTGGGGCAGTCCTGTGCGTTTTGATCTGCCTCTGCTGGAAGTGTGCCCAAAGAAAAAAGTGGATGGCGCTGATTCCAATTGCTGTTTTCCTTTTTTCCTTCGGGATCGGGATTCTTTTTTCCGGTGGTTGGGACGTCTTCCTGTCTAAATTTTAATGGAGACTGTCTGACTATTCAGCTAACAACCTCTATTTCAGGTTTTAAACAAGTTTTAGGAGCTATTTATGAAAGTCACATTTAAAACAGCAATTGCAGTTCTTTGGTCCGTTTTCTTCGCTTTTATTTCCCCTGCCTGGATCGGGTTATCCTATATGTGTATGACCGGTCACGGTAAAGGCTATGGTTACGATTTGGGAAGCGAGGCCGATATTTCAGTTGCCATTGGCGTTTTGGGGTTCATCCTCTGGCTTGGTTTAGTCCTTCTTCCCTTTATCTGGCTCTGCCGCAGATTTTACAAAGCCAAGAAACGGCTGCTTGCGGTTCCCCTTGGCGGCTTTATCCTGTTTATGTTATCCGGAATTTTATGGATGGGCGGCTTTGAAGAATTTCTCTACGCCTTTGGTTTTTAAGCTCTTCAGCTTGCCACCGCCCCCTTTCTAAAGGATCGGGCTTTAACACAATAAAGAGCCCGCTTCGTCGTGAAGCGGGCTCTTTATTGTCCTTACTGTTCTATTATTCCTGCGTTTTTGGAATTCGCACTATATATTCAATGCAGGAGCCGTCTTCTTTCCGTTCCGCCTCCGCCTGGATGCCGGCGCTTTTCATAACTGCCAACGCCTTGTTGATGGTGTTTAAAAAAATCCGGACGTCTTTTACCACCGGGATCCGCATTTTTTTCGCCCGGTTGTCCAGCAGGCTTTCAAGATATTTTTCCGTCTGGCTGACATTGTACCGCCGCCGGATAATTTCCTCAATAGCCTCTGCACGCTTGACATCGTCGCTGACCCGGAGAAGGGCGCGGGCGTGGCGCTCGGTCAAGCCGCCTTCCAGAATGCGCGCCTGCTGTTCCGGTGGAATCCGGGAAAGGCGTATTTTATTGGCGATAGTCGATTGTGCCATGGAAAGGCGCTCCGCTGCTTCTTCCTGGGTGATATTCCACTCTACAATTGCTGCCGAAAGGGCGGTTGCCTGTTCAAAGAAGTTGAGATCCTGCCGCTGCAGGTTCTCAAGTAATGCCAGGACAGCTGAATCCTTTTCGCTGGTTTCCATAATAATGGACGGAATTTGTGCAAGGCCGGCAATTTTGGCCGCCCGGAGCCGCCGCTCCCCCGCTATCAGTTCATAGCGGCCTTTCCTGTTTTTCCGCACCGTGACCGGCTGTAAAACCCCGTTCTGCCGGATGCTCTGGGCAAGAGATGCAAGCGAATCCGGGTCGAAGCTTGTCCGGGGCTGCGCCGGGTTTGGCAGTATCTCTGACACATCCAGCAAAACAACCCGGTTGACTGTCTTTTCCTTTTGAAATAAGCTGGTCATTTTGCACATCCTCTCTGCTGTCAGAACTCTCTAATAGCAGAATAACACAGAATGCACCAAAAGGCCACCATTTTTCGTCGGGAAAAAGTACAGGAAACCGGGCTGCTTCGACACTGTTTTTTTCACCCCAGCGGTGATTTGGAAATTTTGGCGGGAGTTCGGGGATATTTTGTCGGGGTTTGCGATATTTTCCTAATCCGAAGGATCGTCCGGCGGCTTCCATCCGGCAGTTCAAACCGGCAGGTTTCTTCCAGCTTGCCTCCGAGGATTGCAATGGCTCCTTCCGCCTCCCTGACCTCTTCTTCTATTTCGGGCCCTTTCAAAGCTACAAACAGGCCGCCAACCTTTACAAAGGGGAGACAGTATTCCGAAAGTGTGCGCAGGTGGGCAACAGCCCGGGCCGTGACCACATCCTGCATTTCGCGCAGGCCGGTCTTCCCAAGGTCTTCCGCCCTGCCATGAAGGCAGTCCGCATGTAGCTTTAAAACGTCACAGAGTTCTTTTAAAAACCCAATCCGCTTATTCAAGCTGTCCACTAATACCAGGTGGAGGTCTCTCCTCACAATTCCAATAGGGACGGCGGGAAAGCCTGCGCCTGTTCCAACATCGGCAAGTCTGCCGTTTTGCGGCAGTTCGGCCGCTTTTAAAAGGAGAAGGCTGTCCGCAAAGTGCTTGAGCGCAACCTCTTCCGGCGCGGTAATCGCCGTGAGGTTCATCCTGCTGTTCCAGTCAACCAACAGGTTATAATAAAGGTCAAACCGGTTGAGCTGCTCCTCATCCAAAGGGATTGCCAGCGTGTCTGCCGCCTGGGCCAAAGCCTTTTTAAGTTCACTCATGACGGCTTCTCCTCTCCCCTTCCAGCCAGATGGTCAACACGGTGACGTCCGCCGGGGAAACGCCTGAAATACGTGAAGCCTGTCCAATATTGAGCGGGTGGATTTTATTGAGCTTCTCCACCGCTTCAAGTCGGAGCCCGGTCACCGTGTGGTAATCAAATTCCTGTCCCGGAAGGCGGCGGGTTTCAAGTTTCCGCATCTGCTCCACCTGCTGGAGCTGCCGCCTGATGTACCCCTCATATTTTAACCGGATTTCTACCTGTTCCGCAACTTCATGGGGAACTTCCGGGCGCTCAGGATCAAACGCCGCAAGATCGCCGTACCCAATCTGGGGGCGTTTTAGCAGGTCAATTGCCCGCACACCGGTTGTCACTGGGGATGTTTCACGTGAAACAAGAAGGCTGTTTAAAGCCTCGCTTGGCGGAAGGACGACCTTTTCCAACCGCCGGAGTTCTTCTTCAGTCCCGTCAAGCTTCCTTTGAAGCTTCTCCATCCGGTCCTTTCCAATTAACCCGATTTTATACCCCAGAGGGGTCAGGCGTTCATCTGCATTATCCTGCCGCAAGAGCAACCGGTATTCGCTTCGGGAGGTCATCATCCGGTAAGGGTCCATGCATCCTTTTGTCACCAGGTCGTCGATCAGGGTGCCAATGTAAGAACTTGCCCGGTCGAGGATGACAGGCTCTTTCCCGGCAAGCTTCCGGGCTGCGTTGATCCCGGCAACCAGCCCCTGGCCGGCCGCTTCTTCGTAGCCCGAGGTCCCGTTAAACTGCCCCGCGCCGTACAGACCGGGAATTTTTTTGAACTCCAGGGTTGGCAGAAGCTGAGTGGGATCACAGCAATCGTATTCAATGGCATAGGCATTGCGCATAATCTCCACCCGTTCCAGCCCTTTGATGGTGCGCAGGAAAGCGAGCTGGACATCCTCCGGCAGAGAGGATGACATCCCCTGCAAATACATTTCATCGGTATCCAGCCCCATCGGCTCAATAAAAAGCTGATGGCGCGGCTTGTCCGAAAAACGGACGATTTTATCCTCAATGCTCGGACAGTAACGGGGGCCAATCCCCTCAATCCGTCCGCTGTATAAGGGCGAGCGGTGCAGGTTATCCAAAATTACTTTATGCGTTTGTTCATTTGTATAAGCAATATAGCAAGCGACCTTATTTTTAAGCTCACCTTCGGTATCGGCCGAAAACGGGATGATATTCTCATCGCCCTCCTGCCGCTCCAGTTTCGAAAAATCAATGCTTCTGCGGTGAACCCGGGCAGGCGTCCCGGTTTTAAAGCGCCGGAGTTCTACCCCGATTCGGACCAGATTTCCCGGTAAACCGGTCGCCGCAATTGAGCCGTCCGGCCCGGCAGTATAAGACGCCTCGCCAACGTGTATTTTACCGTTCAGGTAGGTGCCGCTCGCAAGGATGGCCGCCCGGACTTTGTAAACCGCGCCAAGCGCCGTCTCAATTTCAGAAACCGCTCCCGTTTCATCCAACCGGATATCCACAACTTCGCCCTGTTTGATCTCCAAGCCGGACTGCTCTTCAAGAACGTGCTTCATCCAGGCGTGGTAGGCCGTTCGGTCGGCCTGAACCCGCAGACTGTGAACAGCCGGCCCTTTCCCAAGATTGAGCATTCGGCTTTGAAGGAAGGTGGCGTCAGCCACACGGCCCATCTCTCCGCCCAGCGCATCAATTTCCTTGACGATATGCCCTTTTGCCGTTCCGCCGATAGAAGGATTGCAGGGCATATTCGCAATCCCATCCAGCGAAATGGTAAACAGAGCAGTTTTTGCCCCGAGCCGGGCAGCTGCAAGGGCGGCTTCACAGCCCGCATGGCCCGCCCCAATGACCGCAACGTCATATTCACCTAAATAATACCCCATAGCAATCCTCCCTTCTTTTCAACAAAAACACAAAACCGTGTTGAATTTTGAGTAACTATTATAAAGCCGTTCCGGCGTTATAAACCGAACAGATTGAACCTGGTTATTTTCCTACGCAGAACCGGGAAAACACTTCGTCTACCACAACGTCTGAAACCGATTCACCGGTCAGCTGAAGCAGCGATTCAATAGCATCTTCAATTGAAATATTGACCGCATCCAGCGTCATTCCAAAAGAGAGGGCGTCCAGCGCCGCGTCGAGCTGGTTGAGCGCTGCCCCAGCGCAGGCACGCTGGCGTTCATTTGCAAGGATTGGCTGGTTGGTATCAAGGCTGGTCAGGTTCATCAGACTTGACACCGCCTCGTTCAAAGCCGCGACCGAGTCATCCTCTTTAGCAGAAATAACAACACTATGTTTAAAATCTCTTTCTATATACTCTTTGTCAATTTTTAATCCGAGATCCGATTTATTCATGACCACAACCGTCGGTTTCGTGCGGACAACCCGCATCAGCTCAACATCTTCACTCTCAAGCTCCTCGGAAGCGTCAAGGACCAGCAGAACAAGGTCCGCTTCACCAATCCGCTTTTTCGCCCGGTCAATTCCGGCCAGTTCAACGGCATTAGATGTTTTACGGATTCCGGCAGTATCCGCGAGCCGGAGGACGACGTCCCCCAGGTTGACCGTTTCCTCAACAATATCACGGGTTGTTCCCGCAGTGTCAGTGACAATACTTTTTTCACACCCGGCCAGCAGGTTCATCAAAGTTGATTTTCCCACATTGGGCTTTCCCACAATGGCAGTGTTTACCCCCATGTGGACAATCCGCCCCACATCAAAGGTGCGGATCAATTCCTTAAGCTCCTCTTTGATCTCGATCAGCTCGTTCCGCAGGAACGAAAGCTTGACCGCGTCCACGTCCTCTTCCGGGAAGTCGATCCAGGCGGTGATATGGGAGGTTTCCGCCACCAGCCGGTCCCGGATTTTTGATATTTTACGGTACAAGGCGCCTTCCAAAGCGGTCATAGCACACCGTGCAGCCTGTTCGCTCTGGGAGTTGATAATATCCAGAACTGACTCAGCCTGGGTCAAGGTCATTTTCCCGTTTAAAAAAGCGCGCTTGGTAAATTCCCCTGCCTCCGCAAGTCTTGCCCCGGCGGAAAGGATGGCCCGGAGCAGACGGCGGGTGACAATGATACCGCCGTGACAGGAAAGTTCCACCACTTCTTCCCCCGTATAACTTTTGGGGGCGCGGTAGATAAACGCAACCGCATTATCAATTTCGCCTTCCTCATCAAACGCCGTTCCATACGCGCCGGTGTAACCCTTGTAAAGGGTCAGCGGCTTTCCGGAAACCGGCCGGAAAACCTTGCCGGCAACATCAGCCGCATCGGGGCCGGAAATACGGATCATTGAAATTCCCCCAACCGCGTTTGGCGTAGAAATGGCGGCAATGGTATCATTACATATCATAAAAACTATACTCCTTTCCGTAAAAAAGCCGTCAAACGCCTTTTGGCCATTTGACGGCTTTCTGCCTTGGAACAATGGTTAAAGCTCTATTTTTTCGTACAGCTTTGCCTGTTTTTCGCGTTCGGTCTTCTCCGCCTTGATATACTCCGCTTCATAGGAGGTTTGTCCTACTTTGGAGAGGTTCATGCTTTTGAGCGGAACCTGGTCCCTGCCGCGGTCATCATAACGGCGGCGATCGTTTCCTCCGCGGGGACGGCGAGAATCCTGGCGCCTTGGATTAGTGGAAGAGATAACCACCCTGCGGTTCGGCTCTTCTCCAATAGACTTGGAGGAAACCCCTTCTATTCCAGAGACAACCGAGTGGATAATCCGGCGCTCATAAGGGTTCATCGGCTCCAATGTGGAGCTCCGCCCAGTGCGGGCGACCGTTTTGGAAAGCTTTTCAGCCAAGTGCTTCAAGGTTTGTTCACGCTTGCTGCGGTAATCACCGCTATCTACAGTAATTCGGAAGTAATCGCCGCCCAGACGGTTGGCAACCAGTGACGCAAGGTACTGAATCGCATCCAGCGTTTCTCCCCGGCGTCCGATGATGACGCCCAGGCCCTGACCCTCAATATTCAAAACAGCGTGTTCTTCATCCCCCGATTCGGTAATGGTAAAGCCGGAAAGGCCCATCGCCGTCAGGATATTGGTGATGTATTCTTTGGCAAGGCCGACCTTGGTCTTCTCTTCTTTTTCAAAAGTGACCCTGACCTTTGCCTCACCTTTTATTTTGCCAAGCAGGGAGCGCTTCGGTTCTTCCAGAACTTCCACCTGTACGGCGGACACCGGAACACCGAGTTCTGCCGCAGCCACTTGGGTGGCCTCTGCAACAGTTTTACCGGTCGCAATTGCTTCAACTAACACGAGAAAGCCCTCCTTTTCGGATTAGCGTAAATCGTCATCTGTAACTTCTTTGTACTCTTCGCCGTATTTTTCGGCGTCGCGGCGTCTCGCTTCCGCCAGGCGGAGACGGTCGGCCTCTTTTTTAGAAATAACCTTACCCTTGTAGGTGACCATCCCGTTTTCATCCTCTGCCAACATGGGAGCCTTGCCCTGCTGCTGCGCAGCTTTGAGCGCCTGCTGGTAACGGGAGGTTTTCTTCTTCTTTTTTTTCTTTTTATCTTTTTCCAGTAGTTCTTCCATCTTTTCCGGCGTGTAGATTTTATAAAGGATGAAAGACTGAAGCCCCATAAAAATGTTGGACATAATCCAGTAAATAACAACGCCGACCGGGACCTGGAACGCAAAGAAAAGAGAGAATAACGGCATAATAAACAGCATGCCCTTAGTCATCCCATTCATCTGCTGCGCGCCCTGAACGTGGTTGTTATAGTTGAACTTCATCGAGATCATCGTGGCGAGTATCGATGTAATACCCGACAGGATTGGAATAATAATCAGCCAATCCCAGGCAAACGGTGCAACAGCGCCGAGATTAAAGCCCAGGAAACTCAAATCAAAGTTCTGGACGGCATTCACAAAATCCGAACCGAGGGATGAAAAAGCGGAAGGATCCGCCTTGACAGCGTTGATGACGCTGATCTGGGAGGTTGTCTGAACAAAACCATCCAGGCCCTGCGCAATCTCGGTCGCCTTCGCAATTAATTCGTTTGAAAGCCGCAGCATGTGGGTCAGCGGATTGTAAATGACGTTGATAAGGCCGAAGAGGATCGGAAGCTGGATCAGAAGCGGGAAGCAGCCGCTCATCGGGTTATAGCCTTCCTCTTCGTAGAGCTTCATTGTCTCTTCCTGCAGCTTTTGCTTGTTGTTTTTATATTTTTTCTGCAAAGCCGCAATTTTGGGCTGAAAAATAGCCATCCGGGCTGAGGATTTCTGCTGTTTTACACCGAGGGGATAAAGCAGAACCCTGGTAAAAAGGGTAAAGAGCAGAATCGCAACCCCGTAGTTTTGCACCACCTGGTAAAAAAGCCACATTACCCAACCGAGAGGATACCCAAAAATCAAACTGATATCCATATAAAACCTCCCGCGTTTGTTTTATAGCAATTCCGCAGCATAAAAGCGCTTTCTGTTTTGCCTTCAGCCAAAACAGCGTGCCGCACAATACGGAAACAGCTGTATAGAGAGTTCCGGCGGTTGAACGAAACATTTCAACCGAAGATACTATTATCAAAAAGGGCTTTTGCCCTTATCTTTTCTTTTTTCTAAAAAAAGTAAAGCGTTCCGGGACCGGGTCGATCCCGCCTTTAAAGAGCGGGTTGCAGCGCAGGATCCGTTTCAGGGCCAGATACCCACCCCGAAAAAAACCGAACCGCTGTACCGCTTCAAGCGCATACTGCGAACAAGTGGGATAAAACCTGCAGCACGGCGGCTTTTTCCCAGATAAGTATTTCTGGTAAAAACGAATCAGCCAGACGGCAGCCTTTTTCATTTCTTGTCCCGGCCGTCCTTATTTGATTTTTCT
>ERZ1673695.1530-NODE-1530-length-23029-cov-51.711326_pt1 | contig 23029 bp, 22 predicted proteins | sample MGYA00580225_ERZ1673695 | MGnify/ENA primary metagenome ERZ1673695 (study PRJEB41218, sample SAMN15661739) | gut metagenome | host: Homo sapiens | place: Canada: London | collected 2015-08-20/2019-03-30 | study: EMG produced TPA metagenomics assembly of... | reverse complement strand
GTTTGCAGTCACGGAGAGCAAGTTTCTACCACGGTGCCAAAATCCGCAATTCTGCAGTTTTGCCCCTCGCGGGAAACTTGTTGGGGAGTGCCTTCCCCAAACCCTGCTCATGCGCCCTTACGGGCGAGAAAGGAGGTCACACCATGCGAAAGAAATACAACACGCCCCACCGCAGCCGCGTTGTGAAAACCCGGCTGTCCGAAGATGAGTATGCCGACTTCACAGCGCGGCTTGCGCCCTATGGTATCAGCCAGTCCGAATTTCTCCGGCAGGCGATACGGCGCACCACCATACGCCCCGTTATCCATGTGTCGGCGGTCAATGACGAACTGCTTTCCGCTGTCGGGAAGCTGGCCGCCGAGTACGGCAGGATCGGCGGCAACCTCAATCAGATTGCCCGGTATCTGAACGAATACGGCGTACCCTACAACACCCTTTCCGGCGAGGTACGCGCCGCCATATCCGACCTTGCCGTCCTCAAGTATGAAGTCCTCAAGAAAGTAGGTGACGCGGTTGGCAACACTCAAGCATATCAACTCTAAAAACGCCGACTACGGAGCCGCCGAACAATACCTGCTCTTTGAGCATGACGAGTTTACCATGAAGCCCGTCCTTGATGAAACCGGCAGGCTTATCCCCCGCGAGGACTACCGGCTGTCCACGCTGAACTGCGGCGGGGAGGATTTTGCCGTTGCGTGTATGCGGGCAAATCTCCGCTATGGGAAAAACCAGCGGCGGGAAGATGTGAAAAGCCACCACTATATCATCAGCTTTGACCCACGGGACGGGCCGGACAACGGCCTGACCGTAGACCGGGCGCAGGCGTTGGGGGAGCAATTCTGTAAAGAACATTTCCCCGGCCACCAGGCCCTTGTCTGCACCCACCCGGACGGGCATAACCACAGCGGCAACATTCATGTGCATATCGTCATAAACAGCCTGCGGATTGAGGAAGTGCCGTTCCTGCCCTACATGGACAGGCCAGCCGACACGAAAGCCGGCTGCAAGCACCGCTGTACTGACGCGGCCTTGCGCTACTTCAAGTCCGAAGTCATGGAGATGTGCCACCGGGAGGGGCTTTACCAAATCGACCTCTTGAACGGCAGCAAGAACCGCGTCACAGACCGGGAGTATTGGGCGCAGAAAAAGGGACAGGCCGCGCTGGACAAGCAGAACGCCCCCATGATTGCAGGCGGTATCACGCCCCGGCAGACCAAGTTTGAAACGAACAAGGAGAAGCTGCGGCAGACCCTACGGAAAGCCCTTGCCACCGCCGCCAGCTTTGACGAGTTTTCCTCTCTGTTGCTGCAGGAGGGTGTGACCGTCAAGGAGAGCCGGGGGCGGCTTTCCTACCTCACGCCGGACAGGACAAAGCCAATTACCGCCCGGAAGCTGGGCGACGATTTTGACCGCGCCGCTGTCTTTGCCGTTTTAGAGCAAAACGCCGCCAGAGCAGCCGAAGCGCCAGCCAGATCCCCCGATCCCCCACGCACCATAAAAGACCGCTTGCAGGTTGCCAGAGCCGAGATAGCCGCCCCGAAACAGGACGGAGTGCAGCGGCTTGTGGACATTGAGCAGAAAATGGCCGAGGGCAAAGGCCGGGGCTATGAACGCTGGGCGAAGATACACAATCTGAAGCAGGCCGCCAAAACGCTGTCCGTCTACCAGCAATACGGCTTTACTTCCCCGGAGCAGTTAGAAGCCGCCGTTGACACCGCCTATCAGAAAATGCGCCAGACCAGCGGCGAACTGAAAGCACTGGAAACGAAGCTGCAAGGGAAAAAGAAGTTGCAGCGGCAGGTGTTGGCCTACGCCCAGACCAAGGCCGCCCGCGACGGGCTGCGGGCACAGAAATCCGAGAAAGCCCGCGCCGCATACCGGCAGGCCCATGAGAGCGATTTTATCATAGCCGACGCAGCCGCCCGGTATTTCAAGGCGCATGGCATTACCAAGCTGCCCGCCCGGAAAGCGTTGCAGGCCGAGATCGAGCAGCTTGTTTCCAAGAAATCCGGCCTGTATAACACCTACCACGAACAGAAGCAGCGGTACAAGGAGTTGCAGACCGTCAAGCGGAACATCGACCAGATTTTGCGCCGGGAGGAACCCCACCGCAGAAAGGAGCAGAGCCATGAGCGATAACCTGCCCCGCATGGACTACCGCCAGCACCGGCGGGCGCGGCGGCTGGTGCATGAGTGCTGTAACTACGACGAGGGGAACTGCCTGCTGTTAGACGACGGGGAGCCTTGCGTGTGCGTCCAGAGCATTTCCTTTTCCCTCATGTGCCGCTGGTTCCGTGTGGCTGTCCTGCCCCTTGACGGGGAGCTGGCCGCAGCCCTCTTGTACCGGGGGAGCCGGAAACGGTGCGCCGTCTGCGGGGCGGCCTTTGTCCCCAAATCCAACCGGGGAAAATACTGCCCCGGCTGCGCCGGACGCATGAAGAAAATCAAAGCCGCCGAGCGAAAGCGGAAACAAAGGCAGAAATGTCACGCTTTAGAGCCTTTCAAACCCGCATAAATCAAGGCTTTTTTCGTGGGTGTCAAAGGGTACGCGATACATTTATCCTTTTCCCCCGGAAACGGCGTTTTAATGCGTGACAATACGCCAAAATCAACCCGAACACAGGGAGGTGATCCTATCGCTGATTATATCAGGGCAGACACGCGGCTGCCCGCCTATCTGCCGTATCCCCGTTTCCTGCTGAAAATGGAGATTTCACAGACCGCCAAGCTGCTGTATTCGCTGCTGTTAGACCGTTCCACCCTCTCCCAGAAAAACAAGTGGCTGGACGACGAGGGCAGGATTTATATTATCTATCCCATCGCGGAGATAGCAGAAATACTGGATAAAGGCAGCACCACCATCAAGGGGGCGCTTAATGAACTGGACACGGCGGGGCTGTTGGAACGGGAACGGGGCGGCTTCTCCGCACCGAACCGGCTTTATGTCAAAGTACCGCCAGTGCCACAGGTACAGTTTTCAGACCAACTGATGGCCGGAAGTCCGCCCCTCATAGAGCCGGAAAACCGTCCTACTGATGGTCAGAAAACCGACCTTATGATGGTCGGAAAACCGTCCCCTAACCAAACTACTATAAACAACCTTACAGAGAGCCAAACAAAGGGAGTGAGTGGGGGGCCGTCCGCGCCCTATGGCCGATATGGAAATATTTTTCTGTCACAGACCGAATACGACGAGTTGCAGGCAGAGTACCCTGACAGGCTGGAACGGTTCATCGAGGAAATGAGCCGCTACCTTGCCGCCAACGGGAAAAGCTACCAGAACTATGCCGCCGCCCTGCGGATATGGGCGGGGAACGACAAAAAGAAAGCCCCGAAAAAGGGCATACCAGACTACTCATGCAAGGAGGGCGAGAGTTTATGAAGAACGAAATCAACGCTGTTTTGGAGAATATGACGGCCACCACCCCGGAGCCGGAGGACTACACCGGCGAGGACGGTTTACTGTACTGCGGCAAGTGCCGCAAGCCGAAAGAAGCCTATTTTGCGCCGGATAAGGCCGCTATCTTTGGCCGTGACCGCCACCCGGCAGAGTGCGACTGCCAGAGAGCCGCCCGCGAGGAACGGGAGGCCGCCGAGAAGCGGCGCAGGCACCTTGACACCGTGGAAGAACTGAAACGCCGGGGCTTTACCGACCCCACCATGCGGGACTGGACTTTTGAGAACGACAACGGCAGGAACCCGCAGGCCGGGATTGCCCGCCGGTATGTGGAGCACTGGGAGGATATGCGAGCCGACAATATCGGCTGCCTGTTCTGGGGCGGCGTGGGAACCGGGAAAAGCTACCTTGCGGGCTGTATCGCAAACGCCCTCATGGAGAAAGAAATCCCCGTCCACATGACGAACTTTGCCCTTATCCTCAATGACCTTGCCGCCAGCTTTGAGGGGCGCAACGAGTACATTTCCCGCCTTTGCCGCTATCCGCTGCTTATCCTTGACGACTTCGGCATGGAGCGCGGCACCGAGTACGGGCTGGAACAGGTTTTCAATGTGATTGACAGCCGTTACCGCAGCGGCAAGCCGCTGATCGTCACGACCAACCTCACGCTGGACGACCTGCGCAACCCGGAGGACACCGCCCATTCCCGGATTTATGACCGGCTGCTTTCCATGTGCGTCCCGGTACGCTTTACCGGCGACAACTTCCGGCAGGAAACCGCGCAGCGGAAAATGGAGAGCATGAAGAAACTGATTACCGACTGAAAGGAGTATTGCCTATGGCAGATAACAAGCAGCACGACACCCGCACCGCCCGCCGCCCCGACTGCGTGACGGAAATCCGCATGGGCAATTCCGTCCTTGTCGTGTCCGGCTATTTCAAGAAAGACACCACGACCACCGCCGCCGACAAAATGGCGCGGGTACTGGAAGCGGAAGCCGCTGCTACACAGGAGCCGACTTATCCGGCGTGAACCGGGGCATGGAAAAGCGGCCATGCCAGGGAGCATGACCGCTGGAACGAAAATCGGAAGTGCTTTAGCAATTCTTAATCTCATTCTCTATAAAATAATTTGCAATTTCAAAGGCTTTTATTCTTCTCTTTGCCAATGTGATTTGTGATTTATAACGCTCGGAATTATCCTTTGATTCAAATGTTTTTACTGTTTCTCTTAGCTTGTGCAGAGTTGAATCAATTTGCCTTTTGGCCGCGGTTAATTCATCTATTGTATACTTCATGTTTTCTCCTTTAACTTCTGATTTTTTTGTTAAATCAGAGTATACCACGGAGTTATGAACTTTTCTACTGCAAATATGGGACGACAACCCATACCATAAAAATCGGAAAATTGAAAAGCTGTAAAGAAGCAAATTTAACGCTTTTGCCGCTGTACAGCCCCCGCCGTTCCGTGGTACAATGAAACCACGGAATAGTGGGGCTGGCTGTCGGAAACGGAGGATTTTATGTTAAGACAAGCCACCCAAAACCTCATTACCGCCCTTTATCCGAGATTGTCCCATGAGGACGAGTTGCAAGGCGAGAGTAATTCCATATCGAACCAAAAAAGGATACTCGAAACCTACGCAAAACAGAACGGCTTTACCAATCTGCGCTGGTACACCGACGACGGTTTTTCCGGCGCGAACTTCCAGCGGCCCGGATTTCAAGCCATGCTTGCGGACATTGAAGCCGGGAAAGTGGGTACGGTCATCGTCAAGGACATGAGCCGGTTAGGGCGAAACTACTTGCAGGTAGGGTTTTACACGGAAATGCTGTTCCCTCAAAAGGGTGTGCGTTTTATCGCTGTCAACGACAATGTGGACAGCGCAAACGGCGGCATGGACAACGATTTTACCCCGCTGCGAAATCTGTTCAATGAATGGCTGGTGAGAGATACGAGCAAGAAAATCAAGGCAGTAAAAAGAGCAAAAGGCATGAGCGGCAAGCCTGTTACCAGCAAGCCGGTCTATGGCTACCTCATGGACGAGGACGAGAACTATATCGTTGACGAGGAAACCGCGCCGGTTGTCCAGCAGATATACCAGCTTTGCCTTGCCGGGAACGGCCCGACCAAGATTGCCCGTATGCTGACGGAGCAGCAAATCCCCACGCCGGGGACGCTGGAATACCGCAGGACGGGCAGCACCCGCCGCTACCACCCCGGCTATGAGTGCAAGTGGGCGACGAACACCGTCGTTCATATCCTCGAAAACCGGGAGTACACCGGCTGTCTGGTGAACTTCAAGACGGAGAAGCCCTCTTACAAGGTCAAGCACAGTGTAGAGAACCCCGTGGAGAAGCAGGCCATTTTCCCCAACCACCATGAGCCGATTATCGACACGGAAACATGGGAGCGTGTGCAGGAGTTACGCAAGCAGCGCAAACGCCCGAACCGCTATGATGAAGTGGGGCTGTTCTCCGGTATGCTGTTCTGCGCCGACTGCGGCCATGTGATGTACCAGCAGCGGTATCAGAACAAGAACCGCAAGCAGGACTGTTACATCTGCGGCAGCTACAAGAAGCGCACCCGCGACTGTACGGCGCACTTTATCCGCACCGACCTGTTGACCGCCGGTGTCCTGGCAAATCTCCGGCAAGTGACCGAATACGCAGCCAAGCATGAGAGCCGGTTTGTGAAACTACTTGTCCAGCAGAACGAGATCGGCGGCAAGCGAAAGACCGCCGCAGCCATCAAGCAGCTTGAACAGGCGCAGGAACGCATTTCTGAAATCAGCCGCATTATCAAGCGGCTGTATGAGGACAATGTAAACGGCAAAATCAGCGATGAGCGTTTCATGGAACTGTCGGCTGACTACGAAGCCGAGCAAGCGGAGCTGAAAAAGAGAGCCGCCGCCCTGCAAGCCGAACTGGACAAGTCACAGGCAGCTACCGTCAACGCCGAGAAATTTATGGGCATTGTCCGCAAGCACCTTGCCTTTGAAGAACTGACCCCCACTCTCTTGCGGGAAATGATCGAGAAAATTGTGGTGCATGAGTGCAGCTATGATGAGAACGGCACCCGCAGGCAGGACATTGAGATTTATTACAGCTTTGTCGGCAAGATTGACTTGCCCGAATAACCGCCCGACCTATCCGACACAATGGCCAAGTGTCGGATAGGAACGGCAAAATTTTTTGCACTTCTATTGCTTCTTTATCACACATAAGCAAAATCGCAGGGTATGAAACAGCTAATGGCCGGGGGCGGCGTTGCGCTCATTGGCCTTATCCTTGTGCCGCTTCTTTCCGGCTTGTTCAGCTAATGCCGAAAAACAATACCCGCCGCGCTCTCCCGTCCCATACGGGAGGGCGCGGGAAAGGAGGAATTAGCTTTTGATATGGCAGATGATTGAAGATTGGTTTCGCGGCATTTTAATAGACGGGATATTGTCTAACCTGTCCGGCCTGTTCGACAGCGTGAATACGGAGGTTAGCGGGATTGCCGCCGAACTTGGCACGACCCCAGCCGCTTGGAACTCCGGCATTTTTAACATGATACGCAGCCTGTCGGAAAATGTAATCGTGCCGATTGCGGGCGTAATCATTACCTTTGTCATGTGCTACGAACTGATACAGCTTGTCATTGAGAAAAACAATATGCACGATTTTGAAACATTCATTTTCTTTAAGTGGATATTCAAAACCTTTGTGGCGGTGCTGATTGTTACGAACACCTGGAATATCGTCATGGGCGTGTTCGACGTAACGCAAAGCGTCGTCAACCAGTCGGCGGGCGTGATAATCGGAAATACCAATATCGACATAGCAAGCGTAATTACCGATTTGGAGGTTTGATGTTATGAATACCCATTTTACCGTTGAGGAAGAAAACATAATTTTCATTTACGCGGAGGACAGCAGGGAAAAGACCGCCGAAAATATCCTTGCCGCCATGCCCTATATGACCGAGGATATGCGGCGGCTTGCCGCTGCAACGGTGAAGAAGCTGCAAGCTATGACGAACAGCGCCTTTACCGCTGCGCAGTTTTCCCTTACCGACGAATAAGCCCATCACGCAGCAGGGGCGTGGCAGCCATTTGTTGGCCGCCGCGCCCCTGTTCTTTTTTTGCCCTTGCGTGGACAATTAGAAGCCTCTTTTTCGAGGTTTGAATAGTAAGTATCGGCCATGCCGTTTTCCCGCGCCGGAAGCCCTGTAAAATAGGGCTTTTTCAGCGTCTATTTGTCCACCCTGTACCCCTTGTTTACGCTCTTTCCCTTGCCCGAATATGGAGCAGCACCATTACGACAAAGGCAAGCCCCAACACGACATAAAACCATATCATATCTTCCCCTGCAAATATGTAAGCGAAGAACGCGAATACAAATGCCCATGCAGCGGATAACAGTACCCCGATAATCCAAAAGCCGAAGCGCGTTTTTTGCAGGAACAGCAGCCCCGCGAACACCGCCGCGCCGATCAGCAGGCACAACGCAGGGTGAATATCCGTAAAATGATTACAGCACACGCCGGATATGATACCAAGGGCGATACTGTCAAAGATGATGATATGACCGATAAAAAGCCCGACTACCATAACAACAAAGCTAATTGCAAGGCCAATTGCCAAAAGTGCGCCTTGCGCGGCCAATATGCCTACGCCGCCCATAAAACAGCCCCCTTTCCTATATGGTTAAAATCTCATTGTTTGATACAGGTATCGCAAAGAAAGCGGATTGCCTTCATTACCGCGTCCCACTCAATCCCCGCCGCATAACTGTTTTTCTTTTGGTAGCTTTTCCAAAACTCTTTCATTGCGCGGCTTGTATGGATTTCCTCTAATATCCGTTGGTACTCGTTTAGCACCCTTTCACTTTCCCGTTTCCGGCAAGTAGCGGTTAAGGCAGCACAAAGCGTATCATAGTTGATTTTCATATTCTGTAAGATATATAGATCGTAAAAATCGCGCAAACGGGTATTTAATGTCGTGCGGATTAATACCGTTTCCAGCTTTTCGGCAAGCACCGTTTCAAGCGTATAAGCCCAAAGGGTGATATATCGATCTTCAAACATCAGCTTGTATCGGTATTGAATTTCGGCGGGCGTGATCTTGTCGCCCGTTGAAATGTCGATTTTCAGCGGTATGCGGGTATTGTCGATAAAAGCGTCGAGGGATAGCCGCACACCGCCGTACTCCGCTTCTTCCATAATGTCGGCCACATCTTTGATTTGGAAGCGAAAAAAATCGTCCAGCGGTACGGCGGCAATTTCTTCTACAATCCGTTTGGCTGCGTCCACGCCCAGCGGCATATTCTTGACCGTCGTATCAATGTCCATTGTCGCCCGGCTATTAAGCCCCACCATAGCGGAAATAAGCATACCGCCCTTTAAGATAAAATTATCTTTGTAACGGGACAGGGAAACGCGCTCTAAAAATCGCTCCATAGCGTAGTTGCGAATGAGCAGTTGCGATTTTCCGCTGTCGCCCTTTGCCATATTGCGGATTAAATCTTTTAACTGGCGCGAGGTTTTAATCATTATAGCAGCACCCCCATATATTCGCGGACTTTCCGTTCTACCCGCATTTTTCCGGCGTACTCCATGAGTTTCGAGAGGTTTTTATCCTTTCGCTTTGCATACGCTTTGAGAGCGTAGGTGAAAACGGCAATATCCATATCCGATTGCTTGCGGACAATATCACAGATCGTGCGCTCCATGTCGTAGGCGTAAATAGTATGCTGCTCCGGCGAGGCCATTTCGCAAACGCCCATGTCATACCATTCTTTTTTGACGGAAACCACTTTCACGCCCTTTTTGAGAAGCGCGGCGTTGTTGTACCTTGCCGCCACCGTTACTGTCAAAGGCATTGGCTCGATTTCCGCGAGGTCGTGGAGATACAACGCCGTTTCGTGTGAAAAAATCACTTTGGGGAATTGGGCTTGCAGCAGGTACATCTCATCTGTCCATGCGTCGGGGGCGATATAAATACCATGCGCCGCCTTTTCAAGCCCCCGCATTTTTACATAGCGGTAAAACTGTTCTTTGCTAATCCCGGCGGCGACTACATCAGCCGTTTTCAAAATGCCGCCGTTATCATAAAGCATTTGTTCTATGCGTTCAGCGTACAAAGCCATCACCAACTTTCATACGGTTATTGTAGCAAAAGACCGTACAAAAGTCAATAAGCGGCCATCTACCGTTCTTGCTCTCTTGCCTTACTTTGCGCCGGATAGATGATACTGTCCACATTCTTTTTGATAATGCCGTACTCGTTCATCTGCTTTTTCGCCTTGCGGTATTCTTCATACAGCGCGGCCTTTCTGTCATTGAGTGTCGCATACTCCCGTTTCAGCTTTTCGAGTTCCGGCAACTTGGCAACGCCCATCTGCTTTAACTGCTTGGCGGCGGCTTCAAACAAGATAATTTCGCCCTCATGCCCCCGCAAAAACTTTTCCTTGTCCGAGGATTTGCGGTACTGCTCATACAGCGGCCTTAACTGCCTGTATGTCGTGCTGTGCTTCATCAGCAGGGAAAGATCGGACAAGCGGCTTTCCGCTTCCTTGACCGCCTTTGCCGCCCCGTCGTGGGCTGTCATAATATCCGCGATTTTACTTTCAAGATCAGCGTATCGCTTAATCTTGTTTTCCGTCAAAAAGTTCATGGTCTTTGCAGCCTGTTTGAGATTGTGCAGCTTCGCCCACCGTTCATAGCCCGCCGATTGCCCCGCCTTGATACGGTTTTCAATGTCCACAACGAGCCGTATTCCCTTATCTTCCCGCATGGGCTTTGCAATGTAAACGCCCTGTATGCGCTCCTTAATCGCTTCTTCCCCATAGGCCGCGCCCAGCGTCTTACACCGGGTAAAACGTTCTTGTCCGGCGGCGCGGAAAGAGATGTATTTTCCGCGCTTGACTTCATAGCCCATTTCCTGCAATCGCTTTATCAGTTCTTCAAAATCCGATACTTGCGGGATAAGGGTATCAATGGCAAGTTTGAGTTTCATTTTGTAGCTTGCGCCCTGCTTTTCGGCGTTGTATTCTGCATAGCTTTTCCCCTTGTCCTTGCCGGGGACGACGACGGATAGCCCGTGCTCTTTGCATATCCTGTCGCTGGTGCGCCGGATATAGTGATAGCTTTGTTTGTTGGAATGGTACTTTTTATAATCCACAAAGCTAACCGCGTTGAAAATCAGATGATTGTGCAGATGATCTTTGTCTATGTGCGTTGTCAAAACAAACTCGTATTTGCCGCCTAATATCTCTTTGGCAAGTTCCATGCCGATTTTATGGGCTTCTTCCGGCGTGGTTTCGCCCACCGCGAAAGACTGTATCAAATGTCGCCCTAAATGCGTCCCGCGCTCTCCCGCAACTTCCCGCGTCCATGCAAACTCTATATCGGCGGTTTCTATGCCGCAGCCGAAAGAGGACGCAAGCAATTTCCCGTCTGTCTTTTCGGGATTTAAGATATAGTCTATCGCCGCCTTTAAGGTTGACTTAATAGGGTGCGTCTTTGTAACCGCCATATCTCATTCACCGCCTCTTTTATGTCGGCTATGTCCTGCTCGTACACCGTCCCCGTCGCGTTTACCCGTTTGGCGATTTGGTTGATGTTGCGGCTTACGGCCTGCAATTCCCGGATATATGCTTTGGTGTCGCTCCTGTCCACGACAAGGATATATCCGTCTATCGCCATTTTGCGGAAGTATGCCCCATACTGCTTTATGGGTAGCTGCTTCATCTTCTCGTCGATCAGCCGCTTTTCTTCTTCCGTAACATAAAACTTCATCTGTATGTTTCTCTTTCGATTTTCCATGCTTGCACCGCCTTTTCGTCCTCACAAGCTACATATCGTTCATTTGCGCTTTGCAGCGCAAAGTTCACTCATTCCGCTGCTCGTCCTCTCCCCACAAAGTCATTTGACTTTGCGGGGCACCCCGCGCAAGGGTTTGGGACTATCCCAACAAGTATTTTTCGCAAACGGGTACTCGTTTGCTGTGCTTGCTCCTGCTCCTGCTCCTGCTTACTATCCGTAGAGAGAAAGAGGTTTTGTTGCATTAAACTGTACTTTGCCACGTGTTCGCAGATTGATTATAATATATTTTTTAAAAGTGCTTGCGCTGCTGAATTTATATTGGTAAAATTACGGAAAAATATTCCATGTTGGGGTTATTTTTTCGAGCAGGCGGTACGGTCAGTAAAATTGAGGAAAAATTTGTTTCATTTAGCGTGGAAGGATATAATGAAATTGTTTATTTATCGATGAATAAACAAAATGTTACTTCCATTGTAGTTGATGATGGAAGTAACAAAAACAGCTTTGCTGTTGATAATGCAAAACCGTTTGTTTTTGTTCTACCCAATAATGCGTGAAATGTTCTATTTTATAATATTCATGGAGAGATAGTTAAGTGTACACAAAGGACATTACCAAATTAATACGGTGCAGACATAAACTATCTTATGAAGCAGAATAAATGTTTGTGGAAACTTATATTATTTTCAATCTATTGTGGGGGAGTGCTTTTCCTTTTATTTTGGAGAGATACCTTTAATTATTCTCAATCCTATTGGCGTATGGTGAGTGAAAATATCAACATAATTCCATTCGAAACAATCAATTCACAGCTTTACACTATAATAAAGAGAAGCAATCCGTATTTGGTACCGTATGCAATTATCAATCTATTTGGGAATATTGCTTTGTTTATTCCGTTCGGCTTTTTTCTTCCGTGGTTAAACAAAAAATATAAAAAATATCAACAACATTATTTCAATCAACGCTTATAATATTAGCAGTTGAAATCATCCAACTATTTACGCTAAAGGGAACTTGCGACATTGACGACTTAATCTTGAATACTATAGGCATTCTGATCGGGTATATATTATGTAGGTTATTTTGCCGCAAAAATTGGATAGAGCAATAGTGAATAATAAGTAAATAACTCGGTTTGCTTTCTATTAAATAAATGGAAATAGGGAATACTATTGAATATAACAATTAAAACGGTTGTTTCCCTTTTTGAAATTGAATATTGGTAAAGTGAGGTTGCTGCGGTTTCAAAGAGGTATCGCTATGTATCTTTTTATTCTTCTTTGTCCTGTTTAACCTTCTGCTGGATTCTCATATCACTATATAATTTATTTTATTTTCTTTGCACTCATCCGCGTTTTGTGGAGGGGTGCAATACTCGTTTGCGATACGCCAGTAAGCGGAGGGTTTTATTTCTCTGTCCCTTTAGCCTCTTTTATTCCTTTTGCTGTTTAAACCGTTTGATAGCTGACGGTATTATCAACCGTGGAAGATACTCATGTCAATAGAGTGGCACACCAAAAACAGCAAGACAACAGTCCTATAAGCTAACTCCCAAATATTGGACAAATATTAGTAAAACTTGTATCCCCGGCACTATCCATGCAGCTCTTTGACACGAACACGAAAATATTTTTGCCCTATATAAGCCCGTCGAACAACAAGAGCCGCCTTTTACCTGCGGTTTGGCGCGTGTTCATAGAAAAGTTACATATAATAATCTTAACTTTATTGAATATCATGTTTACGTATTGTATCATAAACATGATAAATTATCCATACATTATCTGACACTTCAGATTGGAGGTTAGCACCATGCTTTGTATTGATAATAAGCAATATGTTTTTTTGCGAATGCGATGGCGGTACGATTCCCAGTTGTGGAGAGATCGAATCAAAATTGTGCTGTCAAGCGCATGGGTTGTACTGTTTAACAGTTAGCTCATGCGCTTTGTTATTTATGAAGTTTTGATTTTCATTAAGATAAAGATTGCATGGAGGGATATATGATGACAAAACGAATAACAAAAATAGTTTGGGCTACTTTGATGACTTTGATCGTAGCCTTGGTTGCCATAACCCCCATCACCGAAGCAGTATCCAACCATGACGAGGCCGTCTTTACTGAAGTTTTAAGGCTGGGTATAGGCGACGGCGATTACGAAGTTGGATATGACTATGGTACGCACTACCTGCATTTAAAGGGACCCGGCGGATTTGTTATAATGGATGGCGAGCTGTTCATACTGGATTCTGTGAACCGGCGAATACAGGTTTTCAATCTCACGGGCGAATATAAGCGCGGTATTGCGCTTCCCGCTGAGGCATGGCCAACACAGATATGCTGTTATGAGGGGCGGATTTACGTGCTTGACTACGATTACGACAGGGTTATATCCGTTTCGGCTTCGGGTGGATCGACTCAGGATACCGCGGATGTGAACATGGAAAAGTACGATCTTCCGGAAAGCCTGCCCGGCGAGTTGGTATGCGATTTATATGCCGCGGAAACAGGCGTGGCGGTAACGGATATTGAAAACAACCACTATTACCTGAAGCAGACCGGAAGTTTTGAGCTGGGAAAGGAATACTCGGCCATAACTTCGCCAGAGCGGCGTGAGGGTGTTCCGGCTCAAACGGCGGCCAGGGTTAAGTATGGGGAGCAGACATGGAGCATAGACAGGGAGAATATAATCAATGACATTGAACCCAAAGGCGCGGATTCAAACGGCAGCCTGTATACAGCATTCTATGAGATGGTTCCCAATACAAGCGTATTCCTGATGGAAAAAACACTGAGAAGATACGACCAGTCCGGAAAGCTGACAGGGTGTGCGCTGATAGACTTTGCGGACGACTACACGTATCCAAACCAGGAATTTTCTATACAGCCGGATGGCAGCGTATATTATATGGCCTGCAGGGATGGGTATGTAAGCATACAGACTATCCGGCTTGGCACAACATATGCGAGCCAGATGGATAAGTTGGCCCGGCGAGCCGCGGAAATAAAGATGCAGCACGCTGAGGAAGAGATGTCTGAAAAAGCGGGGCATGTATATAATGTGAGCGTAAGCCGGTCAACCGCTCGGTCGCGTGCCATGAGCGCGGCGAATTACACCTGGAGCCTAAGAGCCAAAAATAAGGAGCCGCATCCCTCTATTAAGCTGCCCAATTATATACAGCAGGCGAGCGTGGGGCAAACGGTAAAGGGCATCCCCTATTGCAGAGGCGGCTTTAACGGCTGCGATACATTAATGAGCACGACATACGGAAAGGCGTTTTCGCTGACAATAAATGACTACAGGTCTGGGGATGTATCGCCTAAGGATTTCAAAGGCGTAGCGACTGGCCTCGACTGCTCCGGCCTGGTATCCAGCGCGTACAGATTCAGCTCAAAATATAATACAGGCGGGCTGCAAAACGACGTAGGGCATGTGCTTGGGGGATTGCAGGACCTTAGACAGATGGACTTTGCCGTAAAAAGCGGGGACCATGTGGTATTATTTGATAGAAAAAATAACAAGGATGAATATCAGATAATTGATGCGACAACGACGACAACCAGTTCTCAGGGTGTAGAAATAAAGATAGAAAAGGTTTCGCTCAGAGTAGTTAATGGAACTTATATGAATAGGTTCGTATATAGGACGCCATGGTGTCAGGCGAATTCCGCATATGTGAGCAATACAACGCATCACTGGCACAAATGTAAGTTCTCAGGGTGCGGGTCTGGAATAAAATTTGGGTATGAAACGCATGTATGGACGCCCGTAACCTCCACCGTATTCAGATGCGAATGCGGCAAGATCATGCGCAACGACGTTGTAATAAACGAAGAGGAAAACGGCATGCAGGATATAACCAGCCAGGACGATACAACGTTTAGCAATGATGGATACCCACGTTAAAACGCTTTAGATGCAGGAGCCTTATCCAGGCTCCTGCATAGAATTGGAGGTAAATTTGAACGCAAAGAGAATTATAACATTGCTTATGGCGGCGGTTATGGCCATGGCGCTTTTAGGCTGCAACGCCGCGAACACAACGCCAACGCCGGCCATTGAAAATGAGGCGACGGTTGCGCCGACCCTGACGCCGGAGATCACAGCCGAGCCGCCTGCGCCGGAACCCACGCCCACGCCAGCTCCAACTAAAGACGTAAGCGCCATGCCGGAGCTGGCCGTGTTTACGGAATTGTTCAGCATAAAGGTTGGCGAAGGGAAAAACGAAATAGGATATTTGAACGCTGCCCCCCTGTATGTTTCTGGACCGACGAGTTTTCATGTAGACGAAGACGGCTGGATAGCGATACTTGATCCCAACAAGGGCCGGATCATGATATTTGACGGCAACAAGCTGGCTCATATACTGGACTTAAGAGATGAGCTGGCTTATCCATATCACATGTGCTATGCGGACGGCGGCTTCTACATAGTGGATATAGGTTATGAATATATCCTGTATGCCGCGTTTACCATGGACGACGTTGGCAAAACGGGCTGTGAGACGAAAGTGTATGAAATCCCCGAGGAAACCACGGCGCTTTTAATAGGGGATATATGTGCAACGGAAAAAGGCGTAATTCTATCGGGTTCAGATGGTGACCACTTTCGAGATTGGATTTTAAATTTAGAGCATGGCAAGTTCATACCTACAGACGAATACATAGAATGTGTAAGTGAAGGCGATGAATTGGTATGTAGGATATTGGGAAACGAGTGGCACATACCCGTACAAAACCATTGTAGTCTCGGAGTCTATGGCATTGATAAATACGGTTTTCTTTATGTTGGATATTATGAAGATTTTTATGCCGAGGTTGGGGCAGTTACGCTTGAAAAAACGATACGCTGCTATAACTCGGAGGGCCGGCAGTTTGGGGCAGCCAGAATAGATATAGATAAGTACAGCTCATATCCGAATATGGACACAGTAGTGCTGGAGGACGGCACAATATACCATATGGCCTGTTATGAAGACAGGGTAACTATATATGAGGTAGCACTGGGCCAGAGATATGAAACCAGAAAAGATGAACTGATTGAACAGGCAATAAGGGAAATAGAGGAGGCCCAGAGGCGTACTGCGGATCCTGACGCGCCCTGATCCATGCGCGCCGTGGGAGCCTAATAAAAGGCTCCCGCACAGAATTGGAGGTAAATTTGAACGCAAAGATAATAATAACGCTGCTTATGGCGGCGGTTATGGCTGCGGCGCTTTTAGGCTGCGACGCTGTAAACACAACGCCAACGCCGACCATTGGAAATGAGGCAACGCCTACCCCGCCCCTCACGCCAACAATTACGGCTGAACCGTCTACGCCGATTCCCACACCCACGCCTACGCCTGCTCCAACTAAAGACGTAAGCGCCATGCCGGAGCTGGCCGTGTTTACGGAACTGTTCAGCATAAAGGTTGGCGAAGGGAAAAACGAAATTGGATATATGGCTGTCGGCCCCTTGTACGTTCCAGGGCCTACCGCCTTTTATGCAAACGAAGACGGCTGGATAGCAATCCTTGATCCCAACAGAGATCGAATCATGATATTTTATGGCAACAAGCTGGCTCATATACTGGATTTAAGCGATAAGCTGTCCTATCCATATCACATGTGCTATGCGGACGGCGGCTTTTACATAGTGGACATAGACTATGAATATATCCTGTATGCCGCGTTTACCATGGATGACGTTGGCAAAACAGGCTGTGAGACGAAAGTGTATGAAATACCCGAGGAAACCACGGCGCTTTTAATAGGGGATATATATGCGACGGAAAAAGGTGTGATTTTAGAAGGTTCCGATGGTTCTGACAGCGACCATTTTTGCTACTGGATATTAGACTTAAAGCGCGGTGAGTTCATACCTACAGATGAATACATAATAGAAATAGAAAATGATGATGAATTGATATGTTTGATTTTTCAAGACAAGTGGCATGTGCCACTGGCGGAGAATTGCTCTTTTGACATCTACGGCATTGATAAATACGGTTTTATTTATGTTGGATATTATGAAGATTTTTATGCCGAGGTTGGGGCAGTTACTCTTGAAAAAACGATACGCTGCTATAACTCGAAGGGCCGGCAGTTTGGGGTCGCTAGAATAGATATGGATAAGTACAGCTCATTTCTGAATATGGACACAGTGGTGCTGGAGGACGGCACAATATACCATATGGCCTGTTATGAAGATAGAATAACCATCTATGAGGTAACACTGGGACAGAGATATGAAACGAGAAAAGATGAACTGATTGAACGGGCAATACGGAAAAGAGAAGAGGCCCAGAGGCGTACTGCGGATCCTGACGCGCCCTGATCCATGCGCGCCGCGGGAGCCTTATCAAAGGCTCCCGCACAGAATTGGAGGTAAATTTGAACGCAAAGATAATTATAACGCTGCTTATGGCGGCGGTTATGGCCATGGCGCTTTTAGGCTGCAACGCCGCGAACACAACGCCAACGCCGGCCATTGAAAATGAGGCGACGCCTGCGCCGACCCTGACGCCGGAAATCACAGCCGAGCCGCCTGCGCCGGAACCCACGCCCACGCCGGCTCCAACTAAAGACGTAAGCGCCATGCCGGAGCAGGCCGTGTTTACGGAGTTGTTCAGTATACCGGTGGGAAAGGGGAAAAATGAAATTGGATATATGGCTGTCGGCCCCTTGTACGTTCCAGGGCCTACCGCTTTTTATGCAAACGAAGACGGCTGGATAGCAATCCTTGATCCCAACAGGGGCCGGATCATGATATTTGACGGCAACAAGCTGGCGCACATACTGGATTTAAGCGATAAGCTGTCCTATCCATATCACATGTGCTATGCGGACGGCGGCTTTTACATAGTGGACATAGACTATGAATATATCCTGTATGCCGCGTTTACCATGGATGACGTTGGCAAAACAGGCTGTGAGACGAAAGTGTATGAAATCCCTGAAGGAACCACGGTGCTTTTAATAATTGATATATATGCGACGGAGAAAGGAGTTATCCTTTACGGTGTAGACGAAAATGATAACTATACTAGTAATTGGATATTAGATTTAAAGCGCGGTGAGTTCATACCTACAAACGAATACATAGAATATATAGAAGAATATATAGAAGAAGGTGAGACGGGTGAGACGGTAATCAGAACATTAGGAGATGAGTGGCACGTGCCGCGGGAAAGGAATTGCTCTTTTGACATCTACGGCATTGATAGATACGGTTTTATTTATGTTGGATATTATGAAGATTTTTATGCCGAGGTTGGGGCAGTTACGCTTGAAAAAACGATACGCTGCTATAACACAGAGGGCCGGCAGTTTGGAGTCGCCAGAATAGATATAGATAAGTACAGCTCATTTCTGAATATGGACACAGTAGTGCTGGAGGACGGCACAATATACCATATGGCATGTTATGAAGACAGGATTACCATCTATGAGGTAACACTGGGCCAGAGGTATGAAACGAGAAAAGAGGAACTGATTGAACAGGCAATACGGAAAAGAGAAGAGGCCCAGAGGCGTACCGCGGATCCTGACGCGCCATGATCCATGCGCGCCGCGGGAGCCTTATCAAAGGCTCCCGCACAGAATTGGAGGTAAATTTGAACGCAAAGATAATTATAACGCTGCTTATGGCGGCGGTTATGGCCATGGCGCTTTTAGGCTGCAACGCCGCGAACACAACGCCAACGCCGGCCATTGAAAATGAGGCGACGCCTGCGCCGACCCTGACGCCGGAAATCACAGCCGAGCCGCCTGCGCCGGAACCCACGCCCACGCCGGCTCCAACTAAAGACGTAAGCGCCATGCCGGAGCTGGCCGTATTTACGGAACTGTTCAGCATACCGGTGGGCGAAGGGAAAAATGAAATCGGATATATGGCAGTTGGCCCCCTGTATGTTCCTGGGCCTACCGCCTTTTATGCAAATGAAGACGGCTGGATAGCGATCCTTGATCCCAATAGGGGCAGGATCATGATATTTGACGGCAACAAGCTGGCGCATATACTGGATTTAAGCGATAAGCTGATTTATCCATATCACATGTGCTATGCGGACGGCGGCTTCTACATAGTTGATATAGGTTATGAATACATCCTGTATGCCGCATTTACCATGGACGACGTTGGCAAAACGGACTGTGAGACGAAAGTGTATGAAATCCCTGAAGGAACCACGGCGCTTTTAATAATTGATATATATGCGACGGAGAAAGGAGTTATCCTTTACGGTGTAGACGAAAATGATAACTATACTAGTAATTGGATATTAGATTTAAAGCGTAGCGAGTTCATACCTACAGATGAATACATAATAGAAATAGAAAATGATGATGAATTGATATGTTTGATTTTTGAAGACGAGTGGCATGTGCCGCTGGCGGGGAATTGCTCTTTCGACATCATCGGCATTGATAAATACGGTTTTCTTTATGTTGGATATTATGAAGATTTTTATGCCGAGGTTGGGGCAGTTACTCTTGAAAAAACGATACGCTGCTATAACTCGAAGGGCCGGCAGTTTGGGGTCGCTAGAATAGATATGGATAAGTACAGCTCATTTCTGAATATGGACACAGTGGTGCTGGAGGACGGCACAATATATCACATGGCCTGTTATGAAGACAGGATAACCATCTATGAGGTAACACTGGGCCAGAGATATGAAACGAGAAAAGATGAACTGATTGAACAGGCAATACGGAAAAGAGAAGAGGCCCAGAGGCGTACCGCAGATCCTGACGCGCCCTGATAGAGTGTGTGATTAATCCGCTGTCTGAACAGGCTTATGCCGCACCCTAAAAGATATAGAGCTGATTAATTGGAAAGGAGGTGATTCCGTTGGGCAGTACAGATTTATTAGGACGAGTATATATTAAATAACAATAAAAATATTATTCTAGGAGGATAAAATGAATATGAAACGCAATCGTATTTTATTGGCGACATTCTTAGTAGTTATCCTTTTAGTTTCGATATCTGCGCATGCTTTAATCGACGTTGACGCAGAGATGGAAACAGACCCCATATATACTAAGCTAGTAAATGCAGGCTTTTTTGAAAAGAGCGTAAGCAACCATATGCCTGAGGGTGCGTCGGATGTAATTTACGGGTACTTTGGGGAACGGCTTGCGCAGTACGGCGGTTTGAACTATGATTCGGAGAGACTGAATACCTATATCAATACCGGGTCATATAACAAAATGCAAATTCCATTGATGCTAATGGAGGCACAGATTCAGATTTCGACTGCTTCGGAAGAACGTCTCAAGTACAACGATTATAGTTATACGGTTGACTATCATACCACTTCAATGGCTTCTGAAACGGAACTTGATGTTTGCTTATACCTGAATTATGATGTGGCATATAACGGATATCCCGGAGTAATTTCATCGGTCACCAAGGAGCCACATAAACTAACGCTTGTCAAAACCGATGACGAATGGCAAATTTCTTCTCATGAACAATTCAACGACATTACAATGGCTCTTGAAAACGAGGTTAAGTCCAAACGTCCTCTTAACGACTTTTTGTCTATGTATATAGACAGAGTTACGGCACAGATTAAGGCATTTAGCGCCAGCGAACCGAAAAACATAGAAGGAGAAGCGCCCACCCGTGCATTGAAGGAATACGACCGCAGCGATGCATGCAGATATGCAAGGACTTACGCAAATAGCGATAACCCCAGTCCGTGGTACACGTTTACAGCAGATTGCACCAATTTCGTTTCTATTGCGTTAAGGAAGGGCGGCTTACCGCAAGATACTTCCGGATCGAATACTTGGTTTTGGAATTCCAGGACCGATAGATCGGGGTCATGGGCAGGAGCTAAATATTTGCGACCGTATCTAATCAATAATAATAGCTCATCGTCATCCAATGCGGGAGCCTATGCTGTAAGCGTAGACAGTGAAGATGACTGTTCGAGAGGCGATGTGGTTTCGTTTGCATCAGGCTCGGATATTAGCCATAACGCTATATTGACAAGTTACTCCGATGGCAGCGGTTGGCTCCTTTGTCAGCATTCGTATTCTGAAAACGGTAAAGATGTTCCGTTAGAAGATATGCTTTTGGATTATTCGAACGGCACAGTCTACTTTACTCACATAAAAGGGTATTATTAACCAATTTCATGGTGCAGGCACAATTAAGAACATGTTATGGCCCGCTCTATGAAAATAATATTGTATAAAGGGGAGGATTCAAAACAGATGAAGAAACTACTCACTATAGCGATGGCGCTATTGCTTCTTTACGCGGGCTGCGCACAGCTTGCTTCCACCCCGGAGGGCATACCGCATGATATTAGCGCAGAACCATCCCCGACGGCGAATGAAACGGAGGCGCCTGCCAGCGGTGAGCCTCAGCAAGCTCACGCCGACGCTTTGGACGAGCCTGACAAAACCGATGCGCCCGCCGCGCCAAAGGCCGAAGTTTCAGATGTTGTGCGATATTGGCTGCTTAAAAATTATCAGGAGGCGGCCGAAGTAAACGACGATGTCGCGGGCTCAATAACCCAGTTTGCGAACTATGCCGGCATGAAGTACAAGCAAAGCTATGACGACTATGCCAAATGGAACTGCATGGTGCTGATGAACAGCGAGGATCACGACCACTACGCACAATATATATACACCGGTAAATGGGCGAAGTACGGCTCTATCCAAATCATAGGCGGAGCACTGAGCGCGGATAAAAAGAACATCGACGGGCAAATTATGGTGTTCGGCAAAAAAATGGGGTTTGAGCAGATGCTGGACGATAAGGAATTTACGCAGAATTTTCCCCTCGGCTTCAACTTGGGAGGGGAAATCTCAACCTGGCACATTTTTGCCGTTACAACTGTGGAAATTGAAAACTGGGAGTACTTTGCCGCGCAGGACACGGGATACATTCCGTCCGAAGCCTATGAGCTGCTCGAAGCTATCGAGGCCATGGACGATTCTGAGCGCTCGGCATATTATGAACAGCTAGCAAAGGAATACAGCGGTAACGATATATCAATAATAAGCGAAGATGACATCCTCATCCTCTGCGGCTATGCAATGTCCTTGGAGGGTGAAATGGCGGTGGCGTATGCGAGGAAACCATAAAAGGATAGTCTCGGGCAAAGTTTGGCTTAACCATTAATCAGGTTATTGCTACATCGAAATATGGTCCTGCTGCTGCAAGTGAACAGTTGATTACAAGTGAGGCGGACAAATGAGCTTTCTTCTTTGTCCGCCAGCATCTTAAGCGTTGCTATAGAAAGGAAAGACCATGCGTCATAAGCGGTTATGAACATATAACGCACAAACTTTCCCATGACCATTTTATGAGCGCGGAATAAAAAACGGTGCGGCTTATCATCACCTTGTAAGATGAAAGTTCGCAACGTTTTTATATTTTGGGAATGGCAAACCTGATAAGAAAATTGCGGGGTTCCAAAGCCTTTGTCAGACGAGACATTGTTTGTGCCCTTAATATACTATTATTTGGCCACTGCCGACCATCCGACTGAATAGGTAGATAAGTCGGACAATCCATACTGTGCATGTCTGCTCCGAATTAATTTTTTGGTTGCTCGTTCTCTCAAAGTCAAAATAGGCAGGAACGTCATTTCGTGCAATTAAAGCTCAAGTGAGGTCACTTTCTTTGCGCCTGCCCAAATCTTGTGGGAGGGCGCATTCTTGTTTGTAAAAGAGCAACAAACAGCCTCCTCCCAAATGGATAAGGAGCGAAAGGGACAGAGAGGACAAGCCCTTAACCCCCGTCCTCTACTCTACGCGGGAAGGAGGTGAACTCTATGGAGCTATCTTCTTCCGACAAGGAAAGAAT
>ERZ1673695.1528-NODE-1528-length-23034-cov-5.755821_pt1 | contig 23034 bp, 19 predicted proteins | sample MGYA00580225_ERZ1673695 | MGnify/ENA primary metagenome ERZ1673695 (study PRJEB41218, sample SAMN15661739) | gut metagenome | host: Homo sapiens | place: Canada: London | collected 2015-08-20/2019-03-30 | study: EMG produced TPA metagenomics assembly of... | reverse complement strand
ATGTTTTGGCTGGAAATTGCATAGATTTTATCATTGTTACAGAATACTGATGAAATGGATATGCCTTCCTGAGCCGTAAGATTATAGGTATAACTTACAATCGTTTCAAAAGCGCCTGTATGAATGTTGTATTTTTTAAGATAATAGTCGCATATCTCTTCATCGCCCGGCGAAGCGTCAAAGCTATGCAGAATGATCACGTCGCTGTTGTACTGCGCAAAAAATTGAAAAGGAACATAAACAGCGGTGCTTTTGTCTATTATTTTTTGGGGGGCTCCGTCCAGGCTGAACCCGCAAAACTGAAACAGCTGTGGATCTCCGGCTAAATCGGCAGAATACAGATATCGGTCGTCCATGACCAGGAAGTTCCCGGAACCGCTTTTCCAGTGTAGAATCTCGCCAAACTTTTTCATCTGTTTTGTTTGCAGGTCAAAGGAGTGAAAAAAATCATCCTCGGTATCTAAGTATTCACCGTCCGGACTTGTATGTGGTTTGGAAGAACCAAATATTAGGAGGTTTTTATACAGCCCGAGCGGCCACATGGCATAGTTTTCCATTTTAATATCGATCAAACTGCCCCCCGTCAGTTTTTTTGGAGGAGGATCGGGTATATTGGAACTTGCCGAAGAAGACGAAGGATTGCTGCCTACAGATGAAGGCTCTGTGGAGCTGGGTGTACAAGCCGACAGGAGGATAAATGCGGATAAAGCCAACGCGCCGATCAATTTCTTTTTCATGGTTTAGCCGCTCCTTTTTTCTAATTTGATAATATAATTATAAATGTAATCTCGTAGATTTTCAACAATAATACATAAATATATAAACAAATAATCGTTATTTATATATATAGTTAACAAATACAAAGCAAAAAACACCCCCGGCGGGCTTTTCAAAGAACCGCCGGGGGTGTTTTTATGAATCGCCTTTCACGTAGTCTGAAAAAACGCAGTCTAGACCAAGGGAGGGAACCGTCAGGCTGAGGGGGACTCCGGTTTTGGAGTCCAGGCAAAGGACAAAATTGCCCGAGCCGCTCTTAGAGGAAATTTCCGTCTTCCCATCGCTCTCTTTCATATTCAGGTTTTCATCCCGCAGGGCGGCGTCTACCGCGTTCACCAGTGCAGAGGCCATGGAAGAAGCAAGAAAAGAAGAGGGCTCTACATCGAGCTTGAGGCCCTTGAAGTTCAGCGAAACGCCGTTTTCGGAAAAATCGAACTGGAGCCCCTGAAGGGCTTCCGGGGAATTAAGGGTAACCCGGGTGCTTCCGTCAAGCGAACGGGCGATGTCCGCGTCGGCCTCTATCCCGTTGTAGCTGACGGTGGCCTTGCACTTGAAGTTGAGGAGGGAGTCGAGCAAATTGTCCGGAGCCGCTCCGCCGCCGCTGGGAAGTAAAACCCGGCAGAATAAAAAAATGATCAGCCCCGTCAAAATCACGACAGGGATCCAGAAAAAGGCGCGCCGCCGCATAGTAAACCGCTCCTTGACGCCGGTGTTATTCCTCGGCGAAATGGTACAGCCTGGGCAGAACATCAATCATGTCGCTGGGCAGCATCCCCAGCATTGAACCCCCTGCCGCAGCAAGGTCGCCCGCCGCTCCGTGAAGATAAACGCCGCAGGCCGCCGCGTGCTCGGGGGAAAGCCCTTGGCAGACAAAGGCCGCAATGATTCCGGCGAGAACGTCCCCGCTTCCGCCGCGCGCCATTCCGGCGTTGCCGGTAGTGTTGAGGAAAAGGGAACCGTCCGGGGAAGCAACTACGGTGTCCGCATCTTTCAGCACGACTGTGACGCCGTATGTTTCCGCAAAGGCTTTGGCCGCCCCGGCGGGATCATCCTGAAGCGCGGCAATGGATTTGCCGCAGAGCCGGGACATTTCGCCCAGATGAGGCGTGACAATGATTCTGCATTTTGCTGTTCGCAATATATCTATGCGGCTGGCAATGGCATTTAGACCATCGGCGTCGAGCACGACCGGGCAAACAGCGGCTTCCAGAAGCGCCGTTACGGCCGCCAACACGTCTTCGCTCCGGCCAAGCCCACACCCGATGAGCAGGGCGGAGGCGGCTTTTGCCTGTTCAAGCAGGGGCGGAACCGCCAAAGAGGACAGCGTCCCTTCTTCATTTTGCGGGAGCGGGAGATAGACCGGCTCGTAAAGCTTTGCTGACACTGCGTCGATAACGGATGGGACGGAGGCGAGGGTGACAATTCCGGCACCGCTCCGCAGAGCGGCGCCGGTGCAGAGGGCGGCGGCTCCCCGGTAGCAGTTGCACCCTGCCAATATGGTAAGCTTTCCATAACTTCCTTTATGGCTGAGTGGATCCCGTTTTGGGAAAACGCTGCTGACAAAAGAAGCGTCCAGCAGAGAAGCTCTTTTTAAATCTGCGCCGAACTTTTTTTGCAGCCGGTCGAGCCGTTCCGGCGCAACCGGCCGCAGGCCGGCATTTCCCCGGTGAGCCGTTACTACAGCGCAGGCCATTCCCCCCTCATGGGTCAGGCTCACAGAGAACGTAAGACCGCGCTCCTGTGCAATTTCTTTTGCCTTTCCTTCAAGGAGCAGATAGGGCTCGCCGTTTTCATGCCGGAGGACACTGACTTCGTTTAAGGAAAAGCCCCGAATTCCCGTTCCGAGCGCTTTTGAAAACGCCTCCTTAGCCGCGAAGTTCGCCGCCGCGGAGGACGCCTCCTCCCCTTTGGCAGCCAAAAAATCCTGTTCCGCCTTCGAAAAAACCCTCGTCATAAAACGAGGGTTTTGAAGGCACTGTTCCATCCGGCTGATTTGAGCCAGGTCAATGCCGATTTTATACATTTACTTTCGCCGTCCTTGGAAGGTATTCCTTAATGCTTTCCACAATAATTTCGTTGGGGTTGAAAACAATCAGGCAATGCTGGAGCTTGGGATGGCTCAAAACCGCATAATAGGTGTCCGGGTCGGTGGGCGCGCTGCAGGCGTATAACTTCGTGTCAAACTCGCGCCCCTCAAAGGCGGCGGGCTCAAACCGTCCGAATTCCTCAAAGAAAGCCACATCTACCGTCGCAAGGCGTTTCCGAGTCTGGCGGCCCAAAATTTTATCGAAGTCAATTTCCCCGTTTGTAAAAATGTACTCGTATTCAACGTATAACAGGGGATAGTAATGGAAAATAGCATAGATGAGAATACAAATGACTAAAAGGGGAAAAAACCAGAGCTGGCCGGAAAAGGGGAGGACGGCAACGCATCCCAGAATCAGAATGCCGGTGCCGATGAGGATAGCCAGCCGTTTGACCCAGTCCGACGAGGTGGTTTTTTTAACCACGAGCTGTTCTTTGTAAATATCCATCTGCGGGAATGCCTCCTAAATGAATGGTATAAAAATAAGGATACTGGAAATAAGCGAAAAAGCAAGAAAGCGTTTGTAAATTTTCCGGGAATTTGCCAAAACGCCTCCCGGCCGGGAAATTCTGAAAGAGACAGCGCCGTAAAGCGTTTCCCATTTGCCGTTTCCGCAGCTCCGCCCGGCTCAAAGCAAAACAATTCCCGCTTTGCAGGCGGAACGCATTTTACCTGTTTTTCGGTCTTATTATAGCACAAAAAAAGTGTGAATACAATGAGAATGCCCTTGCAACCCCCCAAAAGATTTGTTATAATTAAAAACAGCAATTTACCCTGGAAATGACCGCTCTCCATTCCTCGTCAATACCCCTTAGGCGGTGGTAGGTGGCGGGATTTTTTATTAATGCGGGGAAAGCAGGCCTTTTCACACAGGCAGAACAAAATAAAAGCTTGGACTCTGAATGGTAGAAATACTCCGCCAGCCGGTTTGAATGTTCCGTGAAACCGCAGTTTTTGCGGATGGGACGTGCGGAATGCGGCCGGGAAATAACGCAATTCAAATTAACCGAATGAGGTGACCGAAACAAATGAAGGAACAGCTTGCACAGATCAGAAAACGGGCGATGGACGAGCTTGGTGCCTGCCAAACCGTGAAAGAACTTGAAGATCTGCGCGTAAAAGTCCTTGGAAAAAAGGGCGAACTCACAGGAATTCTCAAGCAGATGGGGAAGCTCTCCGCTGAAGAGCGCCCGGTAATCGGCCAGATGGCAAACGAAGTCCGCCAGGATCTGGAAAGGAAGATAGAGGAGATTAAAGCCGCCCTCAAAGAAAAGCAGATGGCTGAACAGCTCGCCTCTGAGCAGTTGGACGTCACCATGCCCGGCCGGCCTTTTGAACTCGGCTCGATGCATCCGCTCTCCCTGGTTCTTGAGGAGATTGAGGAAATTTTCCTCGGGATGGGCTTCGATATTGCGGAAGGCCCGGAGGTCGAGTACGACTACTATAACTTTGAAGCGCTCAACCTGCCCAAAGATCACCCCGCGCGGGACACGCAGGATACCTTTTATATCACTGACAACATTCTCCTCCGCACCCAGACCTCTCCGGTTCAGGTGCGGGTTATGGAAAAACAGAAGCCGCCGATCCGCGTTATATCGCCGGGCCGGGTTTACCGTTCGGACGCAGTGGACGCCACCCATTCTCCGGTCTTCCACCAGATTGAGGGGTTGATTGTCGACAAGGGCGTCACTATGGCGGATCTTAAAGGTACGCTTGAAATTTTTGCGAAGCGGCTGTACGGCGAAGATGCAAAGACGCGGTTCCGCCCCCACCACTTCCCGTTCACCGAGCCTTCCGCTGAAATGGATACCCAGTGCTTTGCCTGCGGCGGCGAGGGCTGCCGCCTCTGCAAGGGCGAGGGCTGGATTGAGCTGCTCGGCTGTGGAATGGTCCATCCTAAAGTTTTGAAAAACTGCGGCATTGACCCGGAAGTATACAGCGGCTTTGCCTTCGGCATGGGGCTGGAGCGGGTTGTTATGCGCCGTTTCGGCATCGACGACCTGCGGCTCTTCTTTGAGAACGACCTGCGGTTCTTAAAACAGTTTTAATGCCGCTGCCCCGTCTGTATTTTTGAAACGAAGGAGGGTTCGTCCCATGAACCTGTCAATGAAATGGCTTAACGATTATGTGAAAATAGACGTCCCGCCCCGCGAGTTCGCCCACAAAATGACAATGAGCGGCTCCAAGGTGGAGGGATATGAAATAGAGGGCGAGGAGATTTCGAACGTCGTCGTCGGTAAAATCCTTTCGGTGGAAAAACACCCGGACGCCGACAAACTCGTCGTTTGTATGCTCGACGTGGGAAAGGGCGCCCCGATCCAGATTGTCACCGGCGCTTCCAACGTCTTTCCGGGTGCGGTCGTTCCGGTCGCGCTCGACGGTTCCGTCCTGCCGGGCGGGGTTAAAATCAAGCGTGGAAAGCTCCGCGGCGTGGAGAGCAACGGGATGCTCTGCTCCCTCAACGAACTGGGTTTAACCGTCCACGACTTCCCTTATGCGATTGAGGACGGCATCTTCATCATGGAGGAAGACTGTGAAATCGGGCAGGATATTCGCTCCGCCATCGGCTTAAACGATACCTCGGTGGAATTTGAGATCACCTCCAACCGCCCGGACTGTCTTTCGGTCACCGGCCTTGCCAGAGAGGCGGCGGCGACCTTCGGTAAACCGTTTACCCTGCCAAAGCCCCAGGTGAAGGGTTCCGGCGGGGATATTGGCGAATACCTGAAGGTTCGGGTGGAAAACCCGGAGCTTTGCCGCCGGTATATGGCCAAAGTCGTTAAAAATGTAAAAATCGGTCCGTCCCCCCGCTGGATGCGGGAGCGTCTCCGCGCTTCCGGCGTGCGGCCAATTAACAACTTGGTTGATATCACCAACTACGTTATGCTGGAGTACGGCCAGCCGATGCACGCGTTTGACTTGAAATACGTAGAGGAAAACCAGATTGTCGTCCGCAATGCAAAGGCAGGCGAGACGATCGAGACGCTGGACGGCACAGTCCATAGCTTGTCCGAAGAGATGCTGGTCATCTGCGACGGGAAAAAGCCCGCGGCAGTTGCCGGGGTCATGGGCGGCGAATACAGCGGCATTATGGACGATACCAACGTCGTTGTCTTTGAGTCCGCCAGCTTTAAAGGCGCCTCCGTGCGCACCACCGCGAAGAAGCTGGGCCTGCGCACCGAGTCCTCTTCCCGGTTTGAAAAGGGCCTGAGCGCGAAGCTCTGCGAGGACGCTCTGCTGCGTGCCTGCGAGCTGGTCGAGCTGCTCGGCGCGGGCGAGGTGGTCGACGGGACCATCGATGTGGACAACAGCAATGAAACTCCGGTTCGAGTCAAGCTGGAGCCGGAATGGATCAACCGCTTTTTGGGAATTGAGCTTGGCCGTGAGGAAATGGTCAAAATCCTTGAATCTGTCGGCTTTGTGATGGATGGGGACGACATTGTTTCCCCCGCTTTCCGGATCGACATTGAGCACAAGGCGGATATTGCCGAGGAAATTGCCCGCTTCTACGGCTACGATAAAATCCCGGCCACGGCAATCCGCGGCACGGCGCAGGGCCGCCTGACGCCGGAACAGGTTTTTGAGCGGAAAGCAGTTCGCTCCATGCTGGCAATGGGCTGCAATGAAATTCAGACCTATTCCTTTATCAGCCCCAGGTATTACGATAAAATTGCCCTTCCGGCCGACAGTGTTCTCCGGAAGTCGATTGAAATTACAAATCCTCTTGGCGAAGACACCAGCGTTATGCGCACCACCATCCTCCCTTCTATGATGGAGGTTCTTGCCCGCAACTACAACAACCGTCTGCCGCAGGCCTATCTCTTTGAAATTGGGGTGGAATACATCCCGACTACGCCGGACCAGCTGCCGGATGAAAACAAGGTTCTCGGAATCGGGCTCTACGGCCCACAGGCGGACTTCTACACCGTCAAGGGGATGGCGGAGACGCTCTTTGGCACTTTGAATGTCGCTGAGGCGGATTTCATCCCCTGCCACGATGACCCCTCCTTCCATCCGGGGCGCTGCGCCAAAATTGCGGTGAATGGAAAAGAGGTAGGCATCCTGGGGGAAATCCACCCCAAAGTGCTTGAAAATTACGGGATTGGCGTAAAATGTTTTGCCGCACGGCTTTCGGTCGGCGGTATGTACGAGGCTGTGCTTCCGGAGCGCCGGTACAAGCAGTTGCCGAAATTCCCGGCGACAACCCGGGATATCAGCGTTGTCTGCGACGAGTCTACCCCGATGATGGAGGTGGAGAAAGTTATCAAAAAAGCGGTCGGAAAATCGCTTGAAAGCATCTCCCTCTTTGACGTCTACCGGGGCGAGCAGGTTGAAAAAGGGAAGAAAAGCCTTTCGTTCGCCATTTCAATGCGCTCTTATGAACGCACCCTGACTGATGAAGAAGCGGATAATTCCATCCGGCGCGCCCTCAAGGCGCTTGGGGAGATAGGCATCACGCTGCGCGGTTAGCATAAAGGTACTTTACCGGGACAGGATAGTAAGTATAAACCATACGACTCAATAAAGGAGGGTGAGCAAAATGTACGATAAAACGATGACCTTTTCCGTTTACGAGGATAAGGAAAAAGAAATGAAAACCATTCTTACCACCGTTTATGACGCGCTGAAAGAAAAGGGATATAACCCGATTAACCAGATCGTCGGGTACATTTTATCGGAAGACCCCACATATATCACCACACACAACAACGCGCGCAGCCTGATCCGCCGGGTTGACCGGGATGAACTGCTGCGGGCCATGGTAAAGGCCTATTTAAACGATTAGCCGCCAAAGCCGGGTGTTTTGAAACACCCGGCTTTTTAAAATTTTGCTTGACATTTATTCATAGTTTGTCTATAATATTTTTGAAATTTTATTTTGATGGGAGAGATTTATTCATGGAAAACAAAACCAATGGCCTTGCAATTGGCTCTTTGATCCTTGGTATCTTCACTCTTGTTATGGCTTGCTTCGGCTGGACTTTTGCGTGGGGAACTATTATTGGTGTCATTACCGGTATCGTTGGTATTATTCTCGGCGTTATGGGTAAAAAGAAATCTCCTTCCGGCGTTGCCACCGGCGGCCTTGTAACTTCAATTATCGGTTTGGTACTCTGCGGTATTTTGTTTATCGCTTGTGTTGCTTGCGCCGGTGTTTTGGTTGCTGCTGGAGCAACTCTCTAAGTTGTTATTGTAAGCTACATAAGAAAGACAGAGTCTAAAGTGATTCTGTCTTTCTTATTTTATGGGAGGGTTTATGTTTCCCTATTTGAATTTATATGGTTTTTCAATCCCGTTGTACGGTATTTGCATTTTTGTTGGCATTGCTCTTGCGGTTTTGCTTGCCGTTTTCCGGGCGAAAAGAGCGGGGCTTAACCGGGACGATGTTTTTTATGCCTGCCTGTTCGCGGGCATCGGCCTGATTGTGGGCGGCAAGCTGTTATATCTTGTCACCGTAATACCGGTGTTTGTGGAGCGGCCGGAGCTTCTTGCGTCACAAGAAATCTGGAAAGCGTTGATGATGGGCGGCTTTGTTTTTTACGGGGGACTCATCGGCGCTTTATTAATGGTTTGGTGGTATACAAAGCTTTATAAAATTCCCGTGTTTTCCATGCTGGACGGTCTGATTCCGTCTGTGCCGCTGGCCCATGCGTTTGGGCGGCTGGGCTGTTTTTTTGCGGGCTGCTGTTATGGGGTCCCGTCTGCTTTTGGCTTTGAATTCAACGCTTCAGAGCTGGCGCCGCACGGAGTGAAGCTTTTGCCGGTCCAGTTGATCGAGGCGGGCTGCAATCTTGCGCTTTTTGCCCTGCTTTTGGTTTTAAGCCGTTTTTGCCGCCGCAGGGGCGTTTTGACTGGGACTTATCTTGCGGCTTATGCCGTCATGCGTTTTGTGCTGGAATTCTTCCGCTACGATGCGGAACGGGGCGTTTTCTGGGGGCTGTCCACCTCCCAATGGATTAGTGTGCTTCTTCTGCCTGCGGCGGTTTTAATCGTCTGTTTTGCCGGGAGAAAAAAGAGCACAAGGGCGGCTTCGGCGGAAAATGAAGAATAATTGGTTGACAAGCCTATAAAATTGTGGTATTATATTTTAGCATCTTAGAAAAGATGCACCTGCGCCAGTAGCTCAGCCGGATAGAGTGTTTGGCTACGAACCAAAAGGTCGGGGGTTCGAGTCCCTCCTGGCGCGCCACGTCGGAGCAAAGTCCGCTTTGCTCCGGCTTATTTTTTTTGCCTACGACAAAAAGATAAGCCATCCGCCCGCTTCCTTGCTCCTCCTCTTTCGCAAAAAGTCACGCTCGGCTCACCTGTTCGGTTGTAAACGCCCTCACGATGGCTCGCTGTCGCTACTAACTTTTTGCGAGTTCGAGGGTTCAACTCTCACCTCTGAAAAACTGATAATATCTTTTTCATGTGCTTCTAACAGACCTGCGGGTGAGCAATTCACGTTTCCCAGTTTTTAACAGAAAACGCCCGCGTTTTGGGTGGGGGTTTTTTTGAAAGCACAAGGCCGGCAACAGCGGCAGGATTGAGGTTTTCTGAACACCGTTGACCAACGCTGCTGTCAGAATCGCGCGTTGCTGTAGAGATACTTGCGCTTCATTCGTATAGGCGGAACAGGTATTCTGGATATTCCCCGGAAACCTGAAAGAACTGTCTTCTCCACAGATATATCACAGGAAAACAGGCCTGCCGCGGCACTCCGTTTTTCAAAAATAAGCGCAGTAAGTAAGGACGTGTTTTTTGCAAATTACGTCCTTACTTTTCTTTTGCCGGTGCCTTATAGTTATACTGTCAGCAAATGGTGAAAAGCTGTGGCGTGCGGTTGGTTCAGACCGCCTTTAGTTTGAAATAAAAGGGTGTACGGCGGCTGGTCCGTGTCCACTTATTTGGGGAAGAGGGGACTTGAAATGAATGAAAAAATTAAACGGCTGTTAAACGGAGAAGAGGAAAACTATATTCTTCCGTTTTTCTGGCAGCACGGAGAGGAAGAAACCGTGCTGCGTAAGTATATGGAGGTCATTGAAAAAAGCAATATCAAAGCGGTCTGCGTGGAGAGCCGTCCTCATCCGGACTTCTGCGGCCCGCGCTGGTGGCACGATATGGATATCATCCTGGACGAGGCCAGGAAGCGGGGGATGAAGGTCTGGATTCTTGACGACAGCCATTTTCCAACCGGCTATGCGAACGGTGCTATGGAGGATGCGCCCTCATCGCTGGCCAGAAAAAGCCTTGTTTATCAGGCCGTTCCGTGTAAAGCCGGGCCCGTGACGCTTGACCTGGAACGGTTCAGGCGGGCAAAGCCGTGGGAGCCTTCGGCAGTCGACCTGCGTTCGTTTAACAACGGCAAAGGGGTGCCGGAACCGGTTGGAGAAGACGAAATCGTCGGAATATCGCTGATTAAAGCGGGCGGCGAATCAGAGGACGACGTGATTGACCTAACCTCTATAAAAAGCGGGCGGGAAATTGCCTTTGACGTTCCCGAAGAAGGGGAATGGAACATTTATATCTGCCACAGCACCAGAAACTGCGGGGTTCACCGCAACTATATCAATATGATGGACTATAACTCCTGCCGCGTCTTAATCGATGCGGTCTACGAACCGCATTATGCACGTTACAAAGATGAGTTTGGCAAGACCATCGCCGGTTTCTTTTCCGATGAGCCGGAGCTTGGGAACGGGCACCTGTACGACATGCAGAAACATTTGAGCGAGCTTGACGATCTGCCGTGGAGCGGCGAACTGGAGGCTGCCTTAAAAGAAAAGTGGGGAGAAAAATATGCCGCTTTCCTGCCGCTTCTCTGGAGCACGGATTTTTCGGGCGATATGGCGGCAAAGCTTCGGTTTGACTATATGGACGCGGTGACAAGGCTGGTCGAGAAGGACTTCTCATGGCAGTTGGGGGATTGGTGCCGGGCGCACGGGGTGGAGTATATCGGACATATCATAGAGGACAACAACCAGCACGCCCGGACCGGGACCAGCCTGGGCCACTATTTCCGGGGCCTGTACGGACAGGATATGGCGGGGATCGACGATATTGTGAATCAGGTTTACCCACAGGGGGAAGAGGATGCAACCGAACCGGACCGTTTTGGCGCTTACCGGGAAGGGGCGTTTTACCACTATGTCCTGGGAAAGCTGGGGAGCTCCGCCGCGTCGATTGAGCCCTTGAAAAAAGGCCGCGCGATGTGCGAAATTTTCGGCGCTTACGGCTGGTCGGAAGGGGTACGCCTTGAAAAATACCTGGTAGACCATTTCCTCGTCCGGGGGATCAATTACTACGTGCCGCACGCCTTCAGTCCGAAGAAGTTTCCCGACCCGGACTGCCCGCCCCACTTCTATGCTCACGGGCACAACCCCCAGTACCGCCATTTCGGCGCTTTGATGAAATATTTAAACCGTGTATGTGAACTGATGAACGGCGGGCGCTGTGTTGCGCCGGCGGCGATTCTGTATACGGGTGAAGCGGAGTGGACAGGAGATTTTATGCAGATGCAGCTTCCTGCCCGGGAACTTACCGATGCGCAGATCGACTTTGAAATCCTGCCGGCGGACGTATTTGAAAATCCGAAAGGTTTCAATGCCGAATTTGCCGGCGGCGTGCTGAAGGTTAACGGCCAGGAATACAAAGTTTTCATTGTGCCGGAGACAAAGTACCTGTGTGAAGAAGCGGCAAAGGGAATTCATAAAATGCTGGAGTGCGGTATTCCCGTTATTTTTATAAACCGCCCGCCAAAATGCCTCTGCGGCGGGGGCGAACTGCCTTTTGACGCCGGGAGGTGCAGGGTTGTGGAACTGGAACGCCTGGCAGATACGTTAAAAGAAATGGGTATACGGGAGGTACAGGTGACCCCGGCAGACAACAGACTCCGCTACCGGCATTACTGGAATGGCTCCGACGTTTACATGTTCGTCAACGAGGGTACGGAAACCTATAAAGGAAGCATCACGGTTCCGCAGGCGGGGGATGTTTACGCCTATAACGCATGGGACAACACGCTGGAAACGGTGGACATCCAGCAGGAGGGAAACACAACGGCCCTGTGTGTGGAAATTGAGCCCTGCAAGCCACTGATCGTTGTTTTTGACCGGGCAGAAAGCAGGATGGGCAAGCCTTTGAAGGCGGGCACATGCGGTAAAAAAACGGATTGGAGCTGCGGTTGGACGCGCAGCATCTGCAAGAGCGCCGCTTATCCGGCATTTGAACAGGAGAAAGAAGTTATCCTGCCCGATTCCCTTGAGCGGGAGCAGCCGCAGTTTTCCGGGTTTGTCCGTTATGAAAAGAGATTGCGGCTTGAGGAGGTTCCAAACAGGCTGATCCTTGAAATTACCGATGCGTACGAGGGCGTTGAAGTATTTGTCAACGGCGTCAGTGCCGGTATTCAGGTCGTACCGGCTTACCGTTACGATCTCACGCGGCTTTTGAATGAGGGAGAAAACCGGATCAGAATTGAGGTTGCCACTACGCTGGAGAGAGCGACGGTGGAGCTGACCGGGCAGACGGTGGAATCCGCCGCACCGTCTGGAATCAACGGATGTGTTTTTTTGTACGGAGTATAAATTTTCCCGCGCCTGGCCTTGAAAAAACGGGTTGCCGTAATAGAAGGGATTTGTGCGAAGGGAACGGCTGCCGCCGCTGTTTTGGAATTTTTTTGCTTTCGCTGACAAAGTGTTGGGAAAGTCCGGCGGCTGAGCGGCTTTGCGTCAATAGCGTGGGCCAACGGAAAACTTTATCTTGGAACGGAAAAAGAAAACACCCCTTATCTGCATGGTGGCCGACGGAAGGATTGTTTCAACCACCGGCTTGTTTAAAACGCCGGCAAAAGACGGCCGGTCAAATTCCGAAAAAGGCTTTAGCATCAGTGGGTTAGTCAAAAAGCCGTTGATGTCCTCATCAGCGGCAAATGGGGGCAGGTTTGCCGCCTAACCGGGTTCTATGATATGAGGACAAATGTGTTATAAAAAGGCGTTAGCTTTTGCTGTACCTTTTTATTTTTGCCTTTTTAAAACAAGATGAAACGGTTTTATGAGGGCTTCTTTAAAACGCCCCATATAATTGTGTATGGGTCCGGGCATAATTTTATTTACTTTTGTTCCGTTTTCTACTATGATAAAGGAAAAGAAGGCGGTGACAGGTTTTTATGAAAATTGATTTGTCAGAGCAATGGCTGCCGGTTTATGAGGCTCTTGCAAGCTCTGTACGGATGAAAATTATAAAGCTGCTTGCTCAAAAGCCGATGAATATCAAAGAAATTGCTGCGGCGCTGGACCTGAGCAGTTCCATTATCACCATGCATGTCGGAAAGCTGGAAAAAGCGGGGCTTATTACGGCCGAACGGGTCAGTGCGCATGGCGCCGTTCAAAAACTCTGCCGGCTTGGAGTGGGGTCGATTGAGATTGAATTCCCGGACAGCGGCGGCAGTACCAATAAAACCTGTGAGTTTTCTCTCCCGATCGGCCATTATTGACTTTTCAGTGGCGCCAACCTGCGGACTTGCCACCACCGAAAAAATTATCGGCTATTTTGATGAGCCCAGGTATTTTCTTGACCCGCAGCGGGTGAACTGCAATATCCTTTGGTTTGCGTCCGGATATGTGGAATACAAGGTTCCGAACCTCCTTTTAAAAAGCCAGAGGCTCAAGGCGGTTGAGGTATCTTTGGAGCTCGGTTCGGAAGCCCCGGGCGTCAACTGCGACTGGCCGTCGGATATTGGATTCCGTTTAAACGGGGTCAAAGTCGGCCAGTGGACCTGCCCGGGGGATTTCGGCGGGAAGCACGGCAGGTATACGCCGGGCTGGTGGAGTCCCAGAATCGGCCAGTTCGGTTTTTTAAAGGTCATCCGCATTGATGAAACGGGTTCTTATATCGATGGGGACCGGGTTTCAGACGTCACGCTCGGTCAGCTTGACCTCAGCGGAAAACAGTGGACTTTCCGGATTGAGGCTCCGCTTGAAGCGGAACATTGCGGCGGGGTGACCCTGTTTGGCGCAGGCTTTGGGAACTACAACCAGGACCTGCTGTTTAAGCTTTTCTATGAGGCGGCGGAGGATAGACCCTCCCGGTAAAAATAAGCGGGAAACAGGCTTTCCGTTTTATCGGGCGCTTTAACCCAATGACTTTATGGTGTACCGCGGAAAGGGAGAGGAGCAACGGTGGGAAATAATACAAACTGCCCCTGTAAGCGGATAAAATGCAAACGCCATGGGGACTGCGCCGCCTGCCGGGAGCACCATCATGCGCCGGAGCGTCAGTCTCCGACCAGTTGTGAGCGTCTGAGGAAAAAGGCGGAGCGGAAAAGCAGCCGGGGAGTAAAATGAAAGGAGCGGACGGTATGATTACCAAACAGCAATTAACGGCGGCAATTAGGGAATTGGGGCTCAGTGAGCAGAACGTCTGCATCCATTCTTCTCTTCGGTCCTTTGGGGACAGGCTGGAGAATGGCCCGGCAACCGTTGCCGAAGCGTTTTTGGGCGAGGGTTGCACCATTCTTGTTCCCTCTTTCTCCTATGAATACCAAACGGCGCCGGATCCGCAGTATATGCCGGAGAGAAATGCCTATCCTTATGAGGGAGCGCCGGAACTGGAGGAGAACGGAGTTTATCAAGCTGATACAGCCCCTGTTTCAAGGGATATGGGAGCGTTTCCGGCTTATCTTGTCACGCGGGAAGACAGCATGAGAGGCGGCAACCCGCTCAATTCCTTTGCGGCTGCCGGCAAGAATGCCGCCGCATTGGTTGGAGGACAGTCTGCAAAAGACGTATACGCGCCCTTCCGGGAGCTCTGCCGGACTGACGGCTTCGTCCTGCTGCTGGGGGTGGGCCTGACCAGATGCACTGCGATCCACTATGCGGAGCAGCAGGCGGGCCGGGAATTGTTTGTGCGCTGGGCAAAAGCGCCCGGGGGGAAAACCATTCCCGTGCAGACGGGGAGCTGTTCCGAAGGGTTTGAAGCTTTTGCATCGGTTTTAGCGCCCGCTGTCCGCACCATGCAGGTGGGGGAAAGCAGGTGGCAAGTGATCCGGGCCGGGGAATTGGTGCGGCTGTGTGCGGACGCAATCCGCAAAAACCCTGGGATTACCCATTGCGGGGACCCTGACTGCGGGCGCTGCAACGACGCTGTAAGGGGCGGGCCGGTTATTAATTTTGAGTGGTAAAAATGCAAAAAGGGTTTCAAACGCAAAAAGCGGGCGAAACCCTTTTGATATTTCGGATGCGTTTTTGGGCTTTGACGGGCAGAAAAGGTTTTATCGCTCCCCTTTCGTAATATCCGGGCTCCGGAACGGGCATTCTAAAAGAAAAAGGGGGAAAGGAAATGAACCATTTACAGGCCGAAAAGTCACCTTACCTGCTTCAGCACGCTGAAAATCCGGTGGACTGGTACCCGTGGGGGGATGAAGCGTTTCAGAGGGCGGAACGGGAGGACAAACCGGTTTTCCTCAGCATTGGGTATTCCACCTGCCACTGGTGCCACGTCATGGCGCATGAATCGTTCGAGGATGAAGAGGTTGCAGCACTTCTCAACCGGAATTATATCTGCGTCAAGGTAGACCGGGAGGAGCGCCCGGATATTGATTCCATTTATATGGCGGTTTGCCAGGGGCTGACCGGCTCGGGCGGGTGGCCGCTCACCGTTGTGATGACCCCGCAGCAGAAGCCGTTTTTTGCGGGCACCTATTTTCCAAAGCGCCAGCGGTACGGTTCCCCCGGGCTGCTGGAGCTGTTAGCGCGGATCACCGAGCTCTGGCAGAACAACCGGCCTGAACTCCTGCGTGTCGGCGAGCGGATCGCGGCGGCCCTTTCAGAGACCCCGCAGGTTTCAGGGGAGCCGGGAAAAGAACTGCCGGAACAGGCTTATCGTATCCTGCAGAAGCAGTACGATCCCCGGTGGGGCGGGTTTGGCAGCGCGCCGAAATTCCCCGCCCCGCACAATCTGCTCTTTTTGATGAAATACGCCCGGTTGGAAAAGGAACCGGAGGCCGCCCGGATGGCGAAGGAAACCCTTGAAGCCATCCACCGGGGCGGGATGTACGACCATATCGGCGGGGGATTTTCCCGCTATTCCACTGATGAAAAATGGCTGGTGCCCCATTTTGAAAAAATGCTGTATGACAATGCGCTGCTGGCCATCGCCTATCTGGAAGCTTTTCAAATTACCGGCCGCTTCGGGTTTGAAGAGGCGGCGCGGGGAACCCTGGAATATATCCGACGGGAACTCCGCGACCCGCTGGGGGGCTTTTACTGCGGACAGGATGCGGACAGCGACGGGGTGGAGGGCAAATACTATGTCTTTACCCCGGAGGAGATTGAAAAAGTCCTGGGGGAGAAAGACGGAAAAGAGTTTTGCTCCTTATACGGGATTACCGCTTCGGGAAATTTTGAAGGGAAAAGCATTCCGAACCGGATTGGCAAAGAAGGGACGGCGTGGCCTTTAGAGGATGGGCGGCTGAAAAAGCTGTATGAATACCGCAGAGAGAGAACAGCCCTCCACAAGGACGACAAAATCCTGCTCTCCTGGAACGGGTGGGCAATCATCGCTTTTGCAAAAGCGGGCAGGATTTTAGAAAGTCCTGCTTATTTGGAATTTGCCAAACGCGCCTGCCAATTTGTTGAGACCCGGATGGCCGGTAAGGACAACCGCTTGTTCCTCCGCTGGCGGGATGGGGAGGCGGCCAACGCCGGGCAGCTTGACGATTACGCCGTCTACACCCTTTCACTGCTGGAACTCTATGCCTCTTCCTTTGATCCCGCGTATCTCAGCCTGGCCGCGTTGCGGGCGGGACAAATGCTCGACTGGTTTGAAGATGTGGAGCAGGGCGGATTTTATCTCACCGCTTCGGATGCAGAGGTACTGATCTCCCGCCCCAAAGAGGTTTACGACGGGGCGGTTCCCTCCGGGAATTCCGCCGCGGCTATGGCGCTTGAAAGGCTTGCGAAGCTGACCGGGGAAGAACGCTGGCGGCAGGCCGCCGACCGGCAGTTCCGCTTTTTGGCGGGCGCAGTGCGGGATTACCCTGCGGGCCAAAGCTTTGCGCTCGCCGCTATGCTGGATGCGCTTTACCCCTCGCGGGAACTGATCTGCGCTGGCGCGGAAGAAGGGGTTCCGGAGCCGCTTGCCGACTACCTGCGTCAAAGCACGGCGGACAACCTTTCTGTTTTGATCAAAACCCCCGCGACGGCCGGGGAGCTTGAAAAAACAGCGCCCTTTACCGCTTCCTATCCACTCCCGGAAAAGGGAGATATCTATTACCTCTGCCAAAACGGGGCCTGTTCGGCTCCTGTACAGAGCTTTGGCGAGTTGAATCTATGAGGAGAGTTCAAAAGGAACAGGAGGCCCTGAAACGGCCTCCTGTTCCTTTTGCGGTCAATTGGTTTACGGCCTAATCACGCGAGCTTCCAGCACAGAATATCGTCGCTGTTCAAGGACGTTTCCCCGGCGCTCTTGCTCCGGTCTATGTAGAGGATGAAGGTTTTGGTCGTCACGGGTACACAGGCGTATACGACCGCCTGGTAGTAAGAAGGAATCCCCTTCTGCCGGCTCGGCAGAAAGCTTGTGGAACCGGTGGAATAAATTTCTTCTGAAGAGAAAATGTCGCTGTGTACAGGGCTGGTCAGGTACCCGTCACATGCCATAATGAGCATCCCCATACCGTACCGTCCGAATCCGATATTGAAGTTCGAGGTGAGGTCGTCCAGCCCGGGATTGGCGTTGAGCTGTATCCGCAGGGTGCATTTAATCCATTTTGTCTTTTGTCCGGCTAGATTTTCCTCTGCTTTCTCTACGTCAGCTTTCCCAACCTCTTTCAGAACCGCACTGCTGTTGTCTGAATATACGGCCCGCACCAAAACATCGTTTTTCTCATTTTTGCCATTGTAGAGGTAATAGGGAATCCATTTTCCCCATTCACAGCCGTCGATTGTTTTGAGAACCTGTGCGGCGGACTCTTCACGGCTTGTGTTTTGAGCCGAAAACTGGGAAGACCCCTGCGAACCTTCGGAAGAAGCGAAGTCAGGGGAGGAATTATTCTCCGCCGGAGAGGATGAACGGTTTTCCTGAGACAGGCTGCTTTCAGAGAAATTTTCGGTTAAGCGGCTCCCGGGCGCGTCCTTGCCGGACGTGCACCCCCCAAAAGAAATGAGAAGTAAAACCGCGGCGACTAGAACAGAGACTGGTTTTTGAAGCATAAAAGATCCTCCTTTCCGAAAACGGCGTTTATTTAACTTTTGTTTTCCGGTCTGTTCCGACGTTAACCATTGGAGTTCACTTTTTGAATATTTTTTATGGAAGAGCCACAGGTTGTTTTGGGCAGGCCATGTTTGACAGCCGCCCGAAATGCGAAAACTCGTTTTATATATTCAGTATATCGGAGCGTAGCTGAGAAGTAAATAAAAATGCCCGGTTTTTACCGGGCATAAAAAATTTTGGATAAATGCTTAAAAAAACAGACTTTTCTATATATAAAATATACATAAAGAATCACAAAAATAAATGGCTTATATTGAATTAGTAATATTGATCGAAAAAACTCCAGCGGATATGAGCGGGATTCCGGATAGAATCAGCCGCAGACTATATTGCGTTGGATTGCGCGCCGCCGTATAGGCGCTCATTGGCCTATCCTTCATAGGGAAGCGCTTCCAATTCTTTGGCGAGCTGCTCTGCCTTTTCCAGCGGAAGGGTTTCAGGGTCGAATTTGGAGTACTGGTAAACCGAGTAACGGGAGACGAGGCGGGGCATGACATGCCGCTCAATGTCAGGCAGGTATTTTAGAACGACCTCCCTGGCCTTGGGATAACGAAGCAGGTCGCCGAGCTGGACGTCGCCTGTGAACGCTTTTGTGTCCTCTGCAGTCAGGTAGGAAAACTGGCGGCCCGGAAGCTCAAAGCTGCCGAACTGGTGGAACAGCCAGTTTGCGCAGAGCCGCGTCCAGTCTGAAAAATCAGCGTCGGTATTTTCCAGTATGCCGTTGGAAGAAAGCGGCTTGCCGGTAGCCATTCCGTGCTGGCCGTTTTGGAAGATGTGGACTTCAAATGGGATGGAATATTTGTTCAGCGCCTGTGCGAACGAAAGGCTGTTAGCGACCGGGACGACCGGGTCCTCCCAGGTGTGGAAGAGGAAGGTCGGCGGGGTATCAGGACCTACGTGTTCAACCGGGCAAGGGCGCTCCGGCGAGTGGAGAGAGTGGTCGACTGCGCCGTACCCCAGCACCAGCGCGTTGGGATGAAGCTCCGGGGCGCTCATGGTCGCCAGGCAGGCCGCTAGGTGGGCGCCGGCCGAAAAGCCGCAGACAGCAATCCGGTTCGGGTCGAGGTTCCATTCATCCGCATGGGTGCGCAGGGCGCGGATTGCCCCTTCAGCGTCCAGCAAAGGCTGGGGGAATTTGGCTTTTTCCTTAATGGAATACCGCAGGACAAAGGTCTGAAACCCCTGCGCAGAAAAAGAGAGGGCGACCGGTTCAGCCTCGCGGTCGGAACAGCGCTGGTAGCCGCCGCCTGGGAAGATGAGAAGGGCGGGGCGCCTGTTCATGTTGCTGAGTTCAGGGGACGGCTCCTGAATATAGCCGGTGAGTTTGCCAAGGCCGTCCGGTGCAAGGTTGAGAGTGAAGCAGTTCATGGGTCAATTCCTCCTTAAAATTATTGTTGTGTCCCGTTCAGCGTTTGGGCGAACGGGGATAAGGTGATTTTACGTCGGTCAACCCCACTAAGTAATCAATACTGACGTTATAATATTCCGCCAAGGCGATTAAAGCCCAGGTTGGTATTTCGCGAATGCCTTTTTCATAACGCCGGTAAACTTCACGTTTGCAATTCAAAATATCCGCTATTTGCTGTTGAGTCTTATCACAGTCTACTCTAATATCTTCAAGTCTTTTGTAGTGCATAAACACACCCCCTTGTTTATGCTACTATTTTGTGGCATAATCAAGAGAGATATGCTACCAAACGGTAGCTAAAAGGAGAAGATATTAATATGGCTGAATTTTGTTTGGAATGCTGGAACCGTCTAAATAATCTCAATCTGACCGAAAAAGACGTTGTCTTGTCAAAAAATCTTGACTTTTGTGAGGGCTGCGAAGACCTGAAACATATAATTGTCCGTTACCGAAGCAATTGGTTCCGAGAACAATATTTAAACTGGAAATGGTAAACCGTTTTCATGTCTCACTGCAAAGCGTCGCGGCGGCTTTCTCACCGGAGTTTAACAGCGCTTCGTTTTCCATCCGCTTTAGATCCCGGAAGAAAAAGAGGAGGAGCGGGATGCAGCAGGCAAAGGTCAGTGCATCGGCAATCGGCTGGGTGAGCTGTACGCCGATCAGCCCGAAACGGGCGGGGAGGATGGCAATCAGCGGCAGGAAGAAAAGCCCCTGCCGGCAGCAGGAGAGAAAGGTCGCCTGCCACGAACGCCCGATTACCTGGAAAGTCATATTGCTGATGGTCATGACCGGCTGGAGAAGCAGTGCGGCGCACTGGGCCCGGCAGGCAAAGGCGCCGATGCTGATGACCTCCAGATCGTCCCGGCGAAACAGCGCCATGATTTGGGGCGCGAAAATAAACCCGATTATTCCGAGTACGGTAAGAAGGATAGTCCCAACCAGGACGGAAAAACGGAAGGACTGGCGGACCCGGTCATACATCTTCGCCCCGTAGTTAAACCCGACGACCGGCTGATATCCCTGCCCGAACCCGAGCATTGCCGAGAAGACGAACATAAAAATCCGGCCGACAATAGACATCGCGGCGACAGCCGGGTCGCCGTAGACAGCCGCGCTGACGTTGAGGGCAACGGTCGCAGCACTTGCAAGCCCCTGGCGGCAGAAGGAGGGAAGCCCGGTTTTTACAATGGCGAAATAGGTGGAGAATTTCCGCGACACCTTTCGGATACCCAGCCGCACCACGCTCTTTCCAAACAGGAAGAAACTGAGCATGATGCAGAAGCTCACGCACTGGCTCAGCAGGGTGGCAATGGCCGCCCCGCCCGTCCCCAGCCCGAAGGTGAAGATAAACAAGGGGTCGAGCGCGATGTTTAAAAATCCCCCGAACGAAAGGCCTATCATTGAAAGAAGGGCTTTGCCCTGGGAACGCAGGATGTTGTTGAGGACAAAGGAGGCGCACATCACCGGCGCGCCGAGCAGGATGTACTGGGCGTAATCCCGCGCGTGGGGCAGGATGGTGGGAGTGGCCCCCAGAAGCTGCATCAGCGGGTCTAAAAAGAGGAGGCCTGAGACGGTCAGTAAAAGACCGAACGCAATGGCGGTGAAAAAAGCGGTGGAACCTGTTTTATCCGCTTCTTCGTTGTTCTGCTGCCCCAGCAGGCGGGAAATCATGCTCCCCGCACCCATTCCCAGCATGAATCCAATGGCCTGGATAATCGCCATCAGGGAAAAGACAATGCCCACCGCGCCTGCGGCGCTGGTGCCGAGCTGGGCGACAAAAAAGGTATCCGCCATGTTATAGATGGCATTTGTAAGCATGCTGATGATGGTAGGAACCGCCAGTGTGATAATCAGCTTCGGAATGGGAGTCTGGGTCATTTTTTGATATTGTGCCTGTTCGTTTGCTGCCTGCGGCATGCTTTTGCTCCTTTCTTTATTCCATTTCACGGCCGGTTAGGTTCTTGTACATCCGGCAGAGGTAAGAGGTGAATTCCGTCTTCTCCCGTTCACTGAACCCATCGAGCTCCCGCGCAACAATTTCTTCAAACCGCGTCCTAGCCTGGGCTTGAAGAGCACGCCCTTTATCCGTAATAGAGACGCACCCGGCGCGTTTGTCCCCCTGAGCCGGTTCACGCCGGACAAGGCCCGCCTCTTCCATTCCGTTCAGGAGCTTTGAAACAGTCGCGGGCTCAATTTCGCAGACCGCCGCCAAGTCTTTTTGCATGCAGCGGTCATGGGAGGCAAGGTGGCTCAGAATTTTGGGCTGGCCGGGCGAAAGGCCGATTTCTGCCATCGACGGGCGGACCCGGTTGCGCTGGGCATGAAAGGCTTTCAGGAGTATCAGGTGGAACGGCGTTTTCATAAAGCGTCACCCCTTCGGGGAATTTAGTTAGCATTCTAATTATTTCATCTCTAACTATAGAGCGGTGAGCAGGGTTTGTCAAGCCGTGTGCTTGTAAAAGTAAAAAAAGGCGATATGACGCGAAAAGCCGGGGATTCAATATTTCCTGTAAAAAGAAGGCCAGCTTTATATAATTGCCAAAAACTGCGCGGGGCGGGCCGTTTGTTTGACGAATGGTTCTGCGGGAGATAACGGAAGCTGGAGAGGAAACGCCGGATAAAATTGAGGAAATACAGCGCAGTTTGACAAATAGATTTTATTTCTAAAAAGGCCGCCCCGAATGTTCAGAGCGGCCTTTTTATGGAAATATTGATAGATAAAGGCGTATTAGCCATGGCCTAAAACCATAAAACAGTTGCAAAGAACCACTTGCACATGCTGACGGATCCGCACTGGCGCGGCTCCCTCTCAATACGCGGAAAACACCTGTTGTTCAGCTGTTTTTTAATCAAACGGGCAGAGTGACTGTAAAGGTGGTTTTTCCCCCGCCGCTTTCCGCTGAGATGGTTCCGCCGTGAAGTTCGGTAATCTCCTTTGCAATGGCAAGGCCTAGACCGGCGCCGCCGGTGTTGGCAGAGCGGGCGGAATCAAGGCGGTAGAACCGCTCAAAAATGGTGGAGAGCTTATGTGCGGGTATGTCCGGTCCGTGGTTTGTCACCCGGACGACCGCGCGGTCATCTGTCCGGTGGACGCTGATTAGGAGTGAGGTGTCCGGCGCGCTGTAGGAAAGGGCATTTTTTAAAAGGTTATCGAACACGCGGGAGAGTTTATCCGAATCTGCCTCGATCATCAGGCGGTCGTCAATCTCCAATGAGCAGGCGATATTTTTCCCCATAAAGGCGGGGTAGAATTCGTCGGCGATCTGCCGGAGCATCAGGCTCAGGTCAAACCGGGTTTTTTCCAGCGTAATATTTTGAAGGTTAAAGCGGGTGATGTCGAAGAACTCATTGATCAGTTCCTCCAGCCGCAAGGCCTTTTGCAGCGAGATGCCGGTGTATTTTTGACGCATTTCCGGGGAAATATTCGGCTCATCCCGCAGGAGGGTCAGGTAGCCCACTACATAAGTGAGGGGGGTTTTCAGGTCGTGTGCAAGGTAGACTACCAGGTCGTTTTTCC
>ERZ1673695.1516-NODE-1516-length-23232-cov-24.844674_pt1 | contig 23232 bp, 24 predicted proteins | sample MGYA00580225_ERZ1673695 | MGnify/ENA primary metagenome ERZ1673695 (study PRJEB41218, sample SAMN15661739) | gut metagenome | host: Homo sapiens | place: Canada: London | collected 2015-08-20/2019-03-30 | study: EMG produced TPA metagenomics assembly of... | reverse complement strand
TCCGTCCCCATTGCTTACCTTCTTCGCCTTGTTGCACTTCATTTTACAATCCAGGCCAAAATAACCCGCCGCATTATTCCGCCCTCCAAAATTTTCTGTTCGCCATCACGAGCATGACGGAGCATAAGCCACAACCCAGCAAAAAGCTGAGGTTAGCTAAAACACTGCTAAAATTGTCAAATACAAACTTTGGGTGCTGCCATATCAATTTCAGTAAATCACCCGAAGTAATTAAGTAAAACGGCATCTCATTGTCAGAGCCCACCGCCATTGCGTTGATAATAAAAACGACGGAGAACAAGAGGTAAAAGAGGCGAATATCCATTAAGGCGGGAAGAAGAACCGCACAGCATCCGATAAAGCAGCTGATGGGGAGACCGCAGATAACGACGGTCTTTAGCAGAGGCAGGATATATTCAATAAGCGGCAGCTTTGACGGCGTACAAAAGATGTAAATCGCCATATTCAGCGAAAGAAAAATGGTGATAACCGAGAAGGTAAAAAGGATCCCGCCTAGCAGCTTACCCGCTACATACTGGCCTTTACGAATCGGCATCGCCATGAACAAATTTTTCATTCCCAGGCGTTTATCCATATGGATGCGGCTGGACACGAGGAATAGCAAGCCAAATATGAGAATCAGGCCATCCAGGCTCATCGTCCGATAAATCAAATAAGACGGCTGTATCTGAAAGAGGAATACACGGTAATCGAATATGTGGGGATTGCCGCCGACGAAGCAAAACGAATCAAGGAAAAAAGCTACCCGCTTGTGGATTGGGGGATGACGGAGCAAGACTGTCTTTCCTACTGCTACAAGCGGGGCTTTTCATGGGGCGGCCTGTATGAACTGTTCAGCCGAGTTTCCTGCTGGTGCTGTCCGCTTCAAGGGCTTGCCGCACTGAGAAAGCTGTATGAGCATTTCCCGGATTTGTGGCGGCAGCTTGAAAAATGGGATGAAAGCACATGGCGGCAGTTTCGCGCAGATTATTCCGTCCGTGAGCTTGCCATACGATTTGATTTTGAGAAGGTGTGGCAGGCACAGGGCGGGAAGCTCCGCAGCCGTGCTTTCTTTGCAGCATTGAAGTCGGAATTGGCGCGGTGCGGATTGGAGGTGAGCGAAAATGCCGAAGATTAAGACGCGGGATGTAGTCAAAGGGACGGTAAAGACCATTGATAAATCGGCAACCACCGCCGAACGTATGAAACAGGCGTTTGTCCGCACAAAGGATAAAGCGGAGCACAGCGCCTTTGCCGAGGAAAATTCACCGGGCGAATATGCGGCTGACCGTATTTCGGGCGGTGTGGATTCCGCAGCGCGTGAGGTTGTTCATCAATTTGACAAGCAGGGGCGCAAGGGCGTTAAAACCACCAAAGAGAATATTTCCAAAGCAAAGGAGTATATCCAGACACGGCGGGCCGCTGCCGACCAGCCCAAAAAACAAGCCCGCCGCAAAGCGGCTGAAAGTGTCCGGCGCTCTGCCCCAAGCGCCAAGAAAACCATTAAAACGGTGGATCGGGGCGGAAAGACCATTAAGCAGACGGCAAAATCCACCTCCAAAGGCACGGTGAAAACCGCCCGGAAAACGGTCAAGACCGCCGAGCGCACAGCAAAGACCACCATCAAGACCACGCAACAAGCAGCAAAAACGGCGCAGAAAACCGCGCAGGCTACAAGGTCGAGAACGGCAGGGGTTACACCGTCGAGGGCAACTCCGGCGACGCCTGCCGTAGGCGGGATTATCCCATCTGCTACTATGAAATCCTCGGCTACGGCACACCGGCCTACTAAAAAATCAGCCGCCCGTATAGGCGGCTGGTACATAATTCACCGAAGAACACACCAAATCGCACATTTGCTATTGTACGGAATTTCGTATATAATAGAAGCAACAGATTACAGGAGGCGCTTGAGAGATGGATTACATATCGGTAAAGCAAGCCGCTGAAAAATGGGGCATTTCGGAACGCCGCGTACATAAGCTGTGCGAAACAGACCGCATTCCCGGCGCGGAACGCTTCGGATATGTATGGGCGATTCCAAAGGACGCAAAAAAGCCAGCAGATAGACGAAAGAAAGAAAACAGGAATTTAGAAATAATTTAGAAACGATCCCTATACTGTGTGCAAAGGAGGTTTGCACTATGGAAAAGAAACTTTTGATTGTGGACGACGAGCTGGACATGGTTGCTATGCTGAAACGATATTTTGAGCTGGGCGGCTATTGTGTGATGGTTGCGGAAAACGGTTTGCAAGCGATTGAAAAAGCCGGAAAGCAGCCCGACCTCATTCTGTTAGACATCAATATGCCTGATATAGACGGGATTGAAGTTTGCAGCCGGATCCGGGACTTCGTTTCCTGCCCGATCCTCTTTCTGACGGCTCGGATTGAGGATAAGGATAAGCTAAAAGGATTTGCGGTTGGCGGTGACGATTACATCGTCAAACCTTTTTCCATCGATGAGCTGGGCGCACGGGTTGAAGCGCACTTGCGGCGGGAGGAACGCAAGAACGGTAAAGCCGTCCGCACAAAGTTTGACGATGACCTTGTAATCGACTATTCCGCGAAGGAAGTGCATTTTAAGGGCAAGAAAATCCCCTTCCTGAACAGGGAGTTTGAAATCATTGAGCTTCTTTCCTCCTACCCCGGTCAGCTGTTCAGCAAGGAACGAATTTTTGAAAGCATATGGGACATGGATAGTGATGCAGATGTGGCGGTTATTATGGAGCATGTCAGCCGCATTCGAGCTAAGTTCGCTCAGGTGGGCTGCAAGCCCTATATTCAAACAGTTTGGGGGAGTGGATACAAATGGATAAAATAAAGAAATGGTATCAGAGTATCCCCCTGTGGCTGGCGCTGTTTCTAATCATGGTGGCGGCTCTGCTGATTGCGTCGGTTGGCTCCCGGCAAACCACAGAAGCCGCTGCACAAAAGGCCAATGCGATTCAAGGGAAATACATGACTGGGAAATATGATCCTTCGGATACAACTCCAGATAATGATAATGTGACGTACTCCATTCACATTGATTATCACTTTGAGGATTACACGGACGAGGACATGCGGCTGTATCAGTTTTATTCTTTCATGCAGAAATATGCCTCAATCTTTTGGTATTCAATCCTTATCGCAGCAGGCGGATTGATTTTCTATTTTACAAAGCTCAAAAGGCCATTATCCCTTTTGAATCACGCCTCCGCGCGTATTGCGGAAAGCGAGTTGGATTTTACGCTAGACTATCCCGGCTCGGATGAAATGGCAAAGCTGTGCGTGGCTTTTGAAAAGATGAGAAACGCGCTGGACGAGAACAATCAGAAAATGCTTCATATGATCGATGAGCGCAAGCAGCTCAACGACGCATATACCCATGATTTGAGAACACCGATTGCCGTTCTGAAAGGCTACACCGATATGCTGCTCAAATATCTGCCAGAAGGCAAGCTGCCGCCCAAAGAGGTCTACGATACAGCCAAAACCATGTCCTCCCATGTCTCGCGGCTGGAACAGTTTGTGGACAGCATGAATACCGTGCAGAAGTTAGAGGATTTATCCATCCAGAAAGAATCGGTTGCCACTGAGGATTTCTTGGGGCATCTGCGTGAATCGGCGGAGATTCTCTGTAAAGGGTGTGGTCTGTCCTGCGCGTTTGAGGCTCCCATTACGAGCAAAACCCTTCATCTCGACCCGTCTGCTGTAATACAGGTTTATGAGAATCTACTGAGCAACGCCACCCGCTTCGCAAAATCCTCGGTTGCTATTCGTTGTACGCGCGGAGCAGACAGTTTTTCTATAACCGTGACGGACGATGGCAAAGGCTTTTCAGATAAGGATTTATTGAAGGCTGCTCATCCCTATTACAGCGGACAAAACGAAAAGCAAGAGTATCACTTTGGCCTTGGCCTGCATATCTGCCGGACGCTCTGTGAAAAGCACGGCGGCAATTTGCGATTGGAAAACGCAACCAACGGAGGCGCAAAAATTACTGCTCAATTTTCTACGGCGGAACGTGGATAATACATATATTTTGTGTCAGATAAATCCACATTTTATGAAGCTAATACGGAGGGGTTGTATGGAATTTATATACGCGTCAGAAAAGCCAGCGGAAAAGGAACTGTTGGACTTTTATAATCAAATGGGCTGGAATGATTTTTTAGGACTTGACCTTGTTGGAATGAAGCGTTTGATTGCGGGAAGCTATTATATGATTTCCGCTTATTCAAGTGGAAAATTGATTGGCAATGCAAGAATTATTTCCGATGGCGTCACAAACGCTTATCTATGCGGCTTGGGAGTATTGGAGCCATACCGTAAACAGGGAGTTGCCGCGCAGATGATTCAAGCGCTGAAAGAAAAAATCAACGCCGATGGATTGCACGGACAATTTTTCTGTGAAGAGCCCCTAAAAGAATACTATGAAAAAAGAGGAGCGACACAGTTTGCAGTGGGTATGAAAATATAAGGCAACCGAATCATTAGAACACCTATGCTGTGCAATGGGAAAGTTTGAAGGGGGAACTGTAAATGAAAGACAAATTGAAAACGATAAAGATCGCTTTGGTGATTTCATCAATCGCCCTGTTCGTATCAGCCATCAATCTTCTGTTTTGTGTTTTGAACAAGCAAAACATGGCGAGCGCTGTCAGCATTTTTTGTTGTATGATTGCTGTACTTTGCTCGAATATAGCGAGTTATTCTTCTGCTAAGAAGGATAACGACGACCTTAATAAATAAGGGTATATCATGAAGATAATAAAAATCATTATTTTTATTGAGATTGTGTTGAATTATGCGCCCGAACGAGTGGCAGATAAAATTACTTGTAGGAGGTGATAGATTGGAAATTTCATATTACATACCAATAATTGTTGTATTTATTGTTTTATTTATTCTATTACGCAATCAAAAGTCTGTAATAGCAAAGAAAGTAATCAAAAAGAGGAAAACGGAGGAAAAAACAGAAATGATTGAACTTGCAAAAATATTTATCGGAAAAGAATGCCTGATTTATGCGTTTGACAGCAACCATCAGTTTAGCGGTACGATTAAGGAAGTCAGTGATGGCGCCATCCTGATCGAAAATAATGGCTCTATTGAGGCGGTTAATCTTGATTTTGTTATCAGAATCAGAGAGTACCCGAAGAACAAGAAGGGCAAGAAGAAGTCTGTTGTTTTAGATTGAGCAAGGGGGCTACTCAGAAAATGGAAGCTTATATTATATTAGAAGAAAACGGCAAAGGGATTTTTTGCCCAAAATATCGTTTCCCTTTGGAGCAATTCTCAAAATCAAATGGAACTGATATTTGAAAAACTTAAAGAGCCAGATGCTAAGACGCAGAGCCGATAACACACGAGAAATCGTGGTTATCGGCTCTTACTTTATGATAACGATAAAATATGTCGCCTATTACAGATTTCGATGATGCCGCCATAGTCATTGCTTTTTTAATTTTTTCTCCATGTTAGAAACATTTTAGATTTGCCCCTTATGCTTATCATGTGACTGGTAAACATCAGCACGATTACTTTAAGGAGGCAAATCAAAAATGAAAAAACTACTTTCAATTTTACTGGCGGCGGCTATGGCATTCAGCTTGGCGGCCTGCGGCGACAGCGGTACTGGTGGCGGCAAGTTGCCCTCCGCACAATCTGGCGGCAACGGCTCCGCGCTCTCCACAGATTTTCAGCAGCACATGAAGACGGCGGACTGGTTTCAGCTTGGCCCTATGTGTGAAACGGAAACGGGCTGGTATTTCCAGTATAACTATTTGCTCTACTACATTGACAAGAAATCTGTCAAAACGACGGTACTGTGCGGAAAGCCGGATTGCAAACATGCTGATCCCACCTGTAATGCTTGGGTGAATACCAGCTCTCTGAATTACAGCGACGGCAAAGTATTTTTCGACAATTCCGACAACGACAATGGAGCTTCTGGGCTTATGACCCTTTTCTCCATGAATACGGATGGAACAAGCCGCAAGGATGTACAAGCCTTACAGCAGCAAAAGCAACATGAATGGAAGCCCTGCGAGGCTATCATTCATAGAGGCGTTGTGTATTTCAATTACGCTGGCGCGGTGTATATGGCTCCGTTAGGCTCTGACGTGAGCAAAGCCACAAAGCTGTTTGGAGAAGTAAAAAACACGGAGGATGGTGTAGCTAACACCGGCGACGGCATCTATTGGAAGTTTAGCGCCGAGGGCGACAAAATCTATTTTATGGGAAATATCACGCAGAGCGATAGAACGCAAAAAGACACCCTGTTCTGCTACGACACGAATACTAAGGAATTCAAGCAGGTATGGCAAATCCCCGACGCTGCCGAGGTCGGAAAATGGGAAACCACAGGCGTATCGCTCATCCGCACCGGGACAAATCCCCGTGGCTGGTATATCAAAGACGGCAGCCTCTATTTCTACCTTTCCGGCAACGACCTGTGGCGCAACGATCTAAATGGTGGTAAAAACGAGTGCGTGGCGGCTGTCAGCAAGAGAATCCCTGAATCCGGCTTTGCCATCTTTAACGACGATAACATCTTCATCATTAACGACTACCCGGATCATCTGGAAAGTCTGTTTGATAGGGATAAGACCAAAGCGGACACCATCTTCATGTATGACTATGACGGAAACCTGCTCAAAGAGCTTTCGCTGAAAGACTTGGGGAAGCACTTAAAATCCGTCAGCAACATCCAAATGCTATGGGCCAGCGACGGCAAGCTGTTCCTGTTTGTCTATGGGAATACGAAAGTATCTGATGTAGAAGCTAACGCGCAAGAGGCCACCAACAAAGAGCGACTTGCCTATATCGACCTTGAAACAGGCGAACTCTCTCTGCTTGATTGGACAGGATATTACGGCTAAGGGAGTGGTAGATATGAAGTTAGAACTCAAAAACCTTAAAAAGCAATACGGCAAGCAGCTTGCCCTCAACGACCTTTCCATCACCTTCGATCCGGGTATCTACGGTATTCTCGGCGCAAACGGCGCGGGCAAGAGCACCATGATGAATTTACTCACCGATAACCTGAAACGGGACGGCGGTGAAATCCGCTGGAACGGCACGGATATTCTGGCTTTGGGACAGAAATTCCGCAGGCTGCTCGGATATATGCCGCAGCAGCAGGGCTTCTACGAACACATGACGGCGCAGACCTTTCTCTATTATATGGCGGATTTGAAGGGCCTGCCCAAAAAGCAGGCGGCACAGGAAATCGACAAACTGCTGGAGGTGACAAGCCTTTCCCATGTGCGCCATAAAAAGCTGGGCGGCTATTCCGGGGGCATGAAACAGCGGGTGCTTCTGGCACAGGCTCTCTTGGGCGACCCGAAGGTGGTCATATTGGACGAGCCTACCGCTGGCCTCGATCCAAAAGAGCGCATTCGCATCCGCAACTTTATCTCCGCCTTCTCCCGCGACCGGATCATCCTGCTGGCGACGCATATTGTAAGCGACATTGAATCCATTTCCGACCAAATCCTGATGATGAAAAAGGGCTGCATGGTCGGCATGGGCGCGCCCTACGATTTGGTGGAGAGCGTCGCGGATAAGGTGAAGGAGCTGCCTTGCGCGCCGGAGGATTTAGAGAATATGCAGGAGCGGTACAAGGTGGGCAATGTGTTCCAGCGGCGGGGCGAAACTTGGGTGCGGGTAATCGGCGACACCCTCCCCGCTGAGGGTCAATTCGTGGAGGATCATCTGACTTTGGAGGATGTTTACCTCTATTATCTCGGAGAATAGGAGGCGCGGCATGAAAGAGTTAAAAAGGATATTCTCAAACCGCCGCTTGATGTTGGGCCTCCTGCTGATTTTCCTAATCAATGGGATTTTATTCTATAACGCGCAGACGGAGCGGGACTTCGGCCTTGACCTGTCCGGCCCGTCCTCCGGAATGATTTCTATGAGTTTCGGCGGGTCATTTGAAGGCGGTCAGGCAAAGGCAGACGGCGCGGAGAGTTACGCGGTTTATCAAAAATGGCTGGCAAAATACAAGGCCATACCTCTGTCCGAAGCGGCGGAAAAATTGGAGCAGGAAAAATCCCGGCTGGGCACGATTTTTGAAGTGTCCGAGCTGCTTAAAACGGACGGCGGGTTGTTCGGACAGGAAGCCTTGAAAAAATACCGCGAGGAAGAGCCGGAATTGATACGGCAGCTTGAAAACGATGAGATCGACTTGGAGCAGGCGCGCCTTGATTATACGGCGGCGGACAATCTTCTGCGGCAGCTCGATTATCTCAATGGCTATGGCGGCTATCTGGCTTCCATACAGGCAAACAAAGAGAGTATGCTGTCCTTCTCTATTTTCAATGACCCGAACAGCTTTTCCAGCCGCAACATCATCAAAACGGCGGAGGAATTTGGCGGGCTGGAAGGCGTATCACTGGAACTCGGCGCGGACGGCGCGGTGGACGCTTTTATGAGCTTTGCCATAACCGACTATCTCCTTCTGGCGGTCTTAGCCCTGATCTGCATTTCCTTTTTGGAGGAACGAAAGAAGGGCTTGTGGAGCGTGGTACACGCAGCGCCCCATGGCCGCCTGCGGTTGGCGCTCCGGCGCGCGGGTATCCTATTCGGCATATCGGCGGTAAGCGTGCTGCTTCTGTATGGGACAAACCTGCTTCTTGGCTTCTCCTTGTATGGCGGGCTGGACGATTTGGGACGGGCCGCGCAATCGGTGGAGGTGCTGGGCAAGCTGCCGCTGCCCTGTACGGTGGGACAGTTTTTGACCCAGTATATGCTCTTGCGGATAGCGGCAGCCTGCTTTGTAGCCCTGCTCCTGTGGCTCCTGCTCACGGCGATCAACAACGTGAAATACACCATCATTGTGGCGGCGGGAGTCTTGGTGGTGGAATACAGCCTCTACACCTTCCTGCCGGTGCAGAGCTTCCTCAACGCCTTCAAATACTTCAACATTTTTACCTACATCAGCCTTTCCGACCTCTACACGAATTACTTAAACATTGACCTGTTCGGCTTCCCGCTGGGGATTCGGAGCATCTCCCAGCTTGCCATGCTTCCCTTGGGCATCTTGCTGATAGCGGTTTGTATTGCCATCCACTGCCACAAAAAGCCAGCGGCGGGTAAAGACCTGCTGGGGCGGATCGCCTACCGGCTAAACAGCATAACGGACAAGGGGCTGCGACATCTCCACCTTTTGGGAATGGAGCTGCACAAGACGCTGTTTATTCAAAAGGGGTTCGTGGTGGTGCTCTTGTTCGCCTATCTGGCAGCGGGGCTGTCCTTCACGGCCACGGTTCCGGTAAACAGCGCGGCGGAGGCTGCCGCCCGGCAGTATACCGCCGAACTGGAAGGTGTCGTCACCGACAGCACCTTCCAGCGGATGGAAGAGATACAGGCGGGACTGGATGAAGCAATCGCCGCTTTCGATACCGCAAAGGAACAGTACGAGCGCGGCGAGATAGAATACCCTCAGTTTGATATTTACGCGCGCGAGGGCGAGGCGGCAAAGATAAAACTCGACGGCCTGCGCACAGTGCGCGAGCGCGCGGAGATCCTGCGGGAACAGGGAGCGCAAAAAGGCTTTGCCTCTTGGCTGGTGGAGGACGCGCCATACCAAAGCGTTTATGGGAAACCGGCGCAGGAAAACCAGCAAAAGGCGGCGCTGGTGTCGCTGCTTACGTTGGTTTTGCTGCTGGCCGGGTGCATGGCCTACGAGGAACAATCCGGCATGGCAAACCTTCTCGCCTCTACCGGGCGCGGGCGTAATACCCTGCTTCGCAGAAAAATGGCTCTGGCTGCCATTTTGACAACAGGGATTTGGGCGGTGGTTTACGGACTGGAGTTTCACGCATTTTTAGGCGGATATACTTCCGGCACTTTGAGAGCGCCGGTACAGAATCTCGCCATGCTGGAAAACTTCCCGCTGCCCTGTTCCATAGGCGGATTCCTGGTTTTGCTTTACCTGTTCAGGTGGATCGCCTTGTTCTGCGGAGCTATCTTGACGCTGCTGATTTCCGCCCATGTAAAACGGATGGAAACGGCCTATATCGCGGCCTGCGGCGCTCTGCTTCTGCCGTCCTTGCTTTATCTGTATGTCGGTTTGGAGCCACTTAGGTATCTGTCGCTTGCCTTACCCATAGAGGGAATGGCGCTGCTGTTGCCGACAAGCGGCATTCTGACCTCTTGCGGCTTTGTCTTAGCCGTGTTGTTTGCCCTGTGCATACTTTCTGTGTATCTGTTGCGCAAAAGAATGAAAATACGGACGAAAAAGAAAAAGCAGCCTTTCGGCTACTCTTTCGACTGACTTTCTAATGCGGCTTTCACAGTAGCCTTGATGATTTTGATGGATCGTTCGTCGCAACCGTGAAGCATACGGACGAGATTTTCTGCCTCGGATTCCTCAAAAGGCTTCTCGGGGTAGAAAATCGAATCCGGCGATATAGAAAGTTCGCGGATGAGCTTATAGAGAACATCATAGCTTGGTTTTTTATCCTCGTTCTCTATGCGGTATAAGTATCGCTCGGTTATTCCTACTCTGTCGGCTAATGTTTCCACGGTAATATCCGCTTTTTCACGCGCCAATTTTAGGATATCGCCAAGCGTTTCAGGATTGCAATGCACTTTCAGTTCACCTCCATATATAAGTATACGGATTTAGGCCAGCTTTATAATGGCATGACAATTCAAAAGTTGGTGAACTGAAAGTTCGCAGATAGATGAACTAAATATAGAGAAGCAGCCCCGCCAATAAAAAAACGAGGTTTTGACGGGGAGTTTTGTCATGCAATCCCTCTCAATCCCGGTTTTTGGATTGGAGGGATTTTTTTATGCGCTGGACTTTGTTTGGAGCTTCGCTGCTGGTTATGAGCAGCGCATTTAATTCGATGTAATTGACCGAGGTACACGGTCAAAAAAATCTTCGGATTTTCAATAGGATTCTTCGCCCTTGCTACTGAACCCACAGTATATTGTAACAATGAAATACCGCTAAACCATGCGCTTACTAAGCGACGCTCTGCGCCCTGTAGTAGGCGCATTTTTATATATGGCAGAGGCATTGAAGCGCACTGCCGCAGCCCTCCTATCCATCTGAATCTTCCCGGATTTCAGATGGATAGGAGGAAAAAACAATGGATGGAAACCATCCAAACAGAAAGAAAGACAAGCTGAATCCTTATATCTTATCCCGACAAGCAGGGCGCTATTTCCTTTCCTTTAAGGACGGGCAAGGGGTACAGCATGAGATAGAACTTGATGAATTGCTTTACAACGAAAAAGAACTTGAGCGGTTGTTTCAAGTAGTAAAGGGTGACCCGATTGAACTTGGCGTCATTTTGGCTGCATTCTATGGATTGCGCCGGAGCGAAGCGGTAGGACTAAAATGGAACGCGATTGACTTTGAGAAAAAGACGCTCACAATTCGCCACACGGTCACTCAGGTGTGCGTTGATGAAAAGAGCACGATCATTGAGAAAGATCGGACTAAAGCGAAATCAAGTTATCGTACCCTACCGCTTATCCCGCCGTTTGAGGAGTTGCTCTACCGTCTGAAAGCGAGGCAGGAGCAAAATTGCAAGTTGTGTGGTGGAGCTTATTGTAAAAAAGACGCCGATTACATCTATGTCAATGAAATCGGTGAACTTGTAAAGCCGGGATTTATCACACAGCATTTCTCTTTGGTGCTCTAAAAGAACGGCCTGCGAAAGATTCGCTTTCACGATCTTCGCTACAGTTGCGCAAGTCTCTTGTATGCAAACGGCGTAAGTTTGAAAGAAATTCAGGAATGGCTGGGACACAGCGACATTTCTACGACTTCAAACATTTACACGCACTTGGATTTTAGTTCCAAAATTGTTTCCTCAAATGCGATTATCGGAGTTTATCCTATCGCAGACAGCCAAATGTTCCTCCAAAAGCAGCCCTAAAATTGGAGGGACATCGGCAAAAATTCATGTCCCTCCATCCCGACGCGGGAAATCTTAAAAATAAAGAAAGCCCGCAAACGCAGGTATATCAAGCGTTTGTGAGCTGTCGGAGTCTGGTGCCGTTAAGCAATCCAAATCCGAACCCATATTCTTCCCGTCCAGCGCCGCCTTTAGGTCGTCAAAGGTGATGGTTGTCATCCCTTCCTTGTAGTTGAAGGTAATCACCATTTTATCGTCATACAGGAAAATGGCGTTGATAAAAGTATCTATCAACATCTTGCGGTGGGACTTCTGTCGTACGTCCAGCTTGCGGAAGCGGTGGAGCCAGAAGGTCATAAACTCGGCACTGACTTTGGGCTTCGCCAGCTTTTCACAGGCTATCCGGGTTTCCAGTTCCTCCTTGGCGGCTTCCAGTTTTTCCAGCCGCCCCTTCGTGGACTTGGTTAAGATACCCTGCTGGATGGCGTTGAGCAGGTTTTGAATGGCTGTGTCCGCTTCCCGTAGTTGTTGCTCATACAGGGGCAAGTTCACATTCTCCCTGTCCTGCAAATCCATGAGCATGGACACGATGGCTTCAATGGCGGTATCGTCCATCACCAGCTTCATGGTTTCGCCCACCACTAAATCCTCAATCCATCCCTTCTTGACGGACTTCTTGTGGCACTCCTGCCGCTTCTTTTTGACGGACACGCACTTGTAATAGTGGTGGACATTCCCGGTACGGCTGGTGCCGCTCTCGCCGCAGAGGTAGGCCCCGCAGTAGCCGCAGAACAGCTTGGTTGTCAAAAGATAATCGTCCTCGGCCTTGTGTCTGGCCGGGGTCTTTTTGTTCTTCGCCAACTTTTCCTGTACCCGGTCAAAGAGGTCTTGGAGAACGATGGCGGGTATGCCCTCCGGGACTACTATATCCCGGTAGCTGTACTCCCCGATATAGCGGCGGTTGTTCAAAAGGTGCTGGACGCTGTTGTAGGTCAGCTTTTGGCCCCTCGTATTCTTTACGCCCTGCTCGTTCAGCCAGTCACGGATTTGGGTCATGGTGGCCCCCTCGTCGTAACGCTGGAAGGCTTCCAGCACAAAGGGGGCGGTCAGCGGGTCAAGCTGGAAAACCTGTTCGCTGTCGATTTGATAGCCGATAGGAAGGGTGCCGCCGTTGAACTTGGTCTTTAGGGCGTTCTCCGTCATGCCCCGGACTACCTTCTCGGATAGGTCGGCGGAGTAGTATTCGGCGTACCCCTCCAACACACTTTCCAAAATGATACCCTCGGCCCCGTCTGAAATGACCTCGGTAGCGGACACGACTTTCACGCCGTTCTTTTTCAGCGTGGCCTTGTACCGGGCGCTGTCATATCTGTTCCGGGCGAACCTGTCCAGCTTCCAGACAATCACCATATCAAACAGCCGCTTTCCGCTGTCCTTAATCATGTTCTGAAACTCCGGGCGGTTGTCCGTCTTGGCGGAAAAGGCCCGGTCTATGTAGTGGCGCAGGATGGTAATGCCGTTTTTCTCTGCAAAGGCGGTACACTCCCGGATTTGGCCCTCTATGCTTTCTTCCCGCTGATTGTCAGAGGAATAACGGGCGTAAATTACGGCTTTCATTGTTCACCCTCCATCATGCGAAACAGGGTTTCTTTCAACTTCTCATTCATGGGGGACTGCGGGTCAAAGCACATCTCGATAAAGCGGCGCATTTCCGCCCGCTCCGGGGCGGCCTTGGGCTTAAACTCGTATGTCACCCCTTGGGGCTTATCCGTCCGGGCAAAGATATAATCCAGCGACACATCAAAGTAATCCGCATAGCGGCGGAACAGTTCCACGGGCAGGGTGGACTGGCCGTTTTCATAGCGGTTGACGCTGGACTGTGTGGAGCCGATGGCCTCCGCCATTTTCACCTGTGAAATGCCAATGCTCTCCCGCAGGGCTTTCAACCGTTTACACACTTCTTTCATGTTGCAACCTCCTATTCGGGTTAAGTTTATTGTAACCCAGTTTGTTGAAAATTGCAACCCGGAAACGCAATTTCTCCCATGCGTTTTTCTCCTGTCCCGGCCCAGAGGCCGAACAAAGAAGCGGCGCAGATCAACCCGTGGGGGTGGGCTGGTCTGCGCCGTTTCTTTGGGTTTTGGAGGGGTAGGGACACGGGCGCAGAAATGCGATCTGTGGCCATACGCCGACAAAACCAGGTTTCCAAAGGGGCACCCTTTGGCACACGACCTTGCTTGCAAGGTGTAGTGTGTTATACCTGCTGGCGTGGCTGACGGGGGAAACGGGGGTGTCGTGTATTGACACAACCGTTTTCACCGGCAGGAAAGCGGACAGGTTTTTGTGAACCGAAGTGAACAAAAATCCTGTTCGGTTTCAGAGAGCGGCGGCAGGTATATCGCCTGCAATCAATTGTATTCGCTTATTTTGGAGTTGCCAAAACTACTTTTCCAAGCTATCGTGCAGATACTTTTACTAACGTTCCCAAACGATCTTTGTTTTCTTGGCGAGTTTTCTTTTGATAGCCAAGCTTATCGCATATGTACTCTATTTTTTGCGCGAAAATATCAACGCTCAATCTTGACATAAGCAACATCCCATCTGCATCTCTTGAACTTGAATGCCATTGCTGTTCGTCATCTAATGGATGTTCAGGTCGGAAGTCGTAGACGTTAAAAATCTTGTGTTCAACTTGGGTAATCCATGCAGCGCCTACCTCTGTTAGAGCACCCCATGATCGCTTAGTGTTATGACTTGTCACGAAAATCACATACATCTTTTGCGTGGAATAACTATCAACAAAGAAATCTCGGAGATAATCATATATTCCACTTTTTCCAACATCCCCTTCAGGAATACGAGACACCTCGTCATCACAATTTGTGTAAATAATATCTTCTGGAGGTACATTATTGAACAAAAGCATATTATAAACAACATCCGCCAAATCTTTATCTGGGTATGTTTGGCTAATAAGGATTTTCTTTTTCTGAGAGTCAATTACACTTTTGATTCCCATATCAGGACTGTTAGTATTAATTTCGTCAGATAAAATTGTTTCAACTTCTTCTGCGTGTTCCTCGCCTATGCCAAATCGAGTTGAGATTTTTTGCGCTGCGCGTTGAGCAGTTTTTTTCCGAAATCCATCAACAGAACGTCTGAAGGCCGCTTCATTTTGGCGCTGCTCATCCAATTTCTTGTCTTCTTTTTTCTTTTTTCCTAACGCCACAAAAGTTTCACGCATTTTCAAAATATCCGGCAGCAAACTGTTCCTTACATAATCTAACACAGCCTGATAGCGAGGGTCGTCTGATCTATAACCCTGACGATTACTCAATGCCATGTCTGGTAGTTCCGTCAATTCAAAAATATCAATATGTAATTGACCTACGACAAAAACCTCTGGCAATTTGTTTTGCCCGACAACTGGGAGGATATTAAACTCCCCCATTTTTTGATTTGCGTATATCGAAATGAAGTTATCAGGAAAATCCGTTAATTCTACTTTTCTGCCGCGAGTTGAAATATAAGTTCCAATCCACCCTTTAATTTCAACATTGTATGCATGTTCATCTCCGCTCTTGTCCTTCATGCTAATTGGTAAAGACTTCAACGGCTGATTCTTGCGTAAATCATGGATTTTTCCTGGGAATGGCGTGACAAAAAAATCATTCAAATACTGAAATTCATCGCCCAATGTTATAAGCGTTGATAGCTCTGAAATCATTTCCTTATCAAAATTGTTAATAAGTTCCTCTTCGGTTCCACGAATAAGATGGATTTGAAAGGACTCATTTACAAGTGGAAATATTTTCAACAGATTTCTTTTTATTGCTTTAAGAGTACTGTGCAATTTATACTGCGGATGTTGCATAACTACGGCTGTACCATTCCCGGATATTCGCTCAAATGTTATCTGTTCGTCAGTGAGGGGCATGAGCAAGTTGTTATCGCCAATATGGCGAGAAAGAACAAATCCGGATTTTTCAGTTCCAGAAATAGTCTTGATTAAAACATTTTCGGAGACGGAGAGCGCGGCAAGTTTACCAACGCCTTTTCTTCCCATCTTTTGTCTTTTTAACGGAGTTACAGAGTCCTCCGCTGAACTTCTTGAAACAGCAGCAACGTTAAGGTATTTTTGTATGTCACCGCCTGCATATGACATACCTTTACCATCATCTTCGACAGTAATATCATCCTTATTGGCGATGATGTAAACATTATGTGCATCAGCGTCATATGCATTTGCGATTAGCTCCGCTAAGACGTAATAGATATTCGTATACAGACTTGGCCCAAGTAACTCTAAAATACGAGGGTCTATATTAAGCTTGTATTCTCTTTCACTCATAACGACGCTTCCTTCTTTTTTCTCTTCTTAGGTAGGCTGTCAATTATACTTTGTCCTATTATTTCACCTAATCTTGGGGGTACTGCATTGCCAATATGCCGCGCAATTTTTCTAATTAAAACTCCATCACAAGTTGATGCAAATTGATAGTCTGGCGGGAACGACTGTAATATGGCACCTTCGCGTAGAGTGAGCGCACGATTTTGCTCTGGATGCCCAAAACGTCCCGTTCCATATCCAATGAACTGTGTCGTAATTGTCGGAGAAAGGTCATCCCACTTCATACGCCCATATACCGAAGCATAAGATTTTCCCTTTTCGGTTTTGTGGCAATCCAAGATCAAATCTTCGGGCCAGTCTCGCCATGTTCCGCCTGGAACGGAATGCTGAATGCGACGCATATTCTTTTCTGATAAAGCTGGCGCAATATGCAAGGGATCCATTTCATTTGCTGCGCCCGCTATAATTGGCGGAAGCATACCAATTGCATTCCTAACTGTTACATGCTCATTATGAGTTGCCGTCAATAACACCACTTCTTTGCGACGCGAAGCAAGTAAGATAAGCCTCTTCCTTCGCTGGGGAACGCCATAATCAGCGACATTCACGATTTGATAATTCACTTTATAATTTTCTGATTTAAGCGTATTCACGAAGTCTAAGAATACTTTCTCTTTAGCCAGCTCGGGAACGTTCTCCATGGACACAATATGCGGGCGTACCTCTTTTACAAGACGCCCAAACTGATAGAGCAACTTCCAATCCTTATGTTTTGATCGATGCTGTTTGTCTTTGCGGTGACTCGAAAAAGGCTGGCATGGCGCACATCCAACAAGAATTTTAATGTCGGCACCCCGTAGCAACTTCCGAATTTCTTTGCCAGTTACATCTTCAACACTCTTTTTAATAAATTGGCAGTTGTTATTATGGGTATAGGCATACTCACATGACCCGTCAATGTCAATACCTGCAACGACGGGAATTCCTGCTTTCATAAGTCCGTTTGTAAGTCCCCCCACGCCGCAGAACAAATCAACTGCTTTTATTTCCATGCGTCTTCCTCCGACTATATAAAGAAATTACTGTTTTATAATTTGGAGCCTGTCCAACAGTAACATTTCATCTCTCTTTTTCAACTCGCACTCCCAAATCCGCAACACCGTCCAGCCTCGCGCCTCAAACATAGCGGTCACTTCTTGGTCGTGCTTCATGTTCCGCTCACGCTTCTTCTGCCAGTAATCTTGGTGCTCGGCGGGGCGGGTATTCCGGCAGTCATGCCCATGCCAAAAACAGCCATCGACAAAGACGGCTATCTTCTGCTTTGGAAACACAAAATCCGGGTGTCCTTTTACAGGATAGTTGCGCCGCCATCCTGTGATGCCGTTCTGCTTGAATATCTCTATCAGCCGCAGTTCAGTCGATTTGTTTTTCTTCGACTTAACTTGCCGCATAACGTCAGATCGCTTTTCTTTATCGAAAACGTCCGCCACAATAAATCACCTTGCTTCAAACTCAATACGGAGGCTTGGATCGGTTTCCGCTTCCAGCACAATGTTGTTATAGCGGCTGATAATATCGGAAAGCGTGGAATTGCGTTTTGCCTCGTCAAATAGGCTATGCTCATATACGTTCGCTGATAGGAATTGCTGAACATCCCACACCTCGACGCGTCCGGCCAGCCCTGCGTCCTCTGCAAGATTCAGCGCCGTATGTACCCTGTCAAAAATTGTGATGATGACGGGATGGCAACCGCTCCGCAGATTGGCTTTGCATTTTTCAATCAACAATGCTCCGGGCATGGTCGTACAATGTATGATTGTACTGTTGATGACAAAATCCCCGTTGCGATCCGTGGGGCCGTCGGCTACCGAAGCGCCGTGTATTTCAAAGGAGCCTTCCGGAATTATAAGGCAAAGTTTGGCGGCTACCAAATGCTGCAACACCGTTCCAAGATACTGCGTCCCCGGATTCTGCTTCTGCCGTTTCTTTGCCTGTTCAAACAGCTCATCCAGATTAGCGCCGATGGTTTTAGATGTGTCGGCGGTCAGTATGAACGGTTGATTCCTAAAATATTCTCGGACTTGTTCCGCCCAAAACTCACCGACGACAGAGAAAGCAACAGGTTCCTCTGCGTTCCATGCGTTGAGAAAATCAACGTACTTAACCATCAGGCCCATGCTGCCGCGGCTGGTTCTCCCACCCTCGGATGATAGCTGCTGGGTAATGCCATATTCCCTCAAAATCTTTTTCAGATTACCGCCGCCAAGACCGGCGACTTGCCCTTTGCTACTGGTCTGGAAATCGTCTGGATTTAGAGGAAAGTTCTTATCTTGCACCAAGCGCGTAAACTGAACGACTAAAGACAAGGGGCCTTTGGTGAAGATGTTGTTTTCCGCTTGAAACGCCTTTAACCGTTCTTCTGGACTAATCATCATAAACAGCCTCCGCAATTTTCGTTAGGAATCGTTCGCCGATGAACTGCGCGACAGGCATCGCCACCGCATCGCCCATCGCTTTATATCCGTCGTTATAACTACCGGGTAGAATAAAACTATCTGGCGCTCCCATCAAGCGGGCGGCCTCTCGGACGGTCAGCAACCGGGCATGGGTTTCGCCATTTTTCTTCACCACTAAATACTGTTTGCTGCTTCCACCCTCCGGCGTCCGCAAGCAACCGGCAATCCCATCGAAACGCAATTCAAGTTGTTGTTCGCCGTGGCGCGTCCTGCGATACCCCGTCGCGTAAACGGTATCGTGTTCGTCCAACTTGATTTGATGCCGTTCAGGGACAAGCCGAAGAACATTGTCTTTATCAAACGGGGCCATTGCCTCAATAATATCCTTCAACCCTTTGCGTCGGCGCGGCGGCTTTTCAGTTTTCCACCAAATCCATCCTGGCAGCGTTCGCCCCAATTCTGCGGCGGCTTTATTGTGGAGCCAGCAGGGGCCGTCGCCAATCAGTTCGGAAGGTATCTTGCAATCTTGCCGTACCGCAATCATAAACACTCTCGGTCTGGATTGAGGAACGAAGTGAGATGCGTTGAGGACGATTGCGCCGCAATCAAAACCGCGCTCGATCAGCGCCATGTGGATTGCTCGATAATTGTCGCCTCCGTTGGTTGAAAGCAAGCCGGAAACATTTTCTAAAAGCAGAATTTTAGGCTTTTCGTCCATTTCATCTAAAACGCGCAGCCATTCCCACACCAGCCCGCTTCGGGAAGCGTGGATGCCTCCGATGGAACCCGCCAACGAGAGGTCTTGACAAGGAAAACTGGCCCACGACAGATGGGCGAAAGGCAAATCGCCGCCCTTTATGTCTTTAATATCGGCAAGGTCAAAATGCTCGTCGCCAAAATTCGCCTCGTAAACAGCCGCTTTTTGCTCGCTGATGTCGTTCGCCCAAATAGGCGCGAACATACCTTTCAGCCCATATGCGACGAGGCCGCTACCGGCAAAGAACTCATGCATCGTCCACGGCGCGGAGGATAAGTCGATTTTCTCTTTTTCAAACATGGTGCGCTGAAGCATCATTTTTTCCTCCCGCTCTGTGATCGCTTATCGTTCGTCGGCTTCTCCGCATTTTCCGGGATAATCCAAATACGGCTCATGCGCGTCGCCCCGGCAATTCGATTCTCTTTACATAGAATCTGGACTTGGCGCGGCGTCACGCCCCATTTTTCAGCAGCTTCTTGAACTGTGATATATCCGTTCACTTGCCACACCTCAAAACGTTTTCGTGTGTCTACAATTTTTCATTTTCATTATATTCGTTTAAGCGAAATTAAGCAAGACCTTTTCTGCAAATGCACTCAAAATGTGACGCTGGCCACACAATATTTTTAAAATTTCCTTTGCCATATAGGAACAAAACGTATATACTTATGTCGTTAATAAGTAGATGCACTTCATCTAATCTCAAAGGAAAGGAGGTTCACCCCATGAACGGCCCTTCGCTTGTCCAGTTTCCCTACGACAGCAATATCCGCTATCTGCCTTTGGCCTATTTCCTGCCGGAAGATTTATTCGCCCAATGCCCTGCCCTTCGTAGGTTGCCGCGCGACTTGGCCACTCTCGCCGCTTCGGAGGAACTGATCTCGCTGGTTGACAGCGATCAGTTTTTGAACGAGGTCATGGACGCCGCCGCGTCCCTTGCGTTTCCCCACTTCGGCTTCGGCGGCTGGAAGGAGCATTACACGGGCTGGTGTCCCGTCTGGCGTTTGTCCTACGCCCTGCCGCTGTGGGCCAAGGGCGTGGAGCAGATCACCGGCTGGGGAGTGCAAGCCTTGTTTCGTATGCCGCCCCATACGCATATCCCGTTTTTTCCGCCGGAATATGTTTCGGAGGTTTTCTCCTTGGCGGTCAAACGTGTCATAGAGGAACAAGGTTGGCAGCCTGTTTTGGACGCGGTGCGGGAGATGCCCTGCGACGAGGACTTCGAGCCGTGGGACACCAATGTTCGCAAGGACTTCTTGCGGAAATGGTATCACACCCGTTCCAAGAGGGTGCAGACGGTTTCGCTGGAAGCCTGCATAGAGGACGAGAACTGCGGCATCCATGAGATCGCAGACCCTTCCGGCGATTTTACGGAACAGGTAGAGGCGGAGGACTTCTGCCAACGGTTCAAGGCCACCTTATCTGAAAAGGACATGGCGATTTTGGAACTGCGGGTGGAGGGCCATACCTACGAGGAAATCGCGGACAAGCTGGGGTACAAAAATCACAGCGGGGTTGTGAAGCGGATGGAGACCATCAAGAAGCGGTTTATCCAATACGGGAAAGAAGCAGGGTGCTAAAGCCACGCAGGCCGGAGACGGCGGGCGTGGCTTTTCTGCGAACCAAATCAGAGGATAGAAGGTGCGAATGTTCAACATCAAAGATTTGCCGCCCATTGAACGCAGGCCGGACGGCTCCCTATACCGCATGGATGCCAAACAGCGGCGGGTGGCGCTGCGGCTCATCAAGGGCCTGTGCAGTTACTACGACAGCGGGAATTGCCTCTATCTGGACAGAGGCGAGGAAGTGACCTGCCCCCAGAGCGTTTCCTATTCCGTCTGCTGCAAGTTTTTCCGCCATGTGCTTTTAAAGGACAAGGAAGGGAAAGGATTGGAAGCGGCAGTTTTCCAGCACGACGCCTTGAAGCATTGTGTACGGTGCGGCAAGACGTTTTTTTCGCCCTCTAACCGGGCCAAATACTGCGAGAGCTGCAAAGCGGAGGTACAGCGGCGGCAGAAGGCCGAACACGCGAGGAAGAAGCGGGCGGAGAGTGGAAAAATAGAGGCTAAAAAAGGCTGATATAGCAAGGCTTTTCAGCCGCAAAGCAGACAAGGCAGTATAAATCCCTTTAAGACCCCGGAAACGGGGTTCTATCTTTCTACAAGGAGGTACAATGGCGCAAAAGGCACAACACGCAATCCTACGCTTCGCCAAACACAAGGCGGGACCAGCCGGGGCGCTGGAAGCCCACCACGAGCGCACCAAAGAGCAGTATGCCAGCAATCCCGACATTGACACCAGCAGGAGCAGGGACAATTTCCATATCGTTCAGCCTACGCAGAAATACAGGCGGGAGATCGACAGCCGGATCAAGGCAGCAGGGTGCCGCACACGGAAGGACAGCACCATGTTTGTGGACACGTTAATAACCGCCAGCCCGGAGTTCTTCACGGGCAGGAGCAAACGGGAGGTACAAGCCTACTTCACCGAGGCTGTGACCTTCATGGAGAAGAAGATAGGCCGGGGCAACATCTTCTCCGCCGTGGTACACATGGACGAAAAAACGCCCCACCTCCACCTGTGCTTCACCCCAATCACCGAGGACGGGCGGCTGTCAGCAAAGGAGATTTTGGGCAACCGGGCGCAGCTTTCCAAGTGGCAGGACGAGTTTCACGCCCATATGCAAAAGGCGTTCCCCATCCTCAAGCGGGGCGAGAGCGCCCTTGTCACCAAAAGAAAACATATCCCCACATGGCTATTCAAACAGTCTGTAGATTTAACGAAACAGGCGGCGACAGTCCAAAAGGTGTTGGCGGAGATCACGCCGCTGAACGCTGGGAGAAAGAGAGACGAAGCGGCGGCGCTGCTGAAACGCTTTTTCCCCCGGCTGGAAAGTCATTTGGGGCAGATGAAAAAATATCAGGCCACCATCGACTATTTGACGCAGGAGAATGAAGGACTGAAAGAAAAGGTCAAGGACGGCAGCAGCATCAAGAAACAGTTGGAGGCCGCAAGGCTGAAACAGGAGAACGAGCAGCTTCGACGGTTTGTGGAGAGCATCTCGCAGGAGCTGCTTCACGATTTGCGGGGACAAGGGAGGGACGGCCATTCAAAAGACCAGCAGCGGTAACGCGGCTATGCCCCTTGAAAATTGAATATGCTAACGGGAGGTAGCACTTGGGCAGAAGGAAGAAACTAATCAACAACACCGACATTCCCCAGCACAAGATCGAAGCGATTGCCCGCTGCCTTTTGCCGGACATTCTCGCTTTCTACGAAAGCGAAGAGGGCCAGCGGGAGTTTTCCGAATGGAAAAAGCAGAGGGAAGCGGAGAAGCAGGAGGCCAAAGCAGAGTAGGACGAAAAGGGCGGGCGCACCGTGAAAACGGCTGCGCCCGCCCTTTTTGCGTTTATTAGGTCTGCTTCTTTTTCCGTGGGCCTCTTGGCTTGGAGGTGGGCTTACGCTCCAATCCGTTGCGGAAATGGGTCGCTTCGTAGCGGTCAAAGAAAACAATAAATCCGAACCCGTCCCCGATTGGGAATAGGTTCGGATTATATTGGTCTGGTGCGAGTGGTGATACAGCATTTTTCAAAAAACACAGTAATATCAATGGTTTTAGGACACCCGAACAGCGAAATTACTTGTATTCCGCCCTCTTGAAACAGTCAATTTCAGCAGCTATTGCTCGGTTCATCTTCCGGTAAGGAGACGACATCCTTGCAATAATCAGTACATAGCGCGTCTGTTACCCAAAGTGGCGCTTGGGTCGGCAGGCGCGCTATTTTTATGCCCAGATGCGG
>ERZ1673695.1503-NODE-1503-length-23387-cov-268.001886_pt1 | contig 23387 bp, 22 predicted proteins | sample MGYA00580225_ERZ1673695 | MGnify/ENA primary metagenome ERZ1673695 (study PRJEB41218, sample SAMN15661739) | gut metagenome | host: Homo sapiens | place: Canada: London | collected 2015-08-20/2019-03-30 | study: EMG produced TPA metagenomics assembly of... | reverse complement strand
CGGCAAGGTGGGCGGATTCCCACACGGCACCGGCGCGCGGCAAGGTGGGCGGATTTCCACACAGCACCGGCGCCCGGCAAGGTGGGCGGATTCCCACACGGCACCGGCGCGCGGCAAGGTGGGCGGATTCCCACACGGCACCGGCGCGCGGCAAGGTGGGCCGATTCCCACACGGCACCGGCGCCCGGCAAGGTGGGCCGATTCCCATATCGACATGTATGTAGCTTGTGTTATCTGTGGATTGTGCAGCTCAGCGGGTCGCTGGTCGTATGGCGGAGTGTCCCCCGTAACCGGCCGCGTGCGGCCGGTTACGCGCAGTACGGCGCCGCGTCCCGCAGACGGGCCGCCGTTCCCGCGCGCAGCACTGCGCACCCCCGTGGGGGACGTACGGCAGCTGCGTGGCGGTGAGCGGGATTAGGGCTTTGCAGCTACCGTGTTAAGTTCCCTGGTGTCGCTGAAATAGTTGATGAACATCCCCCTAAGCGTCAGCAGCAAGCTGCCGCCGCTTAGGCCCCGGAAATCACGCCCTTTACGTCGTAAACGCCGTAAAGCCCGCTCACCGGGGTTAAAAGGGATTACTTTGACTTCTTCATTGCTGTTCGCGAGTTAAGGCTAATCAGGGCAGGGGGTAGGGTGGCAGAATTTATAGCCCGGCAACCGGCTACGCCGGGCTTTCGGCGCCATTTTACAACACAGACGGCTTTGTTGAATAAATCGAACTTTTGCTGAGTTGAAGGATCAGATCACGCATCTTCCCGACAACGCAGACCGTTCCGTGGCAAAGCAAAAGTTCAAAATCACCAACTGGCCCACCTACAATAAAGCCCTCATCAACCGTGGCTCCATAACTTTCTGGCTGGATGATGAAGCTATTCAGGCCTGGTATGAGTCGGCAACGCCTTCATCACGGGGAAGACCTCAGCGCTATTCTGATCTCGCCATCACCACCGTTCTGGTCATTAAACGCGTGTTCAGGTTGACCCTGCGGGCTGCACAGGGTTTTATTGATTCCATTTTTACACTGATGAATGTTCCGTTGCGCTGCCCGGATTACACCAGTGTCAGCAAGCGCGCAAAGTCGGTTAATGTCAGTTTCAAAACGTTCACCCGGGGTGAAATCGCGCATCTGGTGATTGATTCCACCGGGCTGAAGGTCTTCGGTGAAGGCGAATGGAAAGTCAAAAAGCATGGCCAGGAACGCCGTCGTATATGGCGAAAGTTGCATCTGGCAGTTGACAGCAACACACATGAAATCATCTGTGCAGACCTGTCGCTGAACAATGTGACGGACTCAGAAGCCTTCCCGGGTCTTATCCGGCAGACTCACAGAAAAATCAGGGCAGCATCGGCAGACGGCGCTTACGACACCCGGCTCTGTCACGATGAACTGCGGCGTAAGAAAATCAGCGCGCTTATCCCACCCCGAAAAGGTGCGGGTTACTGGCCCGGTGAATATGCAGACCGTAACCGTGCAGTGGCTAATCAGCGAATGACCGGGAGTAATGCGCGGTGGAAATGGACAACAGATTACAACCGTCGCTCGATAGCGGAAACGGCGATGTACCGGGTAAAACAGCTGTTCGGGGGTTCACTGACGCTGCGTGACTACGATGGTCAGGTTGCGGAGGCTATGGCCCTGGTACGAGCGCTGAACAAAATGACGAAAGCAGGTATGCCTGAAAGCGTGCGTATTGCCTGAAAACACAACCCGCTACGGGGGAGACTTACCCGAAATCTGATTTATTCAACAAAGCCGCGCGGGGCTAACAGGTAAGATGAAATTAAGGTTTTACGAACACTGCCACTGTAATTAATTACCGCTACTTTCATAAATCACCTCAGAATTTTTTGTTGAACTTCTTAGGGTCGAAATTCTCACCGATTTTCTTGAAGAATTCTTTATCAATAATGCCGGGACTCTCTGCTTTTTTACTTTCCTGCACTTCAGGCTCAGACGGTTGTGTATTGTGCAATACACTTTCCGCTGCACCCTTCGCGCTACTCTTATCATGCGTATTGTGCAATACATTTTTTCGGTTTTGCCGCGTTCTATACAGTGCCATCTCAAGCCCTTTGGCTGTTACCGAAAAGCTGTATTCGCTGTCGAGGATTTCAGCAATTTCATGCCGCGTTAGCCCTCTGTCCAGCCAGTTCTCGATTTCATTTAGGCGCAATCTGACAGCAGCCGATAAGTTGCGGGGTTTCAGATCTGCTGGTTTATTCATAACCCCCTCCGTTGTATGAAAATGACTCTACAACACTCGTAAGAAGGGGTCAATCGAGTTTTGTAGTTTATCTGTAGTTTTATTGTAGTCTATTTGTAGTCTGTCACGTTTTTTGTAGTTTATTTGTAGTTTATTTGTAGTTTTATTGTAGTCTATTTGTAGTCTTACAACACTAAGGCAAAACGTTTTTTGTAGTTTATCTGTAGTTTATCTGTAGTTTATCTGTAGTTTTTGGTTGCTCAGATGGTCATGCAAGCATGACCATCAAAGAATAGGACGCTTTTTAGCCAAATGCCCCTTAACCTACGGAGATCGCCCTACCAAAAAAAGATGATTTTTTATCCCTTAACCTGCTATACACCTAACGCAGCGTGATAAATCACGCTATCCAACTGATTTAAAAGAAAAAAAACCAAATTTAGCCATGCTGCGGTATTACCCAGGTATTACAAATCTAATCTAACCTACTGATTTAAAACATTTTTTATTTATTACTTTGGTAATACTATGATTTCACCGTATTAGACACCCTTTTTTCGTTTAAAAAATGCACAAAGTGAGGACTGAATGCCAACAATAACCGCAAAAGTATCAGATGAACTTTTGGCCTATATAGACCTGGTTTCAGGTGGTAATCGGTCAGAGTATCTGCGGCGCTGCCTTGAAGCTGGCCCAGGTGATCTGGAGTCCGGGTTGAAAATAGTTACCAACCAGCTGAGCGACGTAAATCGCAAACTGGATTACCTTTTTGACCGTGCTTCAGATGCGGATTTTGGCTCACTGCGCGATGAGCTGGGTAATGACTCCAACTTACTGATAGTGTTTTATGTTCAGATAATGCCCGATGACTTTGTCATGCAGCTCCACCGATTTTGAGAACGACAGTGACTTCCGTCCCAGCCTTGCCAGATGTTGTCTCAGATTCAGGTTATGCCGCTCAATGCGCTGCGTATATCGCTTGCTGATAACGTGCAGTTCTCCCTTCAGGCGTGATTCATAAAGCGGCCAGCCATCCGTCATCCATACCACGACCTCAAAGGCCGACAGCAGGCCCGGAAGACGCTCCAGCGTGGCCAACGTGCGTTCACCGAATACGTGCGCCACAACCGTCCTCCGTATCCTGTCATACGCGTAAAACAACCAGCGCTGACGTGATTTAGCACCGACGTAGCCCCACTGTTCGTCCATTTCAGCGCAGACAATCACATCACTGCCCGGCTGTATGCGCGAGGTTACCGACTGCGGCCTGAGTTTTTTAAGTGACGTAAAATCGTGTTGAGGCCAACGCCCATAATGCGGGCGGTTGCCCGGCATCCAACGCCATTCATGGCCATATCAATGATTTTCTGGTGCGTACCGGGTTGAGAAGCGGTGTAAGTGAACTGTAGCTGCCATGTTTTACGGCAGTGAGAGCAGAGATAGCGCTGATGTCCGGCAGTACTTTTACCGTTACGCACCACGCCTTCAGTAGCTGAACAGGAGGGACAGCTGATAGAAACAGAAGCCACTGGAGCACCTCAAAAACACCATCATACACTAAATCAGTAAGTTGGCACCATTACCTTAATTTGCATGCTAATAAGCAACCCTGTCTTTGCAATAAAACCGGATACGTCGGATAAGCGAGTAATGAGTATCTTCGAGCTCGGCGTCAGGCCCGATCGGGACAACGATTTCGCAGACGTGGCCAGACAGACGATTTCCGCTTCGGTTGATCATGAAGAAGGTACGCTGGCGATGTACGCCCTGCAACGCAGCGACAATCCACGTCAGGCATTCATGGTCGAGTTCTATGAAAATGAGAGTGCTTACCGCAAACATCTCAATGCCGCCCCCTACAAAGCATTCGCTGCTCGTGCACCTGACATTATCGATCGGAAAAAGAAAATCACCCTGGAGCCACAGTTTCTGGGCGACAAACACATCATAGCGAATGAGCGAACCATCAATAATCTGGTGATCGTCGAGGTAAAACCCGTGGCGATTCAGTGTATCTATCCAGAACAGCCTTTGTTTTGGCCTACTGGATGGCACAAGACAGATCGGTTTCGCCCGTCTGGTGACAGACTTTGCCACTTTTGGTTATTTGTGCGACGTCTACGTGCTGAACGACTATCAGAAAAGTGGCCTCGGTCGTTGGTTGATTGAATGCTGTCACGCCCATCCATTGATGTCACGCCTGCGACGGATAATGCTGGTCACTGACAGCGCCCCTTGGCTATACTAGAAAATGGGGTATCTCCCGTTGAACCGACCAGACTTTGTCTGGCAGATCAACCGACCAGACATGTATCGTAAAACCGAAGGTAAATGAAGACTGTTTGGAGAGTAATATAGACTGTCAATCCGTAGGGCTGAGCATCTGCTGCGGAATAATTTGGCATATTCGCGAGACAACGTTGAGACGTCTGCTTGAGGCCCGGAACTTAATGTCAACTTAGCCATAGCCCATCTTCCACTTCTTTGCGCTATCTCGTTTATGAACCTAGTCATTCCGGGTATCATTTTGCGATTAGCATTCCAAAACCAAATTTAAGATAGGCATGTTTGCACTATCGCTGCGATCGCCCCTGAGGATTTTCATGAACAACGCCGAACAACAGTTCCTGAACGAGCTGGATAACAAATTCTGGAAAGCCGCCGACAAGCTACGCGCCAACATGGATGCCGCCAACTACAAGCACGTGGTGCTGGGGCTTATCTTCCTCAAGTATGTGTCCGATGCCTTCGAGGCGCGTCAGCAGGAGCTAATCACCTTGTTCCGCGATGTCGGCAACCCGGACAACATCTATGCCATGTCGCGCGACGGTTACGACTCTGATGAAGAGTACGCACAGGCGATTGTGGATGAACTGGAGGTGGAAGATTACTACACCGAAAAGAACATCTTCTGGGTGCCGAAAGCCGCGCGCTGGGACACGCTGAAAAACAAAGCCATGTTGCCGACCGGCACCGTGCTGTGGGTGGATGAAACCACCGGCAAGGATGTGACGCTGCGCTCTGTGTCCTGGCTGGTGGATAACGCGCTCGATGAAATCGAAAAAACCAACCCGAAGCTGAAAGGTATTCTGAACCGTATCAGCCAGTATCAATTGGGCAACGAAGTGTTGACCGGGCTGATTAATACTTTCTCTGACGCCAACTTCAGCAACCCGGAATATAACGGCGAGAAGCTCAACTTAAAGAGCAAAGATATTCTCGGTCACGTGTACGAATATTTCCTCGGCCAGTTCGCGCTGGCGGAAGGCAAACAGGGCGGCCAGTATTACACGCCAAAAAGCATCGTGACCCTGATTGTTGAATGCCTACAGCCGTATAACGGCCGTGTGTATGACCCGGCGATGGGTTCCGGCGGGTTCTTCGTGTCCAGTGACCGTTTTATTGAAGAGCACGCGGGCGAGAAGCAGTACAACGCCGCTGAGCAGAAGCAGAAAATCTCCGTTTACGGTCAGGAATCCAACCCGACCACCTGGAAGCTGGCGGCGATGAACATGGCAATCCGTGGCATCGACTTTAATTTTGGTACGAAAAATGCCGATACCCTGCTGGACGACCAGCATCCGGATCTGCGCGCCGACTTCGTTATGGCTAACCCACCGTTCAACATGAAAGAGTGGTGGAGCGCGAAGCTGGAAAACGACGTGCGTTGGAAATACGGCACGCCGCCGCAGGGCAACGCCAACTTCGCATGGATGCAGCACATGATCCACCACCTGGCGCCGAAAGGCTCGATGGCGCTGCTGCTGGCCAACGGCTCGATGAGTTCCAACACCAACAACGAAGGCGAGATCCGCCGCAATCTGATCGAAGCCGATCTGGTGGAGTGTATGGTGGCGCTGCCGGGACAGCTGTTTACCAACACCCAAATCCCGGCCTGCATCTGGTTCCTGACCAAAGACAAATCCGGCGGCAACGGTAAAGTCCACCGCAAAGGCCAGGTGCTGTTTATCGACGCCCGCCAGATTGGTTATATGAAAGACCGCGTGCTGCGTGATTTCACCCGCGAGGATATCGCGAAGATTGCCGATACCTTCCATAAATGGCAGGCGGATAAAGACTACGAAGACGAAGCCGGCTTCTGCTTCTCGGCAACGCTGGAAGACATCCAGAAAAACGACTTTGTGCTGACTCCAGGGCGTTATGTTGGTGCCGCCGAGCAGGAAGAAGACGATGAACCCTTTGCCGAGAAGATGGCGCGACTGACCGCGCAACTGAAAGATCAGCTGGAAGAGAGTGCGAAGCTAGAAGCGCAGATTAAGGCGAGTCTGGGAGGGCTGGGTTATGAGTTCTAACTGGTCTGTTAAGAAGCTTGGCGACCTAGTTACTTTCCTTTCCGGAGGGACACCATCTAAAAGTAATAAAGATTACTGGAATGGAGAAATTCCATGGATTAGTGCTTCTTCCATGCAATCAACTAGATACCATGACTCAGATCTACGTGTAACTTCTTTAGGAAGTACCAATGGTACTCGTTTAGTACCCGCAGAGACCGTTCTTTTGTTGGTTCGCGGTGGGGCCCTTCATAATAAAATTCCAGTTGGTATCACGACACGGGAAGTAACCTTTAATCAAGACGTGAAAGCGTTAGTGCCAAAAAGTGAAGACATAACTCCATATTATCTCCTCGCGTGGTTGATTTCATCGAGAGAGCTTCTTTTAGGCAAGGTTGAGAATACTGGGATTGGTGCAGGTAAATTAGATACAAAAATATTACAAGACTTAGATGTGCCAGTGCCGCCGAAGGCGGAGTTATTACGATTAGAGTTATTTAGCAAAGCTCTTGATGATAAAATCATTCTCAATCAGAACATCAACCATACCCTCGAACAAATGGCACAAGCCCTGTTCAAAAGTTGGTTTGTCGATTTTGAACCAGTAAAAGCCAAAATGGCGGTGTTGGAAGCGGGTGGATCGCAGGAAGACGCAACGCTTGCCGCCATGGCCGCCATTTCCGGGAAAGATGCTTATGCGCTGGCGGTTTTTGAGCGTGAACACCCTGAGCAATATGCCGAATTAAAAACCACGGCAGAGCTGTTTCCGTCTGCGATGCAGGACAGTGAGTTAGGGGAAATTCCGGAAGGGTGGTCGATTAAACCATTAGATGGAATCGCAACCTATCAAAATGGGTTGGCGTTACAAAAATTTAGACCAGAGAATGAGAATGACTTCCTTCCGGTTGTGAAAATCGCACAGTTGAAGAAAGGTTTTTCTGATGGTGAGGAAAAGGCATCTCCAAATATCAAACCTGAGTGCATTATTGATAATGGGGATGTCGTCTTCTCATGGTCAGGTTCGTTGATGGTGGATATTTGGTGCGGCGGCAAAGCAGCTCTTAATCAGCATTTATTTAAAGTCTCATCTACCAAGTACCCTAAATGGCTTTACTATAAATATACAGCCCATCATCTCATTGAATTTCAGCGTATAGCTGAAGCAAAAGCAGTAACAATGGGACATATAAAACGAGAGCATTTGTCCCAAGCAAAATGCCTAATGCCTTCATCTGAAACAGTTCATGCTTTTACACCTTTTTTCGAACCGGTACTAAATAAGGTTATTTCTAATCGGTTAGAAACTCGGAAACTTGAAAATATCCGCGACACCCTTCTCCCCAAACTCCTTTCGGGCGAAATCACCCTGCCTGAAGCGGAGCAGGCGGTAAGCGAGGTGGAAAATGTATAAAGTCGATACGCCGACCAATAGCCTGCACTCGTTGCAGGAGGTGTCTTTTAGTAGCCTCGGTTTTACCGAGCGCTATCATCTTCAGGAGTGGTTGGCGAAGAACCCTCAGGCGTTGACCCGCGATAATGATGATGAACTGCTGATCATCCAGAAAGAGTTCGCCGGTTTTGACGACACCAAAGAGCGCCTCGACCTGCTGGCTATCGATAAACAGCGCAACCTGGTGATCATTGAAAACAAGCTTGATGACTCCGGGCGCGATGTGGTGTGGCAGGCGCTGAAATATGCCGGTTACTGCGCCAATCTGCGCAAAGAACAGATCCTCGACATCTTCCAGCTCTATCTCGACAAATACGAGCCGGAAGAGACCCGTCCGGCGGCTGAAGTGATGGCTGAGTTTCTGGGATGTGAAAGTCTCGATGAAGTGCAAATTAATCAGAGCCGCACCCAGCGAGTGATGATGGTGGCGGCCAGTTTCCGCAAAGAAGTGACTAACACCGCGCTGTGGCTGATGCAGTTTGGCCTGCGTGTGCAATGCTTTAAGGTTAAACCATACAAATTCAACGACGATGTGTTCGTTGATATTCGCCAGGTGATCCCGACGCCGGAAGCCGAATCCTTCATGATCGGCATGGCGCAGAAGGAAGCAGAAGAGCAATCTACCAGCGGCGGAGTTAAAGCTATCCTGATGATCCGCAAAGCCTTCTGGACCAAAACCCTTGAGCGTCTTAAAACCAGCTCCTGCACGTTGTACAACAATATCAGCCCTTCGACCGACCATTGGATCAGCGCGGGTTCCGGTATCAGCGCCGTTTCATGGAATCTAATTTTCAGTAAAAAAGAGAGTCGCGTTGAGCTGTGGATTGCCAAATCCTCGGCGGAGAGCAACACCTTTGCGTTTAACTGGCTCTATGAGCATAAAGAGGCGATTGAAAATACCTTTGGTCAGGCGCTGAAATGGGAGCCGCTTCCAGGCAAAAAATCGTGCCGAATCTCGTTTGCCACGCCCGCCACCAGCCTCGATGAGAGCAACTGGCCAGCGATGATCGACTGGCTGCTGGTCAACCTGACGGCGTTTGAAAAAGCGCTCGATCCTTTTATCGCCCCACTGAATATAGCGCTTAAAGATATTTCGAACGCGCCGGAAGAAACGGAAGAACCAGAGACAGAGGAAGCCTAATGCTGAGCGAAGACGATTTAGAGCAGCAATGCCTGAAATGGTTTGCTGAACAGGACTGGGAAGTGCTGCACGGGCCCGATATCGCGCCGGATGGCGACAACCCGCTGCGTGCTTCATTCCATGATGTGTTTCTGCGCCCGGTAATGCTGGAGCAGCTGCAAACCATCAACCCCCATCTCCCTGTTTCCGTGCTGGAAGAGGTGATACTGCGTATTACCCGCCCCGAAAGCCCGGATCTGGTCGTCAGCAACAAAGCATTCCATCATCTGCTGCTCGACGGCGTACCCGTCGAGTACAAGCGCGAAGACAAGACGGTTCACGATAAAGCGCTGCTGATGGATTTTAACCATCCCGGCAATAACCGCTTTATGGTCGTGAACCAGGTGGCTATTCAGGGGACAAAACAGGTTCGTCGTCCGGATATCATTGGCTATATCAACGGCCTGCCGGTGGCGGTGATTGAGCTGAAAAGCCCAATTGATGCCAATGCCGATATCTGGGCCGCGTTTAACCAGCTACAAACCTATAAAAATGAACTCAGCGATCTGTTTATTTGCAACGAAGCGCTGGTAGTGAGCGATGGGCAAAATGCGCGTATCGGCTCGCTGACCGCAGATGAAGAGCGTTTTCTGCCGTGGAAAACCGTGGCGAACGAAAATGACAAACCACAGTTTGACTGGCAGCTTAAAACCGTCGTGCAGGGCTTCTTTAACCGTGAATTATTGCTCGATTATATCCGCTATTTTGTCCTGTTTGAGAATGACGGCAAACGGCTGATTAAGAAGATTGCCGCCTATCACCAGTTCCATGCAGTGCGTGAAGCGGTGACGGCGACGATTGTGGCCTCGACCGGTAAACACCTGCCGTTGCACAGTAATATTCAGCCCGGTAGTAAAAAAGCGGGGGTCGTCTGGCATACCCAGGGTTCCGGCAAAAGTATCTCTATGTGCTGCTATGCCGGGAAACTGCTGCAACAGGCGGAGATGAACAACCCGACCATTGTGGTGGTGACGGATCGCAACGATCTCGACGGCCAGTTATACGCCACCTTCTGCCAGGCACAGGATTTGCTGAAGCAGACGCCACTACAGGCCAACGATCGAGATGAATTGCGCGAGTTGCTTAATGCCCGTGAATCCGGCGGCATCATCTTTACCACCGTGCAGAAGTTTGCGCCGCTGGACGGAGAGCAGAGCCATCCGGCGCTCAACCAACGCAGCAATATCGTGGTGATTTCTGATGAAGCGCACCGTAGCCAGTATGGCCTGAGCGCCACGCTGGACAGGCAAACTGGCGTCTATAAATACGGCTACGCCAAACACATGCGCGATGCGCTACCGAATGCGTCGTTTATGGGCTTCACTGGTACGCCGATTGCCTCGGAAGATAAAGATACCCGTGCCGTGTTCGGTGATTATGTCTCTATCTACGATATTCAGGATGCGGTTGATGATGGCGCAACGGTGCCGATTTACTACGAATCCCGCTTGGCAAAGCTCGACCTGAACCATGAGGAGCTGGAAACGCTCTCCGATCAGGTGGATGAGCTGGTAGAAGACGAAGAAACGGGCCAGCAAGAAAAAACCAAAGGTGACTGGAGCCGTCTGGAAAAGCTGGTCGGTTCAGAGCCACGTATTCAGCAGGTCGCCGCCGATCTGGTTCAGCATTTTGAAACACGTAACACTGCCATGAACGGCAAGGCGATGGTTGTCGCCATGAGCCGCGAGATCTGCGTGAAACTGTACGATGCCATCGTGGCGATACGCCCTGAATGGCACAGTGAAGACGTTGAACAAGGGGCGATCAAAGTCATCATGACCGGATCGGCGTCAGATAAAGATCACCTGCAATCGCATATTTACAACAAACAGACCAAAAAACGCCTGGAAGCCCGCTTTAAAGATCTGAACGATCCGCTGAAACTGGTGATTGTGCGGGATATGTGGCTGACCGGGTTTGATGCCCCATGCTGTCACACCATGTATATCGACAAACCGATGCGCGGCCATAATTTGATGCAGGCGATTGCCCGCGTTAACCGTGTGTTCCGGGATAAACCCGGCGGGCTGGTGGTGGATTATATCGGCATTGCCAACGAGCTGAAGCAGGCGCTGAAAACCTATACCGATTCAAAAGGCAAAGGACAGACAACGGTCGATGCCAGGGAAGCCTTTGCGATTCTGCTGGAAAAAATGGATGTCATTCATGGGATGTTTGCCCGTTCGGCGGGTAAGCCGGGATTTGATTACACGGGCTTCTCCCGCGATCCGCTGGCCTTCTTGCGTGATGCCGTGAACTACATTCTGGGACTGGATGACGGTAAAAAACGTTACCTCGATGTCTCGCTGGCGATGAGCAAAGCCTGGTCACTATGTAACACGCTGGATGAGGCCGAACCTTTGCAGGAAGAGTTCGCGTTTCTTTCGGCGATCCGGGTGGGGCTTATCAAACTCGATCCGAAGGCCAAATTTAGCCAGTCAGAAAAAAATTCGCTGCTGAGTAAAATTCTTGATAATGCGGTCGTCGCGACCGGCGTTGAAGATGTGTTTGCTTTGGCTGGATTGGATAAGCCGAACATAGGTTTGCTGTCGGATGAGTTCCTGGAGGAAGTGCGGGAAATGCCGCAGCGTAATCTGGCTGTAGAATTGCTGGAAAAACTGCTCAATGACGGGATTCATGCACGTTCCGGTAATAACGTAGTGCAGCAGAAGAAATATTCTGACCGCCTGAAAGCCGTACTGCTCAAATACAATAACCGGGCGATTGAAACCGCGCAGGTGATTGAAGAGCTGATCCAGATGGCGAAAGCGTTCCAGGAGGCGATGGCGCGTGATGATGCGTTAGGGCTGACCCCGGATGAAATCGCCTTCTATGATGCGCTGGCTGAAAATGAAAGTGCAGTGCGTGAACTGGGCGATGATACGCTGAGAAAGCTGGCCATCGAAGTGACATTGAAATTGCGGCAGTCCACCACCGTGGACTGGCAGGTGCGTGAAAGCGTGCGTGCCCGATTGCGTATTCTGGTGCGCCAGACGCTGCGTAAGTATAAGTATCCGCCGGACAAAACGCCGGGCGCCGTGGAACTGATTTTGAAGCAGGCAGAAGTGGTGTCGAACAGCTGGACAGTCTAAAACGTTCATCGATTATCTTGACGGAGGTGGTTCAATGTCGGTTACTGTAACAGTTGAAAAAGTAGGGGCGGCATTTGCATTGATCAAATGCCACCATAGGCCTGAAGCAGAATATGAATTTACTGGTGAGTTTCTCGGGCTTTCACACGAGCTGAAGTTTGCAGGGAAGAATTTACGAGAACTGAGAGAAACTGGCTGTTCTATTTATGGAATTTATCAGGTGATGCTGCCAACTTACTGATTTAGTGTATGATGGTGTTTTTGAGGTGCTCCAGTGGCTTCTGTTTCTATCAGCTGTCCCTCCTGTTCAGCTACTGACGGGGTGGTGCGTAACGGTAAAAGTACTGCCGGACATCAGCGCTATCTCTGCTCTCACTGCCGTAAAACATGGCAGCTACAGTTCACTTACACCGCTTCTCAACCCGGTACGCACCAGAAAATCATTGATATGGCCATGAACGAACCGTTACCGACTTAATCGTGGTGGAGATCGTGCTGCAAATAGTGCACTTCACATCATCGCCATCGGACGCTTACGAACTGACGCAAAAACAAAGGAATATGTCGCCAGGCGTGTAGCCGAAGGACATACAAAAATGGACGCGATACGCTGTCTAAAGCGATATATCTCCCGCGAAGTTTACACGTTACTGCGCAATCAAAACAGGCGGATCAACAGTATCCCGATAACAGCTTGACTCTTAGAAGGGCGTCCAAGGCAGCCATTATACGAGCAGGCAGTTCCGGCAGTTACTGTGGCGATACCGGATCAGGCAGAGTATGAGTCGGCGTGGAAACTGCTGGGATAACAGCCCAATGGAGCGCTTCTTCAGGAGTCTGAAGAACGAATGGGTGCCGGCGACGGGCTATGTAAGCTTCAGCGATGCAGCTCACGCAATAACGGACTATATCGTTGGATATTACAGCGCACTAAGACCGCACGAATATAATGGTGGGTTACCGCCAAACGAATCAGAAAACCGATACTGGAAAAACTCTAACGCGGTGGCCAGTTTTTGTTGACCACTTCATACCGCAGGAGGCATGATGGAGAGCATTAATAATCAAGTGCAGTCGGTACGCCAGTTGCTGGCCATTCCCCAACTGGCCATCCCAAGCTATCAGCGACCTTACCGCTGGGGCTCCAAGAATATCTCGGATCTCTTTACCGATTTGGCAACCCATCAGGACAAGAGCGCCTACCGGCTGGGCTCGGTGGTGTTTCATCAGCACACCGATAGTGAGCAGGGCGAGATGCTTGATATCGTCGATGGTCAGCAACGCACCCTGACCCTGATGTTGACCGTCAAGGCGCTGATCGAGGTGCTGGATAACGAAAATCGCAGTGGCAAAGAGAAGAGTATCCGGTTTCAACGTCAGGATCTGCGTGAGCAATTGCAGGTCTTGCGTGGACCTATCGATGCGTTTATGCAGCGCCAGCGCTTCCCCAGCCGGGATTCGGAGTTCAACCTCAGACGCAACTATCTGGAGTTGCGTCGGCTGGTGGCCCGCCCTGAGTTTGACGAGCAGCAAATTGACTTTCTGCTCAACCGCTGTCAGGTGGTCTGCTTTGTGCTGCAGGATATCTCGGAGGCGTTCCAGTTCTTCGATTCGCAAAATGCCCGGGGGCGCGATCTGGCTCCTCACGATCTGCTCAAGGCATTTCACCTGCGCGAGTTTGCCGGTCATGAGGCCAATCTCAAGGCCGAGGCGGTCGCCCATTGGGAGCGCCTGCCAAGCGACGAGCTGGCCAATCTGTTCGCCCTCTATCTCTATCGGGTACGCCAGTGGGCCGAGGGCAAGTCGGCCCGCTACTTTGGCAAGGGGGAGGTGGATCTCTTCAAGGGGGTCAACCTAGATCGGGTAGGGCATTATCCTTACGTGGAGTCGCTGCGCATCGCCCACCACTTTGTCGATGAGTACAACAGCCAGTACCAGCGCAAGATTGACGGCCAGTACATGACGTTTCCCTTTCATCTCGACCAGATGATCATCAATGGTCGGCGCTTTTTCGAGATGGCCGAGTACTACCAGACGCGGGTGGCCGCCATCGTGGCCGAGGAGTCTGATTCCGGCAAGGCGCAATCTGCCACCCTGCTCGGCGAAACGCTGACACCGATGGCCAGCAAGGTGCTATCGACCCTGGGCAGTTACGAGCGACGCCACCGCACCGGGGATCGTTATGTGCGGGCCATGTTCGACTGCGCCCTGATCTTCTATATCGACAAGTTCGGCAGCCAAGGGCTGTCACTGGCCATCGAGAAGTGCTTTATCTGGGCCTATCGCTGCCGCATCCGCCAGCAGGTAGTGCAGTTGGCAACCATGGATAACTATGTGCTGGAGCACAATCTGATCCGTGCCATTCGTGATGCTCGTCTGCCGGGAGATCTGCACGGCTTCCCTTTGCCTAGCATGAGCAGTCGAGAGAACAAGAACAATCGCAATGGTGCCGAAGATGAGCTGGTCGGGCTGTTTCGGGAGATGAAATATTATGAATGATGCAGGCGTTCGCCCCTTTTCCATTCGTGCACTGCTTGAAGATCGCGCCCGCTATCTGGTGCCCATGTACCAGCGCAACTATGCCTGGGGTGAGGGAGAGATCACCCAGCTGCTGCAGGATGTGCTGGATTATCAGCAAAAATTGGTCAGTGGTAAGGGGCCGCAAACCTACTATATCGGCACCCTGGTGGTGTTTGCCCGGGACGATGGCAGTTTCGAGGTAATCGATGGCCAGCAGCGCTTTACTACCCTCTCTCTGCTGGCCAATTGGCTCAAACATCACGCGATAGATTCGGTGGATATGAGCTGGTATCAGACCATCAACCTCGCTTTTGAGAGTCGCCCGATATCGAGCCATACCTTCGAGCGCTTATGGCAGGGTGTTGCCCCCTACGATTTGCGGGGGAGTACCTTCAATGAAGGTTTGGTGAACGGTTTTGAGCTGATTGACAAGGCAATGGCGGATCTTGGTTTGGTAGGGGCTAAACTGACGGCCTTTTGCGACTACCTCTTCAAGCATGTGCAGATCTCTCGTATCGAAGTACCCAAGGATACCGATCTCAATCACTTCTTCGAGGCGATAAACAATCGCGGCGAGCAGTTGGAAAAGCATGAAGTGATCAAGGCGCGGCTGATGGAGACGCTGAACCAGATACCCGAGGAAGAGCATCGTCGCCAAAGTATTCATATCCTGACCCGGGTATGGGATGCCTGCGCCAATATGGAGCGCTATATCCAGTACGGCTTTACCCCGCAAGAGCGCCACCGTCTGTTTGGTGAGAGCGACTGGGGTCAGTTTGTGCCCCGTGATTTTGCCCATCTGCTTGATCTGCTAGGATCCCCAAACACGGCCGACGCTGCCGATAAAAGCCGAGCAGCTGCCGGTAGCCAAGGGCGCACCTTGTTGGCCATTTTGCAGGATGACAAGCTTGATGGTGAGCAGACGGTGGAGGAGGAGAGCCCAGGCTCCGAGCGCTTTAACAGCGTCATCAACTTCTCCAACTTCTTGCTCCATGTGCTGCGACTCGTGAGCCGCGACCCGGGTGATACGGAGGGGGTGCCGCTTGATGATAAACAATTGGTCGATCAGTTTGAGCTGCGAGTGATAAGGCAACCGGATCCAGTAGCGGCAGTTCAGCGTTTTATCTATGGCCTGTTAAAGAGCAAGTATCTGTTTGATCAGTTCATCATCAAGCGCGAGTTTGCCGATGGCAAGGATAGTTGGAGTCTGAAGCGGCTGCACTGGTATTCGGAAAAGAGCGTCAGTTACATCAATACCTTTGACAAGGATGAAAATGAGAATGGTTTCTCTGGTGTTAACCGGCGGGTCCTGATGTTGCTGTCAGCGTTTCATGTGTCGACCCCGACCCTGGTTTACAAACATTGGCTGAATGGTGCACTGAGATATCTGTTCGACAATTGTCACCCTGATCAACCGGTGGATGCCGGGGCTTATCTGTCCTATCTGGAGAGTCAGGCTCGCCGCTTTGTCTTCCAGCGCTTTTTGGCGCCTGGTGAAGGGGCTTCCTATTACCAGATGCTCTACCTTGATAACGCCCTGTTGCCCGCCATCAATGTGGATGAGAGTTGGCACAAGGTGATTACATCCAAACTTCGCTTCGGTCATATCGAGAACAACTTTGTCTTCAACTTCCTCGACTATCTGCTGTGGGTACGAGATCGGAATAGCGACAAAGTTGCTGGCTCCTTTGAGTTCACTTTCCGCAGCTCGGTGGAGCACTTCTCACCCCAGCATCCGATGGATGGCTATAAACCGGTTGAGCAGAGTGCACTCCATTCGTTTGGCAACCTTTGCCTTATCAGCCACAGCAAGAACTCGCGCTTGAGTAACTTCCAGCCGCAACAGAAGCAGGAGCACTTTGAAGCAAGCCTTGCCAATAACCAGACTGATAGTCTTAAATTGCTTGCTATGATTCGGCTGATGAAAGATAAAGGTCGTTGGCTGGAAGATGAGATAGCTGTGCATCAACAAGATATGTTGCAGGTCTTACTATCCAATCAAATTCAGCAATAACGGATTGAATCTGTTTATGAAATTTGGCTGCTATCAACTAATGGGCGTTAAGTTGATTGTATGATCTGATTGATAAAGAAGGGGAGACTAAAAATCTCCTCTTCTTTGCAGCAGTTTACTGCGGTCTTTTTGTGATGCATCAGCATAAAACGTTTTACTTGTGGACCCTAAGAAATGGAGAACAGGTAATGCTGCCAACTTGCTGATTTAGTGTATAATGGTGTTTTTGAGGTGCTCCGGTGGCTTCAGTCTCCGTCTGCTGTCCCTCCTGTTCCGCTACTGAAGGCGTGATGCGTAATGGCAAAAGTACTGCCGGGCATCAACGTTATCTCTGCTCTCACTGCCGTAAAACATGGCAGCTCACCTTCACTTATGCCGCTTCTCAGCCCGGTACACACCAGAAAATCATTGATATGGCTATGAACGGCGTCGGTTGCCGTGCCACCGCACGACTAATGGGCGTGGGCCTCAACACCATTTTGCGCCATTTAAAAAACTCAGGCCGCAGTCAGTAACCTCCCGGATACAGCCGGGCAGTGATGTCATTGTCTGTGCGGAGATGGACGAGCAATGGGGCTACGTCGGTGCAAAATCACGTCAGCGCTGGCTGTTTTACGCGTATGACAGGATACGCAGGGTGGTGGTAGCCCACGTTTTCGGTGAACGCACTATGGCCACACTGGAGCGTCTTCTGAGCCTGCTGTCAGTTTTTGACGTGGTGGTATGGATGACGGACGGCTGGCCGATGTATGAGTCACGTCTGAAGGGAAAACTGCACGTCATCAGTAAGCGTTACACGCAGCGAATTGAGCGACACAACCTGAATCTGAGACAGCATCTGGCAAGGCTGGGCAGGAAGTCCCTGTCGTTCTCCAAATCGGTGGAGCTGCATGACAAAGTCATCGGGCACTATCTGAACATAAAACACTATCAGTAAATTGGAGTCATTACCCTTTTGTTAGTAAAATAATCGCTGCTGATTTTCCAACTGACAAAGAGAACGATGATGCTATTTATTCGTTCGCCCAACTAACAGAGCATCCTGCTGGTTGGAACCTCATCTTCAAGCCTAAGGTAGGCGAAGATTCTTCGGCGAAAGGAATTGTTAAAACCGTAAAGGAATGGCGAGCTGCTAACGGTAAGCCAGGTTTTAAAAAATCGTGATTGAATGTGCGGGTTCAGGTGATGAATCCGCACATTTTTAACTCTGGATTTGAAGAATAATTACTAGATATCCATTATTTTTTCCTGTCTCCAAACTGACCCCATGATGGATGGTTTATGGCTCTGTCCACGATACCGGCGACGGACCCGTCTGCTACTGGCTTCGGCATACCACAAAATCCTGACGCCTCCGCATGGCGTCGTTGTCCAACCCCGGGAACGGGGAAAAGCCAGTTTCCCCCGCTCCTGGCGTTTCTTAAACACCCGTTAAGGAAATACTGTGAAAAAAATGAACCGTACGCTCCGCAGATGTTGTCTGTCCGGGCTTATCAGCCTGTCTTTGTTTGCACCTTTTCCGGTTGTGTATGCCGACAGCATCGAGACGGGATATTCGCCGGAAGGAACGGCTCTGCAGCTGGTCCTGAAGACTATTAATTCTGCACAGCAGGAAATCCGGCTGATGGGCTATTCCTTTACCTCACCCGAAGTCGCCGGCGCGCTTGTCAGGGCAAAGCGGCGTGGCGTCGATGTGAAAGTGGTTCTGGACTGGAAAGCCAATACCGGCAAGCAAAACCAGGCGAGTCTGGCGGCCATGAATCTTCTGGTCAATGCCGGCATCCCGGTTCGCACAGTGTCGCAGTACAAAATTATGCATGACAAAGTCATCATTGCTGATGGCCGCAATATTGAAGGCGGGTCTTTTAACTACACCCGCTCCGCCGATCGGGTCAATTCAGAGAACGTGCTAGTCGTGTGGGATGTTCCAGTCGTTGCTCAACGCTATCTGCAGCACTGGTCGACCCGCTGGTCGCAGGGAACGGACTGGAAACGGGCTTATTAACGCACCTCAGCCATAAAACGAGCATCAATACGGTTCACTTACGTCCATGCTAAAGCGCCTGAACCACCCGTCGCTCGTATCTTACCTCTTAAGTCTTGCCCCTGAAGGTACTCACTTTTAGTTCAGGATGGGCTACTCTCCATCTCTCTTACAAGAGGACATGGGCATCTCATTTAGTTGAAATTTGTACGCCAATACAAATGACAACCTTAGAAAGGATCTCTTGCAAATTGAAAGTAAGTTATTGATTTGCAGGATCTGAGAGTTCTGTAGTATCCTCCGTTCCGAAGACATTTCTGAGGTGTCAGGAGAGCGATAAATGTCACGTCCAGCAGATAAAACAACTTCCTCTGCGAATGCAAAACGTGCATACCGGAAAGGTAAGCCAATGTCTGCCAGTGAGAGACAGCTTGCCGCGATTGCGCGGAAACGCGAAACGCATAAAGAAGTTAAGGTTTTTGTTAAAAACCCACTAAAGGACGTGATGATAGCGGTTTGTGAAGAAGAAGGTCTGACACAAGCCCAGTTTATCGAGAGGCTCCTTGAGCGAGAGCTTACAGAACGCGGTCTTTTAGATGTAAAGACTTCACATTCTTGATCATGTTTATATTGAGTGCTAGATTGTTGATGGTCTGAATAATTTTGGGTGTGCCACGCCGTAAGGTGGCAGGGAACTGGTTCTGATGAGGTATCTACCCGGGACCAGAAAGCAAAAACCCCGATAATCTTCTTCAATCTTGGCGGAAGGAAAAGATTAACGGGGCCTTCATAAACTGCATAGAACGTGTTGCTCTATGCAGGGAGTATATGTACATGCTCAGAAAACTTCAAGCTCAGTTTCTGAGTCATTCGCTCCTTCTGTGCAACATAAGCGCAGGAAGCGGTGACTGATCTCCTTCAAAATCACTATTCACAGGTTAAAAACCCGAATCCGGTATTCACGCCGCGTGAAGGGAAAAAGACCCTGCCGTTCTGCCGTAAGCTGATGGCGAAAGCCGAAGGCTTCACGTCCCGTTTTGATTTTTCCATCCATGTGGCGTTTTTGCGTTCGCTGGGTAAGCGTCACCGGATGCCACCACTGTTGCGCCGGCGTGCAATTGACGCTCTTCTGCAGGCAATGTGTTTCCACTACGATCCGCTGGCCAATCGCGTGCAGCGCTCGATTACCAATATGGCCATCGAATGTGGACTGGCCACCGAGTCCAGGAGCGGCAACCTGTCGATCACCCGAGCCACCCGGGCGCTGAAGTTCCTGGCCGAGCTGGGGCTGATCACCTATCAGACGGAATATGACCCACAGATCGGCTGTAATATCCCGACCGATATCACCTTCACCCCGGCTCTGTTTTCCGCGCTTGACGTTTCAGAAATGGCTGTGGTGGCCGCGCGCCGCAGCCGTGTGGAATGGGAAAACCTGCAGCGCAAAAAACAGCAACTGAAACCGCTGGAGATGGACGAACTGATCGCAAAAGCGTGGCGGTTTGTGCGTGAGCGTTTTCGCAGCTACCAGGCTGAACGAAAATCTCACGGCCGGAAGCGGGATACTGCACGGCGGGATGCATCACGGCAGCGTCATGACATCGAGACGCGCGTGCGTCAGCAACTGACCCGCGAATACGCCACCGGCCGCTTCAGGGGCGATAAAGAAGCGCTGAAGCGTGAGGTTGAGCGCCGTGTGCAGGAGCGCATGCTGCTGTCGCGCGGAAACAACTACACGCGGCTGGCCACTGCCCCCCTATAACATTCCTTCTTTAAAAAATCCGGCCGGCGCCGGAGGCTTTCGCACGCCTGTTGGCCGGCTACTACGTATTATCTTATCTTCAGGCCTGCATTCCTCACCATAATTCCGGTCTTCCTGGCGTCAACGTGGCCTTAAATGTTATCGCCGGCGTCACTTCTGACGGCCGATTTCTGTTATCCACATATAACTGCAAGGGAGTATTTCATTAGGCTACAACCGTGATACGCACAAAGCACATGCCGTCGGACTTTCAAGGCGCGTGGTTCCTTTTAAACACCAGCTCTGTACCTCTTTTAAAGATCCTTTAATAAATCCTGTAAACACATAACCTGTTCATCGCCTGCCCTGTGGACCGGCTCGGGAGAATGCCCGCCCTTGCAGCGACCTGACGGTCGCGCCGGTTCGGCAACATCAGAGAGAGCTCCCATCGCTCCGCGACGGGCCCCGGCCGGAGAACCACATTAGTTACAGCATTCAAAAGGAAGTTCATCATAAAACCGGCGCCGGTTTGCCGGCCAGGTGCCCCTCCCCACCACTGAAAAGCGCCGCCGCCCCCGGCCGAAGGCCGGGGAACACCATCGCTTTAGAATGGCGGATGTTGTAACTAGATCTTGTCATTGCTGTGGGTGGTGTTGCTTTTCGTTCTGGCGTACACGCTCGTAAGCGGCCCTAACGGCCCGCTAACGCGGAGATACGCCCCGACTGCGGCTATCGCCTTGTCGTGACCACTCCGACCGCGCACAGCAGCTTCTGTATCGTTTTTAGCGGGTTTGTTCTGGGCTTAGCAGTGTGGGGGATTATTACGGCTGAAGCCGTAATGCTTTTTTCGTCCTCGCTTCGCTGCGGGGGTCTCCGGCGCATGGCGCCTCCCATGCGCTGACGCGCATCAAAAACCCGTCCCCTGCGCCACTTGTGTCTGACGCACGCGAGAGTCCGCTGCGGCAAAAAAACAAGAAGAGAGCTAGACGAAGGTCGCTCAGCTCCCCGTAATTTTTTATATACTCACCACGGGGACATTAGATCTGCTTTTGCCAAAAAAACGGCTAGTTTTTTCTGGATTTACCCAAACCAAAGGCACCGGCATTCACTATAAACGAGGCCTTTCTGATCGGCGTATCGATATCAAATATGGGGTTTTCAGCACGCCTTCTTTCAAAGTACTTATTTCTCTCCGATTCATTTTTAAAAGCGCTACCTGTCCTTGCAATCCTCTCCTGAATAAGCATCTTTTCATGCTCAGCCTTTTTGGTTGAGTTGGCCTTAGCGAGATTCTTTTCAAGGGATTTCGTATGCTTTTTTATATGCTTTCTCAACCTAGCTTTATGGCCAAATGAGAGTTTACATATCGGACAAGTGAATAATTCTTCCATAAGCTTCTGAGTGTAAGGGGAAGGTTATATTTACCATAGCATTCCTTGTCCGAACTGCCATGCGATGGTCCACCGGGGCAATGAGGCAAAGCCGTTGTCTGTGGAAGCACTACGCGGCATGATGAGCGTCGCCAGTTGCACACCGGCAAAGACGTGAAACACTTTTAACCGGAGCCAGTCATGCGCGTTGCCGAAAGCATCATCCTCGATGCCCTCACTCGCGGAGGATGCATCAAAACCTTTTACCGCATATCCTCACGGCAGGCTGCTGAATCGGCCACGCGGATACCTGAGGGGTATATTCTGGAGTCGCCCGGCGAGCGGGAAGATATTGTGCTCTCGCGCGCGGACTTTCATGCGCTGGAGAAGCTGCTGGAGCAGAAGGAAACCTGGGAGCAGGTGGTCGGTGTGACCTGTTTTGGTGGGGCAACATGGCAGCTGAGACCGACTGTACAGAGCTGAACAACTGAGATTTAAGACCTGGGAATCAGTAAGACTGAAGGGAGGTATCTGTTATGACGCTGACAGAAAAAACAGGCCATCTGGCATGGTGTGCACTGGTCGCGCTGGCACTGGCCAGACAGGAGCAGGGAGAACTCTCTCCCGCACAGGAAAATCTCTTTCTCACCCGCTGGCTCGCGGCAGCACTGAAGCAACGGCGATTCTCGCGCGATGTGGCACAGGATATCGGGTGGTTACTGAATCAGGGGCGTTTGCTGGGTGTGAGAGCTAAGCTGGCCGACAAACTGGGCTATGTCTGGCGCTCCTGCAGCGGCGAGTTGACTGAACAGAACGACATGTTCCGCCTGACGTATGCGCTGGAAACAGCGAAAGACATGGGCTGGAATTACCGCGTAATGAGCGACAGAGAATGGGCCGGACGATATGCTTTGGTACTCAATCCTGGAGTAAACGGTGTTTATCTCTTACGGACAAACCTTGATGCCGCTTTTGACGACAATGGCCAACAGACAAATCCGCTGACAGTACGTCTGACAGGGAACGTAACTGGGATAATGAAACTGTTAAATCGCTGTGGCTGGCAGGCTGAGCCTGAGTCTGATGCCTCCCTGCCCCACCAGTTTTCACTGATGGCCCGGCAGGGAGTGCCAGGAAAGGGGGATTAGTGGCGGATTTGTGCCAGGTCATCTTCAGTCAGACCGGTCATTTTCATGACAGTATTGCGGTCAATGCCGTTCTGCAGCATGGTACGGGCAATTTTCAGAGTGGCCTGACGCTCACCTTCTGAACGGCCTATTAGCGTGTGCTCCGGTGGTTTGCACATGCGCAAATTTTTCAGCCCAAAGGAGGCTAATCATCACGGGGATTACGTTCAAATCCCCTGCGCCCTCTTGCTGCCCATTCAGCATTGAGTACTGAATCGCCACGGGTTTAACAGACACCTCAGAGTCATTTAAGATGGCTTAAAGAGAGGTGCCCATGAGCTGTAAGCGTTATCCCGAAGGGCACTGTTGCAAAGTTAGCGATGAGGCAGCCTTTTGTCTTATTCAAAGGCCTT
>ERZ1673695.1497-NODE-1497-length-23541-cov-5.223282_pt1 | contig 23541 bp, 26 predicted proteins | sample MGYA00580225_ERZ1673695 | MGnify/ENA primary metagenome ERZ1673695 (study PRJEB41218, sample SAMN15661739) | gut metagenome | host: Homo sapiens | place: Canada: London | collected 2015-08-20/2019-03-30 | study: EMG produced TPA metagenomics assembly of... | reverse complement strand
TGTCAAGTCGAAAATTGCACAAAATCAGAAGGCGTATCTTGCCCGATTTACTACGGGCAGGATGCGCCTTTTTGTGTTCTGAAATGAAAAAAAGAATGGAAAGGATGAAACAGGATGAGATTTAAAAAATTGATAAGTGCCCTGACATGCATGTTGCTTTGTATTTGCCTGCTGCCGGCAACGGCATTTGCGGCAGATTATGGTGTCACCGTCAACGGAGTTGCAATTACAGAATCCAATGCGGATAATGTTCTTGGGGACAGTACTGTGTCTTATGACGCCGCCACGAACACACTAACGCTGAACGGTGCAAATCTGACCCGGATTCAAAATAATACAGGGAAATCATTCACAATAAAGGCTTCAGGGATAAATAAGGTTGCGATCACTTCCGGGGAAACGGATTTAATTGAATCAAACGCACTTCTCACTATTACCGGAGATACAGGCGCGACACTGACACTTAGCGGTGTAAACCAAAATAGTTATATAGAGTGCATTGATGCGGAAGGCTCCGTTACTGTTGAAAGTATCAACCTTGTTTTGACAAACAGCAGTAACGCCGGTATTTCAACCACCGGAGATATAACGGTCAAAAACGGCGCTACGGTGAAGGGCGATACTGGGAATATGTTCTATGCTACAACCTCGGGAGCGGGCAAGCTTATAATAGCAGACAGCACAGTCACAGCACCCCTTGAGGGTACCACGGTTTCCGGCTGGATGTCAGCGTGGGTGAACGAAATGGATATTTCCAATTCGACGGTAAATATTACCGCGGCTAACGGGATTTATGCGACAAACGACATCGTAATCCGCGATAATTCAAATGTCACGGTGACTGCAAGCGGAGTTGAAACTCCTTATCCCGGAATTTACGCTGGTGGTTCTATGACAATTACCGACAGTATAGTGGAAGGTGCGTCTTACACATATTCCGGTTTATACGCCGTCAAAGACCTTACCATAATGGACAGCAGTGTAAAAGCCGTTACAACATCTACAGAATTTCCGGCGATGCGCGCCAAGGGCGATCTTAAAATCAACGGCTCTGTAACCATAGAAACCGAAGCCGCCAGCGGCGTAAGTTATGATGGCAATGTGATTTTTGAGGTCAAGACTCCTGCTGAGCCAACAGATGCAATGTATGAGGTTTATGCTGGCACAAGTGCAGCAGACGCGGTGGAAATTGGAGGCTCGCCGTTTGCCGCCAATACCGATATAACGGAGTATGTAAAAGATAGTCCTTATTTTTCAATCGCTGCGCATACGCATATTGGCGGCACGGCAACATGTAACTCTGGGGCTATCTGTGACGACTGTGGTAATGAATACGGCGAAGTCAATCCCGCAAACCACACAAACCTTGTGAAAACGGAAGCGAAACCGGCAACCCATATGACCGAGGGCAACATCGAATACTGGTACTGCGACGGCTGCAAAAAATATTACAGTGACAAAGCAGGTACTCACATGATTACCCTTGCCGATACCATAATACCGAAGCTGACTGCCAATGGAGAAAACGTTCCGCAGACGGGAGATAACAGTGGCCTTGCTTTATGGGCTTTCCTGCTCCTACTGTCTTCCGGCGGCCTGACAGGTATCGCTGTATATTCCAGAAAACGCGAATCCAATTAAACTATAATCCCTTGTACCGGCTCCCTCCTAAGGAGCCGGTTTTCTATTCCCAGCTTATATAATTGGGTTTCGTCTAAGCTTTCTGATACTTATTGCCTACAACAGAAATTTCTAAAGGGGAAGGTATAACCCACAAGGTTATACCTTCCTTTTTATTATGAAGCGTGTTCTGTTTTGATCGTTTTTTTCCGCGCCGTCCTCTTTTTGGACGGCGCTTTGTTCTGTTCTTCCATCTGTTTTAAACTCGCCTCCAGCGCATCCATAATGTTGATGACATTGGTCTGCTGTTCATTCGGCGCCTGGGTGATTTCCTGCCCGTTGATTTTAGCTTCAATGATTTCACGAAGCCGCACCTGGTATTCGTCGTGGTACTGTTCCGGGTGGAAGGGCTGCACCATATTATTCACCAGTGTTTTTGCCATGGTCATCTCGGCCTCGGACAGCTCCGGGTGGGCCGGTTCCTTTGGCATGGCTTTGACTTCATCGTGAAAAAACAGGGTTTCCACCAAAATGCCCTGCTCGGTAGGGATCAGGCAGAGCAGCTTTTCGCTCTGGCCGATTACACTTTTGGCAATGGCCACCTTGCCCTCGTCCAGCATGGCGCGGCGCAAAAGCTCGTATGCCTTGTCTCCGCCTGCTTCCGGGACGGCGTGGTAGGTCTTATCGTAGTAGATGGGGCGGATATCCGACAGCTCCGCAAAGTGGAGGATTTGAATGGCCTTGTCCTTGACAGTTTTAGCTTTTTCAAAATCGGCGTCGGTCATGGTGACATACTGGCCAGGTGCAAACTCAAAGCCCTTGACGATGCCATCGGTTCCGACTTCTTTTCCACAGGAGGCGCAGACCTTTTTGTATTTGACGCGGCTGCCGTCCTCTTTGCACAACTGGTTGAAATGGATGTCGTTGTCCTGGGTTGCAGTGTGCAGGGCAACGGGAATATGGATAAGGCCAAAGGAAATGGCCCCTTTCTGGGTTGCTGGCATTTTTGTTCCCTCTTTCTGACTTTTTTCTTAGTATGGCCGGGAATTGAAAGAGTATAATGCGTTTGATAGTGAAAAAGAAGAGCTCACCATAAGTTTTATTTTTCCTATTCAATATTTACTCTTTTATGGAAAATGAATATTATAATAATATAGACGATGTTGCAGACGTCAAAAATTAAGGAGAGATAGAAATGTTAGAAAATCAGTTTCATACATTTGCGACGATCATAAAAAATAAAGATCTCCGGGATTATCTCAAACACAGTATTTGGGATTTAATCCAGGCAGTTTTTTTCCATGATCCGGCAGCAGCTGCTCAAGCAGGATATGATGTAAAGCAACTCATTTTTCATACTCCCACCGTTATCTTTTGGGATAAGATGGAGCGTTTCCTGCGGGGAACATTTTATTCTTACGAAGACCAGATAAAACTCGCGGAAAAATTCAACGAGGATAACGGAGAGTATTACCAATATGTGAAAAAGCTGATTTATTTAGTCGATGAGATTGATGAGGATGAAAAAATTGACTATTTTGCTATGCTGACACGCGCTTTTTTGTTGACAACTCTTGAAAGAGATATGTATTTTAAGCTGGCAAAAATCATTACGATGTGTACTTCTTTTGAGTTGGGCTATTTAAAAGAACTGCCTTTGAATTTTGAATCGGAAAACAACACCTGGATTTCCTCCCTCCAACTGTATGGACTCTTTACACATAAAGAAGATGACAGCAAAATATATATCCTTTCTGACTTCGGCAAATCATTAAAACAAAACAGCCTCAATTTTGACGAGGGTTTAAAAGGGAGACAGCGAATTACTGGATACAACCAAGTACAGCCGCTTCAAGATTTGTCCCCTATAACATGGAAGGATTTTGAGCCAAATTTGAAAGTAGAGGAAATATGATTGACTTTTACAGCATTCAACTTGACAGCTAGTAAATGTTCTACTTACAATGTATTTTTAGAAAATCAAGGCGGAGAGGAGCTTTAAGACGTGTCAAACATCTATACCTGCAAACGGTGTAAATTCCTGTTTGAACGGGTTGGTGAACCGGAGAACTGCCCGGACTGCGGGAGTCCACATATACGCCCAGCCAATGCGGATGAACAGGAGGAATATTGGCGTCTGGTTGAGGAATTTGGATATAGAAGGAAATAACACCTGTATACGAAATTATACATAATAAAAAGGCATGAGATCATCAAATAATCTCATGCCTTTTTGTTATTCCTGAATCATTTCCGAAAGTTCTTGAATACAGCTTTTACAGAAATACACGGTATGACCGCTTCGGGAGCCGTCAAACAGGCCGTCAATGTCTCCGCAGCGCGTACAGTAAGGCCGTACCAAGTTTAAAAGGAGAAATTTTCTCTCCATCCCGGAAACAACGGGAATAAACCGCATCCCGGCAAACAGGTGGCATTCCGCCGCAAAGATTTCGTCCAAGTGGATGGAGCCATCTGAACCGACCGGCGTTTCCTTCGGGCAGGCTGCTATCCGAATTGAAAAATATTCCGGCAAGCCGTTTTCCGCGTCAACCTCCACCCATTGGGGATTGCCTAGCTGTTCCCACAATTCACCGGGAATATGGATGTTTAAACGTTCGTCGATGATGCAATCGTTATTTGTTGTGTGTTCGCCTTCCATAAAAAGCCTCCGACAAGTTAATTTTTGCTGTTGTTCTTCCTTACAACTTCGTTTTCCATTTTTTAATCCCTTGCTGCATCGTTCCCTTTAAACAGCCTCATAATCAATTCAATAATTTCGTCGCTATCAAAATATTCGGAAATGCGGTCAAAATCCTTGACGGTTATGTGTCCGGGGACAACCCCATTGCTCAAACTCTTTAAAATGGTTCTGGGAACGCCCGTGGCGGCATGTATTTCCTCCAGTGACGCTTGTTTTTCCCGGCATAGCTTTTGAAAGATTCGCGCGATTTCATTTTCAAACGCTTCAAACGACATGCAGCTCTCCCCCTTTTAAGTTGATAAATTCCCGTTCATACAGCCGTCCCAAATTATTTACATTCTCATTCATCGTACTTATCCGGCAGGAGTCAGCATAACGGAGGATGCAGCCGCACCACCTTACCAACGCTTCGACAAAATATACCTTGTTGTTTGTTTTTTTGGTTATTGCAAATACGCATTCTGCGGCGTCACAGACCTGTTCAAAATCCCGCTTCCATTCCGCGGGGATTTTGGATAAAGCACCGGCGTTCGGAACCACAACAAAAAAGCGGAAGTTATAGTCACGCTGCAACAAAACCATCGCCCGCCCGGCAAGCAGTTGAAACCAATCCGGGTTGGTCAGGATAAACACGTCAACGCCGTCTGTGATTTTTTTCATCAGCAGGTTCATGAGCGTCAATTCAATTTTCCTCACATCGGTTGGCCTGTCCAGACAACAGGCGTCAAAAAAGGCGCAATGCTCCGCCCCGTGCAGCTCAAATCCCTTTATGACCGCCTGTATGGTTTTGTCGCTTCTTGTTGGTAGTTCTTGGTGGTTCACTTATCAGCCCTCTTTTCAATTTATTTTCCGGCAATTACGCCGATTGATATTTAATTGCAAAACACATAAATTGATGTTTTAAATCCACCATATATTATATATTGCTGTATTATATCCGTCAAATATTCCTGAGTGATTGTTTAGAAATATCAGTTATTTTATACTGAAATCACAACAGAGAAAGGTGGTGATACTACGAAACCTGAATTTGTGCAACAAAAATTGATGCGCCTAATTGTAGAGGCGGATATTTCTGAATCTAAAATGAGTCGAGATTTAGGATTTAATCGCGGATATATTCGTAGTATTACTTCCGGTCGTTCATTTCCGCAAATAGGAGCATTGATGCGGATATGTGAGTATTTAAATATCACGATGTCTGAATTTTTTGAATCGGACGAAGAAGAAAGTCGAGCAATTCAGCGGACAACTGAACAGTTTAATAACCTAAGTGCAAGCAGCAAATTGGCTTTGAGCAGTATTATTAAAAAGCTGGAGTAGAGGGGATAGCGGAGTGGAACAAGAATTAAAAGAAATCATGACGCTTATTTTAGATAAAATAGGTAATATGGAAAGCGCCCAAAACGCTATGCAAAGTGATTTAAAGGAGGTCAAGGAGCAGGCGAAAAAAACCGACCTGCGGCTTGAAAACACGATTGAGCCAAGACTTCAGTTGGTTTTGGAGCAACACAGCACAACGGCAAAGAAGCTGGAAAAGCTGGATAAAATCGAAAACAAACTCGATGATGTAGCCTCTGATGTAGACGTTATCAAAGAGGTTGTCACCCAGCACAGCGGCGAGATTGACAGGCTGAAAAAACACGCATAAACGTTAACCCCGTTTTATACGGGGGTTATTTTATTTATGTGGTTTAAACTTGACAAATCCACTTTACCGCGTTATAGTAAAATTGTTATTAGGTCTGATATAGACGCCCCTTTGGAGGAGTCGGTTTGATGTTTTAAGGTCTGATTTATCTGCTAAGGCAGGTTAAGTCCGGCCTTTTTATTTTTCTAATATTCTATACATTGAAATCCAAGCGGACACAAAAAGCCGTATCACCCTTTTCAGGATGGTACGGCTTTTTTGTTTTATATAGATATTTTTTTAATCGGAAAGGATGATCTTATGTCTTCACCCCCGGAACTTCTGCGCATCCAGTATGTCAGCGTCGATCAGCGGTTTCTAAACTATTCCGACATGGTGATTTATGACAAGGAGCAAAACCTGGTTGCAGTACGGTTTGGGGGATACCCGGAAACCGTACAGGCAATGGCAGACGCTATCACGATGGGATGTACTCTCTGGATCAGCCAGCAGGGAAGCAAGCGGGAAATTCAATTACACAGCGACCGTAAAAGAAATTTTATCCGGAATATAACACATGATGGAAACTATGCGGAGTGCCTCTGCTATTTGAACGATGACCCCTATCGTTCGGTATCGCTGGATGATGAAGATTCCGAAGAAATTTCGGTTGTCAGAAATTTGTACTTTTATTGCAGGGAGCATGAACTGTTTCAGGAACTGGACCGAAAAGTTTCCGTACCCCTTCTTCCGGAATTTGAGAAGTATTTTATCGGTGCATTGTACCGTAAGGGCATCCTGCAGAAATTAACAGTTCAGTCTCTGGGAAAAGAGCTTACTGCCTGGCAATTAAGCGTTTCCAACGAGGAAACCGAATTAATTGAAATTCTGGAAACAGGATTGCGGCAGAAGCGAATTCAAATTCCAAGGCGTATGAAAGCTGTAATCCCATTTTTAAAAATCAATTCGTTTACTGAGTATTTAAAAAATTTTGGCACACAAATTGCCAAACGTATCCAAAACACATTTCACCCGTTGTTTGATCCGGCAACCGATTTGATTAGTGAACGCATCAAGGAAGCAAACCGGTTCGTTATAAGCCACGCCGGGTATTCGCTGTTTGACGCACAACTGGCCGCGTCGGAAGCCCTGAAACGGCAGCTGGAAAAAGATAAGCTTGCCTTGCTGGTGGCGGAATGTGGCACAGGGAAAACCAAAATCGGAAGTATTGCCCTTTATGCTTCCCAAAAAGGGAAGAACAGCTTTAACGCAGTCATCTGTCCCAGCCACGTTTCAAAAAAATGGGTGCGTGAGATTGAGGAAACGGTTCCCAACAGTTACGCCCATGTCGTTGAAAGCCTGTCTGATATTGACAAGGCATATCAGATCTATCAGGAGGAAAACAAAAATGTATTTTGCGTTATTTCCAAAGAACGGGCACGCAATGGGGCGATGCGCTATCCTGCGGTTACCTGGAACCCGATTAAAAAGGGGTTTGTTTGCCCGGTATGCGGGAGTATCCAAATGATGGACGTATTTGACGATGATACGGGATCGCGCTATAAAGTTCCCGCAGACTCACTCCACTTTCAAAAAGAAAACAGTAAAAATCATAAATGCGAAAATTGTGGGTCGATCAACTGGAGCGTCATTAACCCTTCTGTGTTCCTAAAAGCCCAAAACGAATGGGTACATATTGGGGAATATGGCTATGTACATCAACGTTTTGCCGCAAAACATCTGGAACGGGAGTTGAACGATACTATCCGGGAAACCATTGTGAATATCGTCAGGCATCCGGATGGAATATTTCCGGCTTTGGGCGCATACCGCAGATATCCCTTTTCTTCCTATATCAAGAGACATATTAAACACCTAGATGCTTTGATTTGCGACGAACTGCATCAGTATAGTGGTGAGAGCGCCCAAGGAGAAGCGATGGGGGAATTGGCGGATGTTGCAAAGAAGGTCATTGGTATGACTGCAACATTGCTGAACGGCTATTCCAAGTGCATTTTTTATCTTTTGTTCCGATTAAAGCCCCATTTGATGCTTTCGGATCATCAGCAATATACTAAAGCAAAGGATTTTTGTCAGGAATACGGTGTTGTTAAACGAGTTTACCAGTTTAAGACCGAAACATACAACAATTCTACACGCAACCGCCGCAGAAAAACACAGGAGAAATTTTTACCCGGCGTTTCACCGCTCGTTTATTCAAAGTTTCTTCTGGAGAATACGGTATTCCTTTCTTTGGTTGATATGGGGAAAGAACTACCGGATTACGAGGAAATCCCGGTTCCTTGCCATCTTACAGACAATATAGAGAAAGAATATAGCTTTATGGAAAGTGAACTGAAAAAAATACTGAGTTTACAAAAAGATGTTTCTCAAAAAATCCAGTCAAACTATCTCAATCTGCTCATTGCCTATCCGGACCAGCCGTATGGCCACCGTCCAATCATTCATCCGTATACAAAAGAAGCCCTACTGGAGCCAAAGGATTTATCGGTCTTTGAGGATTTACAGCCGAAAGATGAACAGGTAATTGAACTGGTAGAACGAAAGATAAAAAGCGGTGAGCGCATCATTATCTATACTTCATGGGTACGGCTTGATTCACAAAAAAAGCTTCTGAAACAATTGACGTCCAGGGGATTTCGTACCCGTATCCTTGACACAAAGATTCCACCGATCAAACGTGAAGAATGGGTCGATAAAAGAGTGTCGGAAGGCATTGACGTGTTAATTGTCAATCCTTCGCTGACCGAAACCGGGCTGGACTTAAATGCCTTCACCACCCTAATCTTCTACAACATCGCGTTCAACTTGTACGTGTTCCGTCAGGCGTCCCGCCGAAGCTGGCGCATCAACCAAACAGCGCCAAAGGTCGAGGTCTACCTGTTTTACTACGTCGGTACCATGCAGCAACGTGCTTTAAAGCTCATGGCCTCTAAACTGGCCGCCGCAACCGCCATTGAAGGGAACATTTCGGACGAAGGGCTTGCCGCGCTGTCCGACTGCAAAGACATGACAACCCAGCTTGCCAAAGAGCTGATGCTTGGAATACAGGACCGTGTTGAAGACTTGGCATCAACCTTTCAGAAAATGGCCATTCACAATCACCAGCAGGAAAAGGCAGAAGTCAGTCCGACGAAACCGGTTGTTCGACAGCTCCCCTCGCCTCAATCGGAACCGGCCCCTGTACCCATTGTTCCCGTCACAAAACCTCATAAAAAGCTGCCGGAACAGGTGGAGCAATTCAGCCTGTTTGACCTGCTGAAAGTTTCATAGGAGGAACTGCGCCTTGAAAATTATGTATCAAATCGAAACCCTTTCAAATGGGATTTGGCGGGAAAGCTGCCGGGAACTGCGCGACGGCTGCCTCCACATGGAGGAGCATTTGAAACAGCGCCCCGGTCAATACCGTTTTAAGACCCTGTATGCCATCCTGATCGAACGGGATGAGGCTGCAATGCCGGATGAGTATTTGGAACGCACCCCGTTTTTAAGTGACGTTTTAAAAATCCACTTTGATGGATACGTTTATCTGCACACCGAAAACGGCATGTGCTATGTTCCATACCTCGTTTCTGACGCGGACTGCTACCAGACCGGGGCCGGTTCTACGCTGGATATCCCGGAAATTCTCCGTCAGCTCGAGGACTTTTGGAAAAAGCATGAACACGATTCGGTATCATCGGCCGACTGGGCGATCCGCGTGTGCCAGGCGATTGTCGCGCACGCCGGAGGATACGAAAGCAGGGGCCAATGGAGCGAGTCCCTCTCCGCCAAGCCTGATGTCTTGTATATCCTGGTGGAAACGGTTTGGAAAGACGGCCTGCCGGACGCCCGCATGGTCTGTTCCGATTGGGAGTATTCGGAATGCTATCGGATGATGGAAACCCTGTTTCACGCGAAGGGAGAGGCCCTGTTCAACCAGATTGACAACAGTATCGACACGCAGGACATCGGCGAAGATTACGCCTTTATCACCACAACTGCCTGTGACCCGGACCGCTATTCCTGGGATATTTACCCCGTTGTTCCCCCAAAAAAACAATGATTGGAGTGTTTGCATGGAAAATCAAATTACCATCCCGTTGCTGGAGGATTATGTATGCTGGCTGGAGGATCTGAATGCTGCAAACTATGTGGAATACAACCCTTTAACTGAATTGCTGCTCGCATTCCGCGATCTGAACCAGCGTCAAGAAGAGACGGCAGCTTTTATCGAGGCACTTCTCAGCGGGCTGCGGCCCAATACGGATGATTTGTTCCCGGTTTCTGCGGATGACGCCAAAGCGAAAGAACTCTGCGAACGGGGGATCCAGCTGCTGTCGGCTGTCCAATCCCTTTCACAGCACTGTTATACCAAGCCGGATTACGACGCGGAAGAGCCGGCTTTACGGCAGATGGCCGAATGGCTCATTGGACTTATGCAGGACTTCGCCGTGGGATTTCATGCAGATGCCTCAGATGTTTGTGATTTCTGCATGGAAATCATCAAAGAGCGGCCTCAAGCAGTTGTTGGCAGTTTACTGGATGTAATGAGCCGGAACCCTGAATGTCAAGAAAGAGGCGAACAAACCAATGGTATACCGAAAAACGTATTTCCGTATCCGCACCACCGGCTATGACAGTGCCGGCGGCTGGGAAAGCGGCGCTGCTCGCACGGCTTTCTCCGATGAGGCCGCTTCCATCTTCTCCGGCCTTGGCTGGACGGTGGAGAAAAGTATTCAAAGCGGGGTCTGCGATGTTGCACGGCTTGAAAAACAGCGCCTTTACCTACACCCCATGCATCTGGAAGGCGTTGTGCTGGAGGACAGCATCCCGGTGATTGAACAGGCGATTGCAAAAGCGCGTACCTTCCAATACACCCATACCGATGCCTGCCGCGAATACCTTGACCTGAGCGACGCCTATTACCTGCTTTTGCTGCGGGAGCAGCAGGAGGCTATGATTGCCGATATCCTATCGTTCTACCGCACCAAGCGCCGCAACCTGTTTGTGACAAAGGGAGCCTTTGAAAAGCTGATACAGAAATACCACATTGACCGGCTTTCCAACGAATTTGGCGTGGATACCATCCTCTGCGGTGTCCTGGAAAACCTGATTGGGATGCTGTCAGCACGCGGACAGCTCGTACAGGGTTCTACCAAATACGGCGTCGGTTATCGGACGGCAACGGAAAAAGAACGTCTCTTGCAGCAAAGCGCTTGATATTCCAAACAGCAAGGAGTGGATTTCATGGAACGAGAATACATTTTAAACCGGGAAACCGGAAAGATTGAACTTCATTTTGAAAAGTCGGAATATGATTCCCTGCCTCACCAGCAGAAGCAGGCGTTAAAAAGCAATTTCAACTGGAGCCGGACAGCACAGGCATGGGTCAGCAAAGCCCGCAAGGATTTGTACTGGGCGCGTAAAGTTGCCGCCGAGCTTGGATTTACCAGAGAGCGTCGTGAGGGCGAACTGCTTTCCTTCGCTGAACAGATAGAGCGCAAACAGGAGCGCGCGGAAGCCCGCGCCGAGCGTTATGAGCAATACGCCCAAAACGCCGAAAAGCGAGGCGAACAGCTTCAAAGCGGTTTGAGCCGCCATCACGGTGATATCGCTTTTTTCACCCAACCCATCCATAACACCCCGGGCGGACGCCGCTTTGCAAATTATGTCAAACGGCTCAACGCCCAGTTTGAAAAAGGGATGGAGGAATACCGCAAGAGCAGCTATTTCCGGGAACGGGCCGAGGTTGCACGCGAGACCGCTGCTTCTCCCAAGCTAAAAGACCGTGCTTATCTGGATCGGAAAATCGAGGAATCGAAAAAGGCCATCCGAGGGCTTATGAAAAACCTGGAGCGTTACGGCGGCCTGCTTGACAAGCTGGACGCCGGCGAACCGCTGGATGGTTTTTACCGGGACAAGCCCCACGAACAAATCCAGATGTGGTTTGACGATACACAAGACAGGCTTTTGTCCGAAATCGACAAGCAGGGGTATTTTGAAAACTGTCTGGAAGAGCTGGGCGGCATCCCATTCAGCTGCGAGAACATCAAACCCGGCTACCTGGTGAGCATCCGCGGGTATTGTATGAAGGTCGTCAAAGCCAATCCCAAAACGGTTGAAGCAACAGACAAACACGGCTTTTTCATCAATTACCGCTATGCGGAGATTGAAGCAATACTCCAAGCCACCGAGGAAGTACCCCAAAAGGCCGAATCCCATCCTTTCGAAGCGGGGCAGATATTGGGGAGCTATACCGTGTCGGGCAGTTGTCTGCTCCATGCATACCAGATTCTCAAACGAACCGACAAAACCATTACATTGCAGGAAATCGAGGTCGCCGGCCAGCGGCCGCGGCCCGGCGTTTTTGTCAAAGGCAGCAGGCCGTTTCGGAAAAAGCCGGCTATCAGTGTAAACACCGGCAAATGGCGGATATCGGATGACCGCGACTGGCCATTGTACCCTGTTTCCAGCGATCATTTGGAAAAGGAGGGAGCGTAATGGCACTGGTTTATCATCCCCCGCTGAAAGCAGCCGCTATGGTTCACAGCCTCCAAAAAACACAGGAGGTCGAAATTCTCTGCAAATATGGCGACAACCAATACCTTGCACGATATGGCGGCGTCATCTGTACCGCTGTTTTCAACCCATTTTCCGGCCTGTATTATGCCGACGACATTTTTGGAATTGTCCATGAGGGACAGGCAGAAAAAATAACGGGAGGACGTTATGACCCAAGAATATGAGAAGTGCCCATTTATTTATATCTATGGTTCTGCAAAAGAAATTCAGGAAGCTGTTCAAATGCTGGACAGCATTTTCGACCTTCACACCGAGGTCTCCAACAACGGCTGGTTAAAAGATGAAGGTGCGCTGCGGCTTCAAATTCAGGAGGCAATGGAAAGGCACCCTGTTAAAGCCAAATTTGCAGTGGACGGCAACGCCGTTTACCCATACTCGAAAATCCTACAGGAATACCAGCGTTTGAAAAAGAGCGGCAGTCTTGCCGGAATGAGCGATGTTTTTTACCGATTTTTATATCCGAATTTTGACCTTGCCCACTATAACAGGCAAGGGTTTATCGACTATTATGACGGTGATTTTTACCGGATGAAAGCGGCGATATTGGATAACGCATGGGTTCCCGCATGGTATGCCGATTTACGACGGATTCTTGATGTTATTCAGGAACGTAGTGCTTAAAACCTCCTGTTTTTCTCTCTTTCACTGCGAGCTGCAAGTTATCAAAATCGAAAGGAGCTTTAAGATGAAACAAACTGTCCTGCTTGAAGCCACTATCTCTCGTAGTTTGTCTGTTTTCAGCAACAGAATAATCGGTATCTTTGAACGGCCATCTTGAAAGGAGAGCTATTGAATGAATAAGGTTTATCGCGTAAACATTCGGGAAACCTTCTCATCCATCGTTACCGTTGAGGCCTCATCCCGGACGATGGCAGAATTTATCGCGGAAAGGCGGTGGAATGACGGCGAATATATTTCTGCCGGGAAAACCTTTGTCGGGGTGGATTTTGCCGCAAGTGAACAGCAGAAACCCGAATCAAAAGAATAAAAGGAGACTTTCGTTATGAATCAAAAAATCAAAGTAATCCTGCTGGAACCCGGAAAGTTGGCCCGTACAGCGGAAATTGATTCCTCCTTAGAGGCCATGCAAAGGATTGTTGGCGGCTACATTGAGTCCTATTCCCCCTTTGACGACTCCGTATGTATCATATGCAATGAGGAAGGCAAAATCAATGGAATGGAACCCAACCGGAGCGTAAAGGATGAAAAAGGCGACCTGCTTGACTTCATTTTTGGACCCGATTTTCTCTGCGGCTGTAAGGGTGAAGATTTTGACAGCCTTTCCGATGAACAGGTTGCCCGGTATTTAAAAATGTTTCAAGCTCCAGAGCGTTTGGTAAGATACAACGGTGAACTGGTTGGACTCCCGTTTAACCCGAAGGCAGACTGACAAATCGGATGAGAAGCATAACAGAAAGGCGGAATCCATTATGGTCAAATACACCGGACGGGAAATGCGTTGCTTTCAATTCCCTGCTCCATGATTACCTCAGAATTGACAGTGATAGCGATGGTAAATGGCGTGTTACCTATCCAGGAAGGACAGCTATATAAAGCGTGTCCAACTCACAGCAATGGACAGAAAGGACGGGACAAATGGCAAAAGAAGAATTGCTCAGAAAAATTAAGGCATTAGCTGAACACGGCGTTGATGGCGAAGCAGAAAACGCCGCTGTAATGCTGGACAGACTAATGAAAAAGTATGGAGTCACCGAGGCGGATTTGGATGATGAAAAGGTAGAGGAATTTTCTTTTCGTTGGAAATACCCTTATGAGGATCGGCTTCTTGCTCAGATTGTTTTTATGGTTATAGGGGAATTTAGCAAGTTATATTATCGAAACAAGCGAGAAAACAAAACGCGGTATGTATACTGCACCAAAACGCAAAAGATTGAGATTGCCGCTGCTTTTGAGTTTTACCGTGTTCATCTAAAAAACGGTCTGGACAATTTTTATGAAGCCTTTGTCCAGCGTGAAAATCTTTTTCCGGAAGTCGAAACCTCTATCCAAAAAAACGATGATGAATCAAGTTGGAATATGGAAAAGCAAATGCTTTATGAGGCGTTGGAAAAACACACGCAGTATGTAGCTTTGGAAGCTGGCAATTCGGAAAACTAAATCTCATTCTTTCGGGGAGAACTATAAGGCTCTCCCCGAAAGGAGATAAAACGGATGATTCATCAAAGGAGCAAGGCAAATGAAACGATACCGTAAGATTTATGCCCTTTTGGAAGAAAGGAAATGGAAGGTTCCGGGGTTTGTCCTGAATGACCAGAGCTATTGGAAACTTTCAAAACAAGCTCAGACTTATATTGCGCGAACACAACCACTTTGGATTGTTGCAGAAGATCCGCAAATCGGCTGCCGGATTTGGATCACCGAAACGGGTGGCCGATACGGTATCACAACTGCTCAACTCAATCTCAAAGTAGGCAGCCGGGCGTACAGTGACAGTGTTCGACGATGGACTCCCAGGACGCAAAGCGAAGCAGTACAAATTCTTCACCAACTATTTCACAAGGAGATGGCGGCATGAGACAGGGTAAAGATTTATTCTGCCATTCCACGTATCAGAAAGGAATAATACGATGAAATTTACAATTAACTGCCTACTACTTTTTCAGGCCGTTAAAGCTGCATCAGCGGCAGTACGTCCCAACAAATCTCTGCCTGCGCTAAACTGTCTGCTTTTTCAAGCCGACAGTATTGCCGGTGAAGTAAAGGTGACAGGAACAAACCCTCAAACACAAGTGCAAAAAATCGTTCGTGGTGTAAATATTGAGCGTGGCGGTTCCGGCGTTATACTATCAAAAGTAATCTATGATATATTGCAAAGAGCCGGTAATCAAACCGTGAGCATCGAAATGGTCGGAACAGAAATGGTTATCCTTTTCGGCCGTACACGATACGCTATTCCAACTTATCCTGAAAGAGATTATCCACTCATTCAATATTCATTTCCAAACGATACAATCCACATTAATAAGCTGGATAGTCTAATTCGCAGAACCGGATATGCAACAACGATTCGCGAAGATACTCCAATGAGCAGATGCATCAAAATGTATTTAAAAAATGAAACAAGCAAGGCATATGCAACAGATGGAAGGCGCATGGTTGCTGCAGAAGCCGACAGTGTTTCTGATGGTGAATTCGAAGCGGTTATTCCCGAGGATGCTCTTCGCACTTTATGTTCCTTAACGACTGCCAAAGAAGAGTTTTTCATGGGAAAGGCAGGAGCCTATGCGGTAATTTTTAATGCGGATACGATTTTTGTAACGAGGCTCATGTCCGGCGCCTTTTTTGATATTGAAAATCTATTAGCCCAAGTAGAGCCGGTTCATAGCGCTATCCTGGATTCAAAGCAGTTTTATTCCGCCCTTTCTTCGGTAGCCGCCTGTCTTCAGCCGTATGATTGTCAATGCGTTAATCTAGTTTTAAAGGAGAATCATCTTGTAATGAGCGTATTGACCTATGCCGGAATTTCTCATTCAAAAGTCGTCGCGGAATATGACGTAAACACTTCAAACAAAGGATACAATTACCAACCGGACCTGATTTTAGAATTTCTCCGAACTGCAACCGGACCCCTTCACTTGTTTATTGACAAAAGTGGTTTGTTGATCTTAATGGCAAATCAAACAAAATACGCCGTTGTTCCCAGAAGGGCCGCAACAGCTGTCGCACCACCTGAATATGCGTCTGCTAAGAGTAAAAAAACAAAAGCAAAAACAATGAGCCATGCGGCATAGAAATATGGCGACAACTTTTTAGGAGGTAATTATATGTTAAACAATATTACGATTTCCGGGCGTCTGGTAGCTGATCCTGAACTCAGACACACAAAAAGTTCTGAACCTATTTCAGTAGTCAATTTTCGTATAGCAAATGATAGAAATTACAAAAACAACGGTGAAACTGTCGCAGATTTCTTTCATTGTACAGCCTGGCGCAAAAAAGCTGAATTTATTAACGAGTATTTTAGCAGAGGTGATATGATCACAATCGTTGGAAGTATTCATAATAACAGCTATACAGATAACAATGGGATAAAGCGGACTGATACTTATATTGATGTTAGTGAAGCATTTTTCCACAGCAAAAAAGCGGCAACATCCGGTAAATCTTCTGATACATTTACTGCCACCCAAGACGATATTGATAATTTTAGTCCGGAGATGATAAATGAGGAAGAAAATCATGTCATTAACTTTGAAGAGTACGAAGAAATTGACGTCCCTGATTTTCCTGAATAACAAAAAAGGAGACCTGATTAGCTCTCCTTTTTTCAATTGACATATTATATGTTTACAATATACATCCTAGTAATAAACACGATTTTTAATTTCTCATTAACTTATCCGGCTCGCAACGGTTAGTGAACAGAATCGTCGCTACCGACGGCGCTGTGACCGACAACAAAGAAATCCCCAATAGGGCTAAAATCAGTTTCCAGTTGATTAAAATAAGTTCCTGATGGAAGAGGACAAAATTAGTCAGTGCTGCAAGCAGACAAGTGAACAAAAACGCGATTACAAGGATTTTCGCCGCCTCCCAAAACGATTCAGTCAGCACCAGGCGGTAAACGCCCCCTCGGGTCATTCCATTCGCCTTGAGGACGCAGACTTCATATTTCCGCCGTTCCGTCTCATGAATCCGGATCACCGTCACCATCAGAAAAACGATTATAAGGATAGCAATCGAAATGATCAGCATGACCTGCCGCGTCTCCTGGATACTGGCCGTCATTGCCTCAAAATCCTGATAGCGGTTGTAGGCCAGAATTTTCGGGTCGAGCTTTTTGATATCGTTTTTGATTGTCGTAACTTCACCGTATCTGTAGGCGGTGACCCAGCAGGCACTCGGCGCCCATTCCTTTTCCCCCAGCTCCAATTTTTCCGCTTTATGTTCATCCAGCAATGTTTGAAGCACATCAAAAGGAACGTAGATCACATTTTTTCCCGAATCGGAATAGCTGTTCTCAATCTGACCCTCCAACACGCCGCGAACAGTGATGCTCAGTGTGTCCGGCCTGGTCACAGTTTGTTCTATAGAATTACCCTCCTGTTCAACTTCTCTGAGCTTTGTGGGAACTGACAAGGATAATAATAAATCACGTTTGTCCAGCCGTTTGATTTCAAGCTCCTGAGCAAGTTGGTGGGAAAGATAAGCTCCTTCTGCCTCCGGAACAGTTTCATCAAACAGGCCCGACTTCTGATCCATCAGCTGATCTGGATAATAGGGCACGACATAATAGAAAAAGTCCTTTCCATCAATTTTGCTCCCCCAAATTTCAAAGTAAGGGATCACCTGGTCGACGCCCGACGTCTTTTTGATCTGCTTATACAGTTTACTATCAAATGACCGGTCACTCGGGTCGTATTTTGCCTGCGTTCGTTCCTTTGTACTAGTGGCATTGACCACAAAAATTTCACGGTTAGATATCCGGTTCATCAAATCCTCCTGCACAGCAACAAAATTCTGGCCGAAATCAATGCAGAGGGAGATGAATGAGACTGCTAACGCACAGAATAAGGTGATAAATCGTTTCCGAAGCTGGTTCCTGCGGCTGTTCGCTCGGATATAGCGTGTATAAAACGAAAACGGCAATTTCTTTGTGGAAAGCTTAGAGACAGCTTCTCCATGCTGGATGGCGGCTTCCGCCGCACTCTGAAGATGTATTTTCCTATCCTCTATCACATAAACGTCATCCGCACGGCTATAAATATTGGGGTCGTGGGTGGCGACCACCACCATTTTCCCTTGTTCACGGGCGATTTTCTGGAGCAGGCCAAAGACCGCATCGGCGTTCCCACCGTCGAGGGCAGAGGTTGGCTCGTCAGCAATAATAAGATCGGGGTTTTTAATTAAAGCGCAGGCGATTGCTATCCGCTGCTTTTCTCCTCCCGAAAGCTGCCTTGGGTACAATTCCGATTTGTCGGATAAGCTGATTAGTTCCAGCAGTTCCTCAGTTTTTTCTACTTCGGTTTTCGGGGCACCGCCTGCCATAGAAAGCGAAGTCAACAGATTATCCCGGACATTCATCGTCTCGATCAAATTATTGTTCTGAAAGACATAGCCGATCTTCCGTTTTCGGTACGCGGCCTTTTGCCGGTCGTTTCCCAAGTCGATTTCAGCGCCGTCGAATTCATAACGGTGTCCGGATTGGGAGGAAATCAACCCTAAACAGTAGAGCAGGGTGGTCTTCCCGCTGCCTGAGGGGCCGGTGATCGCCGTGACCCACCCCCGCCGGACCGTCAGTTCCCCGTCCTGAATAACTACCTTATTTCCAAAAGAAATATCGATATTTTTGAGCCGGATCATAATCACTGCCCCCCTTTTGTTACCAGTATATCAAAAGCAGGGCCGCCTGTAAGCGGCCCTGTCGAATGAAAAATCAGTTTCTCATAATCGCGTCCGGTTCGTACTTATTTGTCAAAACGAGCGTAACCACAGATGGCAGAATGACAGATACGACCGAAATTACCGCCAGCCACATCACCGTCATCCAGTCGAACTGGAAGCCGCCAATCGTGTTGGAGAGAACCAGGAATATCACCCATGCAAACAAGAGGGATACAGCAAAAGTCCAGAACGCCTGCACTGCCATTTCGGTCATGACGAGCTTCCGGATTTCCCCCTTCGTCAGCCCGTTTGCCCGGAGCATGGCAAACTCGTACTTCCGCTTGTCGATGATGTTGACGTAGACGATAGCCGACAAGCACAAAAGTATCGCGAGAATCGCGAGGGAGATATACAGCACGATCCGTTGAGTGTTGTCAACTGATTCCATGATAGCTTCGTAATCCTGGTATTCGTGAATTACATTGAGGTCGGGGGAGATTTCGGCGACCGCTTTCTTAACGGAATCAATGTTGGAAACATCATCAACCATTAAATAGTACGCCCATGGTCGCCAGTTATAGGTCATAGAATCTGACAGATTTTGTCCAAATTTTTTTTGATAATCATCTAAAATATCTTTTTCAGTACGATTATCTTCAACACACTGCATTAAAATTTCAGATGGTGCATAGATAGCATCGCTATAAAAATACGCATCTTCTTGCAAGATCCCTCGGACCGGAAATGTAAGTTGTTTTGAAACGCACCAATCAGTAACATACTGTCCTTTATCTTCATCCACTATCCGTTTTACCGGAACGGCCACATCCATCGTCAGCTCTAATCCAAGTATATCTTCTTTCGTTAAACCTAATTCTCTCATTTTTTGTTCCGGTACATAAATTCCCGTATTAGGTTTTACATCTTGATTGACAATCGTACATTTTAAATCCATGCTTTCATAAGACATATAGGAAACAACACAGTAATAACTGTCTACTATGCCTTCTCCAGTACCGGTTATTGTTCCGTCTATACTTGTGAATTCACCGTTACAAAACCCTTGTTTTCCTGATTTACCACTTTTGTTTCGATAACTTATATATGAATTTAAAATTCCTTCTTGATTGTAATCAACTTCATCTGAGGTAAAGTCAGTACGATTAGCAAAATACACGAAAGGAGCAGATGCTTCTATTCCATCGATCTGCTGAAGCAGTTGAATTTGTTCCTCTGTCAAAGATGGAATTATTGGTGTATAATAACTTTCTCCTTTACTAACAACTAGCTCTCGTTCTGACACCGATTTAAAATATGCCTGTTGCTGTTCTCCAAAATCTTTGATATATCCTGTGCTTAGGGAGGTAAAGGCAATTGAAAGTGCACAAATCCCTATTGTTAGTTTTTTTAGAATCTGTCCCTTCCGACTACTCTTGAATTGATATCGAAAGAAAAAAGGTAAGTTTATATTCTTTTTTCGCGTAAATTTCTCATCAACTTCAATAAATTTGTCATCTATATACTCCCGCCCTTTGATTAGAACGAGTTTTTTGTCTTGAATACTGTAAACAAAATCACATCGCTCCACCACAATCGGGCTGTGAGTTGCGATCACCACCATCTTACCTTGCGCGGCGATCTCCTCAAATAGCTTTAAAACCTGTTCCGTGTTCTCTTCATCCAATGAGGCTGTCGGTTCGTCGGCAAGAATTAACTCCGGGTTCTTCGCCAGCACACAGGCAATCGCCACCCGCTGCTGTTCACCGCACGACAGGGTCTTAGGATAGTCAGTATCTCGTCCTTCCATCCCAACCTGTTTTAACAATTCTGTAATGCGTAGAAAATCGGTATCCGCCCCCGCAAGGGAGGCGGACAACTGGATATTTTCCCCAACCGTCAGGTTCTGATTTAAATTGTTCTCCTGAAAAACGTAACCGATTTTCTTTTTGCGGAGTTCGCCTTTTTCCTGTTCGGAAGAGAGATTAATTTGTTTGCCGTTAAAGATGTACTCATAATCTTCGTTGGAGGAGATCAGTCCCACGCAGTATAGTAGAGCCGTTTTACCGCTTCCAGATGGGCCGATTAAAGCGGTCAACTTTCCATTGGGAATAGTCAGACTGCCATCCTGAATAATGGGGTTATTATATATAATTTGGATACGACCAAGCTGGAGCATAGACATGTCCTCCCTTTATGAGTACGGATACCAATATGTAGTATAACCTATCCCACTAGTCCATATTTGCTCTGAAACCATGCTATTCTTAATATATATTGGCGAACCGCCATAAGCAAGTGAATTCAAAAGTCCTCCTGCATAGTTATGATCGAATCTAGACGAAGTTTTAGTTGTTACACCAGTTCCATTAGATGTTGTAAATGAAGCGGTTACCACAGTACTTGTCATACCGTTTGTATCTGAAGTCATTTTTGCTATAAAATATCCGTTTCCTGCATAATAAGTTTTAGTAGCGGAAGCAGCGGCCGAAGCCACAAACGCAGACGAAACCACCAGCATGGTCACAGCAAGTAATGCGATGATAACCCGTTTAATTTTGCGCGTACTCACTTATTACACCTCTTTCTTTTAAACGCAAAAATCTATAATCGTTTCCGTTTAGGTGGTTTTCTGGCACATTGGAATCATTCCCTTCGAAAAGCGTGCTAAAAAATTCAAATTTCGATATTTTTATTTTAATTTATTTTTCACAAAAAATCAACTTATTTCTCAAAAAATTTTAAAAATTTTTATAGAATATATCCAAATAAAATAGCTACATCGATTGTCTAAACACACTTGACAAAAAATAAAGTTTAAGCTATATTGTAGTTGTAATTAGGTTTGATATAGATTTCTCTTTTGAGAAATTGGTTTGATTTTTAAGGTCTGAATTATTCTTTTTGAGAGTAATTCTGACCTTTTTGTTTTTTATGATAGTTTTATTTTCCAAATCCCCATCGGTATAAACATTTTAGGCCGGCTGAATGCTTGTGCGTTTCGCCGGCCTTTTTTGTTTTTATACAGAAAATTAAAAAAGAAAGGACAGAAATCATGAGCGAAAACATTTTTGAATCCAACGCGCTGAACGATCTGATGCAGGATATCGAAGAGGGGAACAACACTCTTTTCTCTGATTTCCCACAAGCAGATGACAGTTCTGAAAGCGCTGCGTCTCCAATCGGTTCATCCAAAGCTTTTGCACCCCCGGCTTTAATCCCACCGGAAGAGCAAGTTCCTACACAAACCGAGACGACGGACTCGTTGAGTCTGGCGGTTGAAAATGCAAAAAAGTTAAGTTTGGAACGTCAATTACAGTCCTATGCTGAGAAGAACCCTTATTTTTCTTATGCGGAATACAATGACGAAATTACCAATCATGAGATTAGTTTTGAGGCTCTCAGACAGAAATATGAAATTGATATCCCAGCTCTTTCCGACCCCAAAAAAGTATCTTGGTCTGTCCGGTATGGCTCTTGTATTAAGAACATTACCAATCCGGGAGATCGGATATTTGATGTAAAAAAAGAAATTGAGTTATCCAAAAAATTCAATCAAGAAATCGGCAATTTAAAGCCAAATGCTAAGCCGCTTGTTTGCCAGGTTGTCCCGCGGATCATTGCAGGTTCCAAAGGCGAAGCAAAAGTGCCTGATTATAAAGGGTACAGTAATTCCATCGAATTAGCCAGAGCCTCGTCAAAACCGCTGGAAATATTTCCGGGAAAGGACGGAAACCTTTATGAAATGAGGAAAAACAAAATCGGCGTCTTTACCGCCCCGGCAGTCAGCCTGCCGGGGGACAAAGCGCCTCGGTTATTTGAGTTTTTATTGCCTAAAATTCCGTTTCATCTGATTTTGATGATTATCGCTTTCTTCCGTAAGTGTGACCGTACGGAAGCGCTCGTACATATCTTATATGATACCCGGGCGGATAAGTATGTTGTCCGTGTACCCAAACAAAAAGCGTCAAAAGATTTCGTCAGTTTTTCCATGCCTTTTTATCCCGAACATTTAATCCACGTTATGGATATCCACTCCCACGGAAAAATGCCGGCTCTGTTTTCAAAAACGGACAATCAAGATGAAACCGAAACCAGGCTCTATGCAGTCATTGGCTGTCTTCAACACTTTTTCCCGGTAATTAACGTCCGTGCATCCTGCGGAGGCAAATACATTCCGGTAAATAGTAATTATGTTTTTGAAAACGCCCCAAAAGGATATTCTTATCCGGAGAGATGGGAAACTCAAGTTGCCAAAGCAGAGCCTGTAGCAATTACGGAGGGGAAAAATTATGAACTTTCCTAACGCATTGCCTGTCAAAATCATTTTAATTGGTGCCGGCGGAACAGGCGGTTATATCCTTCCTCACTTGTATCGGATCGCCTATTCGTTGCAGCGTCCTATCAGGATTATCGTTTGCGATGGTGATATCGTCGAGCAAAAAAATATCGTGCGACAAAATTTTGCGCCGCAGGATATCGGGTTAAATAAAGCAAAAGCCTTGGCAGAGCGCTATTCTTCCACGTTCGGAATTTCCTGCGAATATATACCCCGTTTCATTGAGTCGGAGGAAGAACTTTTAGCCCTCACCAATCCTGACTGTATCGAGCAAAAAGTTGTTTTAATTGGCGCTGTCGATAACAACAAGTCACGTCAAGTGTG
>ERZ1673695.1496-NODE-1496-length-23544-cov-5.460386_pt1 | contig 23544 bp, 30 predicted proteins | sample MGYA00580225_ERZ1673695 | MGnify/ENA primary metagenome ERZ1673695 (study PRJEB41218, sample SAMN15661739) | gut metagenome | host: Homo sapiens | place: Canada: London | collected 2015-08-20/2019-03-30 | study: EMG produced TPA metagenomics assembly of... | reverse complement strand
CATTTCTCTGAGTGCTTCCTCATCCTCCCACAGATGGAAGATGGTCAGATACCCATATACAAAGCGATCCAGACCTTCTTCCTCAGTCGTGATCCGCTTCCGTCTGCAGGCTGCCGCCATCTTCCCGATACTCGCCACAGCCTCCGCTTTTATTTTCATACTCATATTTCCTCCTATCGTACCGAACGTGCCAGCCCCCTTGTCAGATTCACTGCTGTCGTTGTGGCGTGAACCACACTCATGACATTTACCCGGACAGAACTGTCCAGGCCAAACTGCTGGGCAATCCGAGGCACCTCGTTGGCTGCCAGCATGATCCCAAGCCCCAAGAGCATATTTCCGGGGAAGGTCAAAAGCCCCAAAAAGAGGAGCGTGGTCTGCATGAAGGCAGTCAGGCACAGTGCAGCCACCTGACGCATCCACTGGACGAACCCATCGGTATAGCCTCTTGGAACGCTGAACATATATAAAGCGCCCACGGACATCTGAATGAGTAAGATGCCGCCACGTTTGATGTTGGCGAAAAAGATCTTGATCACGCAGTAGGCGAATGCGATCAGCGACAGAATGTTGAACAGGTTGAAGTTGAGCGTAGCTGACACCGCAAATGTACCTTCCAGAACGCTGGTGCTGGTACCGGCAAGCCCCAGGCTCTGCTGTCCGGCAAAGATCCGGGTGAGATCCCCGGAAAAAGTGTTTTGTAGGCTGATGCAGAACCTATATAGCTCTACCGGTACCACGCCGATCAAGGAACAGGCAAAGAAGCCTTTCAATACATTGAGGGCGGCAGATTTGATATCGGCCCGCCCGTGCTGGTATTCAATAGCTACATCGAATACCGCCACAACGACACCGGCGATAAAGAGCGCCCAGCCGAACAGAGTGAAGAGTTCGATGGTTGCTTTCACCCAATCCAGGTCGAAGATCTCGGCTCCCATGTTGCCCATCATCGTGAAAAACTGTGCCACGGCATCGTAGATGGTCGTATAAAACCATTGGAGCATGGTGTCCCAAATCACGTTGGATATCTGCTCGCCCAAGAACGTAAATACACTGCCGATGGCATCGCCAATCCCGCCGATGAGATCACCTAACCAATCAAATATTGTAATCACCTCCAGAAAGGAAGGCCGCCATGGGAACACAGCGGCCTTCCTGTTAAGTTATCCATTGCTTTACATTCCCGGCCCGGTCATACCGATGGATTCGTCTTGATACATTCCCACATAGTCAAGAATCGTATCTGCGATCTGCGTCCGGTTTGCCTGGGTGATGGGAAGATACCAGGAGGGCTTGCCATCATATTCCCATATGTGTGGCTTGATCGCATCCCTTCCATTTCGGAGCTGTTTCCCGATGATGTCAGAGAAATGGAAAAGCTGCTGATCCACCACGCCCTCTGTCCGGTTGATGATGGACAACTTGATGGCGTCGTATTGGTCTATGATGCCGGTAGTCGTAAGCTGCAGCTTTACTCTCAGATCCTCATCCAGCCGGGCTAAACAGGTCTTTCCGCAGAAGTGGGCATCCTGTAAAAGTTCACTGTTTCCAAAGAGATCCCGCATTTCCTTTTCGTAAAAATTCATGCTGTTTTTCCTTTCTGCCGGTTCATTGGCTCATGGTAGGGCCGAATTCCCCCGGTTCCATATCAGGCCCGTCATCTCCATTGGCCGGGGGAGTCAGGATTGCCGGATTGGCAACGCCTTCTCCGGAATAATGATACCTTTGATTATGCCACTGGCGCAGTTCCTCCCCATGTTCCCAATATTGATGCAAAAGATTGACAGCCATACCATACATAAATCCAGAAGCGCCTTCTGTATCGGCAGTATGGCTGGTACGGGCAGCGATATCGGCTACAGCAGCCCCGGCTTCAATTTCTTGATCCATCATCCGGCCCCATCGCGCGGCATAGCGGATGATCCCGCCTGCGAATGGATTCTTCATGCCCTTGGCCCGGAATTCCTGATATTCTGATTCCATCCCGTCCTTTATTGTAAAGGACGGAGCGGCATTCGTTTCCTGATTCATCCGATTCCTCCTGTCTATCCATTCCTCCAGAATCAGAGGATCGACCAGATGTACATTGGTGCAGTCAAGGTAAAGAGCAGGCAGGCGAACAGGATGCATGGGGCTGCAAACTCAAACTGTCCGTGCTTCCTGTAATCAAAGTAAGCGGTGCCGACCTTTACAAAAAACAGGATGGCCAGAATCATATCCACCACCGGGAAGACCACGTTGTCCACTACAGTGCGGATCTGCGATTGTGCCGCACTCCAGGTGTTCTCAATGGCCCCGGCCACATCACCGGCGGCGAAGGCGGGCATGGCGCTGGCTGCTACCAGCAGTGTTACCATGGCCGCAGACAGAAGAATCTTAGTGGTTTTTTTCTTCATAAGTTGCATTATCCTCCTATCAAAATGGGGAGGAATGTCTGGCGGCAGACGCTTTCGGCATACAGGAACCGCTTTCCTGCGTCTGCCGCACAAAACGATTCCTCTGTGTCGAAGTTACTCTTTACGGCGCTTTGCCGCTTGCGAATTGTTTCTCTGTAATTGTCCGGATCTTCAGACCTAAATTCTGGCAGAAGCGGATTTCCTCCCGCATGCCTGCCGAAACGTGATCCCCGAAGATCCACAGCTCATCGCACAGCCAGAGAAGACTCTTTCCGGCCTGCATGCCAAGCTGCCTTTCCTCTGGATTGCCATCATCCAGAACAAGGGCATAAAAATGGGGGACAACCGGAGCTGCCCCACAGGAGAATACATATCTTGCATACTGCCTGGCCCGTTCCAGGTTGGCGGTAACATCACCGCCCAGCGGGGAGCAGATATACACCTTCTTCATTTTACTCATCATCCTTGTTCTTTTTTCGGATAATCAGAAGGGCAATCAGACCGCCCAGGGCGATGGCACCCAGGCCGATCCAGAAGCCAGTCATGCTGCTGTCTCCGGTCTGCGGCACATCCACAGTCGGGATCTTTTCATTCGTCATCTCCGCTTTCACAATCTCACCATCCTCTCTGATCTCAAACGAATGCGGTGTTGTGTCGATCTGGTAACCGTCCGGTGCATCGAATTCCTCGTAGGTGTATTTTCCATACTCCAGAGTGAAGCGGGCAATCCCGTTCTCATCGGTATAGCCCTCAGCCAACACGTTGCCATCCTCATCCTTAATGCGGAAGCCCGCATTCGGCAGGAGCTTGCCATCTGCGATGTCTGTCTTGGTGATCTCCAGCTCGCCGGTGATCGGTTTGTTCTCGATGTTGCCCAGCTCGATGACCTGGCCATCCTCATCGATCTGTACCTCGAAGATCTCATCGGAAAGGACATAGCCCTCCACGGTAGAGATCTCTTTGATTTGCCAGATTCCGTAAGGCACATCCGCAAAGGAGAAGCTGCCATCCTCCGCAGATTCCGCAGTCAGGATTGCATTTTCCTCTGTAAACTCCGTGCAGTCTGCCTTAAACAGCCCAAAGACTGCGCCGGGGAGCGGCTCTCCGTTTTCATCCACCTTGATGCCGCTGATGCTGCCCCGGATGATCTCGTTGAGGATCGCATCGCCATCATTGACTACGATCTCCACAACTGCGGTATCCTCGCCGCCATACTCAAAGACTACCGGATAGGTTTCCTCAGAAATCAGGTAATGCTCGTTGGTGGAATATTCCTTCACATAGTAGGAGCCAATGGGCAGGTCGGCAGAGAAGGTCAGGGTGCCATCCGCCTGGACGCCAGCGATCTCAATCAAACCATCCTTCGGGATGATGGTGCCATCAGCGGCAGTCAGGTCTTCGGATGCGTAGAGTGCAAAGTAAACATTGAGAATCTCATCGCCGGTTCCGATCTCAAACAGTTCATCCTTCTCCAGATCCTTATAGAGCTTCACCAGGACTTTCTGGCGCTCATTGTAGATGGAGACGGAGGTGCTGGTGACTGCCACTTCCTGTCCGGCGTACTTAAGCTCCACAGAAATGGGTTCCTCATTCAGCACCATGCCATAAGGCGCTTTGGTTTCCACGATTTCATATTTGCCCAGATACAGTTCCGTGCTGGTGGCAGTGCCATCCGCCGAAGTGGTCAGGGTATCCACAACCTCGCCTGCGCTGTAACGGAGGGTGCCATCCGGCGTAGAAATGTCCTCCGCAGCCCGGATCTCAAACTCAGCTCCTTCTAAGCCGGACTCTGCGTAAATCGGTTTATACCGATCCTGCAGCTTTCCTTCCTGGATCTCCACAGAGGAGAATACCTCGCCGGTTTTTTCGATGGTGATGGTTCCTTTCTGCGGGGCGTTTTCTTTCTCCGCAATGACCAGGACAATGCCATCTTCACTGACCGCATTCTCCGGTGTCACATCAAAGAACACGGGATCGGAATTCAGGACATATCCGTATGGCGCTTCAACTTCAACGATGGAATATCCCTCGCCAAAGGGAAGTACCTCCGGCGTAATCAGCCAGCCTTCCTCATTGGTCACAAACTGAGTATGCTCCTGCACCTCCGGATAGGTGGTGGTCATGGTGACCAGGTTGCCATCGGGATCATAGATTTCAAAGGTAGCTCCGGCATAGGGGATGGTTTTTCCCGTTTCCGCATCCACCTTGACGATCTTCAGGTAGGCTTCAAATTCAGCGTTATTGATAAGGTACTTATAGGTCTTTCCATTCTCATCGATGGTCACAGTAAAGGCGGGCATATACTCGGTACCATCCCAGCCCTTGGTCTGCTCCACAACATATTCCCCGTAAGGGAGCTTCTTGCTCTGAGCGAAGCCATCGGCATCACAGGTCAGGATATCCCGCTCATCCGGATCGGCGGCATCGTAGCTGCCTGCGGACTTCAGGTAAATCTGGAATTCGGCACCTTCCTCCGGTGTCTCAATCTGGGTGCTGCCATCGTCCGTATGCTTGATAATAGCGATATCACCCTTGATCACATCTTCGCCTACGCCTACCGGGATGGTGTTATGCTCGATGGTGAAGTTTCCGGCATCGGCACCCACCTCATGGACGGTTTCATCCAGCAGATAGCCCGGACTCGGCTCGATCTCACGGATCGTCCAGTCAGGGCCGCAAATGTACTCTGCTGTCGTAAAGGAGCCATTTTCATCGGTGGTATAGGTGTCCACAAGTTCCTCTCCGTTGTAGAGTCCATACTTGGCTCCAGCGAGGGTTGCATCGCCCTGGGCCTCACCCTTTTCACTGTCGCTCTTGGTAAGCTCAACCGTAAATTTCTTCAGGATATTGGAGAATTCCACAGTTGCCACCTGACCGGCATAAACCGTCACAGTCTGAGACTCCTGCGGCACATAGCGGTCTTCCGACAGCTCGGTGATGGTGTAATCCCCAGGCTTCAGGTTATCGATCTGGATCTCTCCATTCGAGCCAGTCTGGACGGTCTGGTCTACGCCATTGCCCGTGATCTGGAAGGAGAGGCCCTCCACGATGCCATCCTCGGAAGTCTTGATGATCTTGGCAGAACCGTAGCTTACTTTCAGGTTCACAAAGCCCTGTACCGAATCGCTGACGGTTTCAGCAAAAGTGGCAACGTCCTGAACGCCGCCGCCCATATTTCCATCTGTCCAAGTGATCACACCATAGCGGGTGGCCTCCTTATAGGCAGTGATGGTCATGGACTCGCTGGGCGCTTCGGCTGCTGTGATGATGAGCTGATTGCCCTCCACGGAGCAGTTGACACCGGATTCACTGGCAGAGAAGCTGAAAGATCCCACTACGTTGTTCTCATCGGTAAGAACCGCCTTATACTGGCTGCCATCCCATTCAAACTCGAAGGTCTGGGCGCTGTCTGCGGTCTTGCTCATGAAGCTGGGCAGCTTGGTATGGTTCTGTACGCTTGCGGCCATGCTGTTGTAGTAGCTCATGATCTGGTTATACAGGGGATGTCCGGTGCTGATCTGATCCAGCACTGCGTCATAGCCGCCGGTGTCCACCTTCTGGAAGTTGGAATCACGTTCTCCGACCACGGTTTCCCAAACCAGAATTTGCGTGGCGATCAGGTGGGACAGGTTATTGGCTCCCTCGTTCTGGCTGCGCCAGTCCAGGGAGATGTTTCCGGTATAGCCATACTGAAAGATCCGGCCAATAAAGGTCTTGATCTCATCCGGCGAGATGGTGTTGTTGAGATTCGAGGGATAGTTATCCCAAAAGTTCTCATCCCACTTGGTCAGCACATCCCCGGTGTTCTGCGTGATACCAGGCTCGATGCAGTAGCAGGCGATTCCCGTATAGGAGCCCATGGCCCGGATCGTTGTCTTGTCGGAACTTCCACTTGTCCAGCCATTCATATAGTGGAGGTTCGGATGGCCCCAATCGCCGCCATAGTTGGCATCCCCGTCACGGGGGAAAGAGATCATATAGACCTCCGCCTGCTCGCCAGCGGCATAGGCAGTGGTCGTTCCAAGACCGATAAAACTGGAGAGGCACAGAAGCATCGCCATAAATGCGGTGAGGCCCCTCTTGAAAACACTTGTTTTCGACATTGATTTTTCCTCCTTGTTGGCAAACAAAAAAGGACGCATCCGCAGATGTATCCCTCCATGCTGCCTGATTCAGTTTTCGTTACGCACTTTGCCGGAATGCTCCGGCCACTTTACATCTGAGGAGTCATCCCTTCGGATACATCCTCGCTTTCGTCCAATCCTTCCGCCTCACTCTGTTCCAGCTCCTGCTGATAGGCGGACAGAACCGCCTCATTGATGGCAGTGCGGTCATTGGCGTTCAGCGGGAAGAAGGTGTCCGAATAGTGGGTGTTTCCATGCCTGTCCTGATAGGAGCGGCACGGCATCCGGGCAAAGAGTCCGTTCTTGCCCTCCATCACCGCAATGTCACGGACAACAAAGCGCCCGGAAATGCAGACACTGGCAAACGCCTTGGTGCTGGAGCCAGTGTCGCACAGGGCATCGATCTTGGCGCTGAAGGCCGGGGCTTTTTTCTTCTGCCCGTTTTCTGATTGTTTCGTTGCCATGGTTGTTTCCTCCTGTTTGATTTACTGCACAGTCATGCCATCGGACGGAGCTTCCTCCGCCTCCGGCACCTCCATTGCCGCAAGCTTTTCTTTTGCCCAATCCGGCAGATATGCTGCGCTCAGGATGCCGATAAAATCAGAGCGATTAAAGAAAACCACATCCTCGCTATCTAAAAATCTTCCGAACACGGTCTGCCTGGGAGCGCCGGGAATACATCCCCATCCATCCTTTGCCAGAAAGAGCTGACGCTCCGGAGTCTGATAGGCACTGCCCAGGACATGAGGATTCAACACCAGCAGTTTCCCGGTATAGTCCTGGTTCTGGCTGTTTTCTACGCAATGGGCGGCAGTAAACAGGCCCAGGGCCTGCCATGCCTTCCGCACATCGCTTATGAACAGATCCGTCAGCCCCGGATGGGAACTCACCTCAAACTGCCAGTTATGATCCTCCTGGGGAACCGGAAAGGTTTCTGCCCATTGCCGATTTTCTGGAGAGATGCGGCCATCGCCTTTTTTCTGCTGTACGGTATTGGCCAGCACCCAATTCACACGGTTGAAGCCATACTGCCTAATGATCGGCTCCGCCAGATCCGGCTCCAGCCTTTCTCCATCATAATTTTCGGCAATGATCCGCTCGATGGCCCTGGCGCAATCGCAGTTGATCTTATAACTTTCTCGCCAGAGATCTTTTTCCTCATGCCGGACAGCATCCCACAGAGAATGGCGGTAGAGGGGCTTTCGGCTATCCATAAAAATCACCGCCCTTTTTCTCCGCCCATTTGACGGATAAATGGATCAGGGCCGCATGCTGTTCCTCCGGGGTAAGGCTGTTTAGGAATTCCAGCAGTGAAACCTCATCATCCTTGGCCCGTTCCTTTGCCTTGCACTCATCGCAGATCTTTTCCCGTTTTACCACTACGGTGCGGTCATCCTGCTCGGTGAAAGACAGAATGTCATTGTAGGCAAAGCCCACACGCTTGCGGATTTCAAAGGGGATGGTAATGCGCCCCCGTTTACCGAGGACACGGTACATCGGCCCCATCAGAACACCTCGCTTTCCTCGCAAGTATCCGCATGAGGGCAGTTCTCGCAATCGCCGTCACAGGCGATACCGTCTTCCATGCCATCCATCACCTCAATGACGATCCGGCCCTCCGAGGCGGAGTAGCGAAGCAGCGACAGCGGTTCGATGCCGGAGGCCATGAACAGATCGGCGGGGACAGGCATGAAAATAAATCCCTTTACGATTTTTTCTTGCATGATATAATACACTCCTTTAAGGTTTTTTCGTAATCGAAACTGGGATCGGAAAACAGCGTCATCTGATGCGGTTTCCGGCGTTCCCTCTCATACAGGTCATAGTTACCGATGAGCAGCTCCGGGAATTCCTTGCCCGCCTCGTATTTCTGCACCATGGAGTGGATGCGCTTAAAATCAAAGAACTCCGATCCCCGGTACAGATCCCGGATCTGTGGGCAGTCGTTGTAGGACACCAGCCATTTGCCTTTCGCATCTGCCAGGGCGCTTTGGAGCCGCACATGATCTTCCCAGGTAAACCCGCACTCGTACACATACTCGCTGCTGAAATAGGGCGGATCACAGTAAAAGAAGGCGTCTGGACGGTCATAATGGCTGATCAGCACTTCAAAATCCTGATTTTCGATGACAGCGTTCTCCATCCGGATGCTGAAATCCTGGATCAGCCCGAACAGGCTCCGGACAGAGAAGGGCTGGCAGGCAAAGCTCTTTCCCGAACTGGAATAGCTGTAACGGATGAGTTTTAGGAACATCACCGCCCGGCGCAGGTCATAATCATGCATGGCCTTTTTATACAGCTCCCGGATTTCCTCCGCTTTGATCTCTGGCAGGACAATGGTGGTCAGATCCAGCTCCTGATTTAAGAATTCATCCGTAAATTCTTCCTTCTGGAAAAACTTCTTTAAGACCAGGAAGTCATCCCTGGCGTTTAGAGGCAGAAAGCCCAGTTCCCGGATAAAAGACAGAGGCCGGTCACGCATACAGCGGAAGAGGTTTACCAGGTTCCCATTGTAGTCGTTATAAACCTCGAATTTATCCGGCTCGGCCTTTCCGAGCAGCACTGCGCCGGAACCGCCGAAGGGTTCGATGTACCGCTCATAGCGGATTGGGAACAGCGCATAGAGAATGTGGAGGATGGACGTTTTATTGCCCACCCAGCTCACAGGTGTTTTAATATTCACCACCTCCTTGACGGCACCAACCGCCCGGAAAGCAAGAAAGCCGGTACCAACCGTCTTAAAGGGCGATTGATACCGGCGTAAATTGATAGATACTCAAAGTTTCGGCATATCCCGGTCCGCACGGGATGCCGCCTGGCAGAGGGATAAAACCACAATCCCCATGATCCCTCCAACCACAGTTCCAGATAAAAATGCAGCCATCTTTCTTCACCTCTCCTTCGTTTCAAATGGTTTATAAGTCCATGTCCATCCCTTCCTCGAAATCCTCATCCATTTCATCCACAGAAGTGATGTTGACATAGTCTCCGATAATTACCAGGGCCTTATCATAGCTGCCGGATTCCCGAATGCGGCTCCGCATTTCCCTGGCTTGTTCCTCCATGCCATGTTCCTTGAGTGTCCGGCTGGCAATCCCCATCAGGTTGAAGACGTTTCCGTTCTGCCCAATGAGAGGGCAATCCGGCTTTTGTGCCGGGGCTTTTTCTTCCAAAGGGCCTCCCAGCCGGTTATCCACGTAGTCGGAACACCACATGCTCCCGAACTGTTCACGGGTGTTCAAGCGCCAGATTGCCAGCTTTCCCATATCCAGCTTGACATCCTTAAAGGGGAAGAACAGGTTTGTCAGGCCCTGATGCTGAAAGACGGAAACGTGTTCGAACCGGCTCCCGTTTAATAAAATGTTTTCTTCGGCCAGCATGTCATTGATGCCGGTCGCCCATTCCTGAAGATCCCCGCCGCAGCCCTGAAGGATCAGCCCTTCCGGAGTATCCGGACGCCGGAGCTGCTCGGCTTTGATTTCAGTGATTGTTGCCATGAATCCTTCTCTCCATTTCTACTTGGTTCATTATCGCCTGTGTTTCGTTCAGGCGCTTATTCAGCTTTTCAATTTCCGCAGCGGTTTCCCGCTGATATTCCCGGTAACTGAACAGTGCCATGGCTGCCAGGGCGGTAATCGCTGATCCCAGGATCAGGCCAAGGACAAAATCCAATGCGAACATCATGGCTGTATACCTCCCATCTGCGGGCCAGAGTCTTCCTCCGGGGCATCTGCTTGGGTAAAGTCTGTTTGCAGGAATTCCTCCGGTGTCAGGTCGTAACCCAGGAAGTTCGGGCTGGTATCGTCATCGAATACAAAATATTCCTGTCCGCCAAAATCCAGCGGCGCTTTAGTCAGGATCGTACCAGCGTGATTTACCGCCACGTTCCTTTCAATGGTGGCAAAAGCCAGATTTTCTCCTTCCCGAAGGTCATAGCGGTAAAGCCCATCCGGAAGCTCCTGCTCGGTCACCCGGCCATTGGTAAACAGGGCGGTCTGCCCAAGCACCTCCACCACCTCTAGCTTTTCATCGGTCAGGGCCTGGGCGGATAATTCCCTGGACGGCTCCCCGTAGGGAACCAATTCATACAGGGAATGCCCTGGGGCCGATAGGATTCCGTATTCCGTTTGTACCGTGCCCAGCCTTTGCAGCAATCTGGCTCCTTCGGCCTGCGTTGCAATGGCGGACAGCCACATCCGATCCATGCGGGCGTCCAGATGATGGGATAGATACTCTTTGAAAAAGTCCGCCTCATCACAGGGAGTATTCGTAAACTCGTATTCTGGAAGATGAGCGGCAAGTTCCAGGGCCTTTTTCATCGTCAGGTGCGGCTCGGCCTCCAGCACTGCTTTGTATTTGATTTGCTCCGGTTCCGTCATGGCCTGATACTGCATGGCAATCTGGTTCAACCGGGCGAAGTGATCCATGCTGCTGTAGACCTGGTTATCAATCTGTGGGATGGCGGAATCCATGTCATAATAAACGCAGTCCTCCATACATATCTCATTTTGAGCATACGCGATTTCCTCCGCCTTTTCCGGCGAGATGGGCAGGCTGATCCACTCGGCATTTCCAATGGTTTCCTCTGGATCGTCCATGGGCGTCTGTGCCACCAAAAGCCGGAACACAGTACCCTCCGGTTCTTCCTTCATTTCCGGTAGATGGGTTCCATCATAGATCTCAGCCAGCTCATATGCCCCGGCTACCACGTAACAGCCATCCACGAATACGCCGCCATCATTTTCCCTCTGCATTTTCCCGATCTGAGCCAAATCCAGCAGATAGAGGGAGGACTCTGGGATGGCGTTTACATCTTCATTCAGCTCATTCTCGATGACAAACCGCCCCAGGGCTTCATCATCGCCGACATTCGAGGCGATCATGACCGCATCCAGTCCATAGGTCAGGTTGATCAGATCCTTCATGGGGATTCCGTTCTCATACCGGACATCTTCCATCCGGTGGCGGAATACGCCTTTCAGAAGCAGGATATCCTCATCCGGCATGGATGCCAGCCGACGGGCAAAAAAGTTTAGCTCCGGAAGCGTGGGAGCGATCAGGATAGTATCGGCCAGCTCCGGGAGTTTTGGGCTTTCCCGGATGCTCACGTTGAAAGAGGGGGCCGGATTTTCTGTAGCCCGGAGTCTCTGGAGAGCGTCCTGAATCCGCCCGTCCATGGCAGGAAGGTCTAAGACCGTAAAATAGACGCCGCTCTGGTCAGCATTTTCTGTGACCACTTCAATCTGTAAGGTTTTTCTATCGGGTTCCATTGTTCCATCTCCATTTCTTCTTTCTCATAGCTGCATCCCCGGCGTTTCATCCTGCCCATCCGAAAGCGCACGGTTTACCATTTCCTGAAACCGCTCCGGATCATCGCAGATAGCCTTGAACGCAAGCCCCATGCGCTCCAGCAGAGCGGCGTCCGGGCAATAGCAGTAAAATCCCCCGGCTTCGCTGTCAAACTCAATGCTTTGCAATCCGGCATCTTCCTGAAAGGCGGCCTGGAAAACTTTTTCCCATTCGTAGCCGCTCCCATGAGTATACAGGCCGAAGGAATTCTTTGCTTCTTCGCCATGTTCCTCTGCGAACTGGTTAAACGCCGTCTGTCCGTAATTCTCATAGGGTTTCTGCAGAAAAGAAAAAGGAAGAGACAGCCCATATTTTCCGTTGCCGCATTGGTACAGTTCAAATGGCTCCAGCCTCTTATTGACTTCCTCCAGGCGCTCGTCCTCCGGGCTGGGTTCCTCATCGATCTCTGCTGTACCGTCCAGTTCCATCTGCATGGGAATCAGCACCTTCAGCAGTTCCTCACGGTATTCCATGTCGGCAATCCGGTCGATATAGATGCCAAACGTGTTCAGAAAATAGGAGCCATCCTCCTGGGTGATCAGCAGGTCGCTTTCCAGCCCCTGGGTGCAGATAAAATCCGCCACCTCCTGAATGCTGTGCAGTTCATGATTTCCCTGGCTGGAATGCCCAATGAGAAGGGGATATCTTTCTTCGATGTTCATGGTTCACGTTCCTCCTTTTTTTCTGCCGGTTCTATGGCTTTCAGGCCGAATCTGCGGATTGCCATGGCATTGCAGATGGCGGCAAACTGCTTTGGGGAGATCAGCTCCCTGTCAGCCAGATCCCGGATGGTAAGATGCCGGGTTCCCATATATAAATCCTTGGCCGCACAGTAGAGGGGATAGGTGTATTCATTCAAACCGCACAGTTTCCTGCGGTCAAACCGGATGAGGTTCCCCTCCACCTGATGTTTCATCATGCGCCAGAGCCTTTGGTCGGCGGTAAAAAGATAGAGCGCAGACAGCAGCGCATAATTTTTCCAGTCCTTTTTCTGTATAGCTATCTGAAAAAGGTTCTGATGGTGACTGCTTAGATAGTTCATGGGCCTCATCTCGCTTTCGATTAGAAGTTCTTCCACTCTTTGCAGGAAGGGGCGGTATCGGACAGCATGCATGGTATCCGCAATCATCTCCTGATAAGTGGGAGGGGACGGTTCCTGCAGACAGATATAAATCTGATCCGGCATGACCATGCTCCCATAGCCCTTGGGCTGGAAACCGGGGATCATCTGCATGAGGATCTCCAGCTCACGGAGGGCTTCGGTTTCGGTAAAATACATCATTCATGGTTCCTTTCATAAAAAAAGCCCTCGCTTCATCAACAAAGCAAGGGTGCCACTTCAGTTACAGATTCAGTTGTGGGCCATCCTCCGGTTCAAAGGTAGGGGGGATTTTTCTCAATCTCCGGATAGCCAAACGACAGCTTTTCCGCCAGCTCATCCAGTGCTTTCGACTGTTCAAAGTTGAGAGAGCCGCAGTGATTTCTGGCGTAGTCCACACAGCGATAGAGATTTTCTGCTTCTTCCGGCTGGAACAGGCGTTGTTCCTGGATCAGCCCCGAACGCCGGACGAAAGATTCTTTTGCATATGCATAATTGGGAGAATAATCGCCGCTGGATACATAGCCGCGCTCTTTATCCTGATCCCATGTGGCAAACATGAAACCATGGTTTTCACTGTAGGTTCCGGCCAGGACGATATTCCCATACTCAGCCAGTTTCCGGTAATCATGGACGCCATCCGCATCCATCTGCGGGGCTGCTTCATAGAGGCCCACATACTCACGGATAGCTCTGGCCTCTTGCTGGATCTGATCATAGAGTTCCATCTGGCTCAGTGCTTCAAACTGATCCTCATAAAACCGCAAAAAGCCCTCGGTGGTCTGACGACAGAATGGAGCATCTCCGTGAAAAATGTGGAGCAGACCATCCTGATAGCCATAATATCCGGTACACTCTAATTGAGGGAGGCGGCGGAGCAATTCTGCCTGATAGATTGTCATAGGCTGTATTCACCTCACATTCCCATGGCGAAACCTACATGTTCATCTTCCGATTCATCCTCATCCATGTTTTCATCCTCGTATTCGTCCTCCAGGGCTTCTTCGGTTTCTTCCTCACCCTCATCCTCCAGGGCATCCACTAACATATCTTCATCGTCCTGATCCTCTGGCTCGCCGGTTTCCTCTAGTGGAGACATCTCATCATCCAGTTCTTCGGCATCAGGGCCTTCCTCAGATGTCTCCGGTTCTTCCTGATCGGAGATAGACGGTTCCGCTTCATCCATTTCCTCCGCAGAAGAAGCAGTTTCCGTATCTTCCATTAACTCCTGATCAGCGTCCAACTGCTCAGTATCCTCCAGTTCCTCCGTATCCTCGAAGTCATCCTGGGCCTCGCCGGTTTCCTGACTCTCAGCCAGATCCCGATCCAGTTCCTGCTCAATCAGACCAATGACAAAATCTTTCTGTGTCATGTTATGGCGGTGCAGATAGTCTTTGACGCGCTGAAAAAAACTATCCGGCACTTGAAACGCCAGTGTCCTCATTTCCTCCATGTTTTTCCCTTCCTTTTCATTGATTTTAGGGTGCAGCTCATCCTGCAAAGCCATCGTGACAAACTCCGTCATCGTCATCCCGTGGTCTTGCAGATACTGTGTAATCTCGGCATGCAAAGCCGCATCGACTTTGACCGTAATGCCTTTCTTCCCGTCAGCAGCCACTGTGTTCACCTCTTTCCATGAATTTCTGAATTGCCCTTGTTACAATTTCCTCCACAGGCACTTCCTCAATGGCAGCCTGGATCAAAAGCGGCTCCACCATCGCCTTCGGAATCTCAATTTCCATTTCCAAATGATTTACCTCCTACATTCCCATGACGGGGCCTTGATCCTCAGTCATGCCGGATTCCTGTTCCTCTGCCAGTTCTTCCTCTGTCAGCTTGCGGAACGAGTCCTCGCCAGGTACAACGCCGAGAGATCTTCCATTGTCAAACGAGCAGTGAAGTGTTCCGATATCATCCACTACTTTGACAGTACCTCTTGTCTGATCCTCGACAGGATTCGGATCTCTGCCCATGCTCAGTAACATGATCCGGGTACCGGGAGGATACTCTGCCTGGTACCGTTTGGCCTGCTGGTGCAGGCGTTCCCATTCATTCATCGCATTCATCTCCATTCCTAAATCACTATTTTCTGAATCCATACACTCCGTGTCATCCCAATTATCTTTACGAAGGGCAAAGTTCTCCACAAGCTGTCTGGGCGTTAAAGGAATATTCGCAGGCTGATTTGTGCGCTCAAACCCATCTTCGCTGATTTCAAACCAGCAATGATCGACCTCGGTATCATACTCATCGAATCTCCTTTCCGGCATCCCGACCTGTCTTGGGATAAAATATTCCCCCATGTCACAGCAATCAAGAATGCTTTGGATTTGCTCCTTGGATAATTCCCCCTGGATAACGCACTCATTATGAACCTTATAGTTACCTGCATCCCGATATAGATAGCAGATCTTGGTGTTCATGGATATGACCTCCTTTCCTTATAGCTTGTAGGATAGGGGGATTTTTCCCATAAAAAAAGCGACCACTCTCATGGTCGTTCCTACCTTACTCTATACACACTTTTTCTTTCTGTTGTGTTTCCTGTACCTATTCGCCCTCCTTCCTCCACGCAATACACCGCTATACACAGATATAACCCTGCTCCATTTTAGGGAAGCCCACATAAATCACATCGTATTGTGCAATGTTTTCAATACTACCAGAGATTGCAGGGCGCGCGTTCTCTCTTTGTTCTTCCTGCGCTAGGTCTACAACAGTATCATAATCCTCGCTGTACGGTGCTTCGGGTACAAGTTCAAAAATATCCGCTTGGGTCTGGCTTTGAATAGCAGAAGCAACCTTTTCAGTATTGCCCGACCAAGAGAAGTAAACGACCAAACTGTTAGAGTTGGTTTCTGCTGGCTCGGTTTGTGGATCGGACGGATTTGTGTTTGATCCTTCGCTGACATTCGGGTCTGTATTACCTGTCTGCGGTGCAGATAAAGAAGGTTCCTCGCCGTTTGTATTGTTGCTGCAAGCTGCAAAAGAAAACAGCAGGATAAAAGCCGCAAAAATGGAAAATACTTTTTTCATTTTAAAAACTCCTTTTAATCTTTAATCTTTTTTAAGATCGCCCTGTTTCAGTTCAAACCGAAGATAATCCAAACGGTCCAATTGCTGTTCTTTAAAATGGATTTCATCGAGCGTTCCGTTTCTTTTTTCATTGAGCATTTTCATGCGTTCTTTTTCAGTGGATTTTCCCTCCAAAAGCAGCCACATGTATCTTTCCACTTCATCATTGTTAAAGCCAATGTCGTGAAGCGTCATAATTGTACTCAACCGCTCAATATCGCTCTCATCATAATGCCACGAACCCATTACTTTCTTAACTTCGCCGCATAGCCCCCAGCTTTCATAATCTTCTAGAATCTTAATGGGGATTTTATATCGTTCACTTGCTTCCTTCATTGTCATTTCAAGCTTCCTTTCTGATGGGAATAAAAAATAAAGGTGCTCCATCTTGGAACACCTTTATTATATATCTGTTTATAAGAAATGTATAATACTTATAATTTATTATAAGTTATGCTTTTTAAGTATTCGCGAGAAAACTCAATAAATTCGGAAGTTGCAGTTGAGAAAATCTGCTCCTTTTTCCACGCCAAGGCTGTCGAAACCTCCAAAACAGGAAATAATGGAATAAACTGCAGATTTTCATAAGTGCAGTTTAGATTGATGCTGAGCATTATACCTATATTTGCTTGGGTCAGCACAGCTTCGTTATAAGGGAGATTAGCGGTTGCTACGATTTCAACCTGATCCTTATAATTTCCAAGCCATTTTCCGATACGGCTCTGGTTAAAATCGCCTGTTGCCGTAATAACCGACATACCCACCAAATCTTCAGGGCTTATGCTTGTCTTCTTAGTGAGCGCAGAATCACCTGGAACAAACACACCCCACTGTTCATTGATTGGCATATTGACAAAGTTATATTTACGCATATCAATAGGCTCTGACATTAGACCGATATCGAGAAGCCCTCTTTCAATATAATCTCGAATATTGCTTGCGTTTCCACTGTATATCTCATATTTTACATTGGGATATTTTTTATGGAATTCCGCAATAATTTTTGCCAAATATTTTGTCGAACGAAACTCACCGCTACCGATTGAAATTGTCCCGGAAAGGCCCTCGTCTTTATGCAAAAAATCCCGTTTTGTTTTATCTGCCAAAGACAAAATTTCCTGCGCTCTGCGCTTCAGCCTCATTCCGTCCTCGGTTAAAATAATATTGTGATTACTTCGCACAAAAAGTTTAACCCCAAGTTCTTCTTCAAGTTGGGCAATTTGCCTTGATAATGTTGGCTGCGTCACATGAAGCTGCTGCGCTGCCTTTGTAAAATTCTCTTCTCGTGCTATTGCTAAAAAATAGTTTAATACTCGAAGCTCCATATGCCTTACCTCCGAGAAAAGTATAACAGAAACAAAGATGAATCTCAATATATCTAATTATAAGTTATGCTTTTTGAGAATAATTGCTTTTTTCAGGTGCTGGGGTGTCCCGAATTTAACTGTCTATAACCAGAGGGGATGTATAGGCAGCTGCTCGCTAAGATAATACAGAAAAACCGGAGAAAGCATTTTGTTCTCTCCAATTCGTTCTATTTTACCTGTTTTCTTTCGTCTTTCTTCTAAAATTTGACGATTAAATCGTCCTCAGCAACGGTGTATTGGCCTTCCTGGCGCAGTTTATTCTGAAGCCAAAGAAAATTTTGAAGCACAAAACTTTTTTATTGCCCGAAAAATAGAGTTGGTATTTCTGCGCTCTCAGTCGTTCCGTAAAAATAAAGTGCTGATTCATAACAATATAAATGTAAAATAAAATTTCGTTCAGGGTATTCGTTGCGCTTTCTTCTTTTTTCTTGCATTGCCATAAATTGTGTGTTGTCGCAAATACAAATTTCACGTTATAATATACCCGAAATCCATATAAAACCTATGGGAAAAATAGAAAGGATTTTGATATGAAACGTTTAAAAGTAAAAATGATCGGAACGGTTATGCTTGCTTTTATTCTTATTTTTTCAGTGGGTATGCGGCCTGTTCCGGATGTTATTGAAGCAATTGACAGCCAGACACCTCCAATGTCCGAAAACACGAATTCTTCAGATTTATCAGCTTCTGAACCTTCGGACGATTCAGCACACCCTTCAAAACCGGATAGTTCTTCGGATTCCAATGAATCAGCGAGCTCTGAAACATCCCAGAGTTCGCCAAAACCAGACGCAAATTCAACCGGCAGCAATAAGCCCCAATCTTCTTCGGGAACCGGTTTAAGCAACGGAGGGGCATTGAGCAGCGGCGGAGCGACCTCAAGCGGTTCAGGGACTCCTTCCGGCGGTCAAAGTGGGAGCTCAGGGTCACAGCAAAAGCCCTCTGTTCCTGCCCCCACTCCAACTCCGGTGGGAAAAGCAGTTGTAGGGTACTACACCGGCTGGTCAGCTTACAAGGGCTACACACCGTCAAAGGTACCCGCCGGACAGCTGACCCATTTGAATTACGCGTTTGCAAAAATCGATCCTTCCACAAGCCGAATTGCTTTGGCGGATCCCGCAAACGACCGCAAAAATTTTGCGGCTATCCGGACGCTGAAGCAAAACAACAAGCATTTGAAAGCCCTGATTTCAGTTGGCGGATGGGATTATTCCACCTATTTTTCGGATATTGCCTCCACCAGCGCCAGAAGGGAAGCATTCGCCCAGAGCTGTCTGGACTTTATCCTTGAACACGGCTTTGACGGCGTGGATTTAGACTGGGAATACCCAGTATCAGGCGGCCAGGCCGGAAATACCAACCGCCCGCAGGACAAACAGAATTTCACCTTGCTGCTGCGCGCAATTCGAGAAAAGCTTGACGCTCAGGGGACGAAAGACGGACGGCGTTATTATTTGACAATAGCGGGCGCTGCCAACACAAGTTTTATTTCTAAAATCGAAGCGCGGAACGTGGCCAGCCTGGTTGATTACATTTTCGTCATGACTTATGACATGCACGGCCCCTGGGACACATACGCAGATTTCAACGCCCCGCTGTACCAGCCGCAGGAGAGTTCTCCTCAGTATAAAAACAGCGTATACGACGGTATTGCCGCCTATCTGAACAACGGTGTTTCCGCAAATAAACTCGTACTCGGCATGCCGTTTTACGGCTATATGTATCAGGGAGTCAGCAGCCAGAACAACGGACTTTACAGCAGATTTTCATCCGCAAAGTCCATCAGTTACGATACCCTTCGCAGCTCATACTTGAACAACGCCTCTTATACAAAGCTTCGCAACAATACCGCACAAGTTCCTTATTTGTTCGGAAACAACACATTTATTACTTACGAAGATCCACAGTCTATCAGCGCTAAGGTTTCCCTTGCAAAGTCGCTTGGTCTTGCCGGGGTTGGCGCCTGGGAGCTTTCCCACGATACTAGCGGTTCCCTACTGAGCAGCGCATACAACACCCTCAATTCAAAATCAGTCCAGCTGGTTTCTGCAAATCCCCTTGCTGTTTTCAACAAAGGGTTTCTTTCCGCAGCGTAGCCAAAGGTCTTGCCGCATTGAAAAACAGCCCCGGAAGCTGCACCAAGCTCCGGGGCTGTTTTTTTCGGCTCATCACATCAAATTAAGCCTTTGCTTTCTCTAACAGCTCAAAAATCAAATTCATATCTCCAAGCTCATTTTCCGGTGTAGAAACGATATTTCCGTCGCAATAATTTACAAATTCATTATAATAGCCCCTGCTCGGCTTAAACTGTTTTTGTTCGCTTCTGCCGTCTTTATAATGAATGGATATCGTACCGCATTCCTTGCTCTCCAGGTAGATATCACCGCATGTGCCAAAGATGCGCAGCCCGACTGGAGGTTTTTGAAGCTCTGTTGAAGAAGACCAGAAGGAAAAATTACCGATGACGCCGCGATCAAATTTGATCAGCGCGTTAATATTGCGGTAGCTGCAATATTCTTTGCCGTGGCGTACTCCGAACGCCTTTACCTCGGCCGCATCGCCGAACAGAAAACGCATCAGCGCAATGTCATGGATTCCGCCATCCAGAAAAACGCCCCCTTCAAAAACCGGATGCTGGCGCCATTCCTTTGCGGCGAAAGTATTTCCTGTCATTTCCCTTTCAAAATCTGCGCCGGTGTTAAAAATAAAGTAGACAACCTCCCCAATCTGTCCGCCATCAATGACATTCTTTATGATGGTGCTGAATTCTTCATATCGGTAGTTTTCGGCGACCATCATCTTGACGTTTTTTTGATTTTTGAGCTCAATCAGCTCTCGTGCGCCCTCCAAAGTAGATGCAAGGGGCTTTTCCGCAATCAGGTTTTTTCCGGCCAGGAGCACATCCTTTGCAACTTCATAATTTTCTGAAATCGGCACCAGGATGTCGACGACATCGAGATCAGTCCGTTCCAACATCTGCCGGTAATCGCTGTAGACGCTGTCCTGCGGCAAATTGATTTGCCGTGCGAAATTCTGTGCCTTTTCAATTGTTTTGTTGCAGACCGCGACAACCTCATATCGGTCCGAAAGTTCTTTTACAGCCGGCCAATGCAGGCGTTCCCACGCCATACCCGTTCCAATAACTCCCATTTTAAGTTTCATCTGGTTTTCTCCTCCTGTACTCTTTTTTCTATTATTCCATCCTAAAGAGCTAAATATCATAACAGGAGAAAAATGAAGCCAAAACAGCGGATCCGTCAGTATTACCGGATCCGCTGTTTTTGATAATGCCTGTTTTAAAAAAGCTTTAACCCAAATAGGCTCCATCCTCTTTGAGTTTATTCCGCAAAAGCTCAACATCCAGGGAGGAAGGCCGCAAGCCCTGTTTTGCACAAAGAGCGGCGGCTGTTCCAACCGCTTGACCCTCCGCCATGCAGGCAACCGTATTCCGCGTGGAGTTGTGCGCAATCAAGTCGGTGGTGATGAGCCGCCCCGCCACAAGGAGCCCCTCTACTTTTTTAGGAAGAAGCGCCCGGTAAGGGATACCATAAAACCCGGCATTTTTTATGACGATCCTCGGCGTGCTGTCATGATAGCCAAACAGCGCAACCTCATCGTCGAACCGCGCACAGTTTTCAATTTCAGAAGGAGATAAATCGTATTCGCATTCCACAATCCTGGATTTTCTGACGCAAATCTGATCTGCAGTCCAGCTGAGGTGGCAGTTTTCAAAGCCGGGGATATTCTGTTTAAAGAAATCGACAATCAGAGCAATCTGTTTCCGGAGCGCAATTTCGGCGCGGGTGATGTCCTCAGCGTCGAGCGGGTCAACCCCTACCCCGTTTACATTGACATAGGTTGCGTCCTTTTCATAAACGCAGACCATTTTGGGGCGGTTGAGTCCCGGATTCCGGCGGATAAACTCTTTAAACTGCTCCGCTTTGTCAATTTGGAAACAGAGCCTTGCAATATCGTCCCTGCCCTCCCCGCGGTCAACACGGGCGAGCTGAAAGAGCATTCCGTCGTACTGGCGCACGAATTCAAGCGTTTTGCTGGGCTCAATATTAGCAAGGCCGAAAGTCATAGAGGCGCCCATATGTTTATGCAGGTCAAAGCAATTCGCACCGGCGCGGAAAGCAACATCAGCGTCCCCGGTTGTATCAATTACAACTTTTGCCAGCACAACTCCTCTTCCCGACTTGTTTTCAATGACAATTCCCTTAACCGCATTCCCCTCCATAACGACGTCCGTCATCACGGTATGCATATATAGCTTGACCCCGGCTTCCTCCATCATTGTAAAGGCAACATGCTTAAACATCTCGTGGTCGATGCAGGTGATAAACGGATCATATTGGCTGCCGCCAACTTCCTGTTCCGCATGCCCCAGCGACCCTCCAGCCTTCACCATCCGGTCGACAATCTCCTGTGGAATTCCCCTTACAACCTGTACTTTTTCAGCGCCTGGAACAGTTTTGTACATATTGAAAAAGCTGTGCAGGATTACCGCGCCGTTGATCAGGGTGCCGCCGAGATACCCGTAGCGTTCCACCAAAACCGTTTTAGCGCCGCACCGTGCCGCGGCCAGAGCGGCGACGATTCCGGCAGTGCCTCCTCCGACTACCAGCACATCGCATTCATTTACTACATTCAGGGTCCGTTCCTTTTCCTGGTAAGTTTTTGCCATATCGGTTCCTCCTAAATTATCAGCGGATTGATTGGTTTTTTATTGCTGAGACCGTGATGGATCGATCTGGAACTGTATTAAAAATCCAAACGAAATAAAAGAAACGCCTATTCTTTTTAATGTATATACTTATACTACCATTTTTTTAAATACAACGTCAACAAAATCTGAAAGAAATACAGCCTTGCGGTCAAACCGCCTGCCAACAGGTTTTCTATAAAAATACTGCCGCAACTATTTATGGTTAAGACAAACCGTTGTCTACAATAAAAAAGGGCCCCGCAGGGCCCTCATTTTTACCTTGTTGTTTTAATGCGGCTTTTTAAAAACCGGCAGCAAAACATTTCAGAGGTGTTTACAACATTTATTAACTCATCCCAAAAAAGTTCCGGAATCCATTCCCCTGTGAAAGAAGCGTATCTTCAACGACATCCAAAAAATGAACCGGCTCCAGCTGAAACCGGTTACAGTTTTGAACAAGCTCTGAAACAAGCGGTTCACGGTCCGAAATGTCCCAAATAATTGTGACCGTGTTCTCATCCCGTCCCGTGTTTTGCAGTATACATATGCCGTAACCGAGATATCTTTCCATGTCCAAGCTTGTCTGCCACCGGGAAACAATTCGATATTTGTATACCGTGTTATCCGTATGCAAAAAGGACACCTTCTATCATATATTATCATTTAAAGTTGCGCCGTCACGACCATGGAGCAGTTCATCCAAGCTAATACCCAACACATCCGCCAATTTTCGCAGCGTTTTGAACGTTGGGTTTCCCGAACCTTTTTCAATCATACGCAGATGGGATGCACTGGTTCCCGCTTCATTGGCGAGTTTTTCCTGCGTATATCCCATTTTGATACGGTATTCGCGAAGATTCTGTCCTATTTCTAACATTGTCGTCATGATATCCCTCGCTTGAATCCAGTTAACTATATTATAAAGTCTGGCGGATGGCCGCTCAAGACCGTAAAACAGCGCTTATTTACTGGCGTTTTCGTAGGCATCCCTCCTTTTTGTTCAGAAAACCGCACTCAGCCAACTCCATTTTTGCCAAACAGCTGTTCCGCTTTTTTTAGCGGACAATCAAGCGTGTTTTTAATCGGACAAGCTTTTGCGAAACAGCAGTTTTCACAGAAATAGGCAAGCTTTGCATCCTTAAACAGCGAACGCAGGATTTCCCTGCCCCTATTTTGATCCATTTGTTTCTCTCCTTTTATCCGGCAAAAGGAAAGCTGCGGCCGAATCAGAGATCAAAGCGCGTTTCTCCAAAAGTTCGCCGGTTTTTTCAGGGAAATTCATTTTTTCTAAACTTAAGTCAGAAAAAAAATAAAAGGATCAAAATGGAGAAAGCAAACAGCAACGTGCCATTTTCTTCGCCCTCACCTCCTTAAAATTTAAATTCGGGCTGTATTGACTCGCTTTATCTTCATATGAAATTTGAGT
>ERZ1673695.1489-NODE-1489-length-23573-cov-7.183859_pt1 | contig 23573 bp, 18 predicted proteins | sample MGYA00580225_ERZ1673695 | MGnify/ENA primary metagenome ERZ1673695 (study PRJEB41218, sample SAMN15661739) | gut metagenome | host: Homo sapiens | place: Canada: London | collected 2015-08-20/2019-03-30 | study: EMG produced TPA metagenomics assembly of... | reverse complement strand
CCGAGATTGCGGCGGGCATGGTCTTTCTGGCCTCAGACCTGGCCCGGGGCGTGACCGGGCAGGTTCTGGAGATTACCGGCGGAAAATGCATCGTTCAGGATCCGGCCTGGTCCTGGCAGCAGCACCCATGAGGAGGGACCCCATGGCAGAGAAAAAGAGAATTTTGACCATCAACCCCGGCTCCACCTCCACCAAACTGGCCCTTTTTGAGGATGAGACGGAGGTGCTCAAGCAGGAGTTGGTCATCCGGGCGGAGGACATCGCAGACTGTACGCGGATGATCCAGCAGCTGGACATCCGCATGGCCTCCATCCGGGACTTTATCCGGGGGGCGGAACTGGATCTGTCTACCCTGGACCTGATCGTGGCCCGGGGCGGCTCCATCCATGGCGTACACAGCGGAGCCTACGTGATCGACGCCCACGTGGACGCCATGCTGCGCTACCGGCCCCGCTCCCAGCACGTGTCCAGCCTGGCGGCCATCATTGCTTACCAGCTCTCCCGGGAGAGCGGTGTGCCCGCTATTTTCTATGACGCGCCCTCGGCAGACGACGCCGACGAGATCATGCACTACACCGGCCTGCCTGAGTGCCGCCGCTTCGTTACCTCTCACTGCCTCAACTCCAAAATGGTGGCCCGCCAAGTGGCCAAAAGCCTGGGAAAGGCCTATGAGGAGTGCAACTTCATCGTGGCCCATCTGGGAGGCGGCATCACCATGGCCTTCCATTCCGGCGGACGGATGGTGGACACCCTGCTGGACGACGCAGGTCCCATGTCCCCCCAGCGAGCGGGACGCATCCCGGTCACCGACGTGATCGAACTATGCTATTCCGGTCAATATACCAAGGCGGAGATGGCCAATAAAATGCGGGGCAAGGGCGGTCTGGTAGCCTGGTTCGGCGTCAACGACGCCCGGGATGTGGAGGCGCTGATCGACGCCGGGGATCAAAAGGCCCGGGACGTGTTCTGGTATATGGCTTACCAGATCGCCAAAGGCATTGGGGAACTTTCAGTGGTGCAGAGCGGCAGGCTGGACCGCATTATCCTCACCGGAGGTCTGGCCTGGTCCAAACGACTTACCAACTGGGTAACGGAGCAGGTGGAGTTTCTGGCGCCGGTAGTGGTCATCCCCGGCGAGCGGGAGATGCTGGCCCTGGCCCAAGGCGGAGCGCGGGTGCTCCGGGGCGAGGAGCGGGCCAACCGCTATACCTGGCTCCCGCCGGGATACGACACTCTGGAAGCATTCCTGGCGGACTGCCGCAAAACAGAGGAGGAGTGAGACTATGAAAACGCAGGAGATCCAGAGGATCGCATGCCTGGGTACCGGGGTCATCGGTGCAAGCTGGTGCACCAATTTCGTCATGAAGGGCTACGAGGCGGTGCTGTACGATATCAGTGACGAACAGCTGGCATCCGGACGTCAAAAGGTGGCCGACAACCTGGCCTTCCTGGTGGAGAAAGCGTGCATGACCCGGGAGGCGGCCGGCCAGGCCTTGGACCGGGTCCGCTGTACTACCTCCATGGAGGAGGCCCTTTGCGGCGTGCAGCTGGTGCAGGAGTCGGTGCCTGAGCGGTACGAGATCAAGCAGGCGGTGCTGGCACAGGTAGACGAATTTGCGGGAGACCGGGTCATTTACGCCAGCAGCACCTCCGGGCTGCTTATCAGCGAGATCGCAAAGCTGTCTCAATACCCCGAACGCTGCATCGGCGCCCATCCCTACAACCCGCCCCATCTGATCCCCCTGGTGGAACTGGTCGGTCCCGCAGGCAGCGAAGCGGCGGTGGAGACCGCGCGGCAGTTTTATACCCAGCTGGGCAAGGAGCCGGTGGTGCTGCATCAGGAGGTGCCCGGCTTCATCGCAAACCGCATCCAGACGGCGGTGGCCCGTGAGATCATCGACCTGGTGGTACGGGGCGTGTGCTCGGTGGAGGACGCGGACAAGGCCCTTACCTTCGGGCCTGGCATCCGCTGGGCCATTATGGGACAGAACCTGCTCTATCAGCTGGGCAATCCCAAGGGCATCAAGGGCCTGTATGCCAACGTGGGCGGGGGCAAGAACAAAAAGTCCTGGCTGGAGGATATGGCCCGCTGGACGACTTACCCCGAGGACTGGCCGGATATGGCCCAGGCCGGGGTGGAGGAGGCCATGGCCAGGCGGCCCGCGCAGCTCGGAAATACCAACGAATCTTTGGCCCGCTACCGGGACGAGATGCTGCTGGAGATCCTGAAGCTTCATCATAAGCTCTGAACGCAGAAACAAACCGGACGGTGTTGCGGAAAGTGAACGCCAGTGATGCCGATCGGCATCACTGGCGGCGGGAAAAGCGCAAGAAGGCCTGAAAAACCGCACCGCTTCCCATAAAAAACTTGGCATAGATCCTGCATTCAAAATAAGACGACGATCCGAACAGGAGGCGGCCCCATGACTTATACGAAATTTTCTCAGCTTACCCAGCGGGCGATGCAGCGCAAGCAGAAGGCCCGCTGCGCAGTGGTCTCGGCAGAGGACGAGTACACGATGGAGGCCGTCCTGCGGGCGGGCCGGGAAGGACTGATCGAACCCATCCTCATCGGGGATGAGGAGATCATCTCCGAACTGCTGGCCGACCACTACTATGATAAGAGCGACGTGACCATCTGCCATGAGCCCAACCATGAGGCTGCGGCCCAGAGGGCGGTGGATCTGGTCAACGCGGGACAGGCGGACTGCATCATGAAAGGACTCATTAAAACAGCCCAGTTCATGCACGCCATCCTGAAGCGGGAAAACCAGCTGCGTACCGGAAACCTGGTGTCCATGCTCTCCATCCGGGAGCTGCCCCACTATCATAAGCTCATTGCCTTCACCGACGCGGGCATCTGTATGCATCCTACCCTGGATGAGAAGCGTCAGATCATCGAGAACGCGGTACAGACCATGACAGCCATGGGCTATGAGAACATCAAGGTGGGCGTACTGGCTTCGGTAGAGGTCGTCAATCCCCGTATGCAGGACAGCGTGGAGGCCGCCGAACTCAAGCGCATGAATCTGGAAGGCCAGATCCCCGGCTGTACGGTGGAAGGTCCCATCTCCTATGATGTGGCGATCAACAAGGAGGCCGCTAAGGTCAAGGGCTTCGGCGGCGATGTGGCCGGGGACGCGGATCTGCTGGTCTTTCCGGAACTCACCTCGGCCAACCTGACCACCAAGGCCATCACCCAGACCTGCCGCATCCCGGTAGGCTCACTCATCTTAGGCACAAAGGTCCCCGTCATTCTCAGTTCCCGTGCATCCTCGGCGGAGACAAAATATATGTGCATCACCCTGGCGGCGGCCGTCAACGCCGGCGCCGAATGACAAAAAGGAGGAACGAAACATGCCCTACGGAAGAATGGCATACGACCGTCTGGCCGGCATCAACTTCGAGCGGATGCGGGAATACCGTCTCCAGCGCACCAAGGAGGCCATGGCCAAGCACGGCATCGACGTGCTCATTACCTGGGATGCCTACAGCATCCGTTACATCACCGGCGGCTACGCCACGGTACCCTGCCGCTTTCCCCAGGCCCAGATGGTGGTCCTGCCCATCAACGGCGATCCTCACTGTTTTTTGACCACCAGCTTTTCCTGCTATGAGCTGCGCAAAGAGATGCCATGGCTCAAAGACAAGATCTGGGCGCCCCCCGGAGGACTGAAGTGGGCCCGCAACGTGGACGAGCTGGAGACTCACATGTCCAAGATCGTCCCCGTCATCGAGGAGCACGGCCAGAAGAACGGCGTCATCGGCTTTGACGGCTGCTGCTCTGAGCTGATGATGACCGAGGCCCTCAAGCGCAAGGGCATCACTCGCTTCAAGCATGCCGAGGAGGCCATGTTTGATGCCCGCGTCATCAAGAACGAGGACGAGATCGCCTGCATGCGCATGGCCTGTAACTCCGCTACCGCCGCGTTCTACGAGATCAAAAAGGCCCTGGTTCCCGGCGTGCGGGAGTGCGATCTGGTGGGCGTTGGCATGAAAAAGCTCTACGAGCTGGGCGCCGACGAAGTGCAGGAGTTTGTCTGCTCCTCCGGTCCCCGCACTAATCCTCTGCACATCGACTACACCGACCGGTCCATCAACCCCGGCGACGTGGTGTGCATTGATATCAACGGCAATTCGTATATGGGCTATAAGTCCTGCTATTACCGCACGTTTGTCTGCGGCGAGGCAACCGCGCTCCAAAAGCAGGTGTACGAGGACTGCCGCAAGATGATGTACGACGGCATGGAGGGGATCAAGGCGGGCAACTCCACCGCCGATATCGTCAAGGGCTGGCCGCAGTCCCCCAAGTACTGGGGATATGAGAACTGGCTGGATGTGGCGGGCTATGCCCTGGGCCACGGCCTGGGCCTGTCCCTCCACGAGGCACCCCAGTTCTTCCGCCCTTACACCCCAAAGGCCGCGCATACGGTGCTGGAGGAGGGCATGGTCATGGCCGTGGAGACCTGGACCGGCGGCGTAGACCCCAAGTACGGCCCCTTCGGCGTTCGTCTGGAGGAGGACATCGTAGTCACCAAGGACGGCTACGAGCTACTCACCAAATTCCCGGTCGAAACCATCACCGAATGCCTCTTCTGATCCACTGTCGGACCCCGCGGAAATACCCTGCCCCGCGAAAACAGATAAGAGAGCTTAAGGAGGAAACAGTATGAACAACACGACAACCGCAAAACATGCCCCCTGGTGGGCCCCGATGATCGTTCCCATCGTGGTCATCATCGTCATTTCCGTCTGCTATCAGGCCATGGCCAACTACCTGTCCGTCTATGTTCTGCAGTATCTGAAGGGCAGTGCTACCGCCTATGGTCTGGTAGGCACCGGCTGGACCATCATCGCCATGATCCTGCGTCCCTCCACCGGCCCCCTGAGCCAGAAGTTCGGTTCCAAGACTATGCTTATCATCGGCCTTGCCATCTTTGCCGCCATGATCGCCTGCTGCGGCATCTTCCTGACCTTTACCGGCTTCGTGTTCTTCCGCCTGATCCAGTGCGTGGGCCATGCCTGGTCCTACACCTCCTCCAACTCCCTGGCCGCTGAAGCGGTGCCCCAGAGCCGTATGGGCACGGCCTCCAGCCTGTTCATCGGTATCCCCCAGGCGGCCGCCATCGTGGCCGGTCCCTGGGTGGCTGAGGCCCTGATCGGCGACGACCAGAATTGGTTCCGGTTCTTCGTGGGCATCGCCGCCATCATGGTGGCGGGTCTGGTTCTGGCCCTCATCTTTGTTCCCGGCCGGAAGAAGCACGCCTCGGACCCCGGGGCGGCCGCCAAGGCCGCCGCTGCCGCGGAAGCCGCCCGCTATGACGCCGACGGTAAGCCCTACACTGGGATTTGGAAGTTTTTGGAGAAGACCTCGATCCCTGCCTGCATCACCATGATCGTGGCCTCCATGGCCCACTGCACCATGTTCTTCCTGACCGCCTATGTAGCCGCCACCTATGAGGGGGTCTCCGCCGCCGTATTCTTTACCGCGCAGGCCGTGACTGAGTTTCTGTGCCGGTTCTGGATGGGAGCCGTGCAGGACAGAAAAGGCCTGAAGGTACTGCTGGTACCCTGCTGCATCATCTGCGCCGTCGTCTATGTCTGCATTGCCCAGGGCGTTACCGCATGGGTGGTCCTGGGGCTCGTCTATGGCGTGGGCCAGGCCGGCATCAAGGCCCCGCTGAACGCGTCCCTGATGAAGGCTTGCCCGGCCAACCGCATCCCCGTAGCCAACGGCACCTTCCAGATGTCCAACGCCGTGGGACTGGGCCTGGCGACGTTGGTGGCTGGCGTGGTAATCGACGCCGCGGGCTTCACCGGCATGTGGTACTACTGTGTGGCGCTGTTCATCCTTACCGCCGTGCTGGGCGTGGTGCTGATCCGCGAGAAGAACGTCAAATAAAAAAGAAAAAGAGACATTTTACGCGAATTATACTATAATCAATCTTAAAAAACGAAATTCACCAAGGAGTGATCCCATGGCATTGACAGCACGGGCCCAGAAGCTGCGTGACCGGATGGTCACCACCCCGGCGATCTGCGTGGAACGGCTGCGCTATATGACGGAGTCCTACCGGCAGACGGAGGGCGAGACCGACCGGATGCGGCGGGCCAAGGCCCTGGCCTACATCCTGGAGCATATGACCGTCCGCATCGACGAAGACGAGCTTTTTGTGGGAAACTTTACCAGTAAGATCCGGGGCGGCGCCATTGCGCCGGAGCTGAAGGGCCAGTGGCTGCTGGATGAGCTGGACACCCTGTCCACCCGTCCCTTCGACCGCTACGAGCCTCTGAGCCGGGAGGAACTGGATATCCTGCACGAATATCTGCCCTATTGGAGAGGAAAGGCTGCCTTTGAGCACTGGCAGGCCAAGGTACCGCCGGAGTATCAGCGGCTGGACCACATCATGGTAGCCACCGGCGGCTATGCGGAAAACGGTCACCACTGGGCCCATACGGCGGCGGACTATGAAAAGCTGCTGAGGGTGGGCAGTCTGGGACTGATCGCTGAGGCGGAGGAAAAAATCGCCGCGCTGGATTATACCGACCCCACCGCCCAGGACCGCCGTCAGTTTTACCTGGCGGTACAAGTGGTGCACCGGGGCCTGATCCGCTTTGCTCAACGGTACGCCGAGCTGGCGGAGCGTCTGGCGGCGGAGGAGAGCGACCCTGTCCGCAAAGCGGAGCTGGAGCGTATCTCTGTGACCTGCCGAAAGGTGCCCGCTCGGCCTGCGGATGATCTGTTTGAAGCCGTCCAGTCCTGCTGGCTGCTGTACGTGGCCCTCATGATCGAGGGGTGGGGCGCAGGACCCACCCTGGGCCGGGCGGACCAATACCTGTATCCCTTCTACCAAAAGGACAAGGCGGCCGGGCGCACCACGGATGCGCAGGTCCACGAGCTGTTTTCCCTCATCTTTATCAAGATGAACGGCGGGATCAACCTGCAAAGCTATGTGGTGGCGGACGGCAAGGGCGGGCACCCCACCATGCAGAGCCTCTGTGTGGGCGGGATCACGCCGGATGGCCGGGACGCGGTCAACGAACTGAGCTATCTCTTCCTGTCCGCCGAGGGCGACGTGGGCCTGGGCGCGGAGGACATGATGGTGCGTATCAACCGCCTGAACCCCAATTCCTATGTGAAGCACGCCCTGGAGACCGCCAAAAAGCTGGGCGGAAAGCTGAAATTTGTCAGCGACGATACCAGTATCCAGTCCATGCTCTATCTGGGAGTACCGCTGGAAAAGGCGCGGGACTATATCTCCACTGGCTGCCACAATCCAACGGTACCCCACTACTCCCGCAACACCGGCGGCGGAGCCATGAATGCGGGCCTGGCCCTGGAGCTGGCGCTGAACAACGGTGTGGGCCGTATTCGAAAGGAACGGCTGGGGCCCGAAACTGGGGATCCGAGGGACTTCGCCGGCTTTGAACAGCTGCTGGAAGCCTTTGAGATCCAGCTCAAAGCGGGCCTGCGGCTTCAGATGGTGAACAAGCATGCAGACTTTGCCTCCTTTGGAGAATACCCCTGCGTGCTGCTCTCCTCCATGTATGATCCCTGCATGGAACGGGGGGTGGACGACTATAACGGCGGTACCGCCCCCCACATCACCTTTGCCCTGGGCATGATCGGAATACCCAACGTGGCCGACGCTCTGGCCGCGGTGAAAAAAGTGGTCTTTGAGGAGAAGAAGTACACCATGGCGGAACTCGTCGACGCACTGGACCGTAACTTCGAGGGTTATGAAGGCCTGCTCCATCAACTGGAGAAAGCGCCGAAGTTCGGTAACGACGACGATTATGTGGATCTGATCGCCAAGCGCATTCTCTCCGACGCAGGGGATTATGTGGCCCAGTTCCATACCCACTACGGCGCCAAGTTTGCCACCGCTTGCTTCGCCATGACCACCAACGTCATGTTCGGCCGCCTTGTGGGTGCGCTGCCCGATGGCCGGAAGGCCGGACTGCCTCTGTCGGAGGGCGGTATCTCGCCTTACCAGGGGCGCAACATCAGCGGCGCGCCGGCCACCATGCGGTCGGTGGCCAAGCTGGACCAGGTCAAACTGGCTCTGGGTTCCATCCTGAATATGCGCATCGATCCCGACGCGGTGAAGAACGACGAGAAGATGGACCGCATGGTCTCCCTGCTGCGCACCTTCTGTGAGACGGGGGGCAACCTGGTACAGTTCAACTTTGCCAGCAACGCGATGCTCCGGGCTGCCCAGAAGGACCCGGATCAGTACCGGGACCTGTTGGTACGGGTAGCCACTTATTCCGCTTTCTTTGTGGAGCTGGGGCCGGAGACCCAGGAGGATATCATCAACCGCAACGAGCTGGAGTAATCCAATCTCTCAGGTGCGCCTGGAGCGTTCCCGGGCGCGCCTGAGAGAACAACATTCGGCGCATGCCAACCAATGGCAAAAGGAGAATCACTATGAACGTAATACTTTCCCCATCCCGCCTGGAACGGATCGAGATGCTGCGGCAGAACATGCTGGTGGAGCCCCAGGTCTGTGTGGAAAAGGCTTTGTATACCACCGAATCCTTCCGCAGTACCGAGGGCGCGCCCATCGAGTACCGCCGGGCCAGGGCGCTGGACCATGTGCTTACTCACCTGACGGTGGGCATCGGCCCGGGCGAGCTCTTTGTGGGCCGGCCCACCGGAAAGGTTCGCGGCGGCCCCCTGAGTCCCGAAGTAAACTCCACCTGGTACACCAAGGAGATGGATACCTTCCACACCCGGGAACAGGAGAACTATGCCGAAGTGCCTGAGGCGGACAAACAGATCATTCGCGACTGCTGCGCGTACTGGCACGGCAAGTCCCTGTTCGACCACTGGCAGGCGGCGGTGCCCGACGATATGAAGTTTGCAAACGGCCCCATCATCGGCGGCGGCGGCTTCTGCCTGAACACCCAATACTACGGCCACATTTCAACGGACTTTGGCAAAATGCTGGAGAAGGGCGTGCTGGGCCTGTATGAGGAGATCGACAAGACCATCCAGAGCCTGGGCACGTTCGGCGACGTGGAGAACTTCACCAAGGAGCAGTATCTGCGCGCCATGAGGATCTCCCTGGGCGCAGTGGTGAAATTTGCCCACCGCTATGCCGATTTGGCCGAGCAGATGGCATCCGGAGAGGCCGACGCCCAGCGAAAGGCCGAGTTGGAGCGGATCGCCGAGACCTGCCGCTGGGTGCCCGAGCACCCGCCCCGCACGCTGTACGAGGCTATTCAGTCCACGTGGTTCACCTATGTGGCCCTGAACAACGAGGCATGGGGCGCCGGCCCGTCGCTGTCCCGGGTGGACCAATACCTGTACCCCTTCTACCAGGCCGACAAGGCGGCCGGACGGATCACCGACGAAGATGCGCTGGAGTATCTGGCCTGCTTTCTCATCAAACAGAACGGCCAATTCACCGTCTATTCCACCCCGGCGGCCAAGATCTACGGCGGTTTGTGCTGCCGTCTGGGCAACACCATCGGCGGCCTGAAGCCCGACGGCACCACCGCCGTGAATGAGCTGTCCTATCTGATGCTGGAGGCCGCCCGCTTTGGCCTAACCGAGGACATCATGGTCCTCACCGGCCAGGATACCCCACAGGATTTCCTGGTCGAGGCGGTGGAGACGGCCAAGATCCTCCGTGGAAAGATGAAGTTCATCGGTCACGACGTGCTGGTCCGGCAGATGCTGCACGACGGCCGGCCCCTTGAGATCGCCCGCGGGTGCGCCATCACCGGCTGCAATTCCCCCTCGGTGCCGGGCTGGTCCCTGGACCTGCCCGGCGGCATGATCAACCTGCCGCTGATCTTTGACCTGGCGCTCCACGACGGCTATTCTCCCCGGCTGGGCAGGCAGATGGGGCCCCATACCGGAGATGCCCGCACCTTCACCTGCTTCAAGCAGGTCTACGACGCCTTCAAGGAGCAGTTCCGTTTCTTCGTGCCCTATATGCACCTCTATAAAAACATGGATAAAAAGATGTTTGCCGATTATTCCCCCTGTCCTCTCCAGTCTGCTATGATGCAGGGCTGCATTGAGAAGGCCACCGACATCACCCGGGGCGCTATGTATCCCTACATGTCCTACTCCATGTCCCTTTCCGGCGCGCCCAACATCGGCGACAGCCTGTGCACCATCAAAAAGCTGATCTTTGAGGACGGAACGTATACCATGGCGCAGCTCATGGACGCGCTGGACCGCAACTTCGAGGGCGACGAAGCAATGCTTCACCAGATCCAGCGCCTGCCGAAGTTCGGCAACGACGAGCCCTATGTGGACCAGCTGGTGGACGATGTGCTGGCCTTTACCAGCGGTGAGATCGAGAAGATCCCCGGCTTCTATGGGGCCAAGTCCACCTGTGCCGCCGCCACCATTACCGGCAATATCCCTATGGGTGCGGACGTGGGCGCCCTGCCCGACGGCCGCCTGGCGGGCGAGCCCATTGCCGAGGGCGGCATCTCCCCCCACCAGGGCCGCAATACCAGCGGCATCACCGCTACCATGGCCTCAGTAGCCAAGCTGGATCCCATGAACTTCCGCCACGGCTCGGTGCTCAATATCCGCATCGACCCCGACGCGGTGAAAGACCGCAGCAAGCTGGAAAAGCTGGCGATGCTGGTGCGCAGCTTCCACGCCATGGGCGGCTATCTGGTGCAGTTCAATATCGTCAGCACCGACACCCTGCGCCAGGCACAGAAACATCCCGAGCAGTATAAGGACCTGCTGGTACGGGTCTCCACCTATTCCGCCTACTTCGTGGAGTTGAGCGAGCAGCTCCAGAACGACATCATCGCCCGGCTGAGCTTTGGCTCGGTATGATCAGCCGGGGAGGGAGAGATGACTGATGAGCGAGACAGCCAGAGGATTGATCTTCAACAAGGTACAGGGCTCTTTTGTCGACGGGTGGGGCATCCGTACCACCATTTTTCTGAAGGGCTGCCCTCTGACGTGCAAATGGTGCTGTAATCCCGAGGGGCAGTCCTTTGCACCGGTTTTAAAGGTGACCTGCGACAAATGCGACGGCTGCGGCCGGTGTGAGAGCCTCTGTCCCCAAAAGGCGCTGACAGTGCGGGATGGGATCGTGGTCGTGGACCGAAGAGCCTGCGACGTATGCGGCCAGTGCGCCGATTTCTGCTGGACCGGGGCGCTGGAGCCTTTCGGGCGATACTACACCGTGGATGAGATGTTTCAGTTCCTCCAGCGGGACGCGGCCTTTTACACGTCCTCCGGCGGCGGCGTCACGATCGGCGGCGGCGAAGCGACCTGGCACCCCGGTTTCGTCCTGCCGCTGATGGAGAAGCTACATGCCGCGGGTATCCACGTGGCCATCGATACCTGCGGCTACGTGGATACGCCCGAGGGGCTGCAGGTGCTGAAGAACGCAGACCTGCTGCTGTTCGACATCAAGGGCATGGACCCGGCGCGCCATCTGGAGAATACCGGCGTATCCAACGAATTGATCTGGCGCAATCTACGCATGCTGGGGGACATGGGCAAAGACATCATCATCCGCATGCCCATCATTCCCGGCTATACCGACGATGACGGGGAGATCCGCCAAGCGGCGGAGGAGCTGTCCAAGATCCGCTCCATCCGGCGGGTGGATATCCTGCCCGTACATCAGTTCGGGCGGGTGAAGTACGACCAGATCGGCATGGAGTACACGGTGGACCCGACGCTGACCATCCCGGAGGAGCGCCAGCAGGCCATCAAAGCCCTGTTTGAGGGCTACGGCTTCAAGACACAAATCGGGGGATAAGGAGACAGGAGATCGTGAGGAAATCAGGGAGCCTGGCAAAGGATACACGGAGCAATTTTGGCCTGACCCACTGGCTGGTCATCCTGCTGCTGATGGCCTTCGGCTATTTTGCAAATGGAAGTATGAACGACGGCCTGAATACCTATGTGGGCCTGTTCACCGGGCGCTACGGCTGGACCTCGGCCCAACTGCTCACCTATTCCACCTACGCGGGCTGGGCATCCATCCTGGTCATCATCGCCTATACCCAGTTTGCCCGGCGCAGGGGGGCGCGCATGACCGCTATCGTGGCTATGACCGTGGCCGCTGCGGGCATGTTCCTATGGGCGCGGGTGACCACCCAGGCCATGTACTTTGTATCGGTCCTGCTTCTGGTCTCCTCCTCCAGCGCGATCATGGTCATCCGGGATACCACGCTGAACAACTGGTTTCCCACCAAAAAGGGCCTGGCCCTGGGGTGGGCTACCATGGGCCCGCTGATCGGCACCGCCACCATCCTGCCGCTCATTAACTGGGCGGGGGAGACGTTCGGCTTCACCGGCCACTTCGACGTGATCGCCGTCGGCTTTGTGACGCTGCTGCTCCTCTCCATCTTCTGGTTTCGGGATAACCCGGAGGACAAGGGCTGTTTCCCAGACAACGACCGCACGATGACCCGGGAAAAGGCGCTGGAGCTCCACCGGCGCGGCCTGCGCTACAGTGCCACCAGCCCCTGGACCACCGCAAGGCTGCTGCGCACCCGGCAGGTCTGGCAGATCGGCGTGGGCGTGGGCGGGCTGAACATGCTCATTGGAAATGCGGTTATGAGCCAGCTTATCCCCACCATCATGTCTTATGGGTTTGACAAAAAGCAGGCGTTGCTGATGATGAGCATACTGGCGCTCTGTGCTGTGCCGCTGAGCTATCTGTTCGGCCTGCTGGACGCCAAATTCGGCACCCGGATTACCGTCATCTGCTTTTTCGCCTGGTCCTTTCTGGCTCTTTTGTTCATGGTGCTGCCCGGTCGCTGGACGGTATACGTATCGGTCTTCATGATCGGCGGCTATATCGGCGGCTCCGGCAACATTATGGGAGCAATGACCACTACCGTGTTCGGCCGTTATGATTTTTCACGGGCCTTCTCGGTGATCTATCCCATGTGCGTGGCGGTGCGCTCCTGTGCCTATACGCTCGTCGGTACTTTGAGCACTGCAACAGGCGGCTATTTTGTCCCCTATCTGGTGCTGATGAGCGTGGCGGTGCTGGGCATGCTCAACGCCGTCTGTATGGATGACCGGCTGATCGGCCGCAACTATATCTCAGACAAAGAGTCGGATTGACAAAAAGGCCGGCGGCGGCACATGCCGCCGCCGGTCCTGTCTGATCCGGGATAGGAATTAAGCAGAGATTCCGCATAATTCGATGCCGATATAGAGGTTCATGCGCTGTAACAGATCATAGCCGCCCGCATGCAGGCACCAGTCATAAATGACTCCTTTGGCCCCTACGAACAGGTGCGTGGTAAGCTCACGGGGGGAAAATTGTTCTGTAATTTCACCAGAGGATTGCCCGGCCTGTATTAAGCGTGTAATCTCCAGAACAGAGGGATCGTCGGGAGCGTCGCCGAGGGCGCAGAAGCTGGGATTGAGCCAGGCCTGCAGTACGCCAAGGTCGATTTCCTGATGGCATTGTGCAAAAAAAAGCAGGAATTGGCGCAAGTCTTCCCGCGCAGAACCGCCGGATGGATGAGCGCGGACATAGCTGCTGACTTTTCCCGTGATCTCAGACATGACAATCTCAAATACTGCGCCCTTGGAACTGAAATGGTGGTAAAACCCTCCGACGGAAACATCTGCTTTCTTGCAGATGTCCTCAATCGTTACGTTGTGATAGCCCTTTTTCTGAAACAGAGACAAAGCTGCTTTTGCAATTTTTTGTTTGGAACGGTTGGCCTGTTTCTGGCGATCTGACATTGCTTTTCTAGGCATTTCGCATGCGCCCCTTCCTTGGCTAAGTAAGAATGCTTATTTATTGATCGTTTTTATTAAGCTAGCATGTTTTTGGAACCTTGTCAATAAAAAGCGAGAAACTGTTGCAATTCAATGGGTTTACAAATCGGATTGACAAAGAAGCATGATTATGATAGCATAAATTTACCGAGCAAATTCGGCGAATATATTTTGTCATTCTGGAGGAGTAAAAATGAGTCTGACACCGCGCACGGCAACCATGAGGGCCAAAATGGTGACGACCCCGGCAATCTGTGTGGAACGACTGAAGTACATGACGCAATCCTACCGTGAGACGGAGTGCGAGCCGGAACTGATCCGCAGGGCCAAGGCACTGGCGTGCATCTTGGCGCATATGAGTATTCGAATCGACGAAGGAGAACTCTTTGTCGGAAACTTTACAAGTAAGGTGCGGGGCGGAGCGGTTTTGCCGGAGATCAAGGGACAATGGCTTCTGGATGAGCGGGATACCCTCACGACCCGCCCGTTTGACCGTTACGCCCCGCTGTCAGAGGAAGAATGGGCGGTGCTGGAAGAGGCTCTGCCGTACTGGCGGGATAAGGAACTTTGCGCCAGGCATATGGCACGGCTGCCGGAATACGCGCTGAAGGTAAACTATAAACTGACTGCAACTGCCGGATTTTGTGAAAACGGACACCATTGGGCCCACTGTGCCGTGGATTTTGTCAAGCTGCTGACCTGTGGGGCGAAGGGAGTGTTGGAAGAAGCGGAGGAGCAGCTGCATGGAATCGATTGTGCGCAGATGGGACAACTGGAGCGATACCACTTCTTCCGTGCGGTCCAGATTGCGTTAAACGCCATGATCGCCTATGCAGAGCGGTATGCTGTGCTGGCAGAGCAGAAGGCAGCGCACGAAGAAAATCCGCAGCGCAGGCAAGAACTGCTGGAGATTGCACGCAATTGCCGGTATGTCCCCGCCAATCCGGCCCGCACCTTCCGAGAGGCCCTTCAGTCCATGTGGATATTGTATGTCTGTCTCACCCAGGAGGGGTGGGGGGCAGGCATGACCCTGGGGCGGCTGGATCAGCTGCTCTATCCCTACTACAAACGTGATCTCGAAGCCGGCATTCTGACCCGGGACGAAGCGAAGGAACTGCTGACGCTGCTCTTGATCCAGATGAACGGCGCGGTGAACCTGCAAAGCTATGTAGTGGCCGACGGCAAGGGTGGACATCCCATTATGCAGGGGATTACCATCGGCGGGGTCACTCCCGATGGCCGGGATGCGGTCAATGATGTGACCTATCTGTTGCTGGAGGCTGAGCGGGATGTAGGACTGAGTTCGGAGGACCTGGTGGTGCGCATCAACCGGCTCAATCCGGAACGGTATGTGGTCAAGGCTGTGGAGGTGGCACGGCATCTCCATGGAAAGCTCAAATTTGTCAGTGACGATACCAGTATACAATCCATGCTTTGCCTGGGCGCCACCATTGAACAGGCGCGGGACTACATCTCCACCGGCTGTCACAATCCGACCATTCCGGCGGTGGCACGCACGCATGGCGGCGGTATGCTTAATTATGGCCTGATCACCGAACTGGCGCTGAACGACGGCCGCTCCCGGCTGACCGGCGAGCAATTGGGCCCCCACACAGGGGATCCCCGGAACTTCCGCTGCTTCGGCGAGGTGCTGGATGCATATAAAGCTCAGGTAGCGCATGCGTTGGAAGTTGCTTTTACCTTTCAGCACAGTGACCTGGAGATGATGAGCCATGTGCCCTGCCCGCTGCAGTCCGCATTTTTCAACAGCTGTATGGAAACGGGGAAAGACGTCTATAACGGCGGCTGCGCGCCCCATGTCATTTTACAGATGCCCATTGCCGGAGCGGCGAATGTGGGCGATTCCCTCGCGGCGGTCAAAAAGGTGGTCTTTGATGAAAAGAAGATCACCATGGAGCAGCTGATCAATGCGCTGGACGCAGATTTTGAGGGATATGAAGAGATCCAGCATCTGCTGGAACGGGCGCCTAAGTTCGGGAATGACGACGACTATGTTGATTTCCTTCTCAAGGATGTGCTCCGCTACAGCTGCGACTATGTAAAGGACCGCAGGAGCTTCGGCGGCGCACATTTCGGGACCACGATCCTCACGCTGACAGCCAATGTCATGTTTGGACGCAATGTGGGAGCCCTGCCTGATGGACGAAAGGCGGGACAGCCCTTGGCCGAGGGTGGAATTTCCCCCTACCAGGGACGAAATGTCAGCGGACTTACTGCCACGCTCAAATCGGTGGCCAAGCTGGACCAGGTCAAGCTGACCAACGGCTCCATCCTGAATGTACGTGTCTCTTCGGATTCGGTGGCCACGGAGGATAAGCTGCACAAGCTGGCGATGATGGTCCGTACCTATTGCGAGAGCGGGGGAAACCTGGTCCAGTTCAACTTTACCAGCAACGAGGCGCTGCGGGCGGCACAGCAGCGGCCTGAAGACTATCGGGATCTGCTGGTCCGGGTGGCGACCTATTCCGCCTTCTTTGTGGAGCTTGGGCCTGAGACGCAGGACGACATCATCCGGCGCAACGAGTTTTCCGTCTGAGCCTGCTCACAGCGGCCGTTTGCCAAGCCTGCTGAACCGAGATGGACAGGAGCAAAGAACCTTGATTTTGAATTGGGAGGAATATCTCATGAAAAGGACTACCTCTGTTCTGGGGCTTGCCCTGGCGGCCGCCCTGCTTTTGCCGGCATGCACCGGCGGGACGGGGACCGGTGTCAGTGCCGGGACCGAGCTGCCCAGCGTGGATGCCGACGGAAACCAGATCATCAACGTGGCCTATGAGCTGCCCCTGTCCGGCGGGGCGGGCGGCTGGGACGGTGCGTTGATGAGCGCCGGTATCCAGATCGGCCTGGACCGGATCCGGGACGATCTGGCCGCAATCGGCGTGGCTGTCAATCCCATCATCAACGACCATGAGTCCTCCAGCGACACCGCCTCGGTCAACGTGGTTAAGGACATCGAAATGTACCGCTGTCCGGTGATCTTTGGAACCTACACCGGCCCGCTGGCCACTATGGCACCGGTCTGCGCGGAGAACCAGGTGCTGCTCATCAACAGCCGGGCCCCCGGCGACAACCTGGTGGGACTGAGCGACTGGCTGTACAACACCTATCCCAGCTATGCCGCCTGCAGCGCCGCCATGGCCGACTGCCTTTACAATGACGAGGGCTACCGCAGCCTGGGGATCATCAGCGATGCGGGAAGTACCTCTAAGAGCCAGCACGACAGCTTCCTGGCCGCCTGGACGGCGGTGGGCGGCACGGTGGCTGCCGACGTGGAGGTGGCCGCCGACGCCACGGATTATCTGTCCGTCTGTGCCCAGATTGTCCAGTCCGGGGCCGAGGTCGTTCTTATGGCCAACGGCGACGACAGTCTGACCCGCCGGGTGATTACACAGTTTATCCAGTTGGGTGCGGGGGAGATGGGCTATATCTGCCTGGCTTCCGGCGATACCGGTTACGGTGCGGAATTTCAGGTCCCGTGCTATACATCGCAGGTTCGGGTCTATTCCGACCAGGAGATCATTGATACGTACTGCAGCGACTATGCCTATCAGGATTACGAGTGGGAGGCGGCCTCCACCTACGTAGGCACTATGGTCAACGGGGCGCTGCTGCTCAAGCAGGCGATCGGTTACTGCCACGCCAACGGCCTGGACTATACCGGAGCCAACCTCAAACAGGCGCTGGACACCATCGGGACATTTGAGATCATGGGCGGTACCATCACCTTCCTGGAGGGGCATACCGTGGAATCCCCCATCGATATCTATCGCGGTGTGGGGAGCGATATCCAGGTGATCCGCTCTTACTACGAGGAATGACCGGACCTGGGGTCTGAGAGACGGGAAACAGTTGGAGGAAACGCTATGAACCTTGCATTGGCGCCGCAGTACCTGATCAATGGACTGCTGGCGGGCATCATCTATGCGACCTATACCACCGGCTATTCGCTGGTATTGACCACTTCGCGCTTTATGCACGTGTGCCATGGGGGCATCTTGTCCATCAGCGGCCTGCTCATGTGGTACCTGTGCGCTTCCGTTGGAGTGCCCATGCTCCCGTCCGCCCTGGCGGCGGCAGGCACCGGGGTCGTGGTGGGCCTGTTTCTGGAGATCGCCATTTACCGCAGGCTGCGGCGGCGGGGACTGCCCTTCCTGCTGACCATGATCGTATCTCTGGGCTGTATGACGGTGCTGCAGAATGCCTTGGCGATGCTCTTCGGCACCAATACAAAGTATCTGGGCAGTGAGATCATGCTCCCATCCGTTTTTCTGGGCGGCTATGTCATCCCGGGCTGGCAGGCGGTGGGCTTCCTCATCACCGCTGCGCTGCTGTTGGGGCTTTCGCTGCTGATGAAGCGCACCCGCATCGGCAATGAGATCCAGTCGGTGGCGTCCAACCAGCAGATGGCGCGGCTCATTGGCATCGACCTGGACAAGGTCCATGTGGTCACTATGATCCTGGCGTCCCTTCTGGCGGCCTGGGTGGGGGTTATCGAGGTCATCACCCACGGCATCAGCTGCTACGGCGGAACGCCCTTCATGCTGGTGGGCATCGTCATCCGGGCGCTGGGCGGAGCCCGCAGTACCCGGGGACTGATCGTTTCCGGACTCATTTACGGCACGGTGGAGAATCTGGCGCTGCTCTTCGTGCCCTCCCGCTGGGCCTCTCCGCTGGCCTTCGGCATCTTCGTGGTGGCGGTGCTCATCCGCTCCAATCCCACCCGCAATGCGTTGGAACGGCTGGGAGGTGGCCTTTAATGTATTATTTTTACAGTCTGGCGGCTATGATCGGGATTTACAGCATCCTTACCCTGTCCACCAACCTGCTCATCGGTTACGGGGGCATCGTCAGCATGTCCCAGGCCTCCATCTTCGGCATCGCGGCCTATACCGTGGCCATCCTTACCCTCCACGGCGTGAACTGGTGGCTCTCCCTGCTGCCCGCCATCCTGCTGACCATTCTGGCCAATATTCTGCTGACCATCCCCTCTCTGCGGGCCAACGGTTTTTGCTATATGGTCATTACCTTCGCTTTTTCCAAGTTCATGACCACGGGGTTCTCCAGCTGGGAGCTGACCGGCGGCAGCTACGGCCTGTACGGCATTCCGCGGGCGTCCATCTTCGGCATTTCGATTACTAACGGCCTGCGCCAGATGGTCTTCGTCTGGTGCATCCTGGCCGTTTGTTTTCTGGTGGCCCGCCGTCTGATCCGCTCCCCCTATGGGCAGCTGGTGGAGGCGGTGCGTCAGGAGCCGGCCGCAGTGGCGGCTGTGGGCAAAAGCCCCCTGCGGATCAAAGTAGTCAACTCCGCCGTCAGCGGGGTGTTCGCCGCCGTGGCGGGCGGACTCTACGTCCAGTATATTACCTACATCGAGGCGGCCAACTTCAACCAGGACGCCTCCTTCAATCTGACGGTCTATGTGTTCCTGGGCGGCGCAGCCACGCTGCTGGGGTCCATCGCGGGCCCCGTGTTCATGCTGCTTATCCCTCAGCTCATCTCTCTGCTGCCCATTCCGCCCTCTATGACCGGGCCGCTGCAGCAGCTGATCTACGGCTTGCTGCTGGTGTGCTTTATGCTGTTCCGGCCCGACGGGCTGGTCCGCAAGGGCGCTGGCGGCGGAAGCGGGAACATGCGTTTGCCTGGAAGGAGAAGAAGCCATGCCGATGCTTGAAGTGAAGGGACTGGTCAAGCGCTTTGGGGGAAACGTGGCCGTGGATCACGCCTGCTTCACGGTGGAGGAAAAAGGCGTCACCTGCCTGATCGGCCCCAACGGCTCAGGCAAGACCACCATCTTCAACCTGCTGACCAATATGCTGCCCGCCGATGAGGGCAGCGCCCTCTATCGGGGCGGCGAACTGATCGGAAAATCCGCCAGCGCCGTTGTGAAACGGGGCGTGGTACGTACCTTTCAGGATTTAAAACTCTTCGGGGAGTTTACCGTGCTTCAGAACGTGCTGATCGCCATCCGGGGACGGTACGGCGAATCGGTGTGGCAGGGATTGCGCTACTCGCCCGGCGCCGCCGGAGCCAAGGCGGACGCCGGGCAGGCCATGGAGGCCCTGCGGGTGGTTGGCCTGGAGGCGCAGGCCGGCCAGCAGGTGCGCAGTCTGCCCTACGGGGAGCAGAAACTGGTCTCCCTGGCCCGGCTGTACGCTGCTAAGGCCGACCTGCTGCTGCTGGACGAGCCGGCCTCGGGCATGGACCGGGAGGGCTACCGGCTGCTGGACGGCGTGATTGCACGGCTGCTCGATATGGGCAAGACCATACTGTTGGTGGAACATAACATGGAATTTGTTCAGGCCGTCGCCCGTAAGGTCGTCTTTCTGCATCGCGGTCAGGTCCTGGCGCAAGGTACCATGGAAGAGATCCGCAGCGACAAACAGCTGACCGAGATCTATTTCGGATATTGAGGGGGGTGCTGGCATTGCTGGAGATCGAAGCGCTGAGCGTCTCTTATGGAAAGCGGGAGGTCCTCTCCCGGGTGTCCCTTTCGGTGAAGGAGGGAGAAGTGCTGGCCGTGCTGGGCCACAACGGCGCGGGTAAGACCACGCTGCTCAAGAGCGTGGTGAGTCTGGTGCGGGCCGAGAGCGGTGGAATCCACCTGGACGGCACACAGTTGTGCAACACGTCGCCGCGTACGGCCGCTGAGGCGGGAGTACGCCTGCTCCCATCGGAATTTCGGGGCATCTTCAGTTCACGCACGGTGCTGGATAACCTGAAAATTGCGATGCCCGCCCGGATGGGGCGGGACAAGGCACGGCAGGAACAGGAGATCGCCTATTGCCTGGAGATATTTCCGGACTTGCGTCAAAAGCTGAAGCAGCCCGCCGGAAGTCTGTCCGGCGGGCAGCAGCAGATGGTGGCCATGGCGGTGGCGCTGATGGGTCGGCCGCGGGTACTGCTGCTGGACGAGCCCTCCATCGGCCTGTCGCCCAATCTGGTGCAGCGGCTGCTGGATGAGGTACGCCGTCTGTCGGACAGCCAGGGCCTGGCGGCTATCCTGGTGGAACAGAACGCCAACGTGGCGCTGCGCATCGCGGATCGGGTAGCCGCCCTTCGCACCGGGACCATCATCCGCGAGGCGCCGGCCGGCCAGGTCACGCAGGAGCAGCTTTGGGACCTGTTCTGAGCGGAGGGCCGGTAAATGAATTTGGGGGGAGAAAAGCGGCGCTTTTTGTGCTATAATAGGCCCTGCTTTCAATACGCTTTGAAGGAGGGCCGTCCTGTGCAGGAAAACAATTGGGAAAAGACGCTGGAACAGTTGAAGCAGGAGCTGAAGGAGACGGGGGACGCTGCCCGGCTGGGCCGGTTGGAGCAGCTGGAGCGGGAATTTCAGCAGGCACTGTCCGAACGCGTGGATATCCGGGAATTTTGTGAGAATTCCGGGCAGGCGCTCTGCATCACCGATGGACAGGGCCATATCACCTACATGAACGACCTGTACGCCCAGGAGACCCGCCTGCGGGCCAGCGAGGCGCTGGGCAAGCCAGAGCCGTTTCAGGAACCAATCAGCCTCCAGGTCATGGAACGGCAGCAGGCGGTGACCTTCGGCAACGACGGCAGCCGCCTGGAGCTGAGCAACGGCCGTATCGTCTCCGGCGTGCCTATCTTTGGCCCAGACGGAGAACTGCGGCACATCGTCATTACCCTCAGCACGGAGGAGCTGATCTATCAGCGCTACCGGGAACTGCGCAAGCTGATGAATAAAAAGGAGTCGGTACGCATCGTCGAGGGGGAGGACGCCCTCCAGAGCCTGCTGGGTAAAAATCCGGCCATCCGGGAGATCCGCAGCCTGATCCGCAAGGCTGCGCCCACAGATGCCACCATCCTGATCACCGGAGAGTCCGGCTCCGGCAAGGAGGTGGTGGCGGACTGCATCTATGGCATGAGCCGGCGCAAGGACAAGCCCTTCGTGAAGATCAATTGCGCGGCCATCCCACCCAATCTGCTGGAGGCGGAGCTTTTCGGCTATGAGAGAGGGGCCTTTACCGGGGCCAACGCCCGGAAGATCGGCCTGTTCGAGGTGGCCAACCATGGGACTATTCTGCTGGATGAGATCGGAGACTTTCCGCTGGAGCTGCAGCCCAAGCTGCTGCGGGTGCTTCAGCAGGGGGAGCTCTACCGGATCGGATGCAGCACCCCTGTCAAGCTGGACGTGCGCGTCATTGCCGCCACCAACGCCAATCTGAAGTACCGGATGCAGGAGGGGACCTTCCGGGAGGACTTGTACTATCGGCTCAGCGTGTTCCCCGTGCGGGTGCCGCCCCTGCGGGAGCGGAGGGAGGACATCCTGGGCTTGGCCAACTACTTTCTGGAGATGTATGGGAAAAAGTACAGCCGCGCGGTAACGCTGCCGACGGATATCTGCCGGGTGCTGGAGCAGTATGACTGGCCGGGCAACGTCCGGGAGATGCAGAATGTGATTGAGTATTATGTCATCTGCTCGGAGGAGGGCAATGAAATGAGCCTGGAGCAGCTGGCGCGGGTGCTCCAATTCAGCCAGCAGGATACGCCGACGGGCTCCCGCCTGCATCCGGCCGGGGAATCGCCAGCCGCCGGCGGGACGCTATTCGAACTGCGGGACAACTATGAAAAACAGCTGATTCAGGATGCCCTGCGGCAGACCAGCAGCGCCCGCCAGGCGGCACGAATGCTGGGAATTTTCCCATCCTCGCTCTACCGCAAGGCGCAGAAGTACAACATCCATCTGGCAGAGGAGGAGATCGAATGAACCCCTACCGGATCGTGGAGATGGGAAACGGCGTTACGGCGATAGAAGAAGGGGCTGTGCGCATGTTCCTGGTCCGGGGAAAAACGCGCGCGGCGCTGATTGACACCGGCTTCGGCGGCGGAGCGCTGATGCGCCAGGTGGAGGAACTCTGGCCGGGGCCTTTGACGGTGGTGAATACCCATGGCCATATGGACCATGTGGGAGCCAACAGGCAGTTTGCGCAGGTGCTGGCCCATCCAGCAGACTGGCCGGAGATCTGCCGGAACAGCGGATGCGGCGCGGAGCATCTGCGTCCGCTGCAGGCGGGGGACCGGCTGGAGCTGGGACAAAGGACGCTGGAGGTGCGGGAGACCCCGGGCCATACGCCGGGCAGCATCGTCTTGCTGGAGCGGGACAGGCGGCTGTTGTTCGGCGGAGACAACGTCTCCGACCGCCCCATTTTTCTCTGCCTGCCGGGGGCCTCGCTGAGGGAATATCTGGAGAGCCTGCGCCGCCTGCAGGAGTGGAGCCGGGATTACGATATTATCTATGCCGCCCATGGCAAGGCGGAACAGCCCGTCGCGCAGATCCATGCGCTGATCTGCTGCTGTACGTGTGTGCAGGAAGGCAGTCTGACCGGGACGGAGCTCGAACCCTACGGCGGCCATGCCCGGAACCTTTATGAACATAACGGCGCGGCGATCTATTGCGGGCACCGGGGATAGGATACAGCCCCGTTTTATCTGCTGTGCAGCAGATAAAACGGGGCTGTCCGGTTGTCGGAAAGCTGAAGGACAGCAGGCTGGGATGCTGCTGGGGATTTTCCAGCGGTATCTGTGCCGATTTGATTTTATGTCCTGTCCCAATACCATATGGATACCGCACCTCAAATCAGCCTCAAAGGCCAGGGGCGGTTTGGAAGCGAAAGACAACCACGTGCGGCTGAGAAGTCTCGCCATCAGACGGGGAGCTGCGCCAAGAAGGATGTTTTGAACTGACTCTCCCGGTCAACTTTAGGGACCGGTAGGGCAGGGACTCCGCGCGGTAGTGTCAAGGATTTTGCGCAAATTGGTTTGCAGGCTCTGGAATGAATGAAGT
>ERZ1673695.1474-NODE-1474-length-23744-cov-9.256448_pt1 | contig 23744 bp, 16 predicted proteins | sample MGYA00580225_ERZ1673695 | MGnify/ENA primary metagenome ERZ1673695 (study PRJEB41218, sample SAMN15661739) | gut metagenome | host: Homo sapiens | place: Canada: London | collected 2015-08-20/2019-03-30 | study: EMG produced TPA metagenomics assembly of... | reverse complement strand
CCACCGGCAACTACTGCCGCGGCGGCGCCTTCAACTCCAAGCTGCTGGCCTGCGACTCCGTCGCCATCCTGCCGCAGGATATGTCCAAGGAGCGCTTTGACTGGCTGAAGTCCATCGCCGGTCAGATCATCGCCACGCCGGGCTGCGAGTCCAACGTCAAGGAGATCTTCGACAAGACGTGGGAGCTGAAGAAGGATCCGTCCATGATGATTTTCAACCAGTTTGCCGAAATGGGCAACCCGCTGTGGCACTACAATGTCACGGGCTACGCCCTGGCCGATCTGTTCGAGGCCGTGAAAAAGCCCGGCCAGCGTCTGGCCGGTGCCTGCTTCACCTCCGGCTCCGCCGGCACGATGTCCTCCGGCGATCTGCTGAAGGAGCGCTATCCCGGCATGAAGCTCGCCGTCGGCGAGGCCCTGCAGTGCCCGACCATTCTGGACAACGGCTTCGGCGGCCACCGCATCGAGGGTATCGGCGACAAGCACATTCCCTGGGTCCATAACGTGAAGAACACCGACATGGCCATTGCCATCGACGACGAGGACTCCCAGCGCCTGCTGCGCCTGTTCAACTGCAAGGAGGGTCAGGAGTACCTGAAGTCCCTCGGCATGACGGACGAGCAGATCGAGAAGTTCACCTGGATGGGCATCTCCGGCATCGCCAACGTGCTGTGCTGCATCAAGATGGCCAAATACTATGAGCTGACCGAGGACGACGTCGTTGTCACCGTCCTGACGGACTCCGCCGTCATGTACAAGTCCCGCGTGGAAGAGCTCAACGCCCAGCACGGCGCCTACTCCGCCTTCGAGGCCGAGAAGGACCATGCGCTGCATATGCTCGGCCTGAAGACCGACAGCATGCTCGAGCTGACCTACACGGAGCGCAAGCGTGTGCACAACCTGAAGTATTACACCTGGGTCGAGCAGCAGGGCATGAACGTCGAAGACCTCAACGCCCAGTGGTACGACACGAAGGGCACCTGGGACGCCGTCCATGCACAGGCGAAGGACCTCGATGCGCTCATCGACGCCTTCAACGACGAGGTCGGCATCCTCAAAACACTGTAAGTTTTTAAATTCTGACAATCAGCCCGTGCCGGGGTGGGTCATCCCGCTCCGGCACGGTTTTCATCCACGGAGGCCCCATGAAACCATTCCGGAACCGCCTGCGCGATGCGCTCGCACCGCTCATCCCGGTCGTCCAGGTCGCCCTGATCACGGCGGCGTCCATCGGCAATGTTCTGATCGCCGCGGCGATCTTTCTGAACGCCAAACGGCTCGGCGCGCTGTTTCTGCCGGCGCTGGCGCTTTACTTTGTGCTGCTGACCGTCCTGCTGGCTGCGATCCTGCGCCGCCGGGAGCTGGCCCAGCTGCACGCCCTTGTCGGCGACGAGCAGTTCTATGAATGGTACCCCCGGCAGCGCCGCCGGGATGAGCGCCGCCGTGCGCGGATGAAACGAGCTCTGGAAAAACACGACCGGAAAGCCCGGAGAAAGGAACCGAAGCGATGAACCATGTAAAATGCGGCCGCTGCGTGCGCTGCGGCCGGGAATATCCCGCCGTTCCGAATCTGACGAACTGCGAATGCGGCGGCATCCTCGACATCATCTATGACTATGACCGGATCAGGGCCGTGCTGACCCGCGAGACGCTGAAGAACCGCACGGAGCGCTCCATGTGGCGCTACCGTGAGCTGCTGCCCGTCGAGCCGGAGACGCCCGCGCCCCCGCTGCGCGTCGGCTGGTCGCCGCTGTATGAGGCCGACCGCCTTGCAAAGGAGCTCGGCATTGCGAAGCTCTGGGTCAAGGACGACGGCCAGAACCCCACAGCCTCGCTGAAGGACCGCGCCTCCGCCATGGCCGTCGCCAAGGCGCAGGAGGCAGGCGCGCATGTCATCGCCTGCTCGTCCACGGGCAACGCTGCCTCGTCCCTCGCGGGCAACGCTGCGGCCGCCGGGCTCCAGACGTTTATTTTCGTCCCCTCCCGCGCGCCGAAGGGCAAGGTCGCCCAGCTCATGACGTTCGGCGCGACCGTCATCTCCGTGCAGGGCAGCTATGAGGACACGTTCGAGCTGTCGAAGCAGGCCATTGACCGCTGGGGCTGGTACAACCGCAATGCAGCCATCAACCCTTACCTCTCCGAGGGCAAGAAGACCGTCGCCTATGAGATCGCCGAGCAGCTCGACTGGCAGATGCCGGACTTCATCGCCATCTCCGTCGGCGACGGCTGCACGATCGCCGGTCTGTGGAAGGGCCTGAAGGACCTCTACGCCGTCGGCCTCATTGACCGCCTGCCGCGCCTCATCTCCGCGCAGGCCGAGGGCTGCTGCCCCATCAACCGCGCCATTGCGGAAAATCGCCCGTGGGAGCCCATGGAGGAGAACACGCTGGCCGACTCCATCGCCGTCGGTGTGCCGCGCAATGCGGACAAGGCGCTCATGGCCATCCGCGAGTCGAACGGTCTGGTCGTGAATGTCTCCGACGCCGAGATCATGGCGGCGCAGAAGCTGCTCGGCCGCACCTGCGGCGTGTTCGGCGAGCCCGCCGGTGTGACCGGCACGGCCGGTGTGAAAAAGCTGTGCGAGCAGGGCGTCCTGCCGAAGGACGCGACGGTCGTGTCCGTCGTGACCGGAAACGGCCTGAAGGACGTCGCCAACGCCATCAAGGCCTGCGGCGAGCCGATCTCCATCCCGTCCGATATGGACCTGCTGCTGCGCGCCTTCGACGAGCACGGCATCAATGCCGATGTGAAATAAGATGTTGCAAACAGCCGTGCTGTGGGAGAAACCGCAGCACGGCTGTTTTGATGGAAAGGCTCCCGGATTTGTCATTGCGAGGAGGCGTAGCCGACGTGGCAATCTCGGGAAGGCACTACCAGTTCGTACAGGGCATCGATCAAATGGTGAGCACCAATTGCGTCTGTAGCGGCGCTCCCTGAGCGCCCTTGGCAGCCGCAAATTTCCGGGTATTATCGCCGACCACACACTCCTTGTAGGGGGCGGCGTCCTCGACGCCCCGCCGCGTAAAGTTACCGTATTCGCCGGGAGTGCCCTGTGATCCGGCCGTGTTCTGCGAGATTGCCACGTCGCTTCGCTCCTCGCAATGACACGTCAGGTGAGTGCGGTGGTGCACCAGTACCCCCACGCGATTGAATTGCCCTGCACAAGGCGCTCACTGAGCGCCGCTACAGACGCAATCGGTTTGTACCGTTTTAACGCTAGCTTGTACGAACTGCAGGTGCAGAGCCGGGAGCGGCATGCCGCTCCCCTACATTGGCCGGTACCGTTTTAATGGCGGCCAGTACGGGCTGCAAGTACGCCGCCGGGCGGGGCATGCCCCGCCCCTACCATAAAAGAAGCCGCGCGGCAGGTCGGTCCTGCCGCGCGGCTTTTGCTGATTCCGGGATCAGTCGCGGTCCCAGTTATGCCAGACATTCTGGACGTCGTCGTCGTCCTCGAAGATGTCGAGCATTTTTTCCATATTCGTGATGTCGTCGGGGTTGTCGAGCTTCTTATACTCGCCCGGGACCATCTCAATCTGCGCGGAAACGAAGGTATAGCCCTTCTTGGTCAGCGCGTCCGCAACGGCGTTGAAGTCGTCCGGATCGGTGTAGATCGTGAAGCAGTCGCCCTCGGCCTCAAAGTCGTCCGCGCCGCAGTCCATGGCGTCCATCATAACGTTGTCTTCTTCATAGTCGCCGTCCTCGTTGTCGATGACGAGCACGCCCTTCTTGCTGAAGTTCCAGGACACGCAGCCCGCAGCGCCCATCTTGCCGCCGTACTTGTCGAAGTGGTGGCGGACGTTGCCTGCCGTGCGGTTGCGGCTGTCGGTCATGGTCTCGACGATCACGGCGATGCCGCTCGGGCCGTAGCCTTCGTAGGTGATGGATTCGTAGGAATCGCCGGAGCCGGCATTCGCGGCCTTTTCGAGCACGCGCTTGATGTTGTCGTTCGGCATATTTGCCGCCTTGGCCTTCGTGATGACGGTGGCGAGACGGGAGTTATAGCTGGGGTCGGTCGAGCCGCCGCCTTCCTTCACCGCAACATACATTTCCTTTGCGATCTTCGTGAAGGCTGCCGCGCGCTTGGCGTCCTGCGCGCCCTTCGTCTTCTGAATGTTATGCCACTTGGAATGTCCAGACATAATATTTCTTCCCTTCGTAGAGTGGTATCTGTAAATAACTAGATTATTTTAGCATTCCACAGGCCAAAAATCAAGCATATTTCATGCAATCGGTGTGGGTTTCGGAGATTTTTACGGAAATATCCGGGAAGGCCTTCGCCAGCGCATCTGCCAGCACGCGCGTCACGGGGTTCTCGGTGTAGAAATGCCCGGCGTCGATGAGATTCAGCCCGAGGTCGTGCGCATCCCAGAACTGGTTATAGCGCACGTCCGCCGTGACGAACGTGTCACATCCCGCCGCCACCGCCTCCAGCATCTCGTCGGCGCAGCTCCCGCCGCCCACGGCAACGCGGCGGACGGGCTTGCCGCCGTCCACATAGCGCAGGCCGGGACAGCCGAGGGCCCGCTTGACCGTCTGCAGGAATTCCGCCAGCGGCTGCTCGTCGGTCTCGCCGCCGCGCAGCAGGCCCCACGGGCGGCCCTGGGCGTCCGTTCCGCTCGGGTTGAGCACCGTGACATCCCGCAGGCCCAGCACGGCGGCCAGCTCGTCGTTCACGCCGCCGGGGGCGCAGTCGAGGTTCGTGTGCGCGTTGACGGCGCAGATGCCCGCCGAGCACAGCCGCTCGATGATCCGGCCGACGCTCGTCTCGTCCGTGACGTTCGCCACGGGGCGGAAAATGAGCGGGTGATGCGTGACGATGACGTCCGCGCCCCATTCGACCGCCTCGTCGCAGACGTCCTCGAACGGGTCAAGGGCGACAAGGACCTGCTCGACCTGCTTTTTGCGGCTGCCGCAGAGCAGGCCGACGTTGTCCCAGTCCATTTTCATGCCGGTGGGCGCAAGGGCCTCGAGCACATCCAGAATATCAGCAACCGTTGTCATAAAGCTCCCTCATTTCGCGCAGCTCCCGCAGCGCAGTTTCATAATAGTGCAGGCGTTCCGGCTCGCTGCCGCGCCGCAGGCCCTCGACGGTGCGCTCCAGCGACGGGATGAGCCGGTCAAAATAATCCGGCAGAAGCGGATCGCCGGAACGGAGCAGGGCCGCGGAGACATACTCCTGCCCCGGCGTGACCGGCGCGGCGCTGCCGAAGCGCGCGGCCATGGCCTGATAGAGAAAGCCGCCGTCGCGCACAAGGCGCTCCTGCTCGATGGCAAAGCCCATCCGGGCCAGCTTGCGGCGCAGGTCGTTGCCGGAGGACTGCGGCTGTAAGATCAAGGTATAGCGCGGGTCGCGCACCCAGCGGCAGCGGTCCAGGATCTGCGCGATGAGATCGCCGCCCATCCCGGCGCAGACGATGGTGTCGACCTCGTTCGGGTCGACGGCATCCAGCCCGTCGGCACGGGAGAAGCGCATGCGGTCTGCCACACCGAAGCGCAGGGCATTTTCCATGGCGCGGCGGAGCGGCTGCTCCCGCAGCTCCGAGGCGTGGACGAACCCGGCCCGCCCGCTCAGCAGCAGCGAAATGCCGAGATAGCCGTGGTCCGCGCCGATGTCCGCAGCGCGCGCACCCTGCGGCACGAGCCCGGCGCAGCATTCCAGCCGCGCAGAGACCGGCAGCCTCACCGGCCGCACGCCGCGCGCCAGCGCGCGGCCTCCTGCTGCCAATGAGCGCGGTCGGCGTCCGTCAGCGGGCGCAGCACGCGGCAGGGATTCCCGGCCGCAATGACGTTGGACGGAATGTCGCGCGTCACGACGGAGCCGGAGCCGATGATGACATTGTCACCGATGGTCACGCCGCCGTTCACGGTCACACAGCCGCCCATCCAGACGTTGCTGCCGACGGTGATGGGCTTGCCGTATTCCAGCCCGGTATTGCGGATGTCCGCATCGAGCGGATGGCCCGCGCTGAACAGGCTCACGCGCGGCCCGAGCATGACGTTGTCGCCGAAGCGGACGTCGCACTGGTCGAGCACGATGAGCTCATAATTCGCATAGAAATTTTCGCCCAGATAGATATGGCTGCCGTAGTCGCAGCGGAAGGGCGGCTCGATCTTGAAGCTGCGTCCCGTTCCGCCCAGCAGGCCGCGCAGCAGGGCGGCGCGGACCTCCGGCTCCGGCTCGCTGTTGAACTGCCGGAGCACCCCGGCGGTATGGCGCATCTCGGCCGCCAGCTCCTCGTCCACGAGGTAGAGCTGCCCGGCAAGCATCCTTTCCTTCTGTGTCATAACAATTCTCCGTTCGTCAGGGAGTCTCCCTTAAAAAATGGCCCGCTGCAAGTATAAACTGCAGCGGGTCTGGTTTGGATCACTTATTGGCTTCCACTGCCTCGATGAAGTGGTTTACCTGTGCGAGGAAGGCATCGGGATCCACGCCGTGGACCATGCAGGCTTCCTCCACGGACTCGCCGCGGCTGGCCGGACAGCCCAGGCAGTGCATGCCGATGGCCTGGAACAGGGGCGCGGTCTCCGGCGCAAGGTCGAGCACATCGCCGATGATGGTATCTTTTTCAATTTTAACAGCCATGGGTGTTACCTCCGAAGATGGATTTTCTTTATTATATCCAACGTCTCGACAAAAATCAACCGTTCGCGTTGATTTTCCGCAGAAGTGTGCTATGATGGGAGCAAAAAGGAGGCGTTTTTCATGCTGGATTGGGTCATTCGCGGCGGCACGGTCATCGACGGAAGCGGCGGCGCGCCGTTTCGGGCGGATATCGGCATCCGCGGCGGCAAGATCGCGGCCGTCGGGTCCTGCGGCGAGGCCGCGCAGACGCTGGACGCGGCCGGGCGGTACGTCACGCCGGGCTTTCTGGACATCCACCGCCACGGCGACGCCGCCGTCTTTCGCCCCGGCTTCGGCCGCGCAGAGCTGCGGCAGGGGCTGACCTCCATCGTCAACGGAAACTGCGGCCTGTCGCTCGCGCCGTTCGGCGCGGCGCACCGGGCGGAGCTGCGGCGCTATCTCGGGGCGATCACGGGCGACATCGACCCGGCCATCCCCACGGAGTCCATGGCGGCCTATCTGGACGCACTGCGCGCCCGGCCGCTGCCGCTGCACGTCGGCATGCTCGTCGGCGGCGGGACGGTGCGCGCGGACTGCTGCGGCTATGCGCCGGGCGATGCGGATGAGGCCCTGCCGGAGCTGCACCGCCGTCTGGAGCGCGCGCTGGCGGACGGGGCCCTCGGCATCTCGCTCGGCCTCGGCTATGCGCCGGAGTGCTTCTACACGCCGGACGGCCTGCTCCGGGCGCTGGCCCCGCTGCAGGGCAGCGGCATTCCCATCTGCGTGCACATGCGCGAGGAGGGCGACATGGTCTGCGACGCCCTGCGCGAGATGCTCCGCGCGGCGCGCCTGCTCCGCACGCCCGTGCACATCAGCCATCTCAAGGCCATGGGCCCGCGCAACTGGAACCGCCGTATCCCGGAGGCACTGTCGCTTCTGGCGCAGGCACGGGAGGAGGGGCTGGAGGTCTCGTGCGACGTCTATCCCTACTGCGCAGGCTCGACGCAGCTGCTGCACCTGCTGCCGCAGGACTTTCTGGCGGGCGGAACGGATGCCGTAGTCGCCCGGCTGCGTGACCCAGCCCAGCGGGATATCCTGCGTGAGCGCATCGCCCACGGCCGCGATTTTGACAACATCGCGCAGATGGTCGGCTGGGACAACATCCGCCTGACGACGCTGCACCGGCCGGAATTTCAGCCCCTCACGGGCAAGACGCTTGCCGAGGCGGCCCGGCTTCTCGGGCTGGAGCCGGTCGACTGCCTGTGCCATGTGCTGGCGGAGGAGGCCTGCAACGTGACGATGATCGACTTCATCACCTGTGACGAGGACATCGAGCGAATTCTGCGCGCGCCGTTTGCAAGCGTCATCTCCGATTCGCTCTATCCCACGGAGGGCCTGCCCCACCCGCGCGTCTACGGGACATTCACGCGCATTCTCGAGACGTTCGTCCGCGAGCGCCATGTCCTGACGCTGCCGGAGGCCGTGCAGCGCATGACCTCCCTTCCGGCGCAGGCTCTACGCCTACAGGGCAAGGGACGCATCGCCGCCGGGATGGACGCAGATCTCAACGTGTTTGATCCGGCTGCCGTGCACGAGCGCGCCACCTGGGAGCAGCCTGCGCAGGAGAGCGAGGGCATGGATGCCGTGTTTGTCGGCGGCACGCCCGCCATCCTGCACGGGGCCTTTACGGGCACGGCAAACGGGCAGGTGCTGTGAGGAAAATTTGCAGGGCAACACCGCGCAATTGCATCTTCGGCCTTCGTCGGTTATTTTTTGCCGATCCATCGGTTCGAAAAGTTTGAAATACACAAAGTATTCCTGCACTTTTCAAACCTTGCCTCGACAAAAAATCTCTCGCCGAATGCTCTCGCTGAATTGTGCAGTGCTGCCATAGACAATCGCCGGGCTCTATGGTAGAATAAGAGGTAACTCACCGGAAAGGAAGCGATACATATGAACTGGAAACGATTTTTCGCGCTTCTGCTGGTGCTGGCACTGCTGCCGGCCCTGTTCGGAAACGCCTTTGCAGCCGGTCCGAAGGCCCGCACGCTGACGGACGCGGACTACGCGCCGATCGACGCCCTGTGGGCCGAGCTGGACGCCGTGGAGCAGGAGGCGCAGACGCAGTCCGCACAGGACGGTCCGGACCGGACGCTCGCGGCGGCGCAGGCCGTGGCGAAGGCAGTGACGGCCTCCGACCTCTATGTGGACGGCACGCTGCAGTGGCGCGGCGCGCAGTTCAGCTTTGAAACGACGACGGGCGTGACGTGCGCCTACAGCCCGCGCCTGCGCGAGCTGGCCCGCAAGGCCGCCGGGAGCAGCGTTGAGACAGAGGCAGTCGAGCCGCAGACATCCACGACGACGAGCGCGGATATCACGCTCATCGAGCCGTACTACGGTCTGGACCCCAGCTTCACGATGCAGTATCAGAACGAGGTGAAAAAGCTGGCCGCCGCCACGGGCGGCAGCTCGCAGGTCCTGAAGACGACGCGCGCCACGATCGACGCCGTCGCGGCCGCCGTGGAAACGAGCGGCGTCGTGATTCTCGACAGCCACGGCTCCACAGACTATGAGAACCCGTGGAACGAGGACGACCTTGTCTCCGGCGCGACAACGTCCTACCTCCTGCTGCAGACCGGCACCGGCCTGACGACGGAGGACTATGCCAAGGACGGCAATACCTACCACGCGCAGTACATGGGCTCCTACGGTACGATAAAATACTACGCCGTGGACGGCACCTGCATTGCGAACCACATGACAAAGTCCGCCCCGGACAGCCTGATCTGGAGCGCCATCTGCCTCGGCATGGCGACGGACGGCCTGTGCGCCCCGCTGCGCGCCGAGGGCGTGAGCGTGTTCTACGGCTATTCCCAGGCCGTCACGTTCGACTATGACTACAAGTGGGAAGAGGTCTTCTTTGCCCGTTTGCGCGCGGGCGACACCGTCGCGCAGATGAAGACTGAGATTGGACAGTGGGATTACTGCTCGGAGTACCTGACCATTGAAAGCGCACGCCGGAACTACTGCGCCTTCCCCATCGTCTCCTCCGCGCTGGACGCCTACCCCGGTAAGGGCAAGGTCGATGCCCTGCAGGAGGTCCATTCCGACTGGCAGCTCTTCGGCAAGGCGAAATTCACCGTTACGGCCGTCTCGGCCAACACGGCCCTCGGCACGGTCATGCCGCTGAATGACCTGACGTTCGAGGCAAAGCCCGCGGAGAACGCCGCCGTCTCCGGCTGGTCGCTCCAGCCCGAGGGCGCTGCCGCCGTCACGCAGGACGGCAATGTCTTCACCGTCAGCGACGTGCGCGGGGACTGCACGCTCGTGGTGGAGTTCCGCCAGCGCATTCCCGCGACCGTCGTATTCTCCACGCCGGAGGGGGCTTCCCAGCCGATGCAGCGCGGCTATGTCGGCGAGGAGATGGCGCTCACCGCCCCGGAGGGCAAGCCGCTGGCCAATGCGCACGACTATGTCTTCGCAGGCTGGACAGACGCTCCCGTGGCCGACGCCGTGCAGGTGAGCACGGTCTACACGGACACCTACACGCCCATCCGCGCCATGGCCACGCTCTATGCACTCTATTCGTGGCAGGACGGCGAGACGACCCGCTATACAACGCAGCCGCAGAATAAGGTCTGTCCGTCCGAGGCCTTCTCCGACCTCGATGTCACGCAGTGGTATCATGAGCCGGTCGACTATATGCTGGAAACGGGCATGATGAACGGCATGAGCGCCACGACGTTCGAGCCGAACGGCACGCTGACGCGCGCACAGCTCGTGACCATTCTCTACCGCCACGCCGGTTCCCCGGACGTGACTGGCCTGCCGAATCCGTTTGCGGACGTCGCGCCGCAGTCGTGGTATGCGAAGGCTGTCATCTGGGCAGCCGCCAACGGCGTCGTCAAGGGCACGTCCGCCGCGACGTTCGCCCCGGAGGATGCCATCACCCGCGAGCAGATCGCGGCCATTCTCTACCGCTACAACGGCGAGGCCGTTACGGGAGACCTGCTCTCCTCCTTCCCGGATGCGGACGCGGTCTCCGGCTATGCCGTTGAGGCCATGCAGTGGGCCGTCAGCCGCGGCCTGATCTCGGGCGACCCCGCCTCGGACGGCACGCTGTGGCTCCGTCCGCGCGACGGCGCGACCCGCGCCCAGATCGCCAAGATCCTGTGGGTCTGGCTCGGCGCATAAATTCTGGATCTTGGAGGAAAAAGCCATGATGAAAAAACTGATCTCCGGGCTGGTTCTTCTAGCCATGCTGGCCTGCCTGGTGCTCCCCGCTGCGGCGGCGGAGCCCACGGCCCTTCCCATGACGGTCGCCGAGGCCGTGGACGGCGTCTCCGCCTACTGCACCGCTGCGATGCAGGCCGCCGGGACCTACAGCGATTGGTCCATCCTGCAGCTGGCCCGCAGCGGCAATCTGACGGACGCCATGCGGCAGGACTATCTCGCTTCTCTGGCGGAAAAGCTCCGTGCCTGCGGCGGCGTGCTGGATAAATCCTATTACACGCAGTATTCCCGCACGATCCTCGCCCTGACGGCCTGCGGCGAGAACGCCCGCGACTTTGCGGGCTATGACCTGACGGCCCCGCTTGCAAACTACGACCAGACCGTCTGGCAGGGCGTGAACGGCGCGGCCTTTGCCCTCATCGCCATGGACTCCGTGTCCTACGGCTTCGCAGCCTCCGGCACGAGCTCCCGCGCGCGCCTCGTGGCCTACCTGCTGGCGCAGGAGCTGCCGGGCGGCGGCTGGGACTATTCCGGTAAGACGGCCGACCCCGACCAGACCGCCATGGTGCTGCAGGCCCTCGCGCCCTACCGCACGCAGGCAAACGTCTCTGCGGCCATCGACCGCGCCCTGAACGTGCTCAGCGGCATGCAGAAGGACGACGGCAGCTTTGACGCGTGGGGCGCCTCGTCCTCGGAATCGATCTCGCAGGTCCTAGTGGCGCTGTGTGCCCTCGGCATCGACCCGGCAAAGGACAGCCGCTTTGTCCGTGCGAACGGCGCGTGGCTCGTCAGCGCGCTGATGAGCTTCCGCGTGCAGACGGAAACCGGCCTTGCCTTCGGCCACACGAACCGCACGGCAAACTACATGGCCACAGAGCAGGCGGGCTACGCCCTCGCGGCCTATGAGCGCTTGCTCGCGGGCCAGCCCGCCCTGTACACCATGACGGACACGACCTACGGCACACACACCTGCGTCCGCTACCGCGACACGGCCCGCCACTGGGCGCAGCCCTATGTCTGCGCAGTGACGGAGCAGGGCCTTATGAACGGCGTCGGCGGCGACTGCTTCGACCCCGAGGGCACGCTGAACCGCGCCATGCTCGCCACGATCCTCTGGCGCGCTTCCGGCAGTCCCGCAGCAGACGGCGGCAGCTTTTCCGACGTCCCGGCCGGGCAGTGGTACTCCACGGCCGTTTCGTGGGCGCAGCAGAGCGGCATTGTGCAGGGCGTGGGCGAAAACCGCTTCGCGCCGATGGACAGCATCACGCGCGAGCAGCTCGCCGTTATGCTCTGGCGCGCCTCCGGCAGCCCCGGGAGCACGCAGAGCCTTGCGGCCTTCCCGGATGCCGGGACGTGCTCCGACTGGGCGCGCACGGCACTGGCGTGGGCCGTGGAGCGCGGCATTCTGAACGGCATGGACGGCAGACTGGCCCCCGGCGGCACGGCGACGCGAGCGCAGGCAGCGGCCATGCTGACGCGCTATCTGCAGTGAGGGTCCTGCCATGAAGCTGTTTCATTCCTGGAAGCGCTGGCAGCTCATCGCGCTGGTGTGCGTCGTTCTGACAGCCGTTCTGACGCTCGTCTTTGTACTGCAGGGCGGCGGCGGGGACACGCAGCCCACCGGCGGCACGGAGGGGCTGCAGCTGGCCACGGAGACGCTGGGGGACGTCACGGAGCCGCCCGAGACAGCCGCTCCCACAGAGGAGCCCACAGCGGCCCCGACGGAAGCCACAGAAGCTCCGACTGAAGTGTCTACGGAGGCCACAAAGGCCACAGAAGCCCCGACTGCCGTGACGCAGCCTGCCACGGAGGCCCCGACGGAGCCGCCCGCGACGGAGCCTGCCGCTCCCTCGTGCACGGTCTCCATCTCCTGCACGACGGTCCTGGACAACTGGGACAAGCTCTCGGAGGCCAAGCGTTCCATCGTCCCGTCGAACGGTATCATCCTCGGCACCGTGACAGTCGAGCTGCAGGAGGGCGACACCGTGTTTTCCGTCCTGCAGCGCGTGGTGAGCGACTACAATATCCAGATGGAGTATTCCGTCTCGCCCCTGTACCAGACCACCTATATTGAAGGCCTCGGCAATCTGTATGAGAAGGATTGCGGCGCGCGTTCCGGCTGGATGTTTGCCGTGAACGGCGTTTTCCCGAATTACGGCGCATCGGACTGTACCGTGCAGGACGGTGATGCCATCCGCTGGCTGTATACCTGCGACCTCGGCAAGGACCTTTCCTGAATATCGTCTCCCATGCGGCGCATCCCGAACCGGATGCGCCGCTTTTTGTGTGCTGAGGCATTGTAGGGGAGCGGCGTCCTCGACGTCCCGTGAGGCACCTGCCGATCGGTACAGGGAACATGAAAAAAGCAAACGCTCCCGATTTGTCATTGCGAGGAGCGAAGCGACGTGGCAATCTCGGGAAGGCACTTACAGTTCGTACAGGCCGTCATTAAAACAGCGTGCAACAATTGTGTCTGCAGCGGCGCTCCCTGAGCGCCATGGAGACTGACAAAATACACCGGCGTTGATCCCGCGGCAATCTCGGGCAGGCAGCTGCGATTTCGCCGACGGTTCTCCCGTTATCCGTCCGTGTACTGCGAGATTGCCACGGCCCCTTCGGGGCCTCGCAATGACAATTCGGAGGCGTTAACCATTTTGACGGCGGTTTGTACGGGCTGCAAGTGCGTCGCCGGGCGAGGCATGCCCCGCCCCTGCAAGGCGCTATCCCGGTCACGAAAAACTGCCCGGCGCTTTCGCGCCGGGCAGCCATTTTCTTATGTGCGGGACATCAGCGGGTCCTAGCGATCTCGATGGTGTTCGTCTTTTCCTTCAGGACAAGGGCATCGCCGGTGTCCGTGCTGATGCGGGCCAGATCGGCCTGCGTCAGCTTGTAGTCGTCCGTACCGGCGGCGATCACGGTGCCCCACATCATGAGGTTGCCGGAGATCGTGACATCGTGATCCAGCGCACCGCCGATGGTCACATAGCCGTCGGAGGTCTTGCTGAGATTGCCGTCTTCATCGCTCTTGGAGTTGAGCAGGTAGATATCGCCGTTCAGCTCCGCGGTCTGGCCTGCAGGCGTGGGATTCAGAACGATGCTCGCCGTGGCGTCGCCGTTGACAGCCGCGAGATAGCCGATGTCGTTCTTCATCGTGATATTGCGGAACCTGCCGCCGTTGATCTCGATGGTCACGAACTTCATGGCATGCAGCAGGCCATAGGTACCGGTGACATTTTCAACAAGGCAGTCGTTCACAACGCAGCGCGCGGGCACATAGGTGCTCAGAGACATGCAGTTTCCATAGACGATCAGGCCGTTGTAGCCGGTCAGGTCATGGAACCAGCCGCCGTTGATGGTCAGCAGGGTCTCCGTCTTGCTTGCGCCGAGATTGAACACTCCGCCGCCTGCGCCGAAGATCATGTTGGCGATCTCAAAGCCGTCGTTCACAGTGACCTGTGCGCCGGAGCCGATACTGAAGGCGGCATTGACACCGCTCTTCAGATACTTGCTGTTGCCGTCCACGCGGAAGTTCTCGATGGTGACGTTCGCTTCCTTGATGTCAAACATATAGCCGGAGGTGTTCGTAGCATCACGGCGGACCATGCAGCGCTTGGCATTCTCGCCGAATTCGTTGAAGTTCAGCGAACAGTCTTCCTTGATCTGGATGCGGTAGACCAGTGAAATGACGAAGTTCGCGTCATCGGGGATGGTCTCCATGGCATCGACACGGGCCTTCAGGATCTCCTTGGCCTTCTCGAATGTCTTGACCGGCGTCTTAACGGTCAGGCCGTCGTTCGTGTCATTGCCGTTGCCGCTGAGGTAGACGACGATGTCGTTCGTCTTGACCTCGGCAAAGACCGCCGTGTTGTTCTCATTGACCTCGAGGTAATAAGCGCCGTCGATGCCGTTGACAACATGTACCTTCTCCATATCGCTCGGCTGCAGGGCATAAGCGCCCTCGCCCGTTCCACCGGAGATGGTGGCTGCGCCGACGAATTCCTTGGCCAGCAGGATGGGGAGCTTGCCCTTCAGCTTGGTCAGGCCCTCCGGCACGCGAATCGCGACGTCCTTGGAGGACCCATAGGCGTTGTTGATGTAAATCGGGTCCTGGAAATCGGTATCCTCCGTCGGAATGAGGGTAACGTTGTGGGTTGAAAGGGTCAGCGCGTTGATCGTCTCGCCGTTCTTGTTCGTGTTGCCGGCAAACTTCACAGCGCCGAGCACGACGGTAGAGCCGTCATTCGTGGCAGAGATGCAGGCGATGTTCGCGCCCGTCGTCGACATGGAGTTGTTCACAACCGCGCCGCCGAGCAGGTTCACTTCCACAGGATAGCTGCCCATAACGTTGATGACGCCCGCAACGGAGCCGCCCACGTTATCGGACAGCTCGCCGCCATTCATCGTGAAGACGGTCTTATCGTCCTTCGTGTTGGACTTGAGGTAGATCGCGCCGCCGGTGAACTTGGACGTGTTGCTCGAGATCTTGCCGCTGTTCAGGACCAGGGTGGAGTCTTCCACATAGAATGCACCGCCCTGTGCGCCGAAGCAATTCGTGACGACGGCGTTGTTCATCGTCATCGTCGCATAGTTCAGCAGATAGATGGTGTTGCTCGCGGGAGCGGAAGCGGACAGTCCGGAGAAGACCTCGGCATTGCCGTCGATCGTGATGTTCGACAGCGTCAGGCTGCCGCCGTCCACGGCGATCATGTTGCCCGTACAGGACGGAGCGCGCTTGACGATGCAGTCGCGGCCCTTGAGGTCCCACGTCTGCTCATCGAGCACGGTCACGGTATGCGTGACCCAGATGACACCGTCGGTGACCTTCGGAGAGATGAGAGCCGCAGCCGCAGCAAACGTGCGGACCGGGGTCTCCTCCGACAGGCCGTCGTTGGAGTCGCTGCCCTTGACACCGTCCAGATAGACCGTCGCGCCGACATAGGTGTCGTTGAGCCAATAGGCAAAGAGCGTCATGTTGTTCGTGACCGGAGTCGCGAAATCCCATTCCGCGCCGCTGGCGGTGTGCCAGCCGAGGAAGGTATCGTCAGTCTTGACGGGATCGGCGGGCTTTGCGACCGTGCTGCCGTGCTGGACCTTGACCTGCACCGGCGTCGTGCCGTTGACGGCATTGAACGTGACGGTATGCTGGATCAGGCCGTCAGACAGTGTGACGGTGACGTCCTCAGTCAGACCGGCCAGGATGTAGTTGCTGCCGTGGCTCGCCAGACGGCCGCTCGTTGCGGAGACGTCATAGACCTCATAGCCTTCGTCAGCGCGGGCGATAAACTCGACAAAGTTCACATTCTCCGGGAGCGTCAGCTCCGTGACGGCCTTGCCTTCGACATAGGCCGCGCTGTGCTCGGAGACGAAGGTGACGTGGATCGGCTCCTTCGGCTCCGTGGGCTCGGTCTTATCCTCCGCAGCCTTCAGGAAGCGGCACAGGAGCGTAGCGGCCTCAGCGCGGGTCAGAGGGTTCTGCGGCAGGAAGCTGCCGTCCGGATAACCGGTCAGAACGCCTGCGGTCTGCATGGCCTCCACAGCCTCTTCCGCCCAGGCGGCGATGTCGGCTGCATCGGTGAAGGTCTTAACCTCCTCGATCTCGGGGAGGGTCTTGTTCAGCAGCTTCAGCAGCCGCAGGAAGATGGTGGCAGTCTCCTGCCGGGTGGCCGCGCGGTCCGGGGCAAACGTGCCGTCGCCGTCGCCGGTCACAACGCCGTTCTCGGCGGCCCATGCGACAGCGCCCGTGTACCAGGTGCCCACTGCCACATCGGAGAAGCCGGTAGAGGCATTGTCGTCCGTTTCCGCACCGGCGGCACGCGCCAGAACGGTCACAAGCATGGCACGGGTCAGCGTGCCCTCGGGATCAAACGCCGTGTCGCTCACGCCCTTGAAATAGCCGGCGGCAACGGCTTCCGTGATGGCGTCATACGCCCAGTGGTCCTTTGAGACGTCCGTGAACCCGCCGCCCTCTGCCGCGAAGGCAGAGGGGAGCGCGGAACACAGGAGGCACACGACCAGCAGGACGGACAGCGCCCGTTTCATCAGTTGATTCATGGTTTCCTCCTATTCTGAGCTTAATGCTCCAGCGTGGGGAGGCTCCCGGCGGGGAGCGCCACGGCGTCCTGACTGCTCAGCTCGGTCTGGGCCAGCGTGCAGGTCTCGCTGAAGTTGAAATCGCCGGTGCGGTCGAGATCCATCGCGCCGCTCTTGGAAGCGAACAGTCCGACAACGGGCCATGCAGCCTCGTCGAACGTGCCGCGGAGGACGGCCTCCTCGGTCTCCTCGTTGATCGCGATGATGCTGGAGGAGTCCTCGCCGTTGAAGCGTGCCCAGTAGATCCAGCCGGTCTCCATATCATAGTACAGGGACTGATACATATGCTGGCCCGTAATAGCAAGGGACTTGTCCGTTACGATGGTGTGCAGGAGGCTCAGCGTGTAGCCGTCACCGCTCGGAGCGATGCCGATGAGGTGGATCGTGCCGGAGGCAGACAGCATATAGAAGTAGTTGTAGGTGCTGTCATGGCCCGCATAGGCAATGCCCGCAATGGCAGTGAACGCACCCTGCAGATTCCATAGGCCGCGGTAGCCGTTCTCGGTGGTCGGATCGACGAGCATCAGGTAGTAACCATAGGTGCCGAGCGTGAGGTCAAGGTTCGGGCTGTAGGCCATATCGGACATAAACAGGTCGCCGGTGTAGCACAGCTCCTTGGCTGCGTAGCCGTTTTCGGCATCAAGGCTGTAGAGGTTGCCGTCGCCGGAGGCCAGCAGCGTATCGCCCGTCTGAACGACGGAATAGTAATCCTGCTCCAGTGCACCGGTGAGGTACTTGTAGTTTGCAGAGTCGACATCGATGTCGGCAACAAAGCTCTGGCCGTCTGCATTGTGAACGATGCCGGTCAGCGTCGTGTTGTTCTGCATGACCGTGATGGTGCACTCGGCCTTGACGGTGCCGTCGAGCTTAGAGGCGGCGGTGATGACTGCCGTGCCCTCGCTGACTGCAGTGACAACGCCGTTTGCATCGACGGTGGCGATCTTCTCATCGGAGGAGGACCAGACGATGGAGCGGTCGGTCAGGTTCCACGGGGTCACGAAGGCCTCGAGGGCGGTCTTGTTGCCGCTGTAGAGCGTGGCGCTCGTCGTGGTGAGCTGGACCTTCTCAGGCTTGTCGGTCTTGCCGGTGGAGCCGCCCTGGCCGCGAACGATATACAGGCCGGTCATTTCGCCGGGCAGATCGGAGAGTGCCGTGCCGGCACCGGTCGTGAGGTCAAGCTTCACGAGCTTGTAGGTCGGACGTGCCCAGCTGGAGGCTCGCACGAACTGTGCCCAGTAGAGCTCGCCGGTAGAGTGGTCAAAGGCCATGGACTGCAGATAGTTTGCCTTGAAGCCGGTCTTGCCGATATTCGTCAGCTCGCCGATCTTGCTGTCCTCAGTCAGGCGGAAGCTGTAGAGGTAGGTGTTGCGCGTGGAGGCGTTGATGACATAGAACGTACCGTCGTCGCTGATGGCCAGCACCTGCGGCACCTCGCCGTCGCGGGACGAGGGCATCATGTCGCTCGTGATCGAGCCGATCTCGGTCAGCTCGCCAGTGAACATGTCGACGGTGACGAGCTTGCCGTACTGCGGCTCGCCGTTCTCGTCATTGAGGACCGCCATGGCGTACAGCTTGCCGTCGGCCTTGTTATAAGCCATGTCGATCAGGATGGCGTTCAGGTAACACACGGGCGTCGGGTCGAACTTGCCGTGCTGCATAACGTACAGATAGCCATCCGTCGTGCAGGCTACGGTGTAGCCGTTGACATACTCCGCAGAAGCGAACTGGACATCGGCCTCTGCTGCAGTCTCCGGGGTCTTGGCCGTATCCGGCTCAAAGCGCGCCCAGGTGTTGTTCGTCGAGTTGAAGGCGAAGAAGCCATTGAGCTCCACTGCGGGCTCTTCGTCGCCGTCGTCGCCGCCGAGGCCAAGCTCGAGCTCATAGGCTCTTGCGTTGCCCGCATAGTCCACGACCGCAACAACGACCTTGTCCTGCTTCATGGAAGCAACGTTGACCGAAAGGCTCAGTGCCTCGTTTGCCGTCTGCTGGTTCGGAGAGAGCGTTCCGATAAGCTTGCCGTCCGTCGTGAGGAACTGGATGGCAGAGATGTACTGGTTATCCTGCGCCGCGATGTTGATGAGCTTGCGGCCCGCAGGATCGCTGGAGAAGAACATCTGGGTGACGGCCGGTGCCTCGTTATCGACGGTAACGAGCGTCTCCCACGCTGCACCCTTGCCGAGGCCGGTATAATTGCCGTTCTCGTCGGCGGTGTAGTACTCCGGTACGGCAGTCAGGACGAGCTCGAGCTTCGTGTTGTTCGGGAGCGCATTGCCCTCGTTGTCCGTAAACCTCCAGCTGATGCCCTTCGTCGTAACGGTGTTGGACCAGTAGCCGCCGTTCGTATAGTAGAAGGCGCCGGACTGCTTGCCGTAGTCCTTGCTGAAATAAACCTCGCCGGTCTCTGCATTGCGGATGACGTAGCTGACGTCCTGCGCATTGCGGATCAGGTTGTAGTTTATGGTCATGAGCGTATCGCCCGCGCGGACAGCCGTGCGGTCAGCAAGGAACGCATCATCGTTGGCGTAGAGGTTCACACCGAGGTTGAAGGTATTGCCGCTGCCCGCCTTCTTCACATTGTAGTAGTTCTCCCGCGCGATATTCAGGTACTTGTGCGGCATCTCGTTGAAGCGATCCTCGGCATAGACGCTGGTATCGAACATGGAGGAATCCGTCCAGTTGCCCCAGAAGGCCAGGAACGGGATGGACTGGCTGACGCCAAGCTTGGCCTCGGCATCGGTCTCGGCATTCAGGTAGACATAACCCTCGAGGTAGTTGCCGTTGGAGAAGTTCTCCTCCATATACTGCCTGCCTTCCTCGTTCAGGCTCAGGGTCGCCTTGACCTGCACACTGCCGTTGGCCGGGACGGTCACGACGTCGTTGCTCTGCAGGCTCTCAAGCGTCTTGCCCTCATAGGAGCCGCCCTCGAGAATGTCGTTAAGGATCTGCGCATCGACCTCGTCGGCAGTGCCGTCGCCGTTCAGGTCGGCCAGAGAAGCGTCTGCAAGCAGCTCCAGTCCGGCGGCATGGTTCAGGATCGCCATGACGTCGCCGTCGTCGAGCTTGCCGTCGCCGTTGAGGTCATAGCCCGCCGCATCGGTCGTGAAGACCGCATTTGCGCCGACTGCAACATCGTTCATGGCGATGAACTTCGTGCCGGACTCTTCATCCGTGACTGTTTCCGGCGCAAGCACACTGGCGCTGAGCCTGTAGGAGACGGACTTGTCCGTCAGGTTGTTGACATGGAACGAGAAGCTGTAGGTACCGGTGCGGGCGGGATCGTCGCCGAACTCCACCTTGACCTTGCCGTCGTCATTGCCGTCAATGGTCACATAGGCGGGGCTGTTCACGGCGTTCTCCACGTTGCCAAGGCCGGAGCCCTGTCTTCTCGGGGAGTACTCCACGTCGGAATCCGGGTCCATGATGGGAACGGCCGTGCCCATCATCAGGCTCTGCGCCAGAGCGCGGGCCGTCAGGCCGGCCTTTTCCGCAAGGCCGTTCTCACGGATGTACTGCGCGACAACGGCTGCCTGACCGGCAGCAGACGGAGACGCCATGGACGTGCCGCTCATCAGGCCGTAGGTGCCGTCCGTGCGCGTGGAATAGATGTTACCGCCGGGGGCGGTGATCTCGGGCTTCAGAGACAGATCGCCGGGTACGCCCCAGGAGCTGAAGGAGCTCATGGTGATAACGCCGCCGGTGGCGTTCATGTCGGTATAGACGCCGCTGCCGTGGACGGTCAGCTTGCCGCCCCAGACGCCGTTTTCGTCCTGCGTGGCCGAGGCGAGGATCGCCTTCATCTGGTCAAGGCGGATCGTGATGAACGGGAGCTTCTTCGTGCAGGCCGCATAGATGGCATCGAAGCCGTCAACATTGTTATAGACGATAATGGCGGCAGCCTTCGCGGCATCCGCATTGATCTGCTTATCGGTGAAGGCAACGCCGTTGCCGCGGGAGACAAGGACGATCTTACCGGCCGTGTTCGCAAAGTCGGACTTCTCGCCGCCGTACTTCACGGTGTCGTCCGGGTCGGTCGGATCGCCGATGAACACGAAGTCATATTCCGTGCCGCTCTTGTCCTCGGACTTATCGAGCGTCGTAAAGGCTGCGCTCTTGCAGGTCGCGCCGCCGGTGAACGTCTTGCCTGCGCCGTCGGCGTAGGTGTAGTTCGCGCCGTTGACCGTAAAATACTCCGCGGTGTTGGCGATGTTGTCGGCACTGGCGACGGCCAGAGAATTCTCATAGGCGCCGGGGGAGCCGACGCGGCCGGTGTTGGAATCCTCGGCAAACAGCAGGCCGTTGACGGAGTCCTCTGCCCAGTTGCCGGAGTTACCGGCAGACATGCAAACGACGGTATCCGTCTCGTCCAGAGAATCCATGACATTGTCGAAGTACGCCTCGCCGGGGGTCGTGAAGCCGACCGCCGCGGAGCCAAGGGACAGGTTGACGCTGTCGCAGTCCAGAACGATGGCATCCTCGATGGCGGCGATGTAGTCATCGGCATAGGCGCCGCCGTTCTTGCCGAACACCTTCATAACGACGACCTGCGCATCGGGCGCAACGCCGACGACGCCGTTGTCAGCGTAGGTGTAGGTGCCGTCCGCATTTTCCACATAGCGGTTGGCCGTGGCGATACCGGCAACGTGCGTGCCGTGGTCGCCCTGCTGATCGTTGTCATGCGTGATGTCGAGAGTGGCGTCAATATAGTTGAAGCCGAAGGCGATCTTGCTGCTGACATACAGAGCATTGCCGGTCAGGCCCTCATAGCGCTCTGCGGCATGCAGCTGCGGCAGGACCTCGTTGATCTTCGCGGCGGTCAGCAGATTGTAATCCGCGATCTGCTTGCCGTTCTTCGTCGAGGTAACCAGCAGGCTGTAATCGAACGCAGCGCTGTTGAACGACGGATGGTCTGAATCCAGGCCGGTATCGACAATGGCGATGCGGCTGCCCGCACCGGTATAGCCCTCGAGCCAGGCGTTGTAGCTGCCGATCATATTGCCGGAGGAAATGGTGTTGAGATCGGCCTGCTCGCGCGGATCGATGCTGTACTGCGGAACGAGCATGACGCTCTTAACGCCCTTCAGCGCTTCGACCTCGTCCATCTTGCCATAGGGCAGGTCAACGGACATGGCGTTGGCGGCCAGCGTCAGATTCCAGTGAACGTTCAGCGTCTCGCCGGACAGCACGTTCGCAGAGATCTCTGCGGCCAGCGCCGCCTGCTTGGCTTCGAGCGCCTTGGAGGCTGCCATGGCGGCAGCATTGCCGGCGATGCCGCGGGTAGCGTAGCCCTGCTGCAGGACGGGCTTGTCCTCCAGCACGACGAACACACGCACGACATCGGTGTCGGCATAGGGAGCCTCTTCCGTTTCGGTCTCGTCCGCAGCGGCATTGTCTTCCGTTGCAAGCTTCAGGCCGTCGGTGGAGATCTCATGATAATTCGCGGTCTGATCCTCCGCCATGGCGGAGACGCCGGACAGCAGGCCGGTGACCATGCACACGACCAGCAGCAGCGAAAGGACCCGTTTCAGATTCCAGTGCTTCATTCTTCTATCCTGCGCTCCTTTCATGCGAGATTCTCAAGGTAGACCATGATGATCTTCGCAAACTGTGCGCGCGTTGCCTGGCCCTGCGGCTCCAGCATGCTGTCGCCGACGCCGTTGACGACGCCGTTAGCAGCAGCCCAGCGCATGGCGGGAAGCGCCCAGCTCGAGACCTTTGCGGAATCCTTGTATGCATTGAGCGCGGTGACATCCGTCTTCCAGGTGTTGCCCTCGCTCTTCCAGCAGCGGAACAGCATGGTGACCATCTCCTCGCGGGTCACATTCTGCTCCGGCTTGAACGTGCCGTCTTCATAGCCCTTGACGAGGCCCTGCTTGCTGGCTCACTGCACATAGGGTGCATACCAGCTGCCGGCCTTGACATCGGAGAAGCTCGTTCCGGTATAGTCGGACGTCTTCACACCGGCCATGCGGCCGAGGACCGTGACGACCATGCCGCGCGTCAGAGTGGCATCCGGGGAGAACGTCGTCTTGCCCGTGCCCTTCATCAGGTCATTGCCGAGGACATAGTCCACAGCATTGTGATACCACTGCGTCTGATCGACATCCTTGTAGCTCTTGGACGGGCAGTTCTTACCGTTGCAGGCCACATAGATTCTGATCGGGAAGTCAGCGATCTTCGTCGTCTCATAGTTCTTGTCCGTCACCTTGGCGCCGGACACCTTGAAGGTATAGCTCTTCGTCGCTGCGTTCGTGAACGTCAGCGTCAGCACGGCCTGATCGGCCTCGGCTGCGCCGCCGACCCAATTGCAGACGACCTTTCCCTTCTCCTTTGTGTTTGCCACTGCAAGCGGCAGACCCTTTTCGGTCTTGCTGAGCGTCAGCGAGCTGTCGTAGCTGAGCGTGAAGGCTCCGCTGCGCACGGCGCTGCCGCCGCGAAGACTGAGTGTGACTGTGACCGTGCCGTCCGCGGCATTGGCCGTGCCATAGAGCGCCGGAGCGTCCGCAGCGGACACCGGCAGGACCAGGCAAACCAGCAGCAGGCAGGCCAGCAGCAGCGCAGTCAGTTTTTTGCGCATTGCATATCCCATCCTTTCCTTTTTGCTCGTTAGCGCTTTGCTCCGCTAACGCGTAATGAACTGCGACTCTAATTATGCCACAGGCTGTATGGAAATGCAAGGAAAAATTTGCCTGACTTTCTGTTTTTCTGTCGTGGAATATCCATATTAAATGTCCTTATTTGCCAGCTAATCATAATTCGTTCCATTCTGGAGCGCTGATCACTCTATTTTATTTCACAAATATTCTTACACTTTCGCGTATATTCGCTTTATACTAGAATCTGATAAAAAGCTTTAAAAG